>ENA-ORMS01000723-ORMS01000723.1-human-gut-metagenome-genome-assembly--contig:-NODE-723-length-31190-cov-10.203533_pt1 | contig 31190 bp, 22 predicted proteins | sample MGYA00242104_ERZ508997 | MGnify/ENA primary metagenome ERZ508997 (study PRJEB26280, sample SAMEA2338704) | human gut metagenome | biome: human gut; feature: human-associated habitat; material: faeces... | reverse complement strand
CAATTATACGGCAATATTGATTGAATGTTTCTGAATTTAGGGAAAAGAATTATGAGGACTCGTTATACATTATGTATATTAGGCTTGGCACTGCTGTTGGTAGCTTCTTGCGATAAAGAAGATATAAGCATAACCTATTTCAAGCAAATGCAAAGTACATCTGATAATGCAAATAAGGAAGACTCCTTGATGATACCTTGTGGATTTATAGAATATGACTCCGTTCGATTCTCGGATGATTCATATGCCGTACATCGTTTGCAATATGCACCGCAGAACAGTCTGACGGAGTTCTTTGACAACAACAGGAGAACGATTGCTACAGTAGCAAGAGCTTCGGAATGTTATGCACAAACTCTTGTGTATGATTACGATGATGAAGGACGGTTGGTACATCTTGTTCGTTACAAGGATGAAATCTTTGACGGATTGGATTCTGACAGCACAAGCTATGGAAGGAACAAAGAAGGATATCTTGGCTTTCGGCAAATGATAGCAAATATGGATTATGAACATCCAGATACTGCAAAATACCAACAGACGAACATCGAATATGATAAAGATGGCGATGCTGTAAAAGCCTATATTGTATATGGCAGTGATAGCATGGTTGCGCCAAGCGGATATAAGTTGACCATAGCGGTAAAGCCTTGTCTGAGTTTTTGGCAAAGCGACTTGTATGGCGGCTTTTATATCTTCCATGTAAAGATGGAACCTAAAAGAAGGAATTTGCAAAATTATAAGGCTTTCCGATATGTAGATTATCTGCCCTCAATGGAGTCGGAATATCGGAATGGGCGCATCGTCAAAATGGTATGGCACCATGATTCATGTATAGAGCCAGATGATAAAGATCTTGTCTTCATCCCAGTAAAAACAGGTGACTTGAATGTATATTCTGTTACATGGGAAGATGGCAGCAAACATCAACGTGTGTATAAAGACGGGCTGTTGGCATATATGCAGGAAATCAGCAAGTATGGCACAGTCTTGAGAAAGGAAACATATTTTTTCCCGTCTAACAGCAAAGTAAAGGTTACATATGAGACCATTGATTATAAAACCAAAGCATTGAAGACGCAATCAACTTCAGTCATGGATGTTCCTAACATAGAAATGTATCATGAGGATATGAATGTTGACAGTGGTGATTATAGATGGGAAAATTACTACAACAAATAAAAATGTATATGGATTTTAAAATGATTATTAAGAAAGGCTTTCTTCTATGTTGCGTGTGTCTCACCATCTGCTTGTTTAGTTGCAATCGGAAAAACAAAGCTGGTGCTCGACACGTAACAACAAACATAGAGGTCTCTAAAACTGTACCGACAGTCTGTTTGTATACATTGGGAAATGTATCAACAAACTTGCGTGAAGCAATGTTTGACTCTTTAAAAGCACATTATCCCAAATGTAAATATGTAGGCAATATTGCTTTGGACAAAAAAACATTGACAACAAAAAGAAAAGACCATGTGCGCTATAGAGCCGACTTGTTGAATGAGCAATTGAAAGTGTTCAAGTCTGATTCAACAATAGTTATTGGACTGACACAAGAAGATATCGGATTGGACAATTTCCGTAACCGACCTCATAGTGGTATAATGGGACTTGCAAGTGGCATTGGCTCTGGTATAGCGGTATTCTCCTCATACCGTCCTCATGGCTATGGGCAATTGTTCTGTGTGATGCTTCATGAAATAGGTCATACACAAGGATTACGTCATTGCCACGATACGAATTGCATGATGCAAAACGGTAATGGAGGAAATCCATTTGCAAAGACAAATAGTTTTTGTGCTAAATGCAAAAAGTTCATGAAGAATCGACAGTGGAATTTATAATTCATTTGACTATGAACAAGAAGAAATTTAAGGATGCCTATGATATAGGTGAAAATATGGCAGTGCTTAGCGGTGAAGGAAAAAGTTACACCATTATCAATAAGGAAACAGGTAAGGCAAGGCAACTTGTAAGTGAAGACGGAACTCTTTTTGTGGCAGGCGATGAGATTGACTTTGATGCAATAAATAATGGATGTCCTGATTTCAATGGATGTAAATCTGTTCGATATTGGTTCGGCAGATATGACAATTTCAGAAATGGTGTTTGTGCCATCTGCTGGACAATATATCCCGATGGACGCTACTTTGCTGATGAGGATGGTTTCGGAATGGAAGATAATGACGAAGAGAATGCTTATTGCATTATCAATAAGGACTTGGAAATCATCGTGCCTTTTCAACCAATGGACGATGTAAAGGAAATGTTGAAGAAATACGAGAAGTAAGTATGTTAGTTGTACATCCCAAAGACAGGCTCTGTAACGAATCGTGTGGGTAAAATTGCATTTATGACAAATTGCTTATAGTCGCTTAGCGCGAGAACATACATGACATACACTTTATAAATTCTTTTCGAATATACTTATTTACATACTCAAGTTTTCGAATACATTATCACTGTTGGTGAGAGAGGTTTCATTTATTTATGCATTAGTTTGTTCCCCTACATTATTTTATATAAATTTGCAGCAATATTGAATCTTCAAAACAATTACCAAAGATATGATTTTGTTTTTTACAACTCCGCAGAAGAGTGTGATTGCTACACAAGTAGATCATCAACTCGATCAGAACGAAGTGGAAGAATTGTGCTGGCTTTATGGTGGCGCTCAACTTGAAAAGGCTGAGCAACTTATGGGTTGGTTTGTTGGCCCACGCCGTGAAATGATCACCCCTTGGAGTACCAATGCCGTAGAGATTACACAAAACATGAATCTCCACGGCATTGCGCGTATAGAGGAGTACTTTCCCGTTAAGAACGAAAAGGCCGACCACGACCCCATGTTGCAGCGCATGTACAATGGATTGGACCAAGACATCTTTACCGTCAACATTCAACCAGCTCCGATTGAGTACATCTCTGACCTCGAAACGTATAACGAGCAAGAGGGCTTAGCACTCTCGCCTGCCGAAATCGAGTACTTACACGGTGTTGAAAAACAACTCGGACGACAACTTACTGACTCTGAAGTGTTTGGCTTCGCTCAAATCAACTCAGAACACTGCCGCCACAAAATCTTTGGTGGCACCTTTATCATCGATGGTGAAGAGAAGCCTTCGTCACTCTTCGCAATGATAAAGAAGACAACGAAGGAAAATCCCCACAAGATTATCTCTGCCTATAAGGACAATGTAGCCTTTGCACAAGGCCCTGTAGTAGAACAATTTGCTCCAGCCGACCATGCTACAAGCGATTGGTTCCGCGTAAAGGACATTGAGAGCGTTATCTCAATCAAGGCTGAGACACACAACTTCCCCACTACCGTAGAGCCGTTCAATGGTGCTTCAACGGGTACAGGTGGTGAAATTCGCGATCGTATGGGCGGTGGCGTAGGTTCATGGCCCATTGCGGGTACAGCGGTGTATATGACGGCTTATCCTCGTCTTGATGGTGGCCGCGAGTGGGAGGACATTCTCCCCGTGCGCAAATGGTTGTATCAGACGCCTGAACAAATCTTGATTAAGGCCTCTAACGGTGCTTCTGACTTTGGTAATAAGTTTGGTCAACCCCTCATCGCAGGTTCAGTACTTACGTTCGAACACCAAGAGAATGGTGAGAAGTATGGTTACGACAAGGTTATCATGCTGGCAGGTGGTGTAGGTTACGGCACGAAGCGCGACTGCCTCAAGGGCACTCCTGAGAAGGGCAACAAGGTGGTAGTCGTAGGTGGTGACAACTATCGTATCGGCTTGGGCGGTGGCTCAGTTAGCTCTGTCGACACGGGCCGCTACTCTTCAGGCATTGAGTTGAACGCCGTACAGCGTGCCAACCCCGAAATGCAGAAGCGCGCCAACAACCTCGTGCGTGCCCTCTGCGAAGAAGATGTTAACCCCGTTGTCAGCATTCACGACCATGGTTCTGCAGGTCATGTCAATTGCCTCTCAGAATTGGTTGAGGAGTGTGGCGGACAGATTGACATGACGAAGCTTCCCATTGGCGACCCCACGCTTTCTGCCAAGGAGATCATTGCCAACGAGAGCCAAGAGCGTATGGGTTTGCTCATTCAAGAAGAACACATTGACCACGTACGTCAGATTGCTGAACGCGAACGCGCTCCGATGTATGTAGTAGGCGAGACGACTGGCGATGCTCACTTCTCATTCGTACAAGGCGACGGCAAGCGTCCCTTCGACTTAGATGTAGCTCAGATGTTTGGCCACTCTCCTAAGACGGTAATGGTGGACGAAACCGTTGAACGTAAATATAAGGACGTAACTTACGACGCTACTCACCTCGACGACTACATCAACCGCGTGCTTCAGCTTGAAGCCGTAGCTTGTAAGGATTGGTTGACCAATAAGGTTGACCGCTCGGTAACGGGTAAGGTAGCCCAACAGCAGACACAGGGCGAACTGCAGTTGCCTTTAGCCGACTGTGGTGTAGTGGCTCTCGACTATCGTGGCCGCAAGGGTATCGCTACGGCGTTAGGCCATGCGCCTCAAGCTGGATTGGCCAATCCGGCTGCAGGTTCTGTACTTTCTGTTGCAGAATCACTCACCAACATTGTGTGGGCACCGCTGAGCGAAGGTCTTGATAGCGTTTCGCTCTCAGCTAACTGGATGTGGCCATGCCGCAGTCAGAAGGGTGAGGACGCTCGCCTCTACCAAGGCGTTGAAGCCTTGAGCGACTTCTGCTGCGCACTTGAGATCAACGTTCCTACGGGTAAGGACTCTCTCTCTCTCTCTCAACAATATCCTAATGGCGAGAAGATTATCTCTCCGGGTACTGTCATTGTTAGTGCTGGCGGCGAGGTGAGCGATATTCGCAAGGTGGTTTCACCCGTTATGGTGAACGATGCCAAGAGTACATTCTATCACATCGACTTCTCATTCGACGAACTTCGCCTTGGCGGTTCGGCCTTTGCGCAGAGTCAAGGATACGTAGGCAGTGACGTTCCTACGGTCAAGAATCCTGACTACTTCCGCGATGCTTTCAATGCCGTACAAGACCTTATTAACAAGGGTTTGATTATGGCAGGTCACGACATCTCTGCGGGTGGTCTTATCACCACCTTATTGGAGATGACCTTTGCCAATACTGAAGGCGGTATGGACGTTTGCTTAGATAAGTTTAAGACGGACGACCTTGTGCGCGTACTCTTTGCCGAAAATCCGGGAGTTGTCGTTCAGGTAGCCGACAAGCATAAGAAGGCCTTTAAAGAACTGCTCGATGAGGCTGGCGTAGGCTATGTTAAGATTGGTACACCAGCTGAAGAGCGTCAGATTATGGTAACGCTTGGCGATGCTACTTACCAATTTGGCATTGACTACTTGCGTGACGTTTGGTACGAGACATCTTACCTCCTCGACACGAAGCAAAGCCTCAATGGCTGCGCTAAGAAGCGTTACGAGAATTATAAGCAACAACCGCTTGAATTCCACATTCACCCCGAATTTACTGGCAAGTTCAAGCAATTCGGTCTTGATCCCGACCGTCGCAAGCCCTCTGGCATTAAGGCCGCTATCATTCGCGAAAAGGGTACCAATGGTGAGCGCGAAATGGCATATGCACTCTACTTGGCAGGCTTCGACGTAAAAGACGTTATGATGACCGACCTTATCTCAGGCCGTGAGACATTAGATGAGGTGAACATGATCGTGTTCTGCGGTGGCTTCTCCAACTCCGACGTATTGGGTTCGGCCAAAGGTTGGGCGGGTGCTTTCCTCTACAACCCCAAGGCTAAGGAAGCCCTTGACCGCTTCTATGCACGTGAAGATACGCTTTCACTCGGTGTCTGCAATGGTTGTCAGTTAATGGTAGAACTCAACCTTATCAACCCTGACCATAAGAAGCGTGCCCACATGTTGCACAACGACTCTCATAAGTTTGAGAGTGCTTTCTTAGGCGTTACCGTTCCGACGAACCGCAGCGTAATGTTCGGTAGCCTCTCTGGCGATCGTTTGGGCATTTGGGTGGCTCATGGTGAAGGTAAGTTCGACCTTCCTTATCCTGAGGACGACTACAACGTGGTATTGAAATACACTTACGACGAATATCCTGGCAACCCCAATGGTTCGTCATACAGTGTAGCAGGTATTGCCAGTGCCGATGGTCGCCATTTGGCCATGATGCCTCACTTGGAGCGTGCCTTCTTCCCCTGGCAGAACGCTGCTTACCCTGCAGATCGTCTGGGTGATGATATTACTCCTTGGATGGAGGCCTTTGTCAATGCCCGTAAGTGGGTTGAGGCTAAGCTCGGTAAATAACATTAATAACATGAAAAAGCCCGTTAGCATAGGTGCTAACGGGCTTTTTGTGGCTTTGTGTGTTTATGACAAAAATAAATTGCAATTTATCGGCCCAACGAGAATGAACATTGACGAATAATTAACAAAAAAATTAATGAAATAATTAATGTTCAATTAATGATAATTAATGTTCAAAACAACGCGCGAAGCGCGCCTAAACTTAAACGTTAACTATTTATGTTATGCGCTTCGCGATTTGTTTTGAACATTAATTATCATTAATTAAACATTAATTATTCCATTAATTTTTTCGTTAATGTTCATTCTCGTTAGGCCGATAAATTGCAGCTTAGTGTTTTATCAACTTTAGGTGGTGATCAATGCAAGAGGGGAGTTCATCGTTGTAGTGCGTCACCATGATGAGCGTTTTACGTGGATTGCGCATGTAGAGGTCGATGACCCGTTGCGCATGGTGGCGCGTAGTGTTGTCAAGGCCGTGGAAAGGTTCATCAAGAATGAGCAAGTCGGGATTTTTGACGAAAGCACGCACTAAGAGCACCAAACGCTGTTCACCCGATGAAAGTTGTAGGTAGTTGCGTTCGGCCAAGTGTAAGGCGTGAAAGGCAGAAAGCCACAATTTGCTGCGGTCGATGTCGGCTTGAGTGGCTTTGCCATAAAGGCCGATAGTGTCGCGCAATCCGCTGGCTACGATCTGAAGTGCAGAGAGCGGTTTGCGATAGGTAGAGTAAATCTCAGGCGACACATAACCAATGTGCTTTTTGATGTCCCAAATGCTTTCGCCGCCACCGCGTTTGTAGCCAAAGAGGCGAATATCGCAAGCGTAAGCCTGTGGATTGTCAGCGCAGACGAGTGAGAGCAGTGTACTCTTTCCTGCCCCATTTTCGCCCGTCAATGCCCAATGTTCACCGCGCTTCACCTCCCAATTCAAGTCCTTGAGAATGGTGCGTCGGCCGTAAGCAATGGTGATGTGGCGAAAGTCAACGACACTATTGCTTTGAGACGCTTCAAAGTTTTCGACTACAGGAGGTAAGAAGAGCCAATCTTCCTGCTTACTTTCTTGCTCTTTGCCATACTCAAAGTGGGCAAAGGCGGAAGCGGGTAGGGGAGAGGAGACGCGTTTGTCTTCGACGATAATGGCTTTCTGTATAAAAGGTGGAATATCCTCTGAACGGCTCACCACAAAGATAAGCGTAAGGCTTTGGCTCAGGCGTTCAAGCACATGTGTCAGCATGGCGCGTGCTTCCACGTCAAGTCCAATGTACGGATTGTCAATAATGAGTAGTTGAGGCGTTGTGCTGAGTTGCTTGGTCAACTGCATTCGGCGCAGTTCGCCACTCGAAAGTTGGTTGATAGGTTTAGATAGTAGACTTTCAATGCCCAATTCGCGTCTGAGTTCACTGCTGAGGCCTTCAGTCGTAGATGAGGCATGTTGTAACACTTCCGCCACAGTGGGGAATATCTGTTCGTCAGCTTGATTCCAGCGCTGCTGATAGTACGCAGGTTCGTTGCCACCATACACATCGCGGAAGGTGATAAGGCGAATGTTGTCCGAGGTACGATTGTTGTGTAGTCCACCAAAGTCGTAATGAATAGCATCGCCCAAGAGTGGGTGGGCACCAGTCAAAATATCGACCAATAGCGACTTGCCCACCCCATTTTGCCCACAAATGGCGTAACACTTCCCTGCCTCAATGGTAAGGTTGAGTGGTTCGGCCAAACGATAGTCAGGGTGGCGTGTCACACCATTGGTTATGGTGATGAGGTTGTGTGTCATATATTGTTGGTTATAGGCAATTTCAGTTCTTAGTTCTTAGTTTGGAGGTGATGAGGTTATAAAGTTAGTATAATTGATTATCAACATGATGTAACTTTATAATCTTCAAACTGATATTTGGTTGCCCTTATAAAAAATGTAAGTAGCCTTCCGTGTAAATGGGGCTACTTACATTTGTTTTTATCTACTGTGGGGGATTATTTAAGCAATTCGATGGCCTCTTTAGCCTCGTCCATACTGAGGCAGAGAGGGGGAAGGAGACGCAAGATGTTGGTAGAGGCAGCACCCGTAAAGACGTGCTTGTCGTGAACAAGGTGATTGCGGAGGTCCTTGATAGGCCCTTCAAACTCAATACCAATCATCAAACCCTCACCTCGTACGTCGACGATGCTTGGATTTGTCTGTTGCAGCTTCTTGAGTTCGCTGATAAGGTAGTTACCCACTCTGGCAGCGTTCTCTACTAAGTGTTCACGCTCTATCACGTCAAGCACGGCTAAGGCGGCGGTGCAAGCCAAGTGGTTGCCGCCAAAGGTGGTGCCCAACATGCCGTACGTAGCTTCAATTTTGGGCGAGATAAGTACTGCTCCCATGGGGAACCCATTGCCAATGCCTTTGGCACAAGTAATGATGTCGGGGTGAACATCGAGATGTTGGTGAGCAAAGAACTTACCCGAACGGCCATAGCCGCATTGTATCTCGTCGCAGATAAGCAGTGTGCCGTTTGCGTCACAAGCTTTGCGCAGGCCTTGCATAAATTCTTTGGTAGCCATGCGAATACCGCCTACACCTTGAATGCACTCGATGATGACGGCTGCTACATCGCCCTTGCTGAGTTCGGCCTCAAAGGCCGCGAGGTCGTTGAGAGGCAAGAAGGTGACGTGGCCATTCGCGTTGACGGGGGCAACGATACGCGGATTGTCCGTTGCTTCAACTGCTAATGAAGTGCGGCCGTGGAAAGCCTTGCCAGCGGCCAAGATGCGTTTGCGTCCCGTGTGGAATGAAGCCAATTTGAGGGCATTCTCGTTGGCCTCTGCGCCAGAGTTGATAAGGAACAGTTGGTAGTCGGGATAACCGCTCACGCGACCTAACTTCTCAGCCAACTCTTCTTGCAACTTATTAATAACAGAGTTAGAGTAAAAGCCGAGCGTGTTGAGTTGTTGTGTGAGTTTCTCAATGTAGTGAGGGTGGCAGTGGCCAATGCTGATGACCGCATGACCGCCGTAAAGGTCGAGGTAAGACTGACCTTTATCGTCCCATACGTGGCAACCTTTGCCGCGTACTATATTGATGTCGAAAAGAGGATAGACGGGGAATAAATTCATTTCTTTGTTGACGAGTTGACGAGTAAGTTAGAAAAAGTTGCAAGTGAGGGCAGCCCTTTGGCCTGCGGCGTGAATTATATAGCCCGCAGAAGAGGCCTGCCCTCCCCAGTTACTGTGTGTTAGAAGGCTACGGGTTTGAGGCGTAGACCAGTGTCCTCTTCAAGTCCAAACATAAGGTTCATGTTCTGAACGGCTTGACCAGAGGCACCTTTCAGCAGATTGTCAATGCAGACGCTCACGAGTAACTTGTCGCGGTGGCGCTCAGTGTGAATCAAACACTTGTTGGTATTGATCACCTGCTTGAGGTCGATTGGCTTGCTGATATAATGCGTGAAGGGTGCTTCACTGTAGAAGTCGTGATAGTAACCTTCAATCTCTTCAATCGGTGCTTCGCATTGGATAACCTCTGTAGCAAAGATCCCACGTGGAAAGTCGCCCCGATAGGGGATGAAGTCAATCTCACTATTAAAGGTAGACTGTAGCTGACGCAGTGATTGCTTAATCTCAGGCACGTGTTGATGTTCAAACGCCTTATAGATGCTCATATTGCCCGTGCGCCATGAGAAGTGAGTCGTAGCACCAGGTTTTACGCCCGCTCCAGTAGACCCCGTGATTGCATTTACAGCGATGTCGCCCTGCAAGAGGCCCGCTTCGGCTAATGGCAAGAGGCCCAATTGAATGCAAGTGGCAAAACAACCAGGGTTGGCCACGTGGAGCGTATTCTGAATTTGCGAACGATTGAGTTCGGGAAGTCCATAGACGTAGTCATTATCGTCGGCCGCCAAGCGGAAGTCTTGTGCGAGGTCGATAATGCGCACATCAGCCGGTATGTAGTGCTCGGCCAAGAACTGTGTGCTCTTGCCGTGACCAAAGCAGAAGAAGACAACGTCCACTTGATCAAAGGGAAGTTCGTCGGTAAAGCGAAGGTCCGTCTCTCCATACAAGCCTTCGTGTACGTCGGTCAATAAGTTGCCCGCATTGCTTTCGCTATTGACAAAGACGATTTCAGCCTCTGGGTGGTTGAGCAAGATGCGGCATAGTTCGCCAGCAGTGTAGCCTGCACCGCCTATAATACCTATTTTAATCATGGTCTTCTTGGTGATTAGCGTAGAATACTCTCAGTGGCGTGCTGAGCACTTTGATGAAGCCCTTAGCATCTTCGGCCGTCCAGCCCTTTTGCGTTTCGCCATATTCGCCAAACTTTGTCTTTACCAAGTCGTCAGGACTGTCAACGCCTACGGTGCTGAAACCTAAGGGACGGAGTTCGAGAATAACCGTGCCATTGACGTAACGCTGTGAAGAAGTAAGCATGGCTTCGATGTCGCGCATAACGGGTTCGAGGTACTGACTCTCGTGGAGGAACGTGCCGTACCAATTAGCTACTTGGTCCTTCCAATATTGTTGCCATTTAGACAAGGTGTACTTCTCCAAGAAGCGGTGTGCACCGATAATAAGGGCGGGGGCTGCGGCTTCAAATCCTACGCGGCCCTTGATGCCGATAATGGTATCGCCCACATGCATATCACGACCAATGCCATAGGCAGCACCAATCTCTTCCACTTTACAGATAGCCTCGATAGGATCGTCATAGCGCGTGCCGTTAATGGCCTTGAGTTCACCCTTCTCGAAGGTGAGTTTGAGTTGCTCGGTACCCTCTTTCGTTACTTGTTTGAGGTAAGCCGATTCGGGAAGGCCTTGCGTAGAGTCAAGTATCTCACCACCGCAGATGCTGGTGCCCCAGATGCCAACGTTGTAAGAGTATTTGAGTTTGGTAAAGTCAGCATTAAAGCCATGTGCGTTGAGATAGTCCACCTCTTCTTTACGGCTGAGGTTGCCGTCGCGTGTCAGCGTGATGATTTCCATATCGGGACACATTACCAAGAAGGTCATATCGAAGCGCACTTGGTCATTGCCCGCACCAGTAGATCCATGGGCAATAGCGTCAGCACCAATTTCTTTGGCATAGCGAGCAATGGCCATACCTTGGAAGATACGTTCAGAAGATACGGAGATAGGGTAGACGTTGTTGCGCAGTACGTTGCCAAACACCATATACTTGAGGCTCTTCTCATAGTATTCGTGTGTAACGTCGAGTGTGACGTACTTTGTAGCGCCCAACTTGTAGGCATTCTCTTCGTTCGTCTTGAGTTGTTCTTCGCTGAAGCCGCCCGTGTTGGCGCAAGCAGCATAAACTTCGTATCCTTTTTCTTTGGCCAGATACATAACCGTGTATGATGTGTCGAGTCCACCGCTGAAGGCAACTACTACTTTCTTCTTTGTCATAAGGCAGAGGGGGATTAAATGTGCAAATGTGTGAATGTGCAAATGTGCAAATGATTTGTAATGCTTCAATTGCTTCATTCTTTTGAAATGTGTATATGTGTGGTTGCTTAATCGGTGCAATTAAGACATTAAATCATTTGCACATTTGCACATTCTCACATTTGCACATTAACTGATTTGCTTTGCAAATTAGTTAGTTTCTTGAGTTTTAATAAAGTCTATTACGTCTTGTGGTATTTCGACGGGTAGGGGCGTGTTGGCATGACGCGCAGGGTCGAAGAGCATACCAGTGCATACGCAGTATTTGCGTTTGGTACGTGCAAGAACGTCGCAATTGATGCAGCAAGGAGATTCGGGTGTACCGCATCCTTTCCAATATTCATCGTCTTGAGTGAGTTCGGCAAAGGGTACGGGTACGTAGCCCAATGACGTGTTGATACGCATAACAGCGCCCGAACTTGTCAGACCAAAGATCTTAGCTTGCGGCCAACGTACACGACTGAGCGAAAAGGCTAAGCGTTTGATACGTGTAGCAAGGTGGTGCCCACGGAATTTGGGCACGACGATGAGTCCAGAGTTTGCCACGTAGTGCTTATTCTCCCAACTTTCGATGTAGCAGAAACCTGCAAATTCGTCGCCATAAAGGGCGATGATTGCTTTGCGTTCCTTCATCTTAGTTGCTACATATTCGTGTGTACGACTGGCAATGCCCGAACCGCGCACTTTTGCTGCATCGGTAATGGTCTGTAATATGGTGTCGACGTACTTCTCGTGGCTTGCATCGGCCACCATGACTTTTATGCCATCGTTATACTCTTCCATTTGATTCTGTATGTTGTTAAGTTTGTTTAGTTTAAGGATTATAATACGATACTTTTAAGGGCAGGAATGATAGTGGCTAATTCGTCAATCATATCTTGTCGTGTAGTATCTTCGCGTATAATAATAAGTATAGTATCGTCACCTGCTATGGTACCGATAATCGTGTCGAGCTTGTGGGCATCAATGTCAGAAGCTAACCCTGCGGCATAGCCTGGTCGTGTCTTTAGTACGGCCATGTGGCCCGAAAAGGCGATAGACAAAAAGCCAGAGTTGCGCATATATTGTGGTACCACGTCGGGCTTGATAGTACGGTGATACATAGGGCTTTCGGGCAGTATGTAGCGATAACCATCAGAAGTAAGAATTTTAGCTGCGTGCAGCTTACTTAAATCTCGCGAGAGGGTAGCTTGTGTAACGTTCCAACCGTTGTTTGATAGTTCGCGGAGTATCTCTTCATGGCTGCTGAGCGTATTGCTGCTGCCGAGAATCACTCTGAGCACCTCCAAACGTTGCATTCTGTTGCTCATAAATGTATATATGTTTTATTTTATGCTGCAAATATACAAACTATTTACAATAAACAAGCATATATACGTGAATATTTTAATTTTTATGTATAGAATTATGAATAAGATAAAGGTGGTTGCTTGAATGTGAACAGGTATATACAAAAGTTTCTAATTGGGATAAACGGCAGTTTAACGTTTCTTCCTTTTTTGCAACCGAGTTGTAAAAACATATATGTATCTTTGCATTCGTATGAAGGAAAGCCACCTTAACATAGGGCGTGTAGCGTTAGCCATAGCGCTTATCATGCTACTCACTTTATTACCTCATCATCATCACGTTGGTGGGGCAGTTTGCTATGTGGCTGAAGTCTGTCATCAAGACGGACGTGTGAACGACTCACACACTCATCATCACGACAAGACTACGCATTGCTATTGGCATAAAGTAAATATTGTAAAGACTTTTACGCAAAGCAATGTACACTTTTTGCCACTTGATTTTTGGCAAAAGTGGAACGCACCTATTATTCATTATTTCGTGCTACCTACGACTTTAAGTGGGTGTGCAACTATGTATGTTTGCACGTATAGCAAACATTGTCCGCGTCGGGGACCACCGTTGATAGGATAATCCTTTCAGAACTTTAATAATTCTATCAACGTTATATTTCAAATGAAAATCAAGACTATTATGATAAGTGTAGTGGCTCTGTTGGCTGCTACGCTCTTTGCGGCATGTGATAACCACGCACATGATGAAGAAGGACATGATCACGAAAAAGAAGCCGCAGACAATGAACATGAACACAGTGCCGACGAAATTCATTTTACTGCAGCACAAGCCAAGGCCGCTCAGTTGCAAGTAACCACCCTTCAGCCGATCACTTTCTCAGAGATTATCGAAGTAAGTGGTCGCGTGTTGCCAGCAGTAGGGGCTGAGGCTACTGTTACGGCCACGATGGCTGGTATCGTAAACTTTGTAGCAGGGACACTCAATGAAGGCACCAAAGTTGGCAAAGGACAAGCCCTTTTTGTGATCAATGCCAAACCCATGGCCGATGGCAATCCTGCAGCTGTAGCACAGAGTGAACTATCGGCTGCTCGTTCCGCCTTTGAGCGTGCGGAGAAGTTGGCTAAAGAACACATTATCTCGCAACGTGAACTTGAAGAAGCTCGTCAGCGCTACCAAGCCGCAACTGCTACGGCTCAAAGTTTGGGCAATGCGACGCAAACACGTAGCATAGCTGCCAATATGAGTGGCTTTGTAAAAAATATATTGGTACAGCCAGGCGACTACGTTTCGGCAGGGCAACCTTTGGCTACTGTGACGCAAAGTCAGCGTTTACAACTGCGGGCCGAACTCCCCGAACGTTATTTCTCAGCCTTACCGCGCATTCAGTCGGCTAACTTTCGTTTAGCATACGATCCTTCACGTACTTATTCGCTCAATGAATTAGGAGGACGACTTATAGCAAAAGGCAATGCGGCCGCGGCAGATGACTACTTTGTGCCTATTACATTTGAGTTTAATAATCAAGGTAAGGTCGTTTCGGGTAGTTATGCAGAAGTGTATCTAAAGGGAGCAGCGCGTAGTGGCGTGCTTTGCGTCCCCAATGAGGCAATTGCTGAGTCACAAGGGCTGCATTTCGTTTACGTACAAATAGAACCTGAAGTCTATCGCCGACAAGAGGTAACGTTAGGGGCCACCGACGGGAGACAGACCGAAATTAGTAGAGGATTAAAACAAGGTGATAAAGTTGTCACGCATGGAACTACACAGGTGCGATTGGCAGCAAATGCCAGTGTTGCGCCAGAGGGACATTCACATTAATTTTTTTATTAACGAGTTGACAAGTTAACGGGTAAACAAGTTAGCAAGCTAACAGGTAAGTCTTTTTATGAGGTGTACTTGTTAGTTCGTCAGCAAACTTGCTTGTCAACTTGTCAATAAAGCAAAAGTCTATGCTAAACAAGATCATACATTTTTCACTATATAACAGGCCCGTCATTCTGTTTTTTAGCCTACTACTTATTATAGTAGGTTGTTGGACGGCCTATAAAATGGAAGTGGACGTTTTTCCCGATCTCAATGCTCCAACAGTCGTTGTAATGACCGAGGGAAAGGGTATGGCTGCCGAGGAGATAGAACGCCTCGTCACCTTCCCTATCGAAACAGCCGTAAATGGTGCTACCGACGTGCATCGTGTGCGATCATCGTCCACAACGGGCTTCTCAGTCGTTTGGGTAGAGTTTGATTGGGGTACCGACATCTATCGTGACCGACAGATTGTATCAGAGAAGTTAGCCACCCTTGGCGATGCACTTCCCGAGGGCGTAGGCCAACCCACGCTTGGCCCGCAGTCGAGTATATTGGGCGAGGTAATGTTCATCGGACTCACGGCAGACACCACCTCATTGGGCAACCTCCGCACCCTGGCCGACTGGACCATTCGGCCGCGCTTACTCTCAACGGGCGGTGTGGCACAAGTAACGGTGATGGGCGGTGACGTGATGGAATATCAAATCCGCCTTCACCCCGAACGTATGCGCCACTATGGCGTAACGCTAAACGAGGTACTCACTGCCACACGACAGATGAATCGCAATGCCTCTGGCGGTATTCACTACGAAAGCGGCAATGAATACATTGTGCGTGGCCTCTTGAGTACCAACTCTCCTCAGCAGATTGGACAGGCCGTTGTTAAGAGCACGGCCAATAAGCAACCTATTGTATTGGCCGATGTGGCCGATGTAGAAATGGGACCCAAATCTCCCAAGACGGGAGTTGCCTCAGTGTCGGGCCAACCTGCTGTTTTGCTTACCATTACCAAGCAACCCAGTACGAGTACACTCGAACTGACTGAGAAGTTGGATAAAGCAATAGCCGAACTCCAGTCATCACTGCCAGCTGACGTGAAGGTCAATACGCAACTCTATCGCCAACAAAACTTTATTGATTCCTCTATATCAAATATTAAGAAGTCACTCCTCGAAGGCGGTATATTTGTCGTATTGGTGCTCTTCATCTTCTTGATGAATGCTCGTACCACTGTTATCTCACTTGTCACAATACCTCTGTCGTTGCTCATCACCCTATTGGTGCTCCACTTCATGGGACTTACCATCAACACGATGAGTATTGGTGGTATGGCCATTGCTATTGGTTCGTTGGTAGACGATGCCATTGTCGATGTTGAAAACGTGTTCAAACGTTTGCGCTTAAACGCTCGTTTACCTCGCGAAGAACGTTTGCGTAAGATAGACGTTATCTACAATGCCTCTAAAGAGGTGCGTATGCCCATTCTCAACTCTACGCTTATCATCGTAGTAAGTTTTGTTCCGCTTTTCTTCTTGAGTGGATTAGAGGGACGAATGTTAGCTCCCTTAGGAGTTAGCTTTATCGTTTCACTCTTTGCTTCCACTGTCGTGGCACTTACGCTAACCCCCGTGCTATGTCACTTGGTGCTAAAAGACCCACAAACGAAAGCAATGAATACAGCCTCACAAGTTAAAGTAAAACACGATGAGCCTCGTTGGGTGCGTGCTTTAAAGGTGCGCTACGAAAAGAGCCTGCTTTGGGCTTTGCGTCCTCGCGCTTCGCGTTGGATATTAGGAGCAACGGGAGGCTTGGTGGTCGTTACCTTAGTCTTGTTCTTTACCTTAGGTCGTTCCTTCTTGCCACCTTTTAATGAGGGTTCATTTACGATTAATGTAAGTACGTTGCCAGGAGTATCGCTCGATGAGAGTAATCGTATCGGGCAACAAGCCGAAAAGTTGCTACTCGAATTACCTGAAATAAAGGCCGTAGCGCGTAAGACGGGGCGTGCCGAACTCGATGAACATGCCTTGGGCGTTAATACCAGTGAGATAGAAGCTCCCTTTGCACTCCGCGACCGCAGCAAGGAAGAAGTAATGGCCGACATTCGTCAGCGCTTACGTAGCCTTCCAGGCGTAAACGTAGAGATAGGTCAACCCATTTCTCACCGCATTGATGCCATGCTTTCGGGCACAAAGGCTGGTATTGCTGTCAAAGTGTTTGGCAGTGACTTAACCCAGCTTCATGCCATAGGTCTACAGATTAAGCAAGTGACGCAGGGGATTGAAGGCGTGGCAGACTTAAACGTAGAGCAACAGATAGAACGTCCTCAATTGCTCATTCGTCCGCGACGCACCTTATTGGCACAATATGGCATCACATTGCCCGAGTTTGCTGAATTTGTTAACTCAGCGATAGGCGGAGAAGTAGTCAGTCAGGTGCAAGAAGGTGCGCGCACGTTCGACCTCACCGTGCGTGTGGCCGATGACGACCTTAGCACAATGGAGCGCATTCGCAATCTATTGATTGATACCAACATGGGGCAAAAAGTACCCCTTGCCGATGTAGCAGAAGTCGTGTCAACAGCAGGTCCTAACACGATTAATCGTGAAAACGCTCAGCGTAAATTGGTTATATCGGCCAATGCAGCGGGACGCGATATGCGCTCCGTCGTCAATGATATGCAACGAGCTATCAATGCAAAGGTAAAATTACCCGAAGGTTATCACATAGAGTATGGTGGGCAGTTTGAGAGTGAAGCTTCTGCCTCACGTTTGTTGTTAGGACTTTCGGTGGTGAGCATCATAGTTATTTTATTTTTATTATTTTTGCAGTTTCGTTCGTGGCATCAGTCGGTCGTTGTATTGCTCAACCTGCCATTGGCGTTGATAGGAGGCGTATTGGCTTTGGTGTTGACGGGAGGTGTGATCAGCATACCCGCTATAATTGGTTTCATCTCGCTCTTCGGAATGGCTACACGTGGCGGTATGCTTCTGGTTGATCGTTATAACGAACTGGCGCAGCGCGGCCTTTCGCGTCAAGAGGTAGTGATGCGTGGTTCACTCGACCGTCTGCTCCCCATTCTTATGACAGCGTTGAGTTCTGGTCTCGCCCTTATTCCGTTGGCCTTGGGCAGTCACTTGCCTGGCAATGAAATACAAAGTCCTATGGCACAGGTGATGTTAGGCGGGCTGCTTACAAGTACGTTGCTCAATCTCTTTATTGTGCCAATTATGGCACCCTTAAAAATTCGAAAACAACATGACAAGATTGCTTAATTATTTCATACTCCTTGTTCTCGCCTTCTGTGTGAGAACGCTTTCTGCGCAGAATGCGACGTGGCCCTTAGCTTATGGGTGGACGGAGATACTAACACAGGTGGCCAAGAATAATACCACGTTGGTGGCGGCTGCTGAGGGGCTGAAGGTGCAACAGTTGGCCAACAAGGCAGAGTTGGCATTGCCCGATCCTGAATTTGAATTTGATTATGGATTTGGTCAGCCCAAGTCTGTGCCCAATCGTACCAACATATCTGTTACGCAAACACTCGATTGGGGGGTACTCTTAGGACGCAGACGAAAGTTGGCTGAATGGAGTAACAAACAAGCAGCACTTGACTATCGTGTGAAGTTAGGCGAGGTGCTGAAAGAAACGGATCGTACGCTGACCTCAGTAGTATATTACAATAAACTGTGTCATGAACTCCAACAGCGCAAGGATTTGGCTGACGAGATGCGCACGTTGTATCAAAAGAAGTTCAACGAAGGCGACATCAGTCAAATAGAACTGAATAAGGTGCAGCTCAATGCTGCGGTGAGCCTCGCCGAACTCACCCGAGCAAAGGCTGAACGCGCACAATTAGTCAAGCACTTGCAACATCTTAATGGTGGAATTGCCGTCGAAATGAACGACACAGTTTATCCGACCTCCAACAATCAACTCCCTTCACTATCGGAGTTGCAGCAAGCGGCACAAGTGTCGCTGCCCATTACATCAATGATGATTGACCGCGAACAGAGTCGTGCGGCACTTAAGGTAGCTCAAGCCGATGCCTTGCCTGCCTTTACGGTGGGCTTCGCAGGGGAGTATGTCAAAGACAATAACTACAATGGTCTATCCTTTGGCTTCACCCTTCCGCTTTGGGGCAATACTCGTCGCAAGGTGAAACAAGCTAAAGCTGAATTGGCGATGCGTCAGTTTAATATTGACGATGCCAAACTCCAACAGGCTTATCAGACAGAAGAGCAGTATAATGAAGCAATGCAGTTGAAAGCTACGGCCAACCAATTGACGCTGAATATGCAGCAAATGGATAATGCTCATTTGCTTCGTCGCTCATTAGACTTAGGCCAGATATCATTGCTCGACTACTTGCTCGAACTCTCCTTCTACTATACAGCACGCACAGCACAACTTGAAGCAGAACGTGATGCCAACCTCGCCATCTCCGACCTTCGTGCTACTTTGTGGTAATTTGTGCTCCCAAAAGTGCGAAGTACATATAAACACTGTGGAAGATGTTTTTACACGTTACTAAAGGCGAAAATTTGAAGCAAGGCTTTTTTAGCTTGCGCTATCCACCCCAAAAAGTTTTCTCTGAAAAGTTTGCGTGTTAGAAAGGGTTTCTCTATTTTTGTTATAAATATTTCCCCCTCTAATATTAATGGCAATGCGACAGACAGAAGAACGATATATCAGCCTCCTTACAGACTTTGACAAATGGCTTTATGTGCTTCGCAATCTTTCGCGCCTTGATAGTCAGCCCCAGCATCTTCGAAATAAAGTGTTCGATCGCCTTTTCAAAGAAGCAGAGATAGCCCAATTTACCAAAGCTGAGTTACGAGAATACGAAGATAGCCTAAAGGCTTATCGTGATATAAAAAATTCATTAGATACAGCCAAAGAGGAAGGTCGTGCAGAAGGACGTGCAGAAGGACGTGCAGAAGTAGCAAAAAAAATGTTATCAATGGGTATGTCCCCCAATGATATAGCCGAAGCTACAGGACTCGCGCTTGACGAGATATCAGCATTGTAAGTGCAAGCAGTCAAAAAAGGGCTTACACTTGAAGTCATTACATTTGTTGTCGGGATTTTGAACCGATACTATGTGATGTATAGTAATGAAGATTAAGAGCTTGTTATTGAACGATAAGTGCAGCTAATTCATAAGTCAATAAGAAATTTGTGGCTCTGTGATAAATCGTGTGGGTAAACTGCTATTTAGCGGCCTCTCCCCCTCACCCCCACCCCGGCCGGGGAAGGGATGAGGGGGAGAGGCCGCTAAATAGATAGGTAAACTGCAATCCTTCTTGCGTTCATGAAGGTTTTTCAAATGAAATCTGTAATTTTGCACCTTTAGTGAAAGCAATAACGTATGAACGAAACGATACAGGTAAAGGGAGCGAGGGTAAACAACCTCAAGAACGTGGATATTGACATACCGCGTGACAAACTCATCGTTATAACCGGACTCAGTGGTTCGGGTAAGTCGTCGTTGGCCTTCGATACATTGTATGCCGAGGGTCAACGACGCTATGTTGAGAGCCTTTCGGCCTATGCACGTCAATTCTTGGGCCGTATGCACAAGCCTGAGTGTGACTACATAAAAGGACTTCCCCCTGCTATTGCTATCGAACAGCGCGTGACAAGCCGTAATCCGCGTTCGACCGTGGGCACCAGCACCGAAATATATGAATATCTTCGTCTGCTTTATGCACGCATAGGTCACACCTTCTCGCCCATAAGTGGTGTGGAGGTGAAGCGCCACACCGTGCAGGACGTGATTGACTGCATGCACTCTTACTCTATGGGCACGCGCTTTACCGTACTTGCTCCTATGCGAGTGCGTCAAGAACGTACCTTGCTCCAGCAGCTCAGCATCGACCTTCAACAAGGACTCTCACGTCTCGACGTTGACGGCGAAATGGTGCGCATTGAGGACTTTGCCGAACAATTGAAGGCGGGGCAAGTAGTCGTTGACGATGCACCACACGATGAGGCTTTGCCAGCTCCCACGCCTGAGGCTGTGTACTACTCGCTTTCGCAACTCAATCTGTTGATTGACCGCCTTTCGGTAAGTGATGACAAAGACGTGCTTTCGCGTTTAGCCGACTCAGCAGAGACGGCCTTCTTCGAGGGTGACGGACAGTGTATGCTTCGCTTCTATCCAGCCCGTATTCTTCACACCTTTTCTACTCGCTTCGAGGCCGATGGCATTACATTCCGCGAACCTGACGACAATATGTTTTCGTTCAACTCGCCCATAGGTGCTTGCGAGCGCTGCGAGGGATTTGGCCGCGTAATGGGCATTAGCGAACACCTCGTTGTGCCTGACACATCGAAGAGCCTTATGGATGGTGCTGTGATGTGTTGGCGAGGTGAGAAGATGGGAGAGTGGAAGAATGAGTTTATACGTCGTTGCTCGGTGCGAAAAAATGGGTTTCCTATCTTCGAACCTTATTATAAACTTACGCGCAAACAGAAGGACATGCTTTGGCATGGCGATGCGGCCGAACAACGATTACCTGAAGAAGAGCAAGTAAGCATTGATGCTTTCTTTCGCATGTTAGAGCGCAATCAGTACAAGATACAATATCGTGTCATGCTGGCGCGCTATCGTGGCAAGACGGTTTGTCCTGAGTGCCACGGTTCGCGCTTGAAGAAAGATGCAGAATACGTCAAAGTGGGCGGCCGTAGTATCACGGAATTGGTACAACTGCCTATCAAGGAGTTAGTTCCCTTCTTCGACCAGCTTGAACTCAGTGAACACGATGCAGCAGTGGCCAAGCGATTGCTGAATGAGATAAAGAGTCGTCTGCACTTTCTTTCTGAGGTAGGACTCAACTACCTCACGCTCGATCGCCTCTCTAATACGCTTTCGGGTGGTGAGAGTCAGCGCATCAACCTTGCCACATCGTTAGGTTCTTCATTGGTCGGCTCGCTCTACATTCTTGACGAACCGAGCATTGGTCTTCATCAACGCGACACGCGTCGCCTTATCAACGTATTGAAGGAGTTGCGCGACTTGGGAAATACGGTTATCGTGGTTGAACACGATGAAGAGATTATGCGTGCGGCTGACTATATTATAGATATAGGTCCTGAAGCGGGTCGATTAGGCGGACAAGTGGTGTACGCTGGCCCTTTTATGAAGAACGAGAAAGAACTCTTGCAGTGTCACCCCGAACTCTTTGATAAGGAGAAGGGGGTATATTACTCACACACGCTCAACTACCTATATGGCCGCGAACAAATCCCCGTACCTACGACTCATCGCACGTGGAATCGAAGCATCATAGTTGAGGGAGCACGCGAGAACAATTTGAAGGGCATTGATGTAACCTTCCCTCTCAACGTGCTGACGGTCGTAACAGGTGTAAGTGGTTCGGGTAAGTCTACCCTCGTGCGCGACATTTTCTATCGGGCTCTCAAGCGGGCTAAAGACGAGGTGGCCGATCGTCCAGGCGAGTTCCGCCGACTATCAGGCGACATTGATGCCGTGCAGGCCATTGAGTTTGTTGATCAAAATCCTATCGGTCGTTCCTCACGTTCTAATCCCGTCACTTACGTCAAAGCGTATGACGAGATACGTAAACTCATGGCTGCGCAACCATTGGCCAAGCAAATGGACTTTACACCAGCTTACTTCTCGTTCAATGCCGATGGCGGCCGTTGTGAGGAGTGTAAGGGCGACGGTGTAGTAAAGGTCGAGATGCAGTTTATGGCTGACTTAGTACTTGAGTGTGAGAGTTGTCATGGCAAGCGCTTCAAGAGCGACGTGCTTGAGGTAAAGTATGAGGGTAAGAATATCTACGATATGCTTGAGATGACTGTCAACCAAGCCATTGAGTTCTTTACCGAACATGGTCAGAAGAAGATTGTCAGCCGTTTGCGTCCTTTACAAGACGTGGGTTTGGGCTACATCAAGTTAGGCCAATCCAGTTCTACCCTTTCGGGCGGTGAAAACCAGCGTGTCAAGCTGGCCTATTATTTAGGTTTGGAACGTTCCGTACCTACGCTATTCATCTTCGACGAACCAACCACAGGTCTTCACTTTCACGACATCAACCGTCTGCTCCACGCCTTTAATGCCTTGATTGAGCGAGGCCATAGTATCGTAGTGATTGAACACAATCCTGATGTTATCAAGTGTGCTGACCATATCATCGAACTTGGCCCCGAAGGTGGCAACGAAGGCGGATATCTTATTCAAGGTTGATAAGTTGAGTGAGTTTAATAAGTTTAATAAGTTTATGAACTGCAGACTGACCAACTTATTAAACTAACTCAACTTATAAACTAACTAAACTCATTAAACTAACTAAACTAACAAAACTCATAACCCTCCCTTAATGGACATCTTGCACATCATTACCCAAATGCTGATGATATTTGGCATTGTGTTGGTCGGACTCTTTGCGGCCAAGCGTAATTTGTGGGCGGGCGATCTCGACCGCAAGCTCTCTATCTTTATTATGAACATATCCATGCCAGCACTTATCTTGGCATCGGTTATGGGCAAAGACCTCGCATTCGAAAACTCCGAACTCATCTCACTTGCCGTAGTGGCCGTAGTCAATTACATTGTACTCATCGGTTTGGCTTATCTCATACCCCACTTATTTAAGGTAAACAAAGCCCGATTAGGTATCAGTCGCTTTATGTTAGCCTTTGGCAACGTCAGCTTCATTGGCTACCCCGTGTGCGATGCCGTGTTTGGCTCCAAGGCCGTGTTTTGCGCCTCTGTACTCAATATTCCCTTCAATCTCTTAGTCTTCACTATCGGAGTCTCGTTTATAAATGGAGGCAAAGCTAAGAGTGCCTTCTCGCCCCGACTCATATTCTCGCCTTGCGTTGTAGCTTCGCTCATTGCTGTAGTAATCGCTGTGGCACGCATTCAGATGCCCACGCCCGTGGGACAGTGGTTTCACCTCTTAGGCGACCTCACCACTCCTTGTGCGCTGCTTATCATCGGTTCCAGTTTGAGCCACATACCTGTGCGCGATATGTTAGGCAATCGTTTTGTCTATTCCATGACGCTGCTTCGCCTCTTCATTCTCCCCTTAGCCGTAGGTGGCGTATTAGCTCTGATGGGGATCAATCCCTTTGTGAGCGACGTAGCTGTTGTGTTGAGTGCCATGCCTGTCGCCACCAATGGTATCATGCTCTGCCTACAATATGGTAAGGACGAGCGCGTAATGACGCAAGGTCTCTTCTTTACCACCTTGCTCTCCGTCATTAGTATCCCATTAGTAGCCTATTTGGCAAGTTTGTTCTAATTCTTAGTCGACGAGTTCTTTTAGTTGACAAGTTAACAAGTTGACGAGTTAACGGGTAAGTTTGTAATATATTAAGGTAACTTACTTGTCAACTCGTCAACTTGTTAACTTGTCAGTCAAAATAAAAAAGAAGGAATGCTCTACTTTCTCCTCTCCCTCCTCTCCCTCATTGCCGGTTATGCCATTGGCACCTTGCGTTCGCAGCGCGAGGCCATAGCTGCTAAAGCGCAACTCAAGGCCGAACAACAACATGCTGACGAGGCCATGCGCAAACAGGCGCAAGCCCTACGTGCTGAGTTTAAAGCCATGTCCGTCGAAATGATGCGCACACAAGGCGATGCCCTACGCGAGCAACACGTCAACTCGCTCGAAGCCTTACTCAAACCTCTTGGGCACGACATCGAAGCCTTTCGCACGCAGTTTGTAAAAGGGCACGCCTCACTCGATGGCTATATCAAAGCCCTCGTCGAACAGACGCAGTCGCTTGGTCGCGAAGCCGACGACCTTGCCAAAGCTCTTAAAGGCAACACCAAGTTGCAAGGTAATTGGGGCGAAGCTGTATTGGCCAACCTACTTTCTGTATCAGGTCTCACTGAAGGTCGCGACTATACGTTGCAAAGCCACGTAGCTGACGGACGTGGCTCCGTAGCGATACCCGATGTAGTGGTTCACCTACCGCAAAGTCGCAACGTTATTATTGACTCTAAGGTATCACTCAAAGCCTTTACCGAATACGTGGCTGCCGACGATGCCCTTGAGCAAGACCGCCTCATGAAAGAGCACTTACGCAGTGTGCGTCAACATATTAAGGAATTGGCCGATAAGAATTATAGCAAGTTGGTAAAGGATAGTATTGGTTACGTTTTAATGTTCATTCCTGGCGAAGCCGCCTATGTAGCTGCCGTGACGGCCGACCCTACACTGCCCACTGAAGCTTATAAGCAACACGTTATCCTTATCAATCCCACCAACCTTCTCATGGCCCTTCAGCTGGCTTACAATCTGTGGCAGAGTGAGTTACAAAGCCGTTCGGTTAACGAGATTTACACCTCAGCCGAGAAACTTTATAAAAAGTTTAGTACCTTTGCCCAAAACTTTGTAAAGATAGGCAACTCTATCGACCAACTGCACCGCACCTACGATGATGCACAACGCCAACTCACCACAGGTCGTGGCAACATCATCAGTCAATTAGAGGGTTGGCGCAAGAAGGGACTTACCCCCTCAGCCTCTCTCCCCGATGAATTAACGAGAGAAGAAGAAAACTAATTAATGTGTGAATGCATGGTTAATGTGCAAATGTGCGAATGTGCAAATGTGCAAATGGTCGCCTTTATTTACTGAGTTTTAAGAAAAAGGAATGATGCAATGTCATTAAAACACAGCAAGTAAAAGCGACCATTTGCACATTTGCACATTCGCACATTTGCACATTAACCATGCATTTGCACATTAAAAATATCGTTTGCCATGTTTAAATTCGAAGCAAAATCAAAGTTAAAGGGCGGAATGACACTTGTAGGTGCCGTGTTGGTAGTCGTGGCGCTACTCGTCTACTTCCTGCCACGCGAAACCAAGTTTGGCTACGAATACGAGCAAGGACGCCCCTGGCGCTACAACTCACTCATAGCCACCTTTGACTTCCCAATATATAAGACGCAACAAGAGGTTGAAGCCGAACGCGATAGTGCTTTGGCCAACTTTCAACCCTTCTATGTTGAGAATGCTCAAATGGGCCAACGCCAGATAGCCGCCTTTCATAACGACTTTGTCAATGGTGCGTTCAACGATGTGCCAGCACGCTTCTTGCCTCACATCGAACGACTCATGGCAGCCGTCTATCAAGCGGGTATTGTCAACTCGGCCGACCTTTCACAGATGGCCAAAGATCGTATTACAGGCATTCGTGTAGTCGAAGGCACTGAAGCCCTCTCGCGTTCTCTCACCGAACTTTACTCTACCCGCTCGGCCTACGAATACATCGTACATTGCGACAGTACACAGTTTCCACGCGAGATAATAGCTCGTTGTAACCTCAATCAATACCTCGCCCCCAACCTACTCGTTGATAGTGCCAAGACAAGCACCGCACGTGAGGACCTCATCGCCTCCGTAGCTCCCGCAGCAGGTATGGTACAAAGTGGACAGCGCATCATCGATCGTGGTGAGATTGTGTCGGCCGACCAATATAAGATACTACAATCCTTCGAGCGTGAGACCGTGCGTCGCAATGACCCTTCAGAAGGCTTTTGGCAGGTGCTTCTCGGACAGGTTATCTTCGTGTCGTGCATTTTAGGTTCATTTGTCTACTACCTCCGCCTCTATCGGCGCGACTATCTTTATTCACCTCATAGCATATTGCTTCTATCGTCGCTAGTAGCTATCTTCCCCTTGATTACCTATCTCATGGTCGATCATAAGACATTTAGCGTCTACATGGTGCCTTACGCCATGGTGCCCATCTTTGTGCGCACCTTCATGGACTCTCGCACCGCCTTCATGGCTATGGTGTGCAGCGTCGTGCTTTCTTCTTTTGCCCTTCACTCTAACTACGAGTTTGTGGTCGTACAATTCATGGCGGGCATGACTGCTATCTATGCCCTTCGCGACTTGAGCGAACGTTCGCAACTCCTACGTGTAGCCCTTTACGCCTTCCTCACGTCCACCACCATTATGCTCGGTTTCGACCTTTCACAAGGCGTCGATTGGAGCCACATCGATCGTTCTATCTATATATATAATGGTGTAAATGGTGTTCTTCTACTCTTTGCCTATCCCCTACTCTATCTGTTGGAGAAGACATTTGGCTTCACTTCAAGCGTAACGTTGGTCGAACTTTCCAATACGAACAATATAATCTTCCGCCTTATGGCCAAGAAGGCACAGGGCACCTTTGTTCACTCTTTGCAAGTGGCCAACCTCGCTGCCGAGGTGGCCGATAAGATTGGAGCTAAACCTCAGTTGGTGCGTACGGGAGCACTTTACCATGATATAGGTAAAATGGTCAACCCCGCGTTCTTTACCGAAAATCAAACGGGTGTCAACCCACACGATGAACTCAGCGAAGAGCGTTCTGCACAAATCATCATCAGCCACGTGACAGAAGGTCTTCGTTTAGCGGATAAATATCACCTGCCCAAAGTGATACGTGACTTCATCTGTACTCACCACGGACGTTCACAAGTAAAGTATTTCTATATACAGTGGCAAAACAAACATCAAGGCGAGCAGCCTGACCCCAAACTCTTTACTTATCCTGGCCCCAACCCTTTCACGCGTGAACAAGCCATTCTCATGATGTGCGATGCCGTTGAAGCATCGTCACGTTCGCTCAAGGAATACACCGAGGAGAGTATCAAAGAGTTGGTCGACCGCATCGTCGACGGACAGGTGCAGGCAGGCTACTTCCGCGAGTGTCCTATCACCTTCCGCGATATTGCCGATGCCAAGCGCGTACTCGTAGAGAGTATCAAGACAATCTACCATACGCGCATAGCCTATCCCGAACTCAATCCCAAACCCATCACTCCGCGTCCACAACCCCGACGCCTCTACTTCTTCGGACGTAGATAACTATCAACTCTAAAAAAATAAGAACCTATGATACAAAATGGAGAAAACTATATACGTTTTGATTGGGCGATGAAACGCCTCTTGCGCAATAAGGCCAATTATGTGGTGTTAGAGGGATTCTTATCCTCACTTATTGGTAAAGGGATAAAAATTCACCGCTTCCTTGAGAGCGAAAGCAATCAAGAAGATGATGAAGACAAATACAATCGTGTCGATATCTTTGCAGAGAGCGAAGGCGGCGAACTCTGCATTATTGAAGTGCAGAATAGCCGCGAGCTATCTTACTTTCATCGCATGTTATATGGAGTGTCAAAAGCCATCACAGAATACATCGGTTTAGGCAAGCCCTATGATGAGGTGCGCAAAGTGTATTCCATCAATATTGTCTATTTTGAACTAGGACAAGGTAAAGATTACGTTTATCATGGCAGGACAGAGTTTAAGGGCATACATGCACCGCATGATACATTAAAACTCTCAGTACGTCAAAATGAAAAGTTCTTTGGAAAAAAAGAAAAAGATATACTACGTCGTAAAGATGCAGGTATGCTCTTTCCCGAATATTACGTATTGCGTGTAAACGATTTTGACTCTGTAGCTAAAACACCGCTTGACGAATGGATTTCCTTTCTAAAAACAGGACAAATAAGTAATGAGGCAAAAGCAGCAGGACTTCCTGAAGCTCGTGAGCGCTTACGTGTTGATGCCCTTTCCGAAGATGATAGGCAAGCCTATTTTCGCCACATGGAATCTGTTCGTCATATGAAGAGTCTTTTCGACACTAGTCGCGATGAAGGTTACGAGGAGGGTCGTGCAGAAGGTCGTGCAGAGGGTCGTGCAGAGGGTCGTGCAGAAGGTCGTGCAGAAGGTCGTGCAGAAGGTCGCGAAGAAGGTAAACTTCTACAACAAATAGAAGTGGCACGTACCATGTTGGCAGATGGAATGCAGCTTAGTTTGGTAATGAAGTATACAGGCTTAACGAAAAAGCAAATAGAGGAAAGTCGAAGTTAGACTATGGCTAGGCAATAAAAGGGAAAAAAATGCTTTTTCCCTTTTTATTGCGCTCACCTTGCACTAACTTTGCATCTCAAAATAAAGAAAAGTAATAACAAATAACATACGATGAATTTTGTAGAAGAACTCAAATGGCGCGGCATGTTGCACCAAATGATGCCGGGCACTGAAGAATTGCTCGAAAAAGGCATGACAACAGCCTATGTAGGTATCGACCCAACGGCCGACTCTTTACACATTGGCCATCTCTGCTCTGTAATGATGCTCCGCCACTTCCAGCGTGCGGGCCACAAGCCATTAGCACTCGTAGGTGGTGCAACAGGTATGATTGGCGACCCTTCAGGCAAAAGTGCCGAGCGTAACCTCCTTACTGAAGACATTCTTCGCCACAACGTTGCTTGTATCAAGAAGCAACTCTCTCACTTCCTCGACTTCGATTCTGATGCTCCCAATGCAGCCGAATTGGTTAACAACTACGACTGGATGAAGGACTTCACCTTCCTCGATTTCGCACGCGAGATTGGTAAACACATTACTGTCAACTATATGATGGCTAAGGATAGCGTGAAGAAACGCTTGAATGGTGAAGCACGTGACGGACTTTCATTCACAGAGTTTACCTACCAGCTCTTACAGGGTTACGACTTCCTCCACCTCTACGAGACGAAGAACTGCAAACTTCAAATGGGTGGTTCTGACCAATGGGGCAACATCACCACTGGTACCGAACTTATTCGTCGTACTCTTGGTGCTGAAGCTGATGCTTATGCCCTCACTTGTCCGCTTATTACCAAGGCCGATGGTAAGAAGTTTGGTAAGACGGAGCAAGGCAACGTTTGGCTCGACCGTCGTTACACCACTCCTTACAAGTTTTACCAATTCTGGCTCAATGTAGGCGACGAAGAAGCAGAACGTTATATCAAGATCTTCACCTCACTCGAGCACGATGAGATTGAAGCCCTCATTGCCGAACATCGTGCCGACCCAGGTCGTCGTCTCCTTCAGAAGAAGTTGGGCGAAGAGGTTACCTGTATGGTACACAGTCGTGAAGACTATGAAATGGCCCTCGAAGCCTCAAACATTCTCTTCGGCAAGGCTACTAAAGATAGTCTCTTAAAACTTGATGAAGCTACGCTTCTCAGCGTATTCGATGGTGTACCCCAATTCGAGGTAGCCAAAGATCAAGTTCTTGGAGCCAAGGCTGTTGACCTCTTTGCCGAAACCACCAAGTGTTTCGCTTCAAAGGGTGAAATGCGTAAGCTCACCCAGGGTGGTGGCGTAAGCCTTAACAAAGAAAAACTTGCTGCTTTCGATCAGGAAATCAATTCTGACGACCTCATTGACGGCAAGTATCTTCTTGTTCAGCGTGGTAAGAAGAACTACTTCCTCATCATTGTGAAGTAACATATATATATTAATTATATGTGTACATTATAAAGTACATTATATAGTACGCATGTGTACTATTCAGCAACTAAGGGGCAGGCCTTCTGGCTTGCGAATAAAGAGTCATGAGTCAGCTATTTTTAGCTTACCATTCTCTTATTCGCAGACCAAAGGTCTGCCCCTCAGTTGTAGCTTAACCATGCGTAGTTAAGTAGGTAAATTTTGCAACTAATTGAAAATCAATACTTTTAGAAATGCAAAGTACTTAAGAAAATCTCCATGATAGCTGCTTTTCGCCCATTTTTCGCAAAAACGCCCACAAAAAGGCCTTCAAAACGCAAAAACATCGTTGAAAAAACTCAAAAACACAGTGCAAGAGATTTATCGCTCCCTCAGTGTTTTTAAATTTCTCCCTCAGTATTTTCAAAATACTCCCTTTTACCCCTCATATCTTCCTCAGTGTTTTTTTTAGAACGTCACATTTAGAACGTCAAGATTTCTTACCTATAGTCACAAATTGCAGTTTGAATAATTAACGATAAATTACATGATAATTAATGCCCCCCAGCGTGCTCATATATATATTATATGTATATACGCGTAAAACAAGCGCATTTATGTTCTTCAACACAAAACGTAAAAAAATCGTCCCAATTATTTGTCCCTTCAAAGCAGAGAGCGTACTTTTGCCTTGTTACTCGTTCCCCGCGAAAAAAAGTTTGAAAAAAGTTTCATTCTTTAAGTCGTTGGTTTACAACGTCTTACGCATTTAGAGGAGAAATTTCTCAAAAATTTCTTCCAAAAACATTTGGCTCGTAATGAAAAAGTCTCTACCTTTGCACTCGCAAATCAGAAATGAGGCCTACAACACTAACAAACACAGTGCTGATAACGGGTCGAACGAACGATAAGCAAACGATCTTTGACAAGAATTACATAAAACTATTTTGTAGAGAAGTACAAGAGACAAATGAGCATTCAAATAAAGAATGTCTCGGGTTAAAAAGTCACTTGTCAATTCCAAGCGAAATAAATCTGACAGGCGTCTTGAGCACAAACAGAGAATAAACAAAAACATTATATTACAATGAAGAGTTTGATCCTGGCTCAGGATGAACGCTAGCTACAGGCTTAA
>ENA-ORMS01000718-ORMS01000718.1-human-gut-metagenome-genome-assembly--contig:-NODE-718-length-31445-cov-6.798471_pt1 | contig 31445 bp, 35 predicted proteins | sample MGYA00242104_ERZ508997 | MGnify/ENA primary metagenome ERZ508997 (study PRJEB26280, sample SAMEA2338704) | human gut metagenome | biome: human gut; feature: human-associated habitat; material: faeces... | reverse complement strand
ACACAAACTCGGCATGCGCAAAAAGCGTGCGCAGAAATGAGGAGAAAAATGAAAAGAAAAATAGGGATAATTCTTTTGGCGGCCGCGCTGCTTTCCGGCTGCAGCCAGGAGGTGGTCACTGTGGCAGGAACGCTGTCAGAGGAAGGGGAAAAACCGGAAGCTTACATAGAAATGCAGGAATTTGAATTAAAGGAACCGGCAGAGCAAAGCAGCATGACAAAGATAAGCAGCTGCGTGGTTCTGATCCCATCCAGGTATCAGGAATCAGAGGAAATCCCCGGAATGTATATTCATGAAAAAAGTCCTCTTGACAGTTCCAATATTTACTATTCGGTTTCAGAGGGAGAAGGAAACGGAAGAGTCTCGGAAAGCCTGACGGAAAAGGAATACAAAAGCCTGGTAGAGGAAGCCTTCCAAGAAAATGGACAGGAAGTGTCCCTGACGATCGAAAGCTTTGAGCAGATCGATATGGATCAGGTTCCGGGATATAAGGTGAGAAGCACCTATGAAGTGGACGGCGAAAAGGTGGAGCAGCTTACCTATCTGCTTTTAGGGGACAAGACCTATACCATCACCTACAGTCAGATGGCAGATGATGAGCTGATGGCAGATTTTGAGATTTCTGAGGGCGAAATTAAGCTGGTAAAAGGAGACAAAATATAACTTATTGACTTTTTCTATCTTTTAGACTGGAAAATAAGAAGAAAATATGTTAATATTTTAACTTGAATACGATATTTATCAAAGTAACAATTTAATGAGGTGAAGCAATGCTGAAATATATTCTAAAGAGAATATTACTTGCCATTGTGACCATATGGGCAGTGGCTACGTTGACCTTCTTTCTGATGAACATGGTTCCGGGTGGGCCGTTCTTATCGGAAAAGGCGATCAGTCCCCAGGCTACCGCAGCACTGGAGGCAAAATATGGTTTGGATAAACCGCTTGGACAGCAGTACCTGACGTACATGCTGGATGCCAGTCACGGAGATTTTGGCGACAGCTTAAAGCAGAGAGGCCGTACGGTTATGGACATCATTAAGATGAAATTCCCGGTTTCTGCAAGGGTGGGAGGTGTTTCCGTCCTGGTAGCGCTGATCGTGGGCGTGCCCCTTGGCTGTATTGCAGCTTTAAAGAGAGGAAAATTCCTGGATAGTCTGATCAGTGTGATCTCCACCTGTGGAATTGCCGTTCCGAGCTTTGTAATCTGCACGTTCCTTCTGTATTTCTTTGGAGTGAAGCTGCAGATCCTGCCTACGATGGGACTGACCTCCTGGAAGCATTATGTGATGCCGGTAATGGCGCTTTCTTTTTATCCCACTGCATATATCATGCGTCTGATGCGTTCCTCCATGCTGGATGTACTGGGGCAGGACTATATGCGTACAGCGAAGGCAAAGGGACTTGCGGGCTTTAAGATCCTGTTCAAGCATGCGCTCAGAAATGCGATCCTGCCTGTAATCACCTATGTAGGGCCTTTGCTTGCCTATACGGTTACGGGAAGCTTTGTTGTGGAAAAGATTTTTACCATCCCGGGTCTTGGCGGAGAATTTATTACTGCAATCAACGGACGAGATTATACATTGATCATGGGTACCACCATTTTCCTGGCAACGCTGATCATTGTCATGAATGTGATCGTGGACATTGTATACAAGATCGTGGATCCCAGAATTAAATTAAAGTAAGGAGTCAGTCCATGAAAGAGAATCCTATCAGTTTTCAGTTAAAATTAAAGCCTGAAGATTTTCTTCCGGCTACAGAAGAAGAAAAGCAGAGCCAGGTAGTCATGAGGGAAAGCGTAAGCTTTTGGAAGGACGGCGCACGCCGCCTCCGCAAAAATAAAGTGGCGATGGTCAGTCTTGTTGTGATCATCATAGTCATGATCTTTTCCTTCATTGTACCCAGCTTTTATCCTTATACCTATAAAGAGCAGATCAAAGGAGCAAACAACCTTCGCCCCATGCAGTATTCCGAGCAGGAACAGGCAAGGATCGATGCCGGAGAGAAGGTATTTCCCCATATTTTCGGAACCGATAAGATGGGGCGTGATTATGCTATCCGTGTGATGATGGGAAGCAGGATCTCCCTGTTAGTAGGTCTGATCGCCACAGGCATTATTTTGATCATTGGTTCCATTTACGGATCCGTGGCAGCCTTTTTCGGCGGCTGGGTGGATCTGGTAATGATGAGAATTGTAGATATTATTTATACCATTCCTGATATTTTGTTGATCGTTCTTTTGTCCTTTGCACTGAAGGCACCCCTTGCCAGCCTCAAGGAGGCGCCGGGCTTTGGATGGGTCGGCGTGGTTGGAGAAAACCTGATCAGTATTTTTGTGGTGTTTGCCCTTTTGTACTGGGTAGGAATGGCTAGAATGGTCAGAAGCCAGGTACTGATGTTAAAGGAAAGCGAGTACGTTACAGCAGCAAGAGCGCTGGGCGTAGGAAATGGAAAGATCATTAAAAAGCATCTGCTGACGAACTGTATCGGTACCCTGATCGTTACAACAACCCTGCAGATCCCTTCCTCCATTTTTACAGAGAGCTTCTTAAGCTTTTTGGGAATGGGAGTTGCAGTTCCGCTTCCCTCCCTTGGAAGTCTTGCCAGCGATGCAATAAACGGTATGAATACCTATCCTTATTTATTGTTTATTCCGGCTCTTTTGATCAGCTTGATCATTTTGAGCTTCAATCTTTTGGGTGACGGACTTCGGGATGCTTTTGATCCCAAGCTGAAGAATTAAGGAGGAGAAAGCAATGTCAGAATATCTTGTTGATATCAAAAACGAAAGACTTTCCTTCTTTACCCCTGTCGGTGAGGTGAAGGCATTAAATGATGTTTCCATTCACCTGCGGGAGGGAGAGGTTCTTGGCATCGTAGGAGAGAGCGGCTCCGGAAAATCAGTTACTGCCTACAGCCTTATGGGGCTGACGGCATATCCGGGAAAGCTGATCGGCGGAAGTCTTGAATTTAACGGTCATCAGATCGAAAAAATGAATGAAAAGGAAATGAGGAAGATCAGGGGAAATGAAGTGTCCATTATCTTTCAGGATCCCATGACAAGTTTAAATCCTGTTTATACCATTGGAAATCAGATTATGGAAGTGATCCTGCTGCACACGGATAAGAACCGCAAGCAGGCGAAGGAAAGAGCCAGAGAGCTTCTTACGTTAGTAGGGATCAATGAGCCGGATAAGAGATTAAAGCAGTATCCTCATGAGCTGTCCGGTGGTATGAGACAGAGGGTTATGATCGCAATGGCACTTGCCTGTGAGCCGAAGCTTCTGATTGCAGATGAACCTACTACAGCTCTTGATGTGACCATTCAGGCACAGATCCTGGAGCTGATGATGGAGCTGAAGGACAGACTTGGCATGGCGATCATCATGATCACTCATGACCTGGGAGTTGTGGCCAGCATGTGCGAGAGAATTGCCGTTATGTATGCAGGCAAGATCGTAGAGTATGGCACCACAGATGAGATCTTCTATGAACCAAAGCATGAATACACCAAGGGCCTGATCCGGTCAATCCCCAGGATCGATACCAAGGAGCATGAAAGGCTGATCCCCATTGAGGGTTCACCGGTGGATCTTTTAAATCCTCCCAAGGGCTGCCCGTTTGCACCCAGATGTGAGAAGTGCATGAAGATCTGCTTAAGAGAGATGCCTCCTGTTACAAAGTTTGGACGGGTTCATTATACCCAGTGCTGGTTAAACCAGAAGGAAGAGATGGAGAAGGGAGCGGCCAATGAGTGATACATTAGTTCAGGTAGAACATTTACAGCAGTATTTCCCGGCCGGCGGTTACGGTAAAAACAAGAAATACATCCAGGCAGTGGATGATGTATCCTTTACCATTAACAGAGGGGAAACCCTGGGACTTGTAGGAGAATCCGGCTGCGGAAAAACAACGACCGGACGTACCCTTTTAAGGCTTTACGAGCCCACGGGGGGAAGATTTGTATATGATGGGGATGTGATCTTTGATGTGGAAAGGAAGATCAAGGCACAGATGCTTCCTTACCGCAAAAAGATGCAGATCGTATTTCAGGATCCCTACGCAAGCCTGGATCCCAGAATGACAGTGGGAGATATCATTGGGGAAGCCATTGATGTGCACAAGCTCGCTGCAAATAAAAAGGAAAGATACGACATTATTATTGAAATGCTAAGAAGAGTCGGACTGAATTCCGAACATGCAAACCGTTATCCTCACGAGTTCTCCGGAGGACAAAGACAAAGAGTGGGGATCGCAAGAGCGCTGGCGGTGAACCCCGAGTTTATTGTCTGCGACGAACCGATCTCAGCGCTGGATGTATCCATCCAGGCACAGGTAATCAATATGTTTGAGGATCTGCAGGCAGAACTGGGACTGACCTATCTGTTCATTGCCCATGACCTGTCGGCGGTGAAGCATATTTCCAACAGGATCGGCGTAATGTACCTGGGCAGGATGGTAGAGCTTGCAGACAGCTATGAACTGATCACAAGACCCCTTCATCCTTATACTAAGAGCCTGATCTCCGCCATTCCCATTGCGGATCCCAAGAAGGCCAAGGAAAGCAAGCGTATTGTTCTTGAGGGAGATGTTCCAAGTCCATTAAATCCCCCTTCAGGATGCAGGTTCAGAACCAGATGTCCTTATGCAGATGAAACCTGTGCACAGAAGGTGCCTGAGTGGAGAAAAATCGAAAAGGGACATTTTGCCGCATGCCACCATATTGACAAGTGCAATTAATTGTGGTAAATATTTGTGATAACAGATACAGAATAACTGCCTGCAAAGGCAGAAACTGTATTTTGTTGATAAAAAACATTTTAATTTTAGAGGAGGAAAAGTTATGAAGAAGAGAGCTCTTGCACTCGTTCTTACCGCTGCCATGGTTCTCGGACTTACTGCTTGTGGTGGAAGTGCAACAGAAACAACAACTTCTGATGCTGCTACAGAAGAGACAACAACAGAAGACTCAACAGCAGAAGCAACCGATGATCAGACAGCAGACGAAGCAGATGCGGCAGCATCTGCAGGAGAGAAGATCTTATCCGTACAGGTAGGACCTGATCCCGAAACCATTGATCCTGCATTAAACAGTGCAGTAGATGGCGGTAACATGTTATTACATTCTTTTGAATGCCTTTTGGCAGTTGATCAGAATGGCCAGTTAGCACCTGGACAGGCAGAAAGCTGGGAGACATCTGAGGATGGACTTACCTGGACCTTCCATTTAAGAGATGGCCTGAAGTGGTCTGACGGTTCTGATCTGACAGCAAATGATTTTGTGTACAGCTGGAAGAGAGTATGTGATCCTATGGTAGCAGCTCCTTATGCAGAGACTGTCCTTTCCATGGTAGAGGGTTATGACAAGGCAATCGAAGGTGATCTGGATGCCCTTCAGGTAGTAGCTACCGACAATAACACCTTAGTCGTAACACTGAGCGCTCCCTGCTCTTACTTCGGAAGTCTTGCGGCATTTGCAACCTTAAGCCCTGTTCAGCAGGCAACTGTCGAAGCAAATGGCGACGCATGGGCAACCAAGGCTGAAACCTATATCAGCAACGGACCTTTCTATGTATCTGACTGGGTACCTGGTTCTTATATCATGATGACCAAGAACCCTTACTACTGGAATGCTGATGCAATCAAGCTTGATGGTATTAAGTGGAACCTGATTGAGGATTCCAATGCTGCATACAGCGCATATCAGACCGGTGAAGTTCTGATGATCAAGGATGTTCCTACAGAAGAAATCCCGTCTCTGAAGGAGAATGCTGATTTCTATGTAGATCCTATTATCGGTACCTACTATCTGAGCATGAACATTGACAGAGAGCCTTTCAACAATGCAGATGTCCGTAAGGCACTGAGCCTTGCAATCGACCGTGACTATGTTGCAAATACCTTAATGCAGGGAACTTATTCTCCTGCCGGCAACCTCATGGGCCCCGGCTGGATCGATACAGACGGAAAGCAGTTCAAGGATAACGCTAACGGCGGCAAGGAATATATTGATACCACAAATTATGAAGCAGACCTTGAGGAAGCTAAGCAGCTTCTTGCTGATGCAGGATATCCGAATGGAGAGGGATTCCCTACCATTACCTATTCTACAAACGATGCAGGTTACCACAAGGTAGTTGCAGAGTATTTACAGCAGGCATGGGCTGAGCTGGGCATTGACCTCCAGGTTGACATCGTAGAGTGGGCTTCCTTCACACCTATGCGTCGTAACGGTGACTATGATGTTGCCCGTAACGGCTGGGTAGGAGATTACAGTGATCCTTCCAACATGCTGGATCTGTTCTACTCCACCAACGGAAACAATGATGGTAAGTTCAACAATGCAGATTATGATGCAGCTATAGAACTGTCCAGAACAACTCTTGATGCAGCAGAGCGTTCTACCGCACTTCACAACGCAGAGGATGTTCTGATGGAAGAAGCTGGATGTATTCCTGTTGCATACTACAATGACTTCTGGTTACAGAGCGACAAGATCACCGGTTCCTGGCATTCACCTTATGGTTACTGGTATTTCATGTATGCTGATATTGCTGAATAATTCAGTATAACCAGTCAAAAATAGCTTATAAGAAAGGAACTGCATATTTTGCAGTTCCTTTTTGCTCTGTGAACAGATTGATGCTGGAAGGCGAAGGTTTGCAGATGAAAAGATCGCAGTAAGGAGAGAAGGAAAATGGCAGAAAATGTGGTAGAACGGTTTATCAGATATGCGCAGCTTGACACACAGTCCAGTGAGGATACGGGAACTTCTCCCAGCACAGAAAAGCAAAAGGAGTTAGCGTCCCTTCTTGCGCAGGAATTACAGAAGATGGGAGCCAGCTCGGTAAAGTTTGATAAGGAGCATTGTTATGTATATGCCAGAATACCGGGAAATGATCCTGAAAACATGCAGACAGCGCCGACGCTTGGATTTATTGCTCATATGGACACAGCGCCGGACTGCTCCGGAAAGAATGTAAAGCCCAGGATCATTTCTGATTATGACGGGAAGGAAATCCTTTTAAACAGAGAGCAGAATATTGTGCTCAGCCCGGAGATTTTCCCGGAGCTGCTTTCCTATGTGGGACAGAGCCTGATCGTGACAGACGGAACCACGCTGCTTGGTGCAGATGACAAGGCGGGCATTGCTGAAATTATGACCATGGCACAGATTTTGCTGGAAAATCCGGAAATCAAGCATGGCCCCATTGCGATCGGCTTTACGCCTGATGAGGAAATTGGAGAAGGGGTAGATCACTTTGATCTGAAACAGTTCGGAGCTGATATTGCCTATACGGTAGACGGGGGAGCGATCGGAGAACTGGAATACGAGAACTTCAATGCGGCATCGGCAAAAGCTGTGTTTGCAGGAAGAAATGTACATCCGGGAGAGGCCAAGGACAAGATGATAAATGCGGCGCTGATCGCAATGGAATTTGAAGCGGCACTGCCCGCCTCACAGCGCCCGGAATATACAACGGGATACGAGGGCTTTTATCATCTGACCCATATGGAGGGAGAGGTGGAAAGCGCAAGTCTTTCCTACATTATAAGGGATCATGACAGAGAGCGGTTTGAAGCGAAAAAGGAACTGTTTCGGGAGACAGCCCGTTTCTTAAATAAGAAATACGGGGAAGGAACGGTAAAAACAGAAATTACGGATTCCTATTATAACATGAAGGAAAAAATAGATCCGGACTCTCTCTTTTTAATTGAAAATGCCAAAGGCTGCATGGAGGAGCTTTCCATAGAGCCTAAGGTTTCACCCATCAGAGGCGGAACAGATGGCGCCAGACTATCCTATATGGGGCTTCCCTGCCCGAACCTCTGCACAGGAGGACACAATTACCATGGCAGATTTGAGTACAGTGTTGTGGAATCTATGGAAAAAATTGTAAGGCTTCTGGTTCTGCTGGCACAAAAAGGGACGGCCGGATATGAAAAGTGATAAATATTTGATAAATATTTAGATTTATAGGTTGACACTCATAAGAAATAGTGCTATTCTATTTAAGCATGCGGATGACGCATAAAACAAAGCAGAGTTCCACTCTCACCCTGTGGCAATCGGGCTGACAGGCGTTTATAGTTTGAAATCTGATGTCACGAATTGGAAAGTGGCAGGGATTGATCGGGAAACTTTAAGTGGATGGCTTTGTTGCGATCCACTTTTTTGTGGAAAAAACAAAACAAGCAATACTGATGTGGGGAGGACACGACCATTAGCGAGTTATTCATTAACGAACAGATTAGAGACAAGGAAGTACGCGTAATCGGAGAAGATGGAGAGCAGCTTGGCATTATGTCAGCAAGAGAAGCATTGCAGAAGGCAGAGGAGGCAGGCGTGGATCTGGTGAAGATCGCACCTACTGCAAAACCTCCGGTCTGCAAATTGGTGGATTATGGGAAGTATAAGTATGAGCTTACTCGTAAAGAAAAGGAAGCCAAGAAAAAGCAGCGTGTGATCGAGATCAAGGAGATCCGGTTATCCCCTAATATTGATACGAATGATTTAAACACCAAGGTAAATGCAGCAAGAAAGTTTTTATCCAAGGGAGACAGAGTGAAGATCACGCTCCGCTTCCGCGGCCGTGAAATGGCACATATGGCAAGCAGCAAGCATATTCTGGATGACTTTGCCGAGGCCCTTTCCGATATTGCTGTGGTAGAAAAGGCACCTAAGGTGGAAGGCAGAAGCATGACAATGTTTTTAACAGAAAAGCGTTAGGCTTTTTCGTTAAAATAGAGGATGAGGAAACTTGTCCACAAGGTAATAATCAAGAATACAGGAGGAAACAGTTATGCCCAAAATGAAGACAAGCAGAGCTGCTGCAAAGCGTTTTAAAGCTACAGGAACAGGTAAATTAAAGAGAAGTAAAGCTTACAAGAGCCATATCTTGACCAAGAAGACTACGAAGAGGAAGAGAAACCTCAGACAGCCTGCGATCACTGACAAGACAAACGTTAAGAACATGAAGAAGATTTTACCTTATTTATAAGATTAAGTGTAACAAGTCGTTAGGAGGAATAAGACATGGCAAGAATTAAAGGCGGCATGAATGCCAAGAAGAAACATAATAGAGTATTAAAGCTGGCAAAGGGATACAGAGGCGCCAGAAGCAAACAGTATAGAGTAGCAAAGCAGTCTGTTATGAGAGCTCTCACAGAGTCTTATAAGGGCAGAAAGCAGAAGAAGAGACAGTACAGACAGCTTTGGATCGCGCGTATCAACGCTGCAGCAAGAATGAACGGACTGTCCTACAGCAAGTTTATGTATGGTCTGAAGCTTGCAGAGGTTGACATCAACAGAAAAATGTTAGCTGAAATGGCTGTAAATGATGCAGAGGGATTTAAGTCTCTTGCAGAGCTTGCAAAGAGCAAGATCGCATAGGATCTGCCTGAACGGATAAAGAATACGAAAGAAAGAGCTTATTGAAAAATAAGCTCTTTTTTGGTATATATGATACATGGATGTTAGAAAGCATATGATAGCAGATAAGAAATGGAGGCCAGCATGTTAGAACAGTTAGAGCCAAAACAGGTATTTCACTATTTCGAGGAAATATGTAAGATCCCTCATGGATCAGGAAATACAAAGCAGATCAGCGATTATTTAAAGGGTTTTGCCAAGGAAAGAGGATTGTACTGCAGGCAGGACGAATGGAATAATATTGTGATCATAAAAGAAGCAACAAGCGGCTATGAAAGCCATGAGCCTGTGATCCTTCAGGGACATATGGATATGGTTGCAGTAAAGGAGGCAGACTGCACCCTGGATCTGGAAAAGGATGGACTGCAGCTTCAGATCCTGGGAGACCGTCTTGCAGCAAAGAAAACCAGCCTTGGAGGGGACGATGGCATTTCCCTTGCACTGGGCCTGGCACTGCTTGACGGAGCGGAATATCATCACCCAAGGCTGGAGCTTGTGTTTACGGTAGAAGAAGAGGTAGGCATGGAAGGGGCAAGCGCCCTGTCTGTAGAGGATCTGACAGCGAAGAGGATGATCAACCTGGATCAGGAGGAGGAAGGGATCTTCATTGCCGGATGCGCAGGCGGTGCAAGAGTAGATATTCAAAAGGGGACTTCCACGGAACAAAGAGAAGGAATGTTATGTAAACTTGAAATCAACGGCTTGCAGGGAGGACATTCCGGACAGGAGATCAACAAAGAGCGTGGCAATGCCATCTGCCTTATGGGCAGGCTCCTTGGTGTCCTGCAGGGAAAGGCAAGTGTATTTCTCAGAGAACTTTGGGGTGGAACGGCAGACAATGCGATCCCGTCAAGCTGCAGCGCTTCCCTGGTGGTGACAAGCGGGGAAGGATTCCATAGCCAGGGGAAGGATTTTGAAGAGGAGATCCGCACTTTCCTGGAAAAACAAATCAGAGGAATACAGGAAGAATTTCAGGGAAAAGAAAAGCAGATAGAGGTTACATTTGACATCCTGGTCGGGAAGGATGAGGAGCAGGCAGAAAAATATGAAGTATGCAGCCTTTCGGACTCCCGTCAGTGGATCCATCTGCTGAATGCAGTGCCTCATGGAGTGATCGCAAACAGTGTTAAAATGAAGGGACTGGTAGAAACATCCTTAAATCCCGGCATTCTCCGTGTGACGCCTCAAAGCGGGATATTGAGCACCTCTGTCCGCAGCTCCAATCAGGCGGCGAAGGAAGCTCTGATCGGCCAGTTATCAAGTCTGGCTGCGCTTGCGGGAGGAACCGTAGGAATCCGTGGGAATTACCCCGGATGGGATTTTGATCCAAATTCAAAGCTGCTTGCCGGAATGTCTGAAATTTACTGCCAGATGTACGGGGAAAAGCCTCAAGTCGAAGCCATCCATGCAGGTCTGGAATGTGGTATTTTTCAGAGTAAGATCAAAGGACTTGACTGTATATCCATTGGACCGGATATGGAGGATATCCATACCACAAGAGAAACTTTAAGCATCCCATCGGTAAAGCGAGTTTGGGATTATCTGCTGAGAGTGCTGGAAAGTCTTTAAAAACAAAAGAAAGGGGAAACTATGAATTTAGATAAAGAAAATATCCGGAAAATAAGGGGAATTATTCTGTTTACAGGGGTTGTGGTACTGGCACTGATCAAATTTGATCTGCTCTGGGAGACACTTGTTTTTATCTGGGAGATCCTGCAGCCTTTTGTTGTAGGTGGAATGATGGCCTTTGTGGCAAATCTTCCCATGACCTTTTTTGAAAAAAAGGTTCTGGCTAAGCTGGGAAAGAAAAGGAAGCATGCACCTGCAGAGGGCTATGTCAGCAGCCTTAGAAGGGGCTTCAGCATCCTGCTGGCTTATCTAGTGGTGGCACTGTTGATCACCCTGGTGTCAGCGGCGGTGATACCACAGCTGATCGCAACGGTTGCCGTGATTGCGGAGAAAGCGCCGGCTTTCTTCCAGAATGTCTTACTTCAGATCCAGAGGCTGTTGGAGAATAACCCTAAGCTTTTAGCGTACATCAATGAATTTGATCTGCAGAAGCTGGACTGGAATTCCATTATGGATTCTGTGGTGAATTTTTTAAAGAACGGAATGGGAAACATGCTTTCCTCAACCTTTACGGTAGCTTCAGGGATTGTCAGCGGTACGGTAAACGGCTTTATTGCGCTGGTATTCTCTGTGTATATCCTGGCACAGAAGGAAAAGCTTGGAGAGCAGTTTAAGCGTGTCCTGCGTGCGTATACCAGCCAAAGGATCAATGACGGGGTGCTTCATGTATGTACGCTTCTGTACCGTAATTTCAGCAATTTTATTATCGGACAGTGCACCGAAGCGGTGATCCTGGGTCTCATGTTTATTGTGAGCATGACTATTTTCCGTTTTGATTACGCAGTAATGATCGGGGTATTGATTGCATTTACTGCGCTGATCCCTATTGTGGGCGCATTTGTAGGCTGCTTTGTGGGAGCGTTTGTCATGCTTGTGGATGACCCGGTGAAAGCCATCTGGTTTGTAGTGCTTTTCATTGTCTTACAGCAGATCGAGGGAAATCTGATTTACCCCCATGTGGTAGGAAACTCGGTAGGGCTTCCGTCCATCTGGGTGCTTGCCGCCGTAACCATTGGCGGAAGCCTTATGGGAATTTTCGGAATGCTGGTATTTATACCGCTGCTTTCCACCGTATATATGCTCCTTAGGGAAAACGTCAACCGAAGGGAAGGGCTGAGAATAAACTGAAAAGAACCTGAAAAGCGTTGAAATTCAACACTTTTCAGGTTCTTTTAGTCGGAGTGACAAGACTTGAACTTGCGGCCTCTACTTCCCTAAAGTAGCGCTCTACCACCTGAGCCACACCCCGAAACGCAAGATTTATTATATATGGATGTGTACTTAAAGTCAAGTATTATTTTCACTTTTTTTCTATAGAGGAAAAGGTGTTTTCGGAAGCAAAAGCATTGCAGGAACAGAAGATATGTATTATATTAGTAATAATCAATCCGATAGGGGGAAGAATTATGTGGACGAGAGCTGAATTAAAAACAAGAGCAAAAGAAGTCTTCAAGGCAAACTACTGGAAGGCAGTTCTTACAGCACTGATCTTAGGACTTGTTTCAGGAGGTGGAAGCGGCATTACATCCCAAAACGTTTCAAATAGCTACTCAGATGCTGCGGGAGAATCCTTTACAGATATTTTTACAAATATGGATCCGCAGGTATTGATCACGGTGGTTTCTTTGGTGATCGGTGTAGTGGCAGTCGGCTGGATAGTGTCCATCCTGCTTTCCGTTTTCGTATTTCAGCCTATTGAAGTAGGCGCACAGCGCTTTTTTGTCAAATGTGATAAGGAACAGCCGGGACTTGGAGAAATTGTGTTTGCTTTTAAGAATTCCTATGGAAATGTAGTGAAAACCATGTTTTTGCAGGCCCTTTACATTTTCTTATGGTCTTTACTCTTTATCATTCCCGGGATCATAAAGTCCTATGAGTACCTGATGGTTCCGTACCTGCTTGCTGAAAATCCTGATATGGACAGTAAGGAAGCTTTTGCAAGAAGTAAGGAAATGATGATGGGAGAAAAATGGAATGCGTTCGTGCTTGGATTGTCATTCTTGGGATGGCAGATCCTTTCTGTATTTACATGCGGTATTCTTTCCATTTTCTATGTAAATCCTTATTATCACATGACTTTTGCACAGCTTTATGAGGTGCTGAAGCAGAAGCCTCATGTGGCATAATGTAGGAAGTTTTTTACTTATAGGTAATTTTCGGGCACCCTCTGTATTTTACGGAGGGTGTTTCAGGTAAATGTCATATGCCATGCAGATCATGGAAGGAGAACCTGCGGGAAAGAATTGCCGGAAAGTGATGTAAAAGGAAATGATAGAAAAAGAGAAATTTCATGTATTTAATTATGTGAAAAAAGAAGAATATTGTGCCAGTATGGACGGCATGCGCTATATGCTGAAAAAGAAGGCAAAGGGGGAAGATACGGTTTTAGAGGTGGTGGTCTGGCCGCAGCCTTACTGTTATGCAAAGACACCGGAGGAGCAGAAGCAGAGAAAGGAATTTGCATTTACGAAGGAAGGGGTGGAGGAAGCCGCTGACTGGTTAAATGAGCAGTATGAGGTTCAAAGACCTTTGTGGGAGTTGTCCATGAAAATGTAATTTACATATTTTTGTACTTTTTACATTTTTTTGTTGAAATAATACTATGAAATGGATTATACTAAATGTAGTTGACATAATGTTTTATGTCACATCATAATTTAAATTGAGGGGATCTAAATGACAGCACTGAGTTTTGACGACAAGGTTTTTAACAGAGAAGTTTCTTTTTGCAGAGTATACAGTCTCGAAAGCAAGGAAAAACTGGAAAAGCTTTTCTTAAGGAACAGAATTTCTTATTTTATTGAATGGCAGGACAGATCCTTTTTGTCACGTCTTTTGAAGGGCGAAAACCAAAAAGAAAAGACCACGTTTACCATTCGGATCAATGAAGCAGATGTTGAAAGGGCAACAGAGCTTGTTAAAGGACTGGAATCAGTCAAGCTGCGAAAAGTAAAAGAAAATTAAGCAGGTAAAACAGGTGCTTACAGCGCAGCCTGCATGGGTGAAATGCCCGCAAAGCAATATGCTATGAAAAGAGCCGGGAGCGGCTCTTTTTTTGCTTATATGGAAAGTGCGAGGAGAAGAAAAATGCCGGAACAGAAAAGAAAAGAGGGAAGCTGCCCTGTGTTTCAAAAGTGCGGAGGCTGTTGTTACCTTGATAAAAGCTATGAAAAACAACTGAAACTAAAACAGCAGCAGGTAGCTGCGCTTTTAAAGCCATATGGAAAGCTGGAAGGAATTGTGGGGATGGAGGATCCGTTTTACTATCGCCACAAGGTACATGCTGTTTTTGGAAGGGATCGAAAGGGGAAGGTGATCAAGGGGGTGTACAAGGAGGGGACCCATATCCTTGTTCCGGTAGAAAAGTGCCTTCTGGAAAATGAAAAGGCCGGAGAGATCATTACCACCATCCAAAAGCTTCTGCCTTCCTTTAAGATCAAGACTTATGATGAGGATACCGGATATGGCTTACTGCGGCATGTGCTGGTGCGGGTGGGACATGCAACTGGACAGATTATGGTTGTTCTGGTGCTGGGTTCCCCCATTCTGCCATCCAAAAATAATTTTGTGAAGGCGCTGAGAAAAGAGCATCCGGAAATCACAACGGTGATCGTGAATGTCAATGACAAAAAGACCAGTATGGTTTTAGGAGAGAAGGAGCAGGTGATCTACGGGCCCGGCTACATTGAAGATAAACTATGCGGACTGACTTTTAAGATTTCCCCGAAATCCTTTTATCAGGTAAATCCTGTCCAGACAGAAAAGCTTTACGAATGTGCATTAAAATATGCAGGGCTTACAAAGAAGGACAAGGTGTTGGACGCCTACTGCGGAACCGGTACGATCGGCATGATCGCCTCGAAGGAGGCAGGGCAGGTCATCGGTGTAGAATTAAACCGCGACGCTGTTCGAGACGCAGTGTCAGGAGCCAGAAAAAATGGAATTTCAAATATCAAATTTTACCAGGCAGATGCGGGCGAGTTTATGGTCAAGCTTGCAAACGAAGGACAGAAGATGGATGTAGTTCTGCTTGATCCGCCCCGCAGCGGCAGTGACGAAAAGTTTCTTTCCTCTTTGACTAAGCTTGCGCCCGAGAGGGTTGTGTATGTATCCTGCAATCCAGAGACCCTGGCCCGGGATCTGAAGTACCTGTGCGGCAAAGGATACCGGATGGTGAAGGGGAAGGCGTTTGATATGTTTCCGATGACGGGGCATGTGGAGACTGTTTGTCTCCTCTCTAAGAAATGCCCAGTTTAAGCGGGGTTGAGGGCTATTTTTAAGGAAACATATCATAGAAATTTTAAGAATAAAAATGTGCATGAAAAAATAAATTGAATATATGCACAAGGGTGAAGTACCTTTTGGCGAGAAAATACATCTGCTTGCTAAAAGGTATTTTTTATATAAATTTGTATGCGGTAGAGTATAGATTGTACGCGGATAAATAATATTGAAAATGATTGATATTCGGCGCTTGACCGCTTATAATATAGGAGGAGTATTTTGTCGCTTTATAGAACAAAAATGGAGAGAAAATTTATGGAATTTATGACTGTAAAAGAAGCTGCCACAAAGTGGGGATTATCAGAGAGAAGACTTCAAACTATATGCAATGAAGGAATGATTCCGGGGGTTATAAAATTTGGGCGATCATGGGCAATTCCAGTAAATGCGCAAAAACCTGTTGATAAAAGAATTAAGTCGGGAAAGTACGTGAAGTCCTGATTTTGGGACACTTGTTATGAGAAAATTATGCCTGGGTATCGAATACTGGTATAAATTATTGTGAACTTGGATTATGTCAAGAAGGAGGCAGATTATATGAATGCAGGTTTTTTAGAAATAATAAACCATGGTCAGGAAGAAAAGATCAGACTTTTGCAAAATAAAGTTGATCTATATAGTGCTAATTTAGAACAATATAAACAGAAGTCATATAATGAAACTCAGGTTATCTTATTGTTGTTATATTTGGAAATGATTTTGAGGTCGCAGAAGCATATAAAGTACCACATGATGTTAGATATTGTTGGAAAGCATGTAAAGCATAAGGCATTTGGTGTAGGAACGATTACTGCTATTGAAGGAACATCTATTGCTGTTGAATTTGATAAAGTTGGATTAAAAAGGATGGGATATGAATTCTGCATGGAAAAGAAAATGCTGGAATTTATTTAGGAAATATAAAGAAGGTGAATACCAATGAATTTGGAACAACTATTGAAATTAGATAATATATCCGACTATTACATACTGTGGTACGGAGCTGAATGTGTAGATACTTACTTTGATAAATCAGGTTTTTGTAAAGATACAGTAGAGCTTACAAGGTGTAAACCTATAGGCGATAATACGATTTATCTTTTTATGTCCGGTATTAATAGAAAAACATGCAATTATCAATGTGCTGCCAAACTGCATCCTACAGAGGAAGCGTCAGTTTATTCTTTGGAACGCGTGAATATTGCACTTGATGATTATGCGGGAGGGTTGATACTTAGAAGAGAATCAGGTTTCACGTATTATAATACTCCTACAACTGCGAAAGATTTTTTTGTTGATGAGATATGGGGAAGAGAAGTTCATAGAACGGTAAGCCCTTTTACAGATTATGACTCGATTGAGCTGACGTTTGATGAATTACAAGAAGTGATTGAAGGACATTACTCAGATTATTACAAGGCACTTTCGTCCGTGAAAGGCATTTATATGATTGTTGATGGGAATACAGGAAGGTTATATGTAGGTAGCGCATATGGTGAGGAAGGAATCTGGGGACGATGGAAGTCCTACGTAAATACTTTTCATGGAGATAATAGCAGATTGAAGGAACTTTATAAAAAAAATGGAGAGAAATACTTTCATAAATTTAAGTATTTGATTTTACAGATACTAGCAACAAAAATTTCTGATAAAGAAGTAATTGAAATCGAAGCAAAATATAAAAAAAGATTTTTGACCAGAGAGTTTGGTTTGAATGCAAATTAATGTGAGCTGTAGTAGTTGGTTCTATATATCTGAAATTAAAAAAAGGAAGGAATAGAGTTCCAGTCATTTGAGAAAACGGGATGTCTTTTTAAGAGAATATGAAAACAGTGAGAGTAGTTGCTGCAGTAATCTGTGATTCTATAAAAGAAAAGAAACAGATTTTTGCTACAGAGAGAGGATATGGAGAATTCAAGGGTCAGTGGGAATTTCCAGGAGGAAAGATAGAGGAAGGTGAAACACCGCAGCAGGCCCATGTTAGAGAGATATGAGAAGAACTGGAAGCATCAATACGTGTGGGTGATTTGATTGATACCATTGAGTATGATTATCCGACATTTCACCTTTCGATGGATTGTTTTTGGGCGGAAATTATATCTGGTAAAATTGTCTTAAAGGAGGCAGAGTCTGCGAAGTGGCTTATCAGAGATGAATTGGATAGTATTCAATGGTTACCTGCGGATGAATCATTAATTGAAAAAATTGGTGCTGCGTTACAGTTTGCATGGAAAGATGGTGAATGAATATGGGTTTAGTATCTGTCCCTAATTTGGATTATGGAAGTGCCTTGGCTTTTTGTAGGGAGTTTGAAACATACAAGTGGGATGAGGAAAATATATTTGATTTTACAAAAGTATACAATTGTGATCCGTTTCCAATGTTATGTGTCGGGAGTAAAATAAGAAAAAGAAGAATTGAACATAGTGAATTGGCTTGTAAGGCCAAAAACTTACATAATGATTATGCCACAAATATGCGATTCTATAGATTTATTGGAATCGATAAGGGAAGACAGTTAGACCTTGAATATGGAAATGGGAATTATCAACCAATATCAGATCTTAATTTGTTAAATGTGTTAAAAGAAAGTCGCCAATTGAATAAACCGGTAGGAGAATTGGTGACAAATATTTCAGAAAAATTAGCTACGGTACTTGCTAGAGACGATAAAATAGTAAAAAAAACAATGACTTTTTGCTTGAGAGAGATAATAAGAAATATTCCAGAACATAGTAATTCATTAAACGGATGGTATTGTGCGCAGTATTGGCCAACAAAAGATTTAGTAGAATTGGCGATAATTGACGATGGAAGAGGAATATTGGAAAGTATAAATAGTAATTATAATTACGCCAGTGAAAGGCTTACAAATGAGGAGGCTGTAATTAAAGCGTTGCAACCAGGTGTTTCTAGAACTTTTGACAATAGTTTTGAAGATGAGATATTTGCTGGAACGGGGAATGCTTGGAAGAACTCAGGTTATGGTTTATTTATGGTTAGTAGAATTTGTGCGAAAACCGGAGGGAGCTTTGTTTTAGCTAGTGGTGATACTGCTGTAAAATTATCAAATGATTCTAAAGGGAAAATTATTTATAATTCAAATAGGACTAGTATTGATGGAACTGCTATAAGAATTCAATTTAAGATAAGTGGCCTAAGTAAAATTAAAGATATATTAACAGAAATAAATGAAGAAGGAAAGCATGATAGAAATGATGGGTTCAAAACTGCATCAAAAGCATCTCAGTTTGATTTTTTAGATTAAGGCGACTTACTTATAGCTTAAAAAGTTTTTCTTGTTCAAGGCGGAAAAATATTTTTATTAAAGGAGATAAATTATGCCTAAATACACAGATGAAGATATTAGAAATATGAGTAAAATAACATGTAAGATAGCGGCAGATTACCTAGGCATATCCCCTATGGCGGTTAGTATCGGCATGAGAAATGATCTTTTACCGATCGGTTTTGCAATTCACAATGAAGAAAGAGATAGAACATATTCTGAGAGTTGGTCCTATCACATAATTGGTGAGAGATTGATTGCATATAAGTATGGGAAAACATCAGAAGTACAAGTTCAAAATATAGAAAAGAGTCTAAATACTATAATAGAACAGTTTGAAGAAATGAAAAAAGATTTGGTTTTTCTATTAAGCGAAAACGAGGATCAGCAGAATTAGAGCTTTATGAATATGCGTTTTCGCTTGGAAAATACAAAGATGTTGACAAAAAATATGTAGGAAAGGAGCTGCCAGGATGGAGAATGAAAAAGGAACAGTTAAATTGACTCGTAAGCAGCTCTATGATGAAATATGGGCTGTTTCAGTTGCAGGGGTAGCCAGAAAATATAACTTGAATTATGGTAAACTGATAGCAACTTGTAAAGTAGAAAATATACCTTTTCCTTCTTCTGGTTATTGGACTAAGAAGAATATGGGAAAAGATGTATCGAATGAGATTGTAGAATTTTCTGGATTGGAAGATACAGAAATTTCATTAATAACGAAAGACGCGGTTGTTAAGCGTATTCGGAAAGCTAAGGCAGAAGTAGTAGAGAAAGTGCATACTGATGTATCAGAAGAATTGGACGTAGCAGTCGAGGAAGATTCACCGCAGAAAAAAACGGAGAATATACCTAAGTGGCCGGATGGAATTCTTGATTATTTGGATGCGACGGAAAGAAATAAAGTATTAGAATATGCGTGCAATCTGCAGATAAGTCAAAGTACACGATTGCATAAAATGTTGGTCCAATACAAGAAGGATATTGCAGATTATAAGTCAAAACTGAAAGAAGCACAGAGTAGACCATACTATAATCCAAGACATAATAAACCAGAAAACGAACCTGCATTTTTTAAGGAAATGTCTGATGAGTGTATGTCACGTGCAATTGCTATATTAGATACCGTATTCAAATCAATTGAATCTTTAGGTGGAAGTATTAATAGTGATTTGTCTGTGAGAATTAGAGGTGATATTGTTAGATTTCGTATGGTTGAGAGTCAAGACCAAGTAAAGCATGAAATGACTAAGCAAGAGGCACAGGAGCTCGTAAAGTATAATGATGATATCAAAAATCATAGATGGGCTTCAAAACCGCAAATTAGAAAATATGACAAGGTATATAATGGTAAACTTCGTATTGTGTTTGGGGAGCGAAGCTACATTAGAGATAACGATTCTGAAAAATTAGAAGATAGACTGGGTGATATTTTGGTTACCCTGTATGAGAAGGCAGAAGAGAATAGAATTGTACGAGAAGCACGTGAAGAGGCAGAACGTAAGAGAGTTGAAGAAGCGAGATGCAGAGAAGAAAATAGACAAAGAAAAGAACAAGAAATTCGTCTTGTAAAAGAACTTGTAAACAAAGCTGAAGACTATAGAATTGCAAAGGAAATAAGAGAATATATTCAGGCTATGATAGATAGTGGAAATGAAGATATTACTCCAGCGTGGATTGAATGGGCCCGGAAGAAAGCTGACTGGTATGATCCGTCTATAGCGACTGAGGATGAATATCTGGGAAAACGTCAGCACGAAAAAAATGCTGAAGAAAAGGAAAAATCTTTACAAGACAGTATCAGAAAGAGCTGGTATTGGTAAAAATGAATGGAGGCAATTTGATGGATAAAGATCCTTTTAAAGAGTATATAAAACAATCAGAACCGAATAAAAGAGACAAAGGTTACGCCTGGCATACAGCTATCGGACTTCAAGCAGTGGATGGATTAAAGACTTCGAAGTATTTGATTGATACTGCAATAAAGAATATTGAAGGTGATATTTCGATTGATGAAGCGCAGGAACTTCTCAATACGTATTATGAAGAAAATCCAAAAGCAGATACAGAAGACCGTACGGAAGAGGCCGACAAAGTTGCTGTTAGAATAGCAAAAATCTTATCGGAGAAAGCATTTAGTTTTACTCCGAATGAGTATATCTCTATTCATAAAAAGTTGTTTGCTGGGATTTATGGACATGCCGGAAAACTGAGAGATTATAATATTACAAAAAAGGAATGGGTGTTGAATGGAGCAACGGTTCTTTATGGAAGTGCATCAGAACTTCGCGCAACCTTGGACTATGATTTTGCAGAGGAAAAGAAATTTAGTTATAAAAACCTGAGTATGGAAGATATTATTCATCACTTGGCAATCTTTATATCAAGATTATGGCAGATACATGTATTCGGAGAGGGAAACACACGAACTACAGCAGTATTTTTTATTAAGTATCTTAGAACGCTAGGATTTGATGTAACCAATGATATTTTTGCACAAAATGCGTGGTATTTTAGAAATGCGCTTGTTAGGGCCAATTATAACGATTTGAAGAATGGTGTTCATGAGACAACTGAGTATTTGGAATTGTTTTTAAGAAATTTATTGTTGGATGAAAAGAATGAACTTCATAATCGTTCGATGCACATTAGTGGAAGGTTTAAAGAAACGGACTTTGAAGGTGCAAAAGCGGACATTGAGAATGTGGAAGCGGACATTGAAAGTCAAAAAGCGGACATTCGAAATAAATTACTTGCTTTTTCAGATATGATTTCAGACAAAACAATAAATCATACTTTTGAACTGTTTTCAAAATGTGGAAAAGAAGAATATTTCGGCAGAACGATTGTAGAAGACATTACCGGGTTAAAATCAACAAGAGCATCCGAGCTGATAAAACTGTTGGTTGATAGTAAGGTAATCGTATCCGTAACCGGACATGGAAAAGGAAAATACCGATTTCAATTATAGTGAACGTTAAAGGGGTGTTAATGCCATTCGCAAAACTGCCCTAAACAAATCTGCGGACAGATATATTACCAAATTTGGTAGCAGTATTTAGAATGATTTTGCATTATAAAAGTGTTACAAAATATCGGCGTACCCGCCACACGTTTACAAAGTCAAACGGTCTGTACGCCATGTCTTAACCTTATGATTGCAGATATTAGCAACCTGTCAAAGGGTGTAAAAACTCAGTAACTATGCGGGTTCGCGTACTGTTAAAGCGGTGAAAAACGATTCCGCATGTGGAGACGGTAGTATTGATGTCAAGGAAAGACACATAAGGACGTCAAAAGTGCCGTATTTCCGGGCTTTTCGGGCAGTGGGACGTCAGATGAGAAAAGCGAAAATGGCCTCAAAAATCGCTCCGTGGAAATATATCAAAGGAAATTTGCGGAGGGTTGAGTAGGCCATTTAGATGTCAGAGGGTTGAGTTAGTGGTTTAGATGTTTTTGCGGTATGGTTGAAGCTGTGATTTAGATGTCAGGAAAAAGGCTCCCACACTGCCATCAGTGGCGGCGGGGAGCCAAGAAAGAGAGAATAGGATATGACGTTCGAAACAGAGAGACTCATTCTGCGTCCGTGGGAAGAAACGGATGCTGAGGAATGTTATAGATACGCACAAGATCCGCAGGTTGGACCAATAGCGGGCTGGGCAGCGCATACCAGTGTTGAAAATAGTAGAGAGATCATAAAAACAGTCTTGTCTGCGCCGGAAACATATGCTGTGGTACTTAAAACAACAGGTCTTCCGGTTGGCAGTATCGGCCTGATGCTCGGCAAAGCAAGCAATATAGGTCTTCCTGATTCTGAAGGGGAAATCGGCTACTGGATTGGAGTCCCGTATTGGGGCCAAGGGCTGATACCGGAAGCGGTCCGGGAGCTTATGAGATATGGCTTTGAAGAGTTGAAACTCGAAAAAATGTGGTGCGGTTATTTTGATGGAAATGAAAAATCAAAACGTGTTCAGGAAAAATGCGGCTTCCGGTATCATCACACGAAGGAAAACGTTCCTTGTGCCATAGAGGGATTGTTGCGAACAGAGCATATTACCTGTATTACAAGAGAAGAATGGTTGAAAAGTAATAAATAAAGACAGACGCACCAAGGCTCCCACACTGCCATCACCGGTAGTAAGGGAGCCTTGTTTTATGCTTCGATGTCTATTGTGATCCCGGACTTGAAATCCACGGTGAAGTGGTGCTCGAAAACGGTGATCTTTTCAATCAGGCGGCTGACCAGCGTCTCATCAAACTCTGTGATGGTGGCGGGCTGGCCTTTGACGAAATCCTGTAGGTTCCGGATCTGCTTCATCTGTTCATCCTTGATTACGCTGTCCACCTCGGCCTGCCTGCGCTGATCCCGGAGCCGGAGAATCTCATCCGCGATGGCGTCGTAGTCGTCTTTCTGGTTGACCTTCTTCAGGAGCTCCTTTTGCAGCTTGTTCAGCCGCTCGTCTATGACCTCCGGTGAGAGGGCATCACCCTGCAGGACTACCGTGGCGATGTTCGCCCGTAGCGTTTGCAGGAAATCGTCCTTCTGGCAGAGCACCCGGTTGATGGCATCGATTACCACCTGTTCCAGAAGGGTTTCATTGACCGTCCGGTTATGCCGGTAGCTTCAAGCCGTGAGCAGCACCGCCAGACAATGGACTTGCAGCCTCGGTTGTTCCAGTGGACGCGCCGGTAAAACTCACCGCACTCACCGCAGAAAAGATATGGTTGTAAATCCTACAGTGGATGCAACCGCAAATATGCAGATGACACAGAGCCAGCAGGCCAATGCCCTGGGAGGAATCATCTCTGGAATACAGTCACTGGTAAATAACATTGGCAACCTTCAAATGAAAGAAGGGGATATTGTTATCCCGGTATATCTTGGAGGAACACAAATTGATGAGGTTGTGCTTTCGGCACAGAACAGAAGAAGTCTAAGGAGTGGAGCAACTTTTAAGTAGATAATAAATCAGTCATCAGCTATAATGAGAAATGTGCCATGTGCCGATATTGGATATGTGGTACGAAATTATATTTCAGTTTTATAGACGATGAGGAAAACCTGCACATTAGTTTGGGCGGGTTTTTGTTTGTGATACTCCGATCTTTTTTTACCATATTGACAAATGATTCAACATGCAAAAATATAAACGTGTTTACATTAAAAAGAGAGGTTAAATATCATGATTCTTATAGTGAATACTAGTTCGGATACTTCCATAACCGAAGAATTGAAACGCAATTTTGAAGAAAAACACATTGAGGCCGAGATTGTCGAAGCCGCACCCTTAAGAATAAGCCACTGTATCGGATGCAATTATTGCTGGCTGAAGACACCCGGAGAATGTGCGATCAAGGATGATTATGAGATTATTCTGAAGAAGGTGATCCATGCGGATCAACTGTGGGTTATATCAGACACGGCACTCGGCTTTCTTGATCATAAAGGGAAGAATATATTTGACCGGATTCTTCCCATTGCGACAATGTATCTTAAGTTCGTAGGAGATCAGATGAGACATGTGCCCCGTTATGATCAAAGAACGGATATCGGAATCATATATTTGGGAGATGTCGAAAAAGACTATTTGGAAAGATGGACCGGGAGAGCAGCCCTGAATTTTGAAAGCAATTCATTGGGAGTTTTTGGCAGGGATGAAGTTAAGGAGGCGGTATCATGCATGTTTTGATAATAAACGGAAGTCCGCGTGTTAAAGAATACAGCAATACGGATAAGATATTAGAGATGTTTACAAAAGGATTGTGTGAAAACGGCACAACTTTTGAGCAATACGAAGTATCGGATGTTAAACAATGGAAAAAAATCAGGGAAGCTTATTATAATAACAGTAAAATCATTATTGCCCTGCCTCTTTATGTCGAGTGCATACCGGGATTTCTCCTTGAATTTCTGGAAACACTTGAGCCCAAAAATGATGATACCGGAATGGCTTTCATTTTACAAAGCGGGTTTGCGGAAGGTATCCAGCTTCGTTGCGGAGAGACTTATCTTGAGATTCTGGCAGCAAAGCTTGGATGTGAATATTTGGGCACACTTGTCAAGGGAGATAATTTCTCCATCAGGTTTTTCGAAGGAGAACAAAGAAATAAAGTAACGGAGCCTTACACTGAAATGGGACGTGAGTATTCAAAAAACGGAGATTTCAGGTCTGGAGCTTGTAGGAAATTCACGGGTCCTGAAGTTTTGCCTGCACATATCCGCTTCATAGTCGGACTATTGCAAAAGACTCTTGCAAAAAAGATGTTTAAAAAGATAGCCGAAAACTGGGGATGTACCAAAGCAATCGATTACAGACCTTATTCATAGAGTAAAAGGATTCAAAATGGGAAGAAAAACACAGATCACACGGGAAATGATATTGAATGCGGCATATGAATTGCTGGATGAAGCAGGGATCGGTTCTGTAGCAATCAAACTGATTGCGAAAAGGCTCGGATGCTCAACACAACCGGTGTCATGGCAGTTTGGCAGCATGACTGAACTGAAAAAAGAGCTGTATTCATATGCAGCGAACAGGGGCTTTGGCGGATTGGAGGAAGAAATGCATGGTAAGGAAGCGATAGAGGCATTTTTTCTTTCCGGTATATGATATTTATCTATAGCATGTGATCACCCTAATGTATTTCGCTTTCTTAATGTAGATGATACGATGGGTACTATCGGTGAAAGGCTTTATGGTGACGCCAGTGTTTTTTCGTTTCAATTTGATGAAGAAGCTGCAAAAATCTTCGCATCGCAATATGACATTCCCGACTCAAAGATTTCAGAAATGGTGAGGGATACAGTCATATATACACATGGTTTGGCCCTGATGATGATTTTTGACGGTCAGAGGCTTCCTAAAAAGGAGGCTTGCAGAATGATGTATAATCTGGGAGTAAAACTGAGTAAAGAAATCGGAATAACTCCTCAAGATGATTTTGAAACTATATATAATGCTATAAGGATCTTACAGTAATATAGCGGAGATGAAGGATATATTTGATTTTGGTCTAATGCCCTTAGCAAGTTATCCCAGAAGATAATGTTACAAACATTTTAAGGAATCGAGTAAAATCGGTTCCTTTTTTCATGCCATGAGGAGGTGATGATTTGTACCCGGTAAGTAATGCATTTTTGCAGAAGATAAAAGATAATACAAGGCAGTTCTACTGGACGGGTACGATTACCACCAAGTACGGAACGAGGTACACCTTTGATAATGATGATATCTTAAAAGGCTCGGCCTATGGCTAACCGTATCTAGGTTACAGGTTCGCTTCCTTGGGAGCGCCCGGAGGGAAATCAGTTCTGGCGAGATGCTGATACAGCACAGCTTAAATCAATCATAGATATTCGTTACCTTCCGTTCTCAAGCAGGAACCACGATGTTGCTTTTACAAAGATTGCGGACGATCGGCATTTTCACCCGATTCGCGATTACCTCGATGGCTTGAATCTCTGTTTTTGGATAAACAGCCTCGATTGCCTGTGGGAATCCATTTAAACAATCAACGCATGCAATCAGGATATCCTCAACACCTCTGTTTTTTAATCCATTCATGATAGAAAGCCAGAACTTTGCACTTTCGTTTTCTCCATAACTGAATTCATAAACTGTACTATTGTAATGTGGGCAAACCAAACTTCCATCTGATAAGAATATTTCTCCTAATTTTAACCCATCCCTGAGATGGCTACTATCATTATAAGGATTAGATTACACAGACTGGTAGCAATTCGGCTGTTCAGAAACGGAATGCAACCGTTTTGCTCCGCAATATGCACTATATCCGAATGTCCCATCAAATACTGCAGTATTTTAGGATTCATGCCGGACTTTGCCATATTTGAACAATATGTATGTCTGCAAACACGAGGAGTAATATTTGGCATCTGAACCTTATAGATTTCATTGTACCTGCTAATCATATGATTGAATCTGTGTTCCCAATGCATGGTTACAAGTGGCATTCCATCCTTGTCCAGAAAAAGGAATCCCGTATAACCATCTACCACTTTCTAATATGCACTTTATTCGTTTTTCTTATAAAAAAATCCTCCCCATCTAAGCTAACCCCTAAATCATGTTAAAAATAAGAGACAGCCCCAGTGGGCAGGATTTTATATTCCAGTATTTAATTCATTTTATTTTCATAATCTTGCAATTCATGAAAAATATTATCCACATAAACAGTACCATTTTCAATACGATAAAGCATAAAATATCGATGCGATAAAAAATTAATTCTTCGATATCCTAACGCTCTTAATTTGGGATTATCACAAAGTTTCAGACTTCCAGCAAGATTTGACAGACTTGTTTTCGTTGCCTCGAAATCATTTAATAAATTTCTTGCAGCCTGCTCACTTTTCTTTTCAAGCAAAAGATATGTGATGAATCTATCAAGATCCTCCTCTGCAGCCCTCATCAAAACAACCTTATAATCCATACTTCATCCTCATATCAGAAACCACAAGATCTGCATCTCTGAACATCCCCTGTTCTCTGGACTTTTCCAATTTTGCAAGCATTTCTGTCTCCGTCATAGGTGCATATGGATTTGATCCTGTCGGCCTTTTTATTTCAAAAGGAAATCCATTTGTCGCAACTGCCTGGGTTAAAAATATTCTGATTGCTGTTGTTGTATCTGTTCCTAAATCCTTAAATAGTGCATCTGATTTACTCTTTAACTCATCTTCTACTCTGACTTGAATTGTACTCGCCATGTTCAGCACCTCACTTCCATCTATTTTCTTTATTATAATGCTAAATCATTTCTATTTCAATACATCTGTATTGTCATTGCATAATTTGGAAACCGTTAAGTTACTGCTACTTTTTAACGATTATCCACATTTTCTGTTTTTCATCTTTCCATTCGTAGTATTACCATAGTCTCTAACTACTACAAGTGCAAAAATCTGCCCCATTTCGCCCCATAAAGCACCGATTTTACTGCATTTTCACAGTCCTGCCGTGGCAGATGAATAGTACTTTTATCATAGTTTTGATTTACTCCTTTTTGCCCTGAAATGCCCTGTTTTGCAAGAGTTTCCGGGGTTATTGTGATATGCTCTGAAATTACAGATTGTGGCAAATCAGAGCAGAATTGAGCAAGTTATTACTACCTGTTAGTAGTAAAATTGGTAGTAAAGCGAAAGTTTTTACTACTAAAGATTTTTCTCTTGATTTTGAAGTTTCTCAATCATCTGTCGAAAAACATTCATAGGAAGTACACAATCTTCATCAAGATGCTTTTCTAACTTTATCCAATCTAAGTGCTCATCCATTACATAATTTATAACATCGTCAGAAACATTTACTCCAATCACCTCTAACACAGCTATTCGTAATGCAATCTCCAAAACGTAAAATGCATACAAATTTACCATGTTATCAGTCTCTGTATCCGGGTTATTTATAAACGAACCCAAACTTCCAGATTTATAAATATAATGTGTCAGCTCATTTCTTGTGTCTCCTAATGCATCAATTGCTCTAGAAGATGAAATTCCAAGAAGTGCTGCTCCATGCTTATATTTTTTTGCATCTATTTTTCTAAGGATTATATTTATATTTCCAGAATTATTACTGCTACTACCATTACAATACTTGATTGCAAAGCCATCGCAAATGTGCATTAATAAAACTAATCTGTGCTCTAAATTGATACTAGAATATGATTCTGAAATCAGATAAAAGAAAGAGGAAAACATGGAGGCATTCATTGATTTGTCTTTTCTGTCTAAATGTCTGATATTCCTGTATTTTTCAACAATCTCCTCATTGATTTGTCTTTGATTCCTGCATAATAGGATTGCACTAGAAACCCATTTTGCATCAGTAGTACGACAATTAATGGTCACAAGGCTATCTATCGTTTTTTCAACACCATCAACAGTATAACTAATAGGTTTGTAAAAATAACCATCTTCCCAAACCAGCAATTCCCATATCAATATAATATACTGCAAATTGTCATCTTCACTATTTCCATCTACAGCCAATTCACACCTTATATCCTTTATAATTATTGAAACAGTCCTCATATTTTTCGAAGAAAAAGAAATCTCCTGATCACTCCAACTTCTAATGCTATTTTTTATTTCAAATACAACCTTTGAAATCACTAAATCATCTCCTCACCAATTTGATGTGAAATATAACCAATGCCTTGCATCAAAATAGAACTGGCTACTTGTAAGTTTTGCATTTTTCTTATCTGCTTTTGTTGCCATACATACCTCATACGTAAAGAGGAGTGTGATGCTTAACCACACTCCTCTAAGAATTTCTTTTTAAAAAGAGTTTTCTGCTGGTTGTCAGCCTCGGTACCCAGTTAAGATACCCATAACGACGTGGAAATCATTAAGTCCCCCACGTGGACTACAGCTTTATCCAAGCTGCCAGGCTCGATGCCCAGTTAAGACATCTTATGAGATGGAAAATTATCCTGCTCCATCTGCAGCCCAACTTTTAACGATGCTCTTACATCGAGAACATTGCTGTTCCTACTTTTATTATACTCAATTAAGTGAAAAAATCAACCCATACCAGGCCTTTCTAATTATTTCCAAATGTCCTTTCCCGTTGTTTTATCAGCTTTTCTACATCTGAAGAAAACATTTTTATGTACCGTTTACCTGATGGCGACTCAAGCATTCTTTTTAAGTATGGCTATATTCATAATAGGTAAACACCTCCGGTTCTACCTTCATTACGTCGCGAATCCATTCAACAGATTTTTGTACATCCTTTTCCTCATTATATCCTTTTATTCTTGGTACGCGAATATGAAACTTACTTGAATCCACTTTATCACTTAATCTAAACAAATTATCTATCACATACTTATTATTTACTCCGGTATACTTCTTATATATATCGCGATCTATATCTTTGATATCAATAATCCACTCGTCAATATCTTCAACAACAGGTTCAACACACCTCCAAGGCACATTAAGAGATGTCTCTATTCTCTTATTCCAACGTGCATCAGTCAATTTGCATACCTCATGTATAAATGCCGATTGCAGCAGAGGTTCTCCTCCTCCAAATACAACTCCGCCTCCGGTCATAAGGTAATATATGTCATCCATTTTTAGAACTTCAACAAGCTCCTCCGGTGTATATGCTGCTCGAGGTGTACCTGAAAGGGAGTATTCTTTTTCATGACAATGATCATTTGCACAATATATACAATGTAATGGGCAGTCAAAAAAAGCAACTAATGTTGAAACACCTTTCCCGTCTGTTCCCATTCTTAATCTTGATATAGACATAATATCCCCAATCATCCTCACACCTCCTGTTCCAAATCGAAAATAGGTATTTTTTGCTTATCTAATGGAATCTCTGCAAGTCTATTCCTCAGATATGTGGCTTCCCTATCACACTTTACACAGGTTCCTGCACAAGGACCAATTGATGGACATTCCTCCGACACGAACTCTAATCCATTCATCTCAGCTAATGTAAGCCTATAATGTCGTAAAACATTGCAGATTTTCTTTCCATCAATTCGCGCTATAGGTCTCTCAATCTCTTCCTTAATTTTTTCACCCTCTTCAGGATAATACGATTTCAGCACCATGCCAAGTGTACTCAATTGCCGGTACAAAGGAATGTCTATTTGTGTTATTTCCTCTAATGCCTTTGATAAATCGATTTTTTCATATCCCTCACCAACCGGAACATAAGATTTTGACGCCATATCGAAATAAGAATCTTCAGTTAATTCTTCTATTCCATTTAGAATTCTCGGCATCAAATCTACATAATCTTTCTCTACCAACCGCATGACATCCTTCATATTTGAGCCCTTATCAACCCTTGCTAAATACGAGTCACTATCTATATAACAGATAGATTTTAATGCAGACAAATCTGATAATAATTCTCTATGTGTAGCTACTCTTCTTTTTTCTTCAAAATTCCAAGGTGAAACTGTACATACATGCAAACTGTTAAACTCATTTATGTCCTTGATTACATAATATGGATATAAACTTTCTGGATTACCATCTGTTAGAAATACTATTTTGTCATGATATCTTAATTCTCTTTTCATTTCAGATGCAACCGACTCCAAAGCTTTATATTTTTGACTTTCCACTCCAAATTCGTCAATTTCCATACCAACATGCTGATAAGGACTAACAAAACATTTATATTCTTCGGTAACTTGTTTTCCTTCGAGACAAACTACCAGAACAATATTTTTGAATTGCTTTAGAAACAGATTATTATGATTCCAAATCAATCCAGAATCCGTTACTACTATTCTCATGGTCATTATCCCCTAACTCTTAATCATAATCATCCGGATCCAATCCGGCATCTTCCAGTGCCTCTCTTCTTCCATCTGTTCCTAACATATCCTTTTCCTCCTAATTATCATAATGATTGAAACTAGTTTCTCTTACACATATATTATATACACATTCTGTGTCCAATAAAAAGGACACGAAATCTCATTCGTGTCTCTAGATTCGCTTATATATATCTTATCCACTTCAGCTTCGTACACTGATTCAGTATTGTTATCAATATGGAAAGAAATGCAATAGACCTGATTCCATTATCCATATTATCGCCTTAATCAAATACATTGTTTAATATTCCTTTTCTATCTCGCCATCTATTCCATACATTTTCTTGAATTCATCAAGGTCTGCCTGATTTCTAATCAGCATAATCTCTTCTATCTTGCCTGTATGAATGTCTTTAAAACCAGCCACCTGCTCGCCATTGCATATACTTGCCTTGATTACCGGTTTCTTATTTTCCTTATCATACGTCTTTATAACTATCTTTTTCT
>ENA-ORMS01000715-ORMS01000715.1-human-gut-metagenome-genome-assembly--contig:-NODE-715-length-31502-cov-12.541705_pt1 | contig 31502 bp, 17 predicted proteins | sample MGYA00242104_ERZ508997 | MGnify/ENA primary metagenome ERZ508997 (study PRJEB26280, sample SAMEA2338704) | human gut metagenome | biome: human gut; feature: human-associated habitat; material: faeces... | reverse complement strand
AGGTCTTTTCTTAAAGGCCTCGGCTACAACCTCAAATCTCAAATTAGCCATTCTTTTATCGTATTTATAAGTTTGCGGGTGCAAAGTTAGTAATTTTTTGGCAAAACACTAACATTTTGCTCACATTTTATGCAAATTTCAAACTTATATCAAATAAAATCACATCTTTATATATATTAGACAACCTTATCTGAATAAAATGAGACGATGAAACTATATATAATAAGGTAATGATACACTATATATAATAAGGTGACAAATTTGAATAAGAAAATAAGCATTTTAGAGTTACATATTTTTCCCCATTTTCTTCTTTTTCTCTCCTAAAAAAGATTTAAAAAACGCCTTTTTACTCAATATTGCGGTATAAGGTAGAATAATGGGGAAAAATATGTAATGGAATTCCTTCTTTTTTTATTAACTTTGCACCGACAATAAAAGAATGATGAACAACAGACTAACAAGTTATCAGCTGCAAGACTTTGCAGAAGAAGACGGCAATTCGGTTTTTTCCGACCCAGATTATATAGTAGCATCTCCCCTGCTGCTATTTCCCGACGAAGAAGAAAGCATCAAGGTCAATTTCCTGATGATGCTCTTCTGTCTGGACGGCAATCTGTGCCTGAATTTCGACGACCGCAAGATAGAACTCTTTGCCGGCGACCTGCTGCTTGTTCCTCCCAACGTCATCGTTCATAGCATCCGCAAGAGCGAGAGGTGCCTCATCACGATGGTAGGCTATTCCCTCTCGGCAGTACGCCGTCTGCTGACAAGCAACCGAGATGCATGGATTATGTTCAATGCTCTCAACCAGAAACCGTTGATATCTTACAACCAGAAGATCATCCACAATTTCATCAGCACGTTCGTCAACATTCTGCGTTTCCGCAGCAATCGGCACGACCACTACTGCAACGAGCTGAAGGAAAGTCTGATGGCGAGTATCTTCTTCTATGTAATCAACGACATTCATGTGCCTGCCTACGACAACGTGATTACCACGCAGCACAGGCACAGTGCCGACAGGATTTTTCTGGAGTTCTCCAATGCCCTGGCAGTTGACAACGGTTGCCATCGCACCGTGGCCTATTATGCTGACAAGCAATGCGTGAGTCCGAAATATCTCTCGAAGATTGTCAAGCAATACACAGGAAAGCCTGCCATCGGCATCATCCTGGAACATGCAGTAGATAAGATCAGGGCTGAGTTGAAATACACCGATATTCCCATCAAGGAAGTAGCCGAAAGGTTCGGGTTCGACGACTATGCCTCGTTCTGCAAATTCGTGAAGACCCACATCGGATGCAGTCCGCAGAACTGCCGGAACAGCTGACAGAGTCTTACAGGAAAACTGAAGGGGAACTATCAGAAAGGCTGAAAAGGTCTGACAGAAAGACTATCGGTTTCATTGCTGCGACAAAATTAGAATTGATTCAATAAAAATAAATCAGTTAAATAAATACATTATTTATAGTTAAAAAACAAATCATTAATACTAACGACTATGCGCGTAATTATTGAAAAAAATTATGATGAGCTGTCACGTTGGGCAGCCAATCACGTAGTAGAGACAATCAACAAGTTCGCTCCAACAGCAGAGCGTCCATTCGTACTTGGTTTGCCAACCGGTTCATCCCCAATGGGTATGTATGCAGCGCTCGTAGAGGCTGTCAAGGAAGGCAAGGTATCATTCAAGCACGTCATTACTTTCAACATGGATGAATACGTGGGTTTACCAGAGTCTCATCCAGAGAGCTACCACTCATTCATGGCAAAGAATCTGTTCGATCACATTGATTGCCCTAAGGAGAACATCAACATTCTCAATGGTAATGCAGAAGACCTCGAAGCTGAGTGCGAACGCTACGAGCAGAAGATCAAGGCTGCAGGCGGTATCGACCTCTTCATCGGCGGCATTGGTCCTGACGGCCACATCGCCTTCAATGAGCCTTACTCTTCCCTCACCTCACGCACTCGTGTGAAGACTCTCACCACCGACACCCGCATCGCCAACTCACGCTTCTTCGGCAATGATCCTGAGGCTGTTCCTGCTTTGGCTCTTACCGTAGGTGTAGGCACCGTGATGGACGCAAGAGAGGTGATGATTCTCTGCAATGGTCACAACAAGGCACAGGCTCTCCACGCTGCCATCGAAGGTCCAGTTACACAGGCTTGGACCATCAGCGCACTCCAGCTCCACAAACACGGCATCATCATCTGTGATGAAATGGCTACAGACGAGTTGAAAGTGGGAACCTACCGCTACTTCAAGGACATCGAGAAGAACAATATCTAAAAGACCCCTCGACCGAGAAAATTCCAACATTATCAATATATTACATTACATAAATATATTACGTTATGAGATTAAATCTTAGTTCACAAATCGTGCTCAACAAAGTACCTGTGGAATTCTACAAGCCTAAGACGACCGTGGAATACTCCGAAATCTCCCGCATGGAGAAAATTCATACCGATATCTTCGCATCTGTAAGCGAAGGCTGTAGTCATATTGCCGACTGCATTGAGAAGGGCATTAAGGCTGCCCAGCACGAAGGCAAGTATTATGTGATGGCATTGGGCACTGGCCTCTCTATCAATCCCGTATATGATGAATTGGTAAGCCGCTACGAGAAGAAGAAGCTGAGTTTCCGCAATGTAGTAGTATTCAATGCCTATGAGTATTACCCACTCCGCAAGGACAGTTCTATCCGCAGCATCAACCAGCTCAAGGAGCATTTCCTCGACCGCGTGGATATTGCAGAACAGAATATCTTCACCCTCGATGGCAGCATCGCACAGGAGGCAGTACAAGACACCTGCCGCCTCTATGAGCAGCGCATCAAGACCTTCGGCGGTCTCGACGTTGCCATCCTCGGCATCGGCCGCATGGGTAATATCGCAGCCAACGAACCGGGGTCAAGCATCCAGTCGCTCACCCGTATCATCCTCATCGGCAATATGTCACGCGAGGAGATGGAAAACAGCTTCAAGACCAAGGAGCAGGTTCCTCCATGTTCACTCACAATGGGTGTTGGCACTCTCCTGACAGCCAAGACCGTATTCCTGACAGCATGGGGCGACGAAAAGTCTGAGATTATGCAGAAGGTGATAGAGGGCAACATCACAGATACCCTGCCTGCTACTTTCCTGCAGACTCACCCAAACGCACAGGTGGTATTGGATTTGAGCGCAGCTGCCCATCTTACCCGTATTGAGCACCCTTGGTTGGTTTCATCATGCGAATGGACAGACAAGTTGGTACGTTCTGCACTGGTTTGGCTCTGCCAGAAGATCGACAAACCAATCCTGAAGTTGACCAACAAGGACTACAACGAGAATGGTCTGAGCGAGCTGTTGGCTCTCTATGGTTCTGCATACAATGCTAATATCAAGATTTTCAACGACTTGCAGCATACCATCACCGGTTGGCCTGGTGGTAAACCAGACGCTGACGATACCTATCGTCCAGAGCGTGCCAAACCATATCCAAAGCGCGTCGTAGTGTTTTCTCCACACCCAGACGATGACGTTATCTCTATGGGCGGAACCATCCGCCGTCTGGTTCAGCAGCACCACGACGTGCATCTGGCTTACGAGACATCCGGCAACATCGCAGTAGGTGATGAGGAAGTAACACGCTTCATGCACTTCATCAATGGTTTCAATCAGCTCTTTGCAGAATCCAAGGACAGCATCATCGCCAACAAGTACAAGGAGATCAAGAAATTCTTTGCCAACAAGAAGGAGGGCGACTTCGATACAAGAGACATTCTTACCATCAAGGGGCTTATCCGTCGTGGCGAGGCACGTATTGCTTGTACCTATAATGAGATCCCGCTGGATCATGTCCACTTCCTCGACCTTCCATTCTATGAAAGCGGTAAGATAGAAAAACTCCCTATGACCGAGAAGGACGTAGCAGTAGTAAGACAGTTGCTGCAGGAGGTGAAGCCTCATCAGATCTATGTAGCTGGCGACTTGGCAGACCCTCATGGCACACACCGCAAGTGTACTGACGCCGTATTGGCTGCCATCGACCTCGAGAAGGAGGCAGGCGCAGAGTGGCTGAAAGATTGCCGCATCTGGATGTATCGTGGAGCATGGGCAGAATGGGAGATTGAGAACATCGAGATGTGTGTTCCATTGAGTCCAGAGGAATTGCGCGCTAAGCGTAATTCTATCCTGAAGCACCAGTCTCAGATGGAAAGTGCTCCTTTCCTCGGCAATGACGACCGTCTCTTCTGGCAGCGTGCGGAAGACAGAAACCGCGCTACAGCGCAGTTGTATGATAACTTGGGTCTTGCTTGCTATGAGGCGATGGAAGCATTCGTAGAATATAAACCTTTATAATCTGATTCAGATTCCATAACTGAATATATCTTAAGAGCCCTCAGCTGAATTTCAGCTGGGGGCTCTATTTTTAGGCACTGATTACGAGGTTCTTTTGGGATTGGTGAAGAGTTTCGCAGTGTCATGTAATCCCCCTGCTGTCTTTCGGAAAAATCGGACAACTTTCTCTGGTGTAACACGAACTTTTCCTCATGTAGCATTTTCGTATATTTCCCTCTTTATGTAACATTAGCGAAAGTTATTGTTATATTATAGAAATATAAATCATCGGAAAAGTTGTAATTTTGCATCGCATTTTCAGAGTAAATTTGGAATTAAAACAACGCTAAAATTATAAAATCTTAAGTACCATTGTCCCCCGCGAATATAAAATCATCACATTTGGGAACATATACGTTTAATCATTTTGGAATCACCATTGTTTGTATTGATGTTTCTTTGTAAAAATTTATGTTATGAAAAAATTATGTTTAATTTTAACTGTATTGTATGCTATTTGGGCTAATTGTAGCGCTCAATCACTTAACATCGCTAGAAATCTGCTGGAAGGTAATAGTTCGACGTTTGATTATGATAATGATTGGGGCAACTGGGAAGATCAGGGAAGCCATTGCGGTAAAACCTTAGCGTCAGGAGACGGTCCTGATGGCTCGCAGTGTGCTCGTCTTACTCCTAAAGCTAACGCAACTGAGAACTATAATGCACAGTTGAGATACACGTTTGCTGCTACACAAGGAACAACTTACGTGTTTCGCTTAAAAGCAAAGAAAGTCAGTGGAAACGGTACAATCCAGGCGATTATGCAGCACAATGCCGAACCTTACGAACAGAAAGCATTTTTTGAAGCAAATGTAACAGGTGATTGGGCTACTTATGAAGGTGAGGTAACTGCCGACCGTGATGACTATAACGCCATCATTATTAACTATGGTAAGTGTGGCGATGTGCTGATTGATGATATTGAGTTTGGTGTAAAGACCTATAACGTAATAAATGTCGAGGGCAAAGACCGTAGATACTGGCTCTATGTACCTGCTTCTGTGGCAGGAAAAACGAATGTGCCAGTGGTATTCTCTCTCCACGGACGTGGTGGTACAGGTAATCCGAATGACGCCAATTCAAGTAAATTAGGCAAACCAACTTTTACCTCACTTGCAGATAAAGAAGGCTTCATCGTGGTCTATCCTCAAGGACGAGATGGAACGAATCAAGCAGACTATCCCGACGACGGCAACTGGAATAAAGGTTTTGAGAATACTACCGGCTGGGAAGCCACTGGAAAAGAGAATGCAGATACAAAGTTTATCAAGGCACTTGTGGATGAGATAAAGAAAATCTACGCTTCCAACAGCTATATCTCCGTCGATCCGACGAAGTTCTACCTCTGTGGATACTCCATGGGCGGCATGATGACATACGCTTGTGCGAAAGTGCTCAATGGCACATTTGCGGCATACGGTTCATGCAGTGGCTACCCTCTCAATGAGTTTCACATGAACCTCGCTACGGAAAACCCTATTCCGTTTATCCATCTGCATGGCAATAAAGATAATATGCTTGGCATCAAGCATCTCAACACCATCATAGAAAACCTCCTGTTCCGCAATGGATGCGACCTCTCAAAGCAGGTTATTAATACGGGCTGGAGTACGACCAAAGAGAATGGTGAAGAGCTTAATTTCAAGAAATATGATTTCATAGGTGTGGAGGGAGTGCCTGTCACCACTGTCACATTTGATGGACTTTGGCATAATATAGAAGCGAGCGCACCTGCTTATCTTTGGAATTTCTTCAAAGACAAGACTACTGATATGTATAAGTCTGACATAGAGTGGAAATGGGATATGCCAACGATAAACGCGAATATTACCCACAGCTCAAGCCCCTCTTACTACGGTTGGAAGCATGAGGTAAATAGCAAGAACTGGTCGCTGACTTACGGTGGAGGAGGCAAAACAGAGTGTTCAATCCATAATTGTAGCAGTGCTGATCCAAATTGTACCGGCAATCATAATGTCTATAATTCCATCCAGCTCACTCCAGGAAAGCACACCCTATATGCTAAGATGACGAGCACATCTGGAGAATCATCAGTGACATTGCGAAATATCCTCACCGGTGCAGAGACCGTTGCACGTAAGGTAATCGACAACAGTGGCACCCATGACCATACTAATTTCAATGTGCTGTATGAGTTTGAAGTAGGAGAGGGCGCGGAGTTTTCTCTTGAGCTCAAGTTTTCAGATTCCAACAGTGCCTGCAACCTGCTTGAAATCCATAAAGGATCCTACAGACCACAAGGCGTAAAGGATGAGAGCCAGGATAATGCCTCCATCAACCTCACAGACGGTAAATTGGCTGAGTTGACATTCGAAAATGGTAATAATGCTGTCGATATATATCCTCTGACATCAGGCTATGGAACTGATCTTACTTCTGTTGATGGAAATATGAAGCTCTATCTTAAGAGCCGACTTGGCATCAAAAATGGCGAGATTGACAATAAGGCAAAGTATATCGTGAAGGATGCTGTTTTCGGACATTATTTCCAGAATATCCCTGATGCAGATATCTATGACAGATATGGCGCGTCAGACTATATGCGTGTAGTATTGGGTGAGAAGAATTCCCTTTCTGGCCATGACGGTATAGATGGAATACAGAAAACAGGAAAGGTGACAATAGGATTCTGGGTAAATGGAGATTTAGCAGTCAATCGTGGACTGGCTTATGACGAGCCGTCAATGTTCTATATTGCAGGAGATACGTATAAGGGACCGAATCCAGATCAAAATAACGGAGAATATAATCCTCATATGTTTAATATCACCTGCAGTGGTGGACTTACAGGCTATATGAATGATGGTAAATTCCAATATAATAGCGGTACAAGCAGTTTTGGCGAGTTGTGTGACACAAAGTCCAACGCGGATTTCTACAACAAGAATTTCTATAAGGACTGCAACTGGCATTACATCACTTACCAGATGTATGACAACCTGTCACGATTTAATATGTATGTAGATGGAGAACCGACATGTTTGGGTGGCTATGCCACGCATAATGCCAGCTCGCTGGAAGAGTGTATCAAAGGACTGAAAAGCATAGTGCTCGGTGGCGCCAATGCCAACAATGTGGAATTCGCCTATGACGTGGCGTTTGCCTATGACGACATCGTAATCTATAATCGTGTGCTGTCAAAGCGTGAGATCAATGAGATTATCAAGAAGAAGAACTATTCACCGTCAGTTTGGCATTTCGATCGAAATCTGGAAAACAACATTTTCTGCAATCGTGATTTGCTGAACACGAACACGAACATGTGGGCTTCATCCGATGGCGTTTATACGCTCAAGACCAATTTCTCCTCAGCAGCAGCATTGACCTATGATGGAATCACTGAGATTCCTGCTTTCAAGGGCTTGCGGTTTGTCACTAATGGTGAACAAAAGATACAGATAGATGCAAAGAGCGGTGCTCTCCATCTTTCACCGGGCGTCAAGGTGGTGTTCTCCAATCTGGCAAAGGATACCTATGTGAGGATGGAATACAAGGAGAATAAAAATGTGGATTGGAATAAATCTACATTAACGTCTGTATCTATTCCTTCGCCAAGTCAGGGTTGTGATAGAACATTGTTCAAGGTTGGTGATACAACATCTGGAGAAACCAGCATTACTATGCCATCTGACATAAACATAATCCGAATGGAAGCCACTAACAAGAATTTCGCACAGATAAAGTTTGAGGATAATTCGAATAATGTGGTTAGTGTGGTGAATCCTTCTAATAATGAGCCACTTCCACATAAGGTCCTGTATGTCAATGGAGAAAAGTGTTCCACTGATAATACGAGTTATCATTTCAAGTATACGAGTTCTTCTCCTCATGTGGCTTCCATTAACAGTAATACAGGAGAAGTCACTTTGCATGGCATAGCCGGCAGCACTGTGATAACGGCAGAGCTCATCAATGACGAGAATAAGTATGATTGTGACATCTATGACCAGTATGCCTTTGAGCCATCAAATCGTATCTTCTCATCCTATGAGATTGTAGTGACGCCAGAGGAAGGTACATTCTACAAGGTGAAAGACAATAAAGAGTACACGGTCGGTCAGACATTGTATAATGGTAACGGGACTGTCAGCGTTACTCTCGGAGGATGGACTTATAATAATGGTAGTTATTATGGTAATACAGACTCATATACGGCAAAAGAACCATGGGCAGGACATAAATTCGAGAAGAATGCTGACCGAAATGGTTACCTTGCAAATAGCCGTAAGACGGAAGAAGACGTATTCCATGAATTCTTCAATGATGCCCATGCGACGTTCTCCACAAATGGCAGTTATGCGGCGAAGAGCGAGCAACTGAAGGTGGAAGGCGATAATACTTATGCCGCAACAGGCAACTATTCTGCCCCGACAGAGAACAAGTCTGTTGCCAACAAGACACCTTGGCTCTTGCCTTGCCGTGGTTCGCACATCAAGATAGAGCCTACAGATGCAGGATTGATCTCTGTCTATGTGATGCAGGAGGGATGTGTCAGTCACGATAACGAAGATGAGCCTATCGACGTTACTGTCAAGAAGGTATATGTGGCTGATGAGAAAGGCGAGATAGTCAAAGAAGTGGTGGCGGACACCAAGAGTAAGGTGGCAGCGCAGATGTGGAAAGATGATGGACGCGCCAGAGCCGAGTATCGCTGGGGCGATTCAAGGTTCGCTTATAATGAAGCAACAATGAACTCCTTCCTTAAAATAAACGACTTTAATACCCAATGGTCATTCCTCGACAACTGGCCTAATCCGGGTATGCAGCAGCACGTATTCAAACTTGGCAATGATGAAGATGGACATGTGCTGATCACTAAGGGCATTGTCAGATATACATTCAATGTGCTTTCTGGCAAGACCTATTACATCTTCTCAAATACGGCAAAACTCGGACTGGCAGGCTTTACATTCGAGAAAGGCAAACATGCTAAATATCATAAGGTGCAACCTGACGCTAAGCATGATGAATGGAGGGCAACAGGTGAAATTGTGGACGTTTCAAAAGTCAAAGATGTCGTGCTTGAGGATGGAAAAGACTATTCTGCGCCTACTGATGCAGAGAATGCGAATGTCACACTAAATCGCACATTCTACAAGAACTATTGGAATGCCATCTGTCTGCCTTATTCCATCAATAGGAGACAGATAGAGGAGGTCTTCGGCGACGGAACCATGGTGGTGCTGATGAAAAACATCGAAACTTCCAACAAGAAAGTGATGTTTATCGAGCATGCCAATCAGGACATCATCGCCGGTTATCCTTATCTTATTTTCCCTACCGATAAGGCAGATACTAATAAGGACGACCATTCAGTCATCAATGGCATAACAACCCACGCCACATTCGGTGAGGCTAACAGTCCGCTTTTTAGTGTAGGAACTAATGGAAATACATATCCTGGTGCAGAAATGCAGAGCGATGCACTCGTCTTTAAGGGTACATTCACTAATACTACGCTTAATGAAGGATCTTACGTAGTGACGAATAATGGTGTTCTCTCACGTATTCTTAAAAATGAAATGAATATAAAACCTTACCGATCTTACATCTATTTTAATAGGGTAACTGCTAACGCAAAGGCGATTTCGCTACAAAATATGAATGTAAACGGTTTTGAAAATGAGGAAGACAATACTACAGGCATTGAAAATCTGCTCTTTGAGAGTGGTATCCTTACTCATTCTGCTGATGTCTATTCCATAGATGGACAGTTGGTTCGTAGTAAAGCTCTTAATTTTAACGGACTGCCTAAAGGCGTTTATATAGTTAATGGTAAGAAATATGTAAAGAAATAATTGTTACAAAGATGAAAAAAGATTATATTATTCCGACAATCTTCTTTATAAAATATGAAGAAGAGTCAAAACTACTCGGTAACAGTCTCCATAATGCTGACAGCGTGCATGCAGCTCCTGATGTTGATAACAATTTGATGGATGGTAATACAGATTTAAATATTGATAACACAGGAAACATATCAGAGGGTGATTATGCCAAAAAGACTGATTGGTTCTTTGATGACAATGCTTTCTCTGACTTCTGATAGGATTCAGACTTGAATGAAAACAGAAAACCTGTCTTGCATCTCAGCACATTCGTAGCGCGAAAGAGCCACGCCGCGAATGTTCTGAGTAGCAAGACAGTTTTTTTTTTTGAACTGTACGGTTGAAAAAACACACAAAAAGGGTGCGTCACAGACTTATGACACACCCTCTATTTTTAGTCACTGATTACGCGGTTCTTTTGGGATTGGTGAAGAGTATTTGGGAGACGAAGATTCATTTGGATAAGAAATTCTAAGACATATGCTTGATTTACTTATGCATGTTTTTGTACTTCAAGAGAGCCTCAAGGAAATAGTAATCAGCATAGTTGAGAGGAGTATCAATCTCTGAACCATGAGGTAAAGAACCTGTAGAATGCTTCAGGATGAAACCGCAATTCTCACCTGGCTTAGCCAAATACTCATCGCTTGCCAATGAGCGGAGAATCTTCTCTGCATAGTCGCTGTACTTCTTGCCGTCTGGCACAATCTCGCAAAGTTCGAAAAGACCGGCTGCTGTTACTGCTGCTGCAGACGCATCTTTTGGAGTTTCCTTGGCAACAGGAGCATCGTAATCCCAGTAAGGAATACAATCCTCTGTCTTCACTCTGCTCATGATCATGTCGGCTACGTGAACTGCTTGATCGAGGAAGCGCTTGTCCTTGGTCTCCTTGTAGCAACGGGTGTAACCATATACTGCCCAAGCCTGACCTCTTGCCCATCCAGACTCATCCGCCTTACCCTGGAAAGTGCACTGCTTCTCTACTGTACCATCGTTATTGTAGCTTACTACATGATAGCAGGTATAGTCTTTTCTGAAGTGATGCTTCATGGTGGTCAATGCATGAGTTACAGCAACATCATAATACTTCTTGTCGCCAGTAAGATGATAAGCATTGAACAGCAGATCGAGATTCATCATGTTGTCAATAATCACAGGGAAGTTCCAAGTACCGAAGTCCCATGAACGGATGCAGCCGATGCGCTTGTCGAAGCGCTTGCAGAGCATATCCGCAGAACTTGTCAACACGGCAGGAATACTGTCGTTTGGAGAAAGGCGCAACGCATTACCATAGCTGCAGTTCATCATGAAACCGATATCGTGGGTCTTATCGTAAAGACGGATAGGATAAAGCAGGTTGGTGTATTGGATAGCCTGCTTCTTCATCTCCTCATTACCAGTCAGCTCGTAAGCATACCACAAAGAACCTGGAAAGAATCCGCTGGTCCAGTCATAGATGTCGCAGGTGCGCAATGAACCCATCAGCGAATCTACCGGTACACGGAGAGAATCCTGGAAAGTCTTGCGATCTCTACCCAACTGGCTCTCGAGGAACTCCAGCTTGTAAGGTACCCAGATGGAACGTGGGAACACGCCCTGACCATCCAACTTCTTAGCTGTGCTTTCCAACTGCTGGCAAGCTACTTCTTCAGAATGAGCGACCCAGTCTTCGTTCTGGGTTTTCGTGGTGCAACTCATGCAGGCTAAGCCCACGAGAGCTGAGAGGATTAATTTGTTTCTCATCATATAATATAATAAAGTATTTCGTAAACTGGATATAATAAAGTATTTCGTTATTGGATATTCCAAGAGAGCTGCTGCTTCTTGCCGTTCACCTTCACACTTACCTTCAGGCTCTTGTCGGTAGAACTGATCACCTTACCTGCTGCAGAAACTGACTTCACGTCCTTACCAGGATAGATGATGGTAACGAAGCGTACTGGCTTGGCATCTTTCTTATCTACATTGAATGAGAATGATGGGCGGGCTGTCTTCTTGCGATAAGCAGTAGAATACCAACCTTCTTCCTGCTTCAGTTCCATAGGAGAAGCACTATTGCAAGCTATCATCACATTGCTCTCACCCTTATAGTCTGTACGGATAGTGTTCTTCTCTGTAGAAATCTTGCCGTCGGTCAAAAGGTAATGGAGATTGAGATTACCTGTAGCGCTGCCGAGAGCCTCATCCACAATAACATAGTAAGTCTGATCAACGAAGAATACAGTACGACGGTGGTCGAGATCCTTGTAGCTTGGGTTCTGAGTTACCAATACCTGCTGGTTGCCGTCTGGCTGCCAAAGGAGGGTCTTAGACTCTGTAGTCTCGAGATTCTTGTTGTCGAGCGTCAATGTATTGTGTACACAGGTTTGGCGGAACCAGTCGCGCATCTTCTGTACCTCACCTGGTCCGGCATAGATATAGGAACCACTATCTGGGAAGAGGTTCTTGCCATTGAACCAGAGATCGAAAGTACCGTTGTCTGGCTGGCAATGCCATTCGCCCTTAGGTCCTGCCTTTACCACCATCACGGTAGAATTCATATCCCAACCGTTGCGGAAAGTGAAGAAACCTGATGTAAGGAAACCCTTGGAGAGGTTGGCTGGTGCCTTACCCTTCTTGCCCTGAGTAGCAAACCACTTGATGGCCTCATTATTAGGGAAGAGTTTCATCCATTTCTTGTAGTTGCTCAGTTCTTCCTTCATATCGCCCTTCTTCGCATCGCTGAAACATGGATTACTGTAATCAGGGAAACAGATATTGAAATAGAAGGTAATCATATTCTCCACTGTATCTACATAAGACTGTGGAATGGCGCTGATACAATTGTTTGCCTCTGCCACTACGAGAGCTCTGATAAAGATTCCGATACAAGCCAGGTGGTAGTGAGGGTCAAGCTCAAACTGACCGCCATCATCGAATACCTGCTTCTTGATTTCACGGTTCAGAATACCGATACCACTCTGCTGCCAAGTCTTGGCATCCTTGAATTCTGGGAAGAAAGTACCAGCGAAGAACATACGCTGCGCCTCGAAGAGCAAGTGATTGCCCATCTTGGAATAGTGACCCAGGATGTACTCTGCATGACGGTTATAGTTGACCAGAAATTCGGTGAGGAACTCTGGAGTGAAGTTTGGAGAATTGACAAACAGGGTAAACTGGCTGATCTGGTCCTGCAAACGATGAGAGATTTCGAGAGGTCTCCATGCAAAACGTACATTCTCTACGTCGTCAGAAAACTTCTTATTGTCTTTCATCTCATACTGATTGGAAGTAACCTCTACCAATGGATTCTTCTTAATCCAGTCGAGATATTCAGCCTTCCACTCGATGGCATATTTCTCGTCCTTGGTAATCTGGTAAACCTTGCCCATCGGAGTGAACCATTTATGACGGTGCAACTGCCAGCGCAACTCATTATCTTTTACTGGCCAGTACTTCCAGTTGATGTCCTTACCATAATTATAGGAAGGCTGGTAACCGTCGTGAACATAGAAAGTATGCTCCAATGCATCGTCAGCCCATTTTCTCTGACGGGCAGAAACAGAGATTTTCTTCAGATCTACATCCGGATTATGGATTCCCGTGCGTGTTCTATAATAATGAAGGAGCAGTTCAGCTGCCTTTTTTTCATTACCCTTCTGGTACTCAGCCTTGACAGACTCCAGACCAGGGTAGTCGAGATTGATGATAGAGAAAACGTCAGAGTTGACCTTTTCTCCTTCCTCTTTGGCTGCCATCACCTGTGTTGACATCAAAAAAAGGAAAATAAGATTGAATAAATTGATAACCTTTTTCATTTTGATCGGTTTAGTTTAACGATTGTTGTTCATAATTTGGTTGCAAAATTAGCACTTATTTTCATACCCACCTATCGAATTCGTAAAAATGACCTTTAAAAACGTACAACTATCGCATTTGTACAGAAAAGACATTCGAATGTACGCTTTTATCAGATACATATCGGACAAAAGGCGTATCTTTGCAGCGGATTTAAAAACCAAACTAAACTTTAAACATATAACATTATTATATATGAAGAATCGTCTGACAGTGTTTCTGGGATGTTACTCCCTGATTCCAATGACAGCTTTTGCCCAGCAGCGGATGAACATCATCTACATCATGACTGACCAACAAGCTGCTACGGCCATGAGTTGTGCTGGCAACAATGACCTGAAAACTCCAGCAATGGACGCCCTCGCTAAAAGAGGAGTCAGATTCACCAATGCTTATTGTGCACTTCCTCTGAGCGGTCCGTCACGTTCTGCCATGTTTACAGGCTATATGCCTTCAGACATAGGAATGCAGGAAAACGAAACGCCTCTGCCTGACTCTGTAAGAGCCCGCACATTAGGCAACATGATGGAAGAAGCCGGTTATGAGTGCGCTTACGCCGGAAAATGGCACGTAAATACCAATTCCCTGCCAGGCGAACATGCTTTCGGATTCAAAAACCTGCATGGACATAATGATAAAGGACTTGCTGAGGATGCAGTCAACTTTCTGCGCCAGCGCGATAAGAAAAAGCCTTTCTTTCTGGTAGCTTCCTTCAATATGCCACACGGCATCTGCGAGGCTGCACGCCATCAGAACCTTCCATTCGGAGAAATCGAGGAGCCTGATCTGAAAGACTGTCCTCTGTTACCTGCGAACTATGCCGTAAACCCTTACGACGCTACGGCATTAGCATTCGAAAAGACAAGGAATCACCGTCTCTACCCATCGCTCGACTATACAGCTGATGACTGGCGCAAATATCTGTATTCCTATTATCGACAAACCGAGTTGGGAGACCATGAAATCGGAAAGATTCTGGACGAAATCGACAAGGAGAATCTATGGAAGAATACTGTAGTCATCTTTACCAGCGATCATGGCGACGGAGCTGCACAGCACCAGTGGAATCAGAAGACCGTGCTCTACGAGAGCGTAGCCAACATTCCGTTCATCGTCTGTCTGCCGAAAGGCAAGAATGCAGGCAAGGTGCTTCCACAGTTAGTGAACAACGGCATAGACCTGATGCCTACCATCTGCGACTTTGCTGGAATACCGGTACCAGCCCACTGCCAGGGCAAAAGCCTCAGAAATGTGGTGGAAGCAGGCGACCCGGACATGAAACATCAGGAATACGTAGTGACGGAAACCGTTTTCGCACAGACTGCCGGAACCATCGGATGGATGGTGCGTACGAAAGATTACAAATACGTACTCTACGACACCGGACGATATCGTGAGCAACTCTACGACATGAACACCGACAGAGGTGAAATGAGAAATCTTGCCATGGAGCGCAAATACAGCGATATCGTAAAGCTACATCGCCAACTGTTGGGTGAATGGATGGACAAGCACCCGTCTAAACTGACAAGATTTAAAAATAAATATATACCAAAAGACTAACCATCAACTAACATCGATTCATAAATGATGATGAACAGAAAACTTAACAATCTTCTCTCTCGTACGGCATTCGCGGTATTTTTCATCACCGCTTTGGGCACTCAAGCAAGTGCCCAAAGCCGTATTTTTCTCAAGGAAACGACCTTGATGCACGAGATGAGAGCCACTCCTTCACCACTCGATGGTGAAACCGTAGATGACCGGAAGGTCTCTTTCCAATGGCCTCTTCCCGATGCATTCAACAATTCCATCGTTCCCTTCGACGGCTTTGAAGAAACATCCAAGCTCGACAAAGCCAGTTTATTATATAAGGTAAGATATTCGCAGGATCCAGACTTCCACAACGGAACTGTTACCAGGGAAACCCGATGGCCTATGTTCAATCCGGACAACGATCTGGCTGCAGGCAAATGGTACTGGCAATACGGATATGTTACAGGTGGACAGGTAAAATGGTCGGAAAGACTGCAGTTTACCGTAGGCGACAATGGTAGCAAGTTCTGCCCTCCTTCCTTCGACAAGGTAGTAGCAGGATTACCAACTGACCATCCACGCATCTGGATGACCCAGAAAGACTGGGAACAGTTCATGCAGCGCAGCTCTACCAAGAAAGAATACAAATGGTATATTGACAAGGCTGAAAAGGTGTTGAAAACCAAGATGAAAGGACTTGACGACATCAACACCAGCAAACTGAGCGAACTGAAGAACGCCGTACAGCGCAAGGCTTACCTCACCCGTGAAAGCCGCCGCATCATCGACGTGGAAGAAGCTAACTGCTACGCATTGGTCTATGCCTATCTGCTGACCAAGGACGAGCGTTACGCCAAGGAAGCCCTGAAGCGAGTGCTCACCATGGTTGACTGGAACAAGAGCGAAAAAGTGAAGGGAGACTTCAATGATACAGCCCTGCTCTCCACCTGTACGATGGCTTACGACTCCTTCTTCAATATTCTCACTGCAGAAGAACGAGCTTCCCTATTGGGAGCGATCCGTGAAAAAGCAGGAAGTCTCTACAGACAGTACAACAACCATCTGGAGAACCACATCGCCGACAACCACGTATGGCAGATGACTCTCCGCATCCTCACCATGGCTTCCTTTGCCACCTACAATGAAATTCCTGAGGCTGCACTCTGGGCCAACTACTGCTACAATGTATGGGTAGCCCGCATGCCGGGACTCAACAAGGACGGCGCTTGGCACAACGGAGATTCTTACTTCACGGTAAATACCCGCACACTGATAGAGGTGCCTTATTTCTACAGCCGCCTCTCTGGTTTCGATTTCTTCCAGGATCCATGGTACAAGAACAATATCCAGTATGCCATCTTCCAGCAGCCTCCATTCTCAAAATCGGGCGGCAACGGAAGTTCACACCAGAAGGTATTACAGCCTAACGCCATCCGCGTAGGTTATCTGGATGCACTGGCAAGAATCACTGGCGACACATACGCAGCCGATTTCGTAAGAAGAACCCTGGCAGAACAACCGGGCTATCTGAAGAAAGCATTCCTGGCTAAGCCGGGCGACCTCTCCTGGTTCCGCCTGCAATACGCCAAACCGCTGCCTAAGGGCAAAGGCCTCGCAGACCTACCATTGGGGCGTGTCTTCCCAGAAAGCGGGTTGGCTTCGTTCATGACCGACTGGAACGACTATCATGATAATGCGATGTGGAGTTTCCGCTCCAGTCCATACGGTTCCACCTCTCATGCCATCGCCAACCAGAATGCATTCAACACCTTCTACGGCGGCAAGTCACTCTTCTACAGCAGCGGTCACCATACCTCGTTTGTAGATCGCCACGCCATCTACTGCCATCGTGCAACACGTGCCCACAATACCATCTTGGTAAACGGCATGGGCCAGCGCATCGGAACAGAAGGCTATGGTTGGATTCCACGCTACTATGTGGGCAAGAACATCAGCTATGTACTGGGAGATGCTTCCAATGCATACGGCGAGATTATCTCTCCACTCTGGAAGAAGCGATTCGAACAGGCAGACATAGAAGGCTCGCCTAAGACCGGCTGGGATAAGAATCATCTCAAAACCTATCGCCGACACATGATTGACCTCGGCAATTCCGGTCTGATGTTCATCTACGATGAATTGGAAGCAGACGAACCAGTCACATGGAACTACCTGCTCCACACCGTCATCCAGCCGATGACCACTCGACAAGAAGGAAAAGCTGTACACGTAGAAGCGACCAACGGCGTAGGAATCTCGGATGCCTACATCTTCTCTTCATCCAAACTGAAGACAGAGATGACCGACCAGTTCTTCTATCCAGCTACCAACTGGCTGAAATCTGACGACAAGGGTAATTTCAATCCAAACCCTAACCACTGGCATTTCACTGCCACATCAGAAAAGAGCCAGAACTACCATTTCGCAACCATCATCGACACACATGCCAAGGACGCAGCAGTGCGCAAGCCTGTGATGAAGAATGGCAAGATCAAGGTAGGAGACTGGACCATAGAGGTAGAACTGAAGGCTAACGGCAAGGGATTCTTCCATGCAGTGAACGGAAAAACAAAGGCAGAAATCATTTATAAGGGCGAGGGAACTATCATCAAGGATGGAGGTAAGGAACTCAACCTGACTGATAAGTTGCCAAAATTAGAAATTTAATCATTATAATAATTAAAAAACTAAACAATATGAACTACAGAAAAGTATTAACGTGTTTGGCGGTCTCGTTGGCAGCAATGGACATGTCTGCCCAAAGCACAACGATTCACGGAAAGGTAGTCGATAATGAAGGACTCGAAGTCATCGGTGCTACCATTTCCCTCAAAGGTGAAAAAGGTGTGGGTACTGTTACCGACCTCGATGGTAACTTTACCCTGAAGACGAAGGATGCTGCTAAGGACATCCTGGTAATATCATACATCGGCATGAAGACTCAGGAAGTACGCGTGAAGGGCAAGACCCAGATCGACGTGCGCATGGAAACTGATGCCATCAATATGGAAGACGTGGTTGTTATCGGTTATGCTACCGTACAGCGCAAGGACCTCACCGGTTCTGTTTCTTCTATCAAGAGTGATGAACTGCTCAAGGTGCCTGCTGGCGATATTTCACAGGCCTTGACCGGACGTATTGCCGGTTTGCAGGTAACATCTGCCGATGGTGCTCCTGGTGCAGGTATCAGCATCCGTGTACGTGGCGGTATTTCTATCTCTCAGAGCAATGAACCTCTCTACGTTATCGACGGATTCCCAACAGAAGACGGTCTTTCTAACCTCGACCCAGCCAGCATCGAGAGCATCGACGTGCTCAAGGATGCTTCTGCTACAGCTATCTATGGTGCCCGCGGTGCCAATGGTGTTGTGGTGGTCACTACCAAGCAAGGAACAACTAACAGCAAGGCTACCATCAACTTCGATACTTATATCGGATGGCGCAAGATGATGAACAAGCTCGACGTGATGAGCGTGAAGGAGTTCGTACTCGCTGACTATGAACGCACACTCGGTACGCTGACAGCAGACAAGACCATGGACCAGTGGAACAGTCGATATGGTACATTCGAGGACATCGATGCCAACTATGCTAACCGTGCAGGTATCGACTGGCAGAAAGAGACTTTGGGACGTACAACCTTCGTTCAGAACTATCGCGTAAGCGTACAGGGTGGCAACAAGGATAATCAGTATTCTGCTGCCTACAACTTCTTCCGTGATGAGGGTGCTATGGTTTTCAGTGGCGACAAGAAGCACAACATCACGCTCAACTTCAAGAGCAAGATCAACAAGCGCCTTACCTTCTCTGCACGCGCCAACATCGACGTACGCAAGATCTGGGGTTTAGGAACAGCTCAGAATGGTGACGCAAGATTCGGTAAGATGAGTGCCATCCTGCAGTATCGCCCTACAGCCGGTATCAAGGGAGAAGACTCTTCACTCCTCGAAGGCGAAGACCCAATCCTGGCAGACGATAGCGGTAACACCATGCAGAGTCCGCTGATTACAGCTCGCGAGGAGACCAACGAACGCGAGTTCCGCACCTTCTCGACCAATGGTGACCTCACTTACAACATCATGAAGGGTCTTAACTGGCGTACCACAGTAGGCTATCGCTACCAGACACGCCGCAACGCCCTCTTCTACGGAGACGAGAGTGTACTCGCCAAGCGTACCAGCATCAACGGCTCTATCGATACATACGAATATGAGACATTCCAGATATCTAACACCTTATCATATAATAAGAAGTTCAAGAAGGCTCATAACTTTACAGCCCTGTTGGGTCAGGAGTATGTAAGCCGTGGAACCCGTAGCTTCGGTGCTGCTGCCGACCACTTCCCTAACGACCGCTTCGGACTGGCAGACATGGGTCTCGGTACTCCTACCGTGGTAAAATCCAGCCAGAATTATGACGACAAGCTCGTTTCATTCTTCGGCCGTCTGAACTACAACTACAAGGACCTCTACCTCTTCACAGCTTCTCTGCGTGCCGATGGTTCTTCTAAGTTCGGTAAAGACAACAAGTGGGGTTACTTCCCAGCATTCTCTGCTGCATGGCGTGCTGCTGAGGAGAAATTCATCAAGGACTTGGACATCTTCTCTGACTTGAAGGTTCGCATGGGTTATGGTCTCGCAGGTAACAACCGTATCGGCAGCTACAACAGTTTGGCTACCTTAGGTCCAGTATTCACTGCAGTAGGCAATGGTCTGGGTACAGGATATGCTACCAATAGAATTCCTAACGAGAAACTGAAATGGGAGGCTAACAAGACTTTCAACTTCGGTTTGGACTTCGGTTTCTTCAACCAGCGTCTGACCATCTCTCCAGAGTTCTACATCAACAAGAGTAGCAACCTTTTGCTCAATACGACCCTGCCTTACTCATCTGGTTACAGAACCATGATTATCAACGCAGGTAAGACCAAGAATCAGGGTATCGACCTGACCATCAACTCTGTGAACATCGACAAGCCATCGTTCACCTGGCGTTCTGCCATCACGCTCTCTCACAACAAGAACACCGTAGAGGCGCTGACTGGTGAAGAGGTTCAGTATTTCCAGGCAAACTTCGGTTTTGCACAGAATACACACCGCGTGGCAATAGGCGAGCCTTTAGGACAATTCTACGGATTCAAGACTATAGGTCTCTATACAGCTGACGATTTCGAGAGCTACGATGAGGCAACCGGCACTTACAAGTTGAAGGACGGAATTCCTTATCACGGCGACAAGAACAAGGTGAAGCCAGGTATGTGGAAGTTCGAGGACAAGGACGGAAGCGGAACTATCGGCGAGGAGGACAAGATGATTATCGGTCATGCAACCCCTAAGGTTTATGGAGGTATCAACAACACCTTCAATGTAGGTAATTTCGATTTGAGTATTTACTTCACTTACAGCATCGGTGCAGACCTGCTGAACGCAACCAAGCTGACCAACAGTAAGGTGGGTACAACAAACCGCAACGCGCTCGACGTAATGAACAGTTCAAACCGCTGGATGACAATCGACAGCGAAGGTAAGGTAGTAACAGACCTGGCTAAGTTGGCAGAAATCAATCAAGGCAAAACCGTAGCAGCTTACTACGACTGCTTCGAGGGTAACAACTATGTACACTCATGGGCAGTAGAGGACGCTTCTTACTTGAAACTGAGCAACATGACTATCGGTTACACCTTCCCATCCCGCACCTTGCGCAAGGTAGGTATCCGCAAATTGAGATTCTACGCAACAGCCAACAATCTCTTCACCATCACAAGCTATTCAGGCTATGATCCTGAGGTTTCTAACTTCGGTCAGGCAACAATAGCAGGTGTTGACTACGGAGCTTATCCACGAAGCCGCTCATTTATCTTCGGTATGAACCTATCATTCTAATTAATTCGACAGTTATGAAAAAATATATATTCATTGCAGCAGCAATATTGGGTGCGTCGGGCATAATTTCCTGTACCGACACACTCACCGAGAAACCAGACTCATTCTATGAGAAGGATTCTTACTTTACAGATGCCCAGAATGCAGACATGGCAGTAATGGGAATCTACAGTTCCATCTCCGACCAGAACCACTATGGTTCTGCAGAAATGGCAACTCCTTCTTCCGACGACATGTACATGATCAATGGAACTAACAAGGACAATACCCGCCGCGATATCAGTCATTATAATGTAGATGCAAGTAACCAATGGTTGCAGAACATCTGGATTCTGAACTATCAGGGTATCGACCGTGCCAACATGTGCATCGACGGCATCAGGGGCATGGCAGGCTACGAAGGTAGCGAAAAATTACAGAAGTTGGATGCAGAGGCACACTTCCTCCGTGCTTTCCAGGCTTTCGACCTGGTGAAATACTGGGGTGACGTACCTTTCAAGACCACCTATTCAAAGGATTACAGTTCTGCATACACAGCACGTGTAGATCGTGATCAGATTTTCGACCAGATGGTAGAGGACCTCAACTTCGCGAAAGAACACTTGCCATGGACTACCGCAACTACCAGCCCAGAGCGTGCTACCCAAGGAGCCGCCCGCGCCATGCTGATGCGCGTATTACTGCAGCGTGCAGGCCATACCTGGGGTATGGATGGCGACAGAATTCCAAGTGCAGAGAAACGCAAGGAATATTTTGAGCAGGTAATCAAGGAATGGGAAGCTTTCGCAGGCAGCAACCACGACTTCTTCACAGGAGGTTACGAGGAGCTGTTCAAGAGTTTCAACCAATCGATACTCAACAGTCAGGAAAGCCTCTTCGAAATTGCCTTCACACACGAGCAAGGCAAAAGAAATGGTGGCTGGTGGGGTTCTTACAATGGTCCTGAAGTAGGAAATCCTAACGTGGCTCCAACAGAGACCGGAAAGGTTATGGGACGTGCCAATGCTTTCTTCCGTGTGATTCCTGAGTGGTTCGACTTCTATGATGAAAACGACCAGCGCCGCGATGTTACAATTTGCCGCTATGGTTTCAAGTGGGACAATGCGAAGAAGCAGCATGTGAAGAACAACTACGCTACCGAAAAGGGTAAGAATAAATGGTTCCCTGGCAAGTGGCGCAGAGAATGGATGCCTATCGGATTCAAGGATCCTAACTGTACTGACGTTAACTACTGCGTGCTCCGCTATGCTGACGTAGTGCTCATGGCAGCCGAGGCTTACAACGAGTTGGGTAATACTGAAAAGGCTTGGACTCTGATTAATAAGGTACGTAACCGTGCCGGTGCTACAGAAGTCAACGCTGCCAACTACAATGCAATCTACCACAAGGCTGGCATGTATAATCTTGTGAAACTGGATGAAGCTGGTAATGAGACTGGTCAGGCTTTCATCGCCGATAACGACGAGCAGGGTAAGGTTCGCACCGCTCTATACTGGGAACGTGGCTTTGAGTTGGCTTTCGAGGGTCAGCGTAAGTACGATCTCATCCGCTGGGGTGTATTGCAAGACGCACTCATCCGTTTCGGAACCAAGTGTTTCTTCAATAAGGGTACAAAGGGTTATCCTGCTTACATCAACTTCGTTGAAGGCAAGCACCAGTTGTTCCCAATTCCATTGATTGAAATTCAGTCTAATGGTCTCTTGGAAGGCAAGAACAACCCTGGTTATAATTAATCAATACAAAGGAACCGGTTCAGAATAAAAGAACCGGTTCATAAACCAACTATCAAACAAAAGGAACGATGAACAAGATAAAAATGTTTCTCATTGCGCTCGTAGCAATGGTTTGCTGCTCTGTCAATGCACAGACAGCTACAGAGACTTTTAATTTTCCTAAGATGACCAGCATTCCTACTGGTGCATGGACAATCAATCAGAAACTGGATGGCGTATCTATCGTAAGAAAGAAGTCAAACCTCACTATGACCTTTGCAACTGCAGACGGCAAGAAGGCTCCTGAGTATGCAATCGATGCCAACAACAAGGGTGTAGATGTTCAGGCTGCCTGTCTGTTGCCTGGCAATACGCTGACCATCTCTACAGAGAAGAAGAATATCGTGAGCGTACAGTTCTACTATCTTTCCAAGAGCAAGGCTGCCATCGGCAAGAATTACCAGATTACTCCAGAAGGAACTTATCCTGGTGAGAAGGCTTACACCTATATCTGGACTGGTAAAACCCAGAAATTCGAACTGAAGAACCTGACAAACAAGGCAGGTATCGAAATCCATAAAATCGTAGTAACTTACGAGGATGCCGAATAAGCATCCTCTCTCCTACGAGAAGCATAAACTAAACTATCAATTTTTAAAACAGAACGATTATGAAGAAATTTTTAAAGTTGGCTCTTATAGCCATTATCGCATTAGTAAATAACAATGTTTTCGCACAGGAAACTGCATCAACTGAAATGAACTTGTATGGTCTGAAAGACAAAGTTTGGCAAGTTGGTCAGAGTTTGGATGGTGTATCATATACAGACGAGGCTTCTGAAATCGAAATCAGCTTCAGCAAAGGTGATGGTAATGAAGACCCTACCTTTATCGAATATGATACCAAGAAGAACGGTGTAATATCATGGGCAACAAACTTGACAAAGGGCAATAGCCTCACTCTGAAGACGACCAAGCATACAATTACAGAAATTAAATTTGACTTTACTTTTGGAAGCAACTCTGCACAGATTAAGAATGATAAGCCTAACTACGAATTTACAGCTACAGGTGATTTTACCTACGAGAAACCTACTTGGAAAGGTTATAGCGGCAGTGTAACCTTGAAGAACATCAAGAAGGGTGCAATCCAGGTAAGAAAGCTTACTATTACTTATCTTGATGGCGTTTCAGGCATTGAGAAAGTAACTACTATCAATGTAAAGAAGGACAATAAAGTATATGATCTTTCTGGCAACTACATCAGCAATGACATCAATACTGTAAAGGCTGGCATTTACGTAGTTAATGGCAAGAAGGTCGTTAAAAAGTAATCATCAACCCACATGAAAATATTAACACCCCGTAAACTTAACTCTATGTTGGCACTGCTTTCGGCAGTGCTGATGTTGAGTTGTTCCAGCTCAGAGGAGTACATAGAACCTCCTACAGAACCGGAACCTCCTACAGAGATTGAAGGGGAGGAGAAAACCTATCCTGAGGCCTGGCACGACAAGATGCGTACCCGCCCTTATCCGCAAATCGACAATGAGCTGATTATCAATCCGTCACCGCTGATTGTTCCTATGAACATGAAGGTTTCAGACAGCCTGCAATTCGAACTTTCGCAAGATCCTAACTTTGAAACATCGGTTACCCAATCAGCCATGCAGGCATGGTGCATGTACAATCCTCATCGCACTTTGGAAAACGGAACATGGTACTGGCGCTACCGTCAGAAGTCGAAGGACGGAAAAGTCACCGATTGGAGCAAAAGCTATCAATTCAAAGTGGAAGGAAATACAGACAACTTCGTAACACCGGCATTCGCTGCCATCGAGAAGAATATTCCTACCACACATCCGAGACTCTACTGTTTCCTCAATGAGGTATTACCGGAAGCACAGGACAAAGTGAAATCATTAGTAGATTACAAGGCGATGATCAACCTGGCGAATACGGAAGTAGATAGAGATGTAGATGGAATGGCAAACCCTTGGGCCAATGCAGGAAAGACCTTGAAATACACAACACTCTACCTGCACACGGCATACGTGATGACCAAGAGCGAACGCGTGGCAAGCAAGGACAAGACATTTGCCAAGCAGCACGCTAACTACAAGGAAAAGATGCTCAGCGTGTTCCGCAAACTTCTTTCTACTCCATTGCCAGACAGCAGACTCTTCGCATCCAACTTTGAAAGCACAGACATAGCCCTCTGCCTGATACCTATTTATGACGAATTTTATGAAGAGTTGACAACAACAGAGCGAGAGCAAGTAGAGAAGATTCTGATGCGCCTGTTGAGATATTACTATCCTCGACAATGTACATACGAGGAAAACCATATCTTCGACAACCACTTCTGGCAACAGAACATGAGAGTGCTGATGCAATGCGCATTCCTGCTTTGCGACAAACCTGCCTACCGCGATGAGGTGCTCCCTATCATGGAATACTACTATGAACTCTGGACTGCTCGCGCACCATCAATGGGTTACAACCGTGATGGAGGATGGCAAAACGGAACCAAGTATTTTGCCAACAATGTAGAGACACTCTACTATGTTCCGAAACTGTTCAGCCACATCGCACAGAGCAACTTCCTCCTGCATCCATGGTTCAAGAAGGCTGGAGAAACCATCGTCTATACATGGCCTCCATCATCCAAGAGCCTCGGTTTCGGAGACGGATGGGAATGGTACGATACGCCACAGAGGCAGCGAGTAGCCTATGCAGACTTCCTGGCAAGAGAACTGGGAGATGCTTACGCAGGATGGTACGCTGCACAGCAGCCGAAGTCTTTAAGAAACGACCCGGAATTGCGCCTCTACCGCATGGCAAACTGCCAGAAGAATAACTATGTTTCCGATTTCCCTGACAGTCATCCTAAGATGATGTGGCTGGAAGACATGGGCGAGGTAATCGCTCACTCTGATGTAAAAAACGTTGATAACGACTTTGCTATGTCATTCCGTTCAAGCACCTTCGGATCAGGAAGCCATACGTTGGCAGACCAGAATAGTTTCAATGTGCTCTATCGCGGTGACTACGTCTATAACAGTACTGGTTACTACCAGAACTTCAGCGACAAGCACAACATCCTGTCCTACCGTCACAGTCGTGCACACAACACGATCTTAGTAGATGGCATCGGCCAGCCATTCTCTACCACAGGTTATGGCGACATTACGAGAGCCATGGGCGGCGATCATATCGCCTACTGCCTGGGAGATGCTTCTCATGCCTACAGCGGAATATCCAACGACGACATGTGGATAGACGCTTTCAAGGCTGCAGGTATTTCACAAACTCCAGAGTTCGGCTTCGGCGCCACACCACTCAAGAAATACAGAAGACATATATTGATGCTCTATCCAGACAATATCATGCTGATGTACGATGAGTTGGAGGCAACAAGTCCTGTAAGATGGGATTGGCTCCTGCACAGTCAGGTGGCTTTTGACATCGACAACGACCTGAAGACACTCACTACGGAGAATGCAACCAAGGGATTCGTAGCACAGACCCGTCTTTTCTGCAACGACGCTATGACGATGAGCCAGACAGATGAGTTCTTTGCCAATCCGAAATCGGGTATTACGGCGAAATACCCTAAACAATGGCATTTCACAGCCAATATCGCCAACCAAGCTGCAACAAGAGTGCTTGCCATCATGCAAGTGGCTGACTCCAAGACCGCTCTGAAACAGATTTCCAGCCATGGAGACACGTTCCGTATCGGCAACTGGATCATCGAAGCCCAAATGGCTTCCTCTGGTAAAGCTTATCTGAAAGTAACAAACACGACTCTAGAAAATGTAAGTTTTGAATATTCGGAATTGGGAAATTCCACATTAAATGATACCGTCAATGGGACGGTTCATAAACAAACACAAACTGATCACGTCAATATAAAGACCAGGGCCATCAAATAAAGTTAGTGATAACTGAGGCCCGCTCAACCCAAACGGGATGGTTCGATTGGAACCATCCCGTTTTCATTGTCTATATGAATGCTTCAACTGCTTGGATTGCCATAGACTAAAATATCGCCTTTTGGTTGGAAACTTTTTATAGTATAAGTCAATATGCATATTTTCCGCGTTCTACTGCAACTTTTGTCGCAATTGCGACAAAAGTTGCAGTAAGATTTGGGAATTTCAATATAAATGTCTATCTTTGCAGTGCAAAAACAGTCGCAATTGCGACAAAAGTTGCAGTAAGAATCGTCTAAAGTTAAAAATATGGTAATAGAGCGAAAGGAATACATATCTCTGCTTATGCAGAAAAGATGGAATGGAAAGGTAAAGATTATCACCGGCATCAGACGCTGCGGAAAATCATACCTACTAAACACCCTTTTTAAGCAAAAGCTTATAGAGGGTGGCGTCAGTGCTGATAGCTTTATAGAACTTGCATTAGACAGAAAATCCAACATCCAGTTCAGAAATCCCAACAAACTGTATGACTATATAATAGAGCAAACAGGAGTTGAAGATAAGAAATATTACGTGATGATAGATGAAATTCAATTATCATATAAAGTAAAGAATACGGATATAGATGAATCTTTAGTACCAGAGGAAGACAAAGATATGCTATATGTTACTTTCTATGATGTACTGAATGACCTGATGTCTCGCCCAAATCTTGACATCTATGTTACAGGTTCTAATTCAAAAATGCTATCAAAAGACATAGTGACCAACTTTCGAGATCGTGGTACAGAGATTCGGATTTTTCCTTTAACCTTTAAAGAATTCTTTGAATATTCCAAATTAGAAAAAGCAGATGCTCTCGAACAATATATGATGTATGGCGGCATGCCTTTAGCTGTTTTAGAGCAAGATGAGAAAGAAAAAGCCAAGTATCTACAAGGACTTTTTACAAATGTATATATGAAGGATATTGTGGAAAGATACAAGCTAAAAGACGATGTTGTTCTAAGTGCTTTAGTAGATGCACTATCCTCATCTATAGGATCACTGACCAACCCTCATAAACTGGCATGTACAGCTGCTTCACTATTAGATAAGTCAACATCAGATCACACAATAAAAAACTATCTCGACTATCTGGAAGATGCCTTTCTTTTTAACAGTGCAAAAAGATATAACGTCAAAGGAAGGAAGTATTTCAATACCATCCAGAAGTACTATGCAGTTGATCTTGGATTAAGAAATGCCAAGCTAAACTTTAGGCAGCAAGAACGCTCACATTTAATGGAGAATATGTTGTATAACGAACTTTTGCATAGAGGGTACAATGTTGATGTTGGAGTTGTAGAGGTTGACCAAATGCTTGACGGCAAACGCAAACGATGTCAATATGAAATTGATTTTGTAGTCAACATTGGCAGCGAAAAGGTATATATTCAATCTGCCTTAAATGTCAACACTCCCGAAAAGAAAAAACAAGAAACATTCTCTCTGCATAACACAGACGACTTCTTCCGTAAAATTGTAGTACTCGATGGTAGCCAAAAGATGTGGGTAGATGATGATGGAGTAATATATGTCGGAGTCATCCCATTCTTACTTGAAGACTATTTGACTACTTAACTTAACGGCACAACTATAGATATGATAGGAAAATAGAAGAGGGTGTGTCATAAGTCTGTGACGCACCCCTTTTTATTTTTTGCCTTTTCACAGATACGAAATCTTTAAAAAACATTTTTATTTACAACAAAGCCCAAACTTTCACAAGCTCGGGCTTTGCCTTTCCGCAAAAGATTTGTATTTTTGCAGAAAACTTCTTTAAGTATGGCAAGATACGAAAAACACTCCAGATAACGGCATAAATCAGAGATTATTTTCGTGAAATATAAACATTTTAAACAGCCTTACTTTTTAAAGTGGGCTCAGTTTATTATCAGTTCTAAGGGATAGTTGAAAGGATGAAATAGAAAGGTAACTACAAGGCGTTCTATAGCCAAATCGAAGGAAAGTTGCTCGATTTGGCTAAAGTATAACCTATTCTATAGCCAAATCGAGTTAAAATTCATCGATTTGGCTAAAGAATCCTTGTTTTTCTCGGATAATTATCTTATATTTGCACCATCATTAAAGTTAGATTAAAAAGGTATGGAGCAAATTATCGGACGAAAGAAAGAAATCGAGCTGTTGACAGAATATTATCATTCTGGCAAAGCTGAGTTTGTGGCTGTATATGGCAGGCGTCGTATCGGCAAGACTTATCTCGTGAGAAATCTCTTCCGTGATAAGTTTGCCTTTGATATGTCTGGGTCTATAGAGGCACCAGCTGAGGCGCAACTCTCTAATTTCGGGTTTGCGCTGAGGGAATATGGAGATTTCAAACAGCCTATTCCTACGAATTGGACAGAGGCTTTTGAGGCATTAAAACAGTTGTTAAAGGCAAAAATGAAAGGAGAACGACTCGTTGTTTTTATCGATGAACTACCATGCTTGGATACGCCGAAATCTGGTTTCCAACAGGCTTTTGAGCACTTTTGGAACGGATGGGCAGCTTACCAAAGTGAAATCATGCTTATCGTTTGTGGCAGTGCCACGTCGTGGATGATAGCTAATCTGATAGATAGTCATGGTGGGCTTCATAATAGGATAACGCACGAGATGTATCTTGCTCCTTTTACTCTTCGTGAGACGGAACTGATGCTGCAAGCTTATGGATTCTCATGGACTCGCATTTCTATCCTTCAGATATATAGCATCCTTGGTGGGGTACCTTATTATCTCAGTTTGTTGGATAAAAAGCAAGGTGTGGAAGGGAATGTCGACAGATTGTTTTTCTCATCCCACGCTGAACTGAAGCGAGAATATGGAAGACTATATTCGTCCTTGTTTAGAAATTCTGAGGCCTATATGCGTGTCATAGAGGTACTTGCCTCATGCAGACAAGGTATGACCCGAAAGGAAATCATGGAGAAATTGAAGCTGAAATCGGGTGGAACTTTGACAAAGGTTCTTAGTGAATTGATAAATTGCGATTTCGTAAGAGGGTATAATACCAGGGATAAGAAGATAAAGCAGAAAGATCAAATCTTTCAGCTTACCGACCTCTATACATTATTTTATATGACGTTTTGCCATCCTGGTACGACGGACACGGGATATTGGACTCACTTGATGGGAAAACCTCGTCAAAATACTTGGTATGGCTTGGCTTTTGAGCGAGTTTGTATGTTGCATATTCCTCAAATCAAGCATTTCTTGGGGATAGACCAAATCCATACCGAGTATTATTCTTGGCGAAGTAAGGTTTCAAAGCCAGCTGCGCAAATCGACTTACTGATAGAACGTGCCGATAATCTCGTGAATCTATGCGAAATCAAGTATTCGCAGATGCCTTACACGATCACTAAGGAGGAGGATATGCGCATTCGTAATCGTATGGCTGATTTCGTGGCAGAAACAGGGATAAGAAGTGGTATTATCACAACGATGATTACTACTTTTGGCGTGCGCCTTACACAGTATGCAGCCTTGGCTCAAGTACAAATTACAATGGACGACCTGTTCGGATAAAGTCGTATAAACAAATGAGGGTGCGTCACAGACTTATGACACACCCTCTCGATAGACAACCCTTGTATCTGCACAAGATACAAGAATAATACATGAAAAACATAAAAAATGTATTCAAGAACTGATAAAATCCCATCCCCAGACAATAAATAGGATATCTTTGCGTTTAATAAAACAAAAAGTTTTATTCTTAATACTTAAAGAAACATGGATGAAAAGGAATTGTTGAAACAAGCTTTTGAGTATGGAAACGTACCTAGTATCATCACCTATTGCTTCACCGAACCATGTCCGATGAAAGACAAATGCATACACTATCTGTCTGCACTCTACGATAAAGACAAAAAGGATAGAGGAGAAGCCATTTTCCCAAATGCTCTGAAAGACGGAAAATGCAAGTACTTCACACCACTGCGTGTCGTGAAAATGGCATGGGGATTCGACAATCTCTTTGCCGAAACAAAAGTGAAAGACGCGCCTGCCCTGCGAGCCAAAATGAGAGAATATCTCGGCAGTAAAGGACAATACTACCGATACAAATTGGGAAAACTCAAACTCCTGCCAGAACAACAGGAATACATCAAACAACTATTCGATAGTTACGGATATCATGATGTAGAATTCGAGCACTTCTCTGATGAAATTGACTTCACCAAAAGCTAATGTTGTCAACTAAATATAGGAAACTACAGAGTGTCTACTATTTCAGTTTTATGAAATTGATAGTGACTACCTTTTTAGTTTATAAAGTAAAAAAGTGTCTACTGAAATCAGGAAAAGTCAA
>ENA-ORMS01000714-ORMS01000714.1-human-gut-metagenome-genome-assembly--contig:-NODE-714-length-31514-cov-4.049112_pt1 | contig 31514 bp, 26 predicted proteins | sample MGYA00242104_ERZ508997 | MGnify/ENA primary metagenome ERZ508997 (study PRJEB26280, sample SAMEA2338704) | human gut metagenome | biome: human gut; feature: human-associated habitat; material: faeces... | reverse complement strand
GTCCGCCGCGTTCAGCGTCATGCTCATGTTGGTGCCGGTATCGCCGTCCGGAACGGGGAAGACGTTGAGCTCGTTGATCTTCTGTTTGTTTTCTTCCAGTGCCGCGTTCGCGCACAGGAGCATTTCCCGGAGCGCTGCGGCATCAATGATCTCTCTCAAATCTGTACACCTCCGACAGGGGGAATGAAAATGGCCCGGAAGCGCGGCTCCCGGGAGGGAAGCGGTGCGAAGTTCCTGCTTAATCGAGGAACATGGTGTCCACGTACACGTCCACGCGCGCAACGGGCACGCCGGTGGCCTGATTGACCTTATAGCTGACCTCATTGATGATGCTGTGGGCAAGCGCGGAAATGTTCACGCCGTGGTCGACCGCGATGTGCAGCTCCAGCGAGATGCTGCCGTCGTCGGCAAACGTGGCGTTGACGCCTTTGGACATGGATTCACGGCGCAGGAGCTGGAACGGTCCGCTGTCTTTGCTGCGGCCGACCATGCCCTTCACGCCGAAGCAACTGGTCGCGGCGTCGCCTGCAAGGTTGGTGAATACTTCGTTGGTGATGCTGATGGTGCCATTCGATTGTTCGATTTTGACCATGTAGACAGCCCCTTTCTTAACAGCAGTGATATATTATATAACAATAGGTGAGAAATCACAAGCGAAAAATTAGCGAAAAAACTGGACATTTTCCGTGAAAACGCCGGTTTTCACCCGGAAACTTGCGCGTTTTCAATAGTTGCGTTTCGAAAAATGAAACAAGAATCAAAAAACTATTATTTACGTTTTTTTGAAACTGTGTTATCATATTGACGTGAATGGGCGGATAGGTGCCCATTGCACAAATATAGGATAACATATAAGAGAAATAGGAGATGAAGTTTATGGCAAGAAAGCTCGTTACCATGGACGGCAACAACGCTGCCGCCCACGTGTCCTACGCCTTTACGGAAGTGGCTGCCATTTACCCGATCACCCCGTCGAGCCCGATGGCCGACCTGGTCGATCAGTGGGCCGCTGCCGGCCGCAAGAACATCTTCGGCACGAAGGTCCGTGTGCAGGAAATGCAGGCAGAGTCCGGCGCAGCCGGCGCTGTCCACGGTTCGCTGAATGCCGGCGCCCTGACCACGACGTACACCGCCTCTCAGGGCCTGCTGCTCATGATCCCCAACATGTACAAGATCGCCGGCGAGCAGCTTCCCGCTGTATTCCACGTATCCGCCCGTGCCCTCGCGTACCATGCCCTTTCCATCTTTGGCGACCACAGCGATGTTATGGGCTGCCGCCAGACCGGCTTCGCAATGCTTGCCTCCGCTTCCGTACAGGAGGTTATGGATCTGGCGCTTGTGACCCATCTGTCCGCCATCAAGTCCAGCATACCCTTCGTACACTTCTTCGACGGCTTCCGCACCTCCCACGAAGTCCAGAAGGTAGAGCTCATCGACTATGAGGATATGGATAAGCTGCTGGATAGGGACGCCGTAAAGCGCTTCCGCGACCGCGCCCTCAATCCCGAGCATCCCCATCTTGCCGGCTCCGCCCAGAACCCCGATATCTACTTCCAGGGCCGCGAGGCTGCCAACAAGCTGTATCTCGACCTGCCCGACATCGTACAGGATTATATGGACAAGGTTGGCGAGCTCACCGGCCGCAAGTATAACCTCTACGATTACGTTGGCGCACCTGACGCCGAGAACATCATCGTCATAATGGGCAGCGGCGCAGACGTAGTAGAAGAGACCATCAATCACCTGAACGCCAAGGGCGCCAAGCTGGGTCTGCTGAAGGTCCGCCTGTACCGTCCTTTCCCTGCCGACAGGTTCGTAAAGGCCATACCCGCTTCCGTAAAAAAGATCGCCGTTCTGGACCGCACCAAGGAATCCGGTTCTCTGGGCGAGCCTCTGTATCAGGACGTTGTAAACGCTCTGGTAGAGTGCGGCCGCGCAGACATCAAGGTAGTAGGCGGCCGTTACGGCTTGGGCTCCAAGGAGTTCACCCCCTCCATGGCCAAGGCTGTGTATGACAATCTGGACGGCGAGATGAAGAACCACTTCACCGTGGGCATCACCGACGACGTCACCTTCACCTCCCTGCCCGTCAAGGAGCAGGTAAACGCCGCTCCCGAAGGCACAATTGCCTGCATGTTCTACGGCCTTGGTTCCGACGGTACCGTCGGTGCCAACAAGAACTCCATAAAGATCATAGGCGATCACACCGACATGTACGCACAGGGCTACTTCGCATACGACTCCAAGAAGTCCGGCGGCCTTACCGTATCCCATCTGCGTTTCGGCAAGCAGCCCATTCAGAGCCCCTACCTCATCGATGCGGCTGACTTTATCGCCTGCCATAACTCCTCCTATGTGACCAAGTACGACATGCTTGAGCACATCAAGGATCACGGCATATTCCTCCTCAACTCCCCCTGGACTCTCGCCGAGATGGAGCATGAGCTCCCCGCTTCCATGAAGAACATCATCGCCCGGAAGCATGTCAAGTTCTACAACATGGACGGCGTGAAGATCGCCCGCAGCGTTGGCATGGGCAACCGCATCAACACCGTTATGCAGGCCGCCTTCTTCGTGCTTGCCAACGTAATCCCCGCGGATCAGGCCATCGACTACATGAAGGCCGCCGCCAAGAAGTCCTACGCCAAGAAGGGCGACGAAGTGGTTCAGAAGAACTATGCCGCCATCGATGCCGGCGCCACCGGCTTCGAAGAGGTCAAGTATCCCGAGTCCTGGGCTACCACCACCGAAGGCAAGGTAGTTGAGGACGTTACCGACGATCCTTACTTCAAGGAATTCATCAAACCCGTACTGGCTCAGAACGGCGACAAGCTGCCCGTTTCCAAGCTAGCTCCCGACGGCTGCGTACCCACCGCCACCACCAAGTATGAGAAGCGCGGTATCGCCGTTGAAGTGCCCGTATGGAACGCCGAGGCCTGCGCACAGTGCAACCAGTGCGCCATGGTTTGCCCCCATGCCTGCATACGTCCCTTCCTCATCAAGGACGGCACCGAGGTTCCCTTTGAGACCAAGGCAGCTACCGGCAAGGAATTCGCAGGCTATAAGTTCCGCATGCAGATAAGCCCCCTGGATTGCTCCGGCTGCGGCAACTGCGCGGATATATGCCCCGCAAAGGCAAAGGGCGCCCTCACCATGACCTCCCTCGCTTCCTGCGAAGAGGCTGAGAACGCCAACTGGAACTTCTGCCTCGAGCTTCCCGATCCCGATGTGGAGTTCAACCACAACACAGTAAAGAACAGCCAGTTCCTCCAGCCTCTGTTCGAGTTCTCCGGCGCCTGTGCAGGCTGCGGCGAGACCCCCTACATCAAGCTGGTGACCCAGCTCTACGGTGACAGGATGATGATTGCCAACGCCACCGGCTGCTCCTCCATCTACGGCGGCTCCGCGCCTACCGTGCCTTACTCCGTAAACAAGAAGGGCTTTGGCCCTGCATGGGCAAACAGCCTGTTCGAGGACAACGCCGAGTTTGGCTTCGGTATGAACCTGGCCACCACTCAGCGCCGCGCAAAGCTTGCCGACACCGTTGAGAAGCTGATCGCCGTCGAGTACTGCGATGCCAACCTCAAGGCCGCGGGCAAGGAATGGCTGGACAACATGGACGACGCCGAGGGCTCCCGCAAGGCTGCCGAAAAGCTCATCGCAGAGCTCAACGCCAGCGTAGACCCCGACCTCACCGGTACCCCCTATGAGAAGGATTGGCTTGCCAACGGCAAGAAGTGCGTATGCGAGGCCTGCACTCTGGGCCGCGAAGTTCTGGCCAATAAGGACCTGCTGGTAAAGAAGAGCCAGTGGATCTTCGGCGGCGACGGCTGGGCCTACGACATCGGCTACGGCGGACTGGATCACGTCCTCGCGCAGGATCAGGACGTCAACGTACTGGTTCTCGACACCGAGGTATACTCCAATACCGGCGGCCAGGCCTCCAAGGCTACTCCTACCGGCCCCATCGCCAAGTTCGCAGCTGCCGGCAAGCGTACCGGTAAGAAGGATCTGGGCATGATGGCCATGAGCTACGGCTATGTATACGTAGCAAAGGTCTGCATGGGCGCCGATAAGAACCAGCTTATGAAGGCTATCACCGAGGCTGAGGCCTATAAGGGACCCTCCCTCATAATCGCCTACGCACCCTGCATCAACCATGGCATCAACATGGGCAAGAGCCAGGAAGAAGCCAAGAAGGCCGTCGAAGCCGGTTATTGGCCTCTGTACAGGTACAATCCCGATCTCGCAAAGGAAGGCAAGAACCCCTTCACTCTGGACAGCAAGCCCGCAAAGACCGATTACAAGGACTTCATCATGGGCGAGGTCCGCTACGCCTCCCTCAAGAAGCTCTTCCCCGCCGTCGCAGACCAGCTCTTCGACCGTGCCGAGAAGGAAGCCGAGAACAAGTATGAGTACTATAAGAAGCTGAGCGAGCTGGACTAATCTCCTGCTGAACAGCATAAAGCCCCCGGGAAACCGGGGGCTTTATTGCTGTCGAAAAACCCCGGGGGTTTTTTGACAAACTGCGGTCCCCGGAACCTTCGTTCCGGGGACCTGTATTGTTATTTTTTACGCTCGACAGTATCATATATGCCTACTTAAGTATGCCTCTATACTTCTTCGATGATTATTGGCAGTACCATTTCAATTGTAGTACCTACTTTGGGACAGCTGAATATTCGCAGGCCGAATTCTTCGCCATAAAGTAGTCTCAGTCTTTCGTTTACGTTTACTACACCAAGTTGGGTTCCCCTGCCATTATCCCCTATCGAAACTCCGCTGCACATGGCATCATTTATAGTTCTCAGTTTATCGAAGGACATTCCCACACCGTTATCTTCTACCTTGACTATCAGTTTTTTCCCCGTACAGTATGCTTCTATATTTAAGTTGCGTTCTCCGGTTTTAGGCTCCAACCCGTAAAAGACAGCATTTTCTACAATAGGCTGTATCAGGAGTTTGGGAACGCAGCATTTTTTTGCTGCCGGATCAATGGTTTCAGTAATGTTTATTTTATTGCGGAACCTATATTGCTGTATACGAAGGTAGTTGTTGACATTAGCCAGTTCTTCCTCCATAAGCGCCTTAGTTTTTCCCTTTCTGCTTATGCTGTAGCGGAACATTCCCGAAAGGGCTCTCGTCATTTCTTCTATATTGTCAGCGCCCTGCTCTATAGCCATTCCTCTTATACAATCCAGTGTATTATAGAGAAAATGAGGGTTTATTTGGTTCTGAAGCGCTTTGATCTCCGCTTGTTTCTTCAGCATTGCCAGCGAATACTCTCTGTCGGCTTTCGTCGCATTATCATCTATCAGGCTCATCAGTTCGGTATATACGTTAAAAAAAGGTTTTCGCACAAATGTACTTTCGTTTTTCTTCCGCAGTCGCTCTCTGCCGCCGTCGTTTTGCGCGGCAAAAAGCTTTTTCTCAATAGTAATCATAGGGATTACCACATTGTATATGTAAAACCCCATAACAATCAAAAACACCGCAAAGATTGCCAATGCCGCACATTTCAAAATACCGCTACTGCTTTTCATTTCATTTCCTGTCAGGTCGGGCATCATTACAATTGCGACCAATAAAACAGTTATAACAGTAGAAAGCACTAGCAATACCACGCTTAGCGGCATTATGCTCTTTCTTACTTTTTCTCTGAAATTTTTTGCAGCAATCGACACAGTCATTTCAACCCCTCCCAAAAGCACTCTCCTTGAACAGTCTGATATCCATTCAAATGAACATCTTCCTGTATTCAGAAGGAGTTACACCAGTCTTTTTGCGAAACACCTTCACAAAATACTTGGCATCGTTATAGCCCACCATCAGCATTACATCGTTTATCTGATATCTATTATTGAGCAGCAGCTCCTTGGCCACGGCAATGCGATAATCAGTAATATAGTCTAAAATAGTTATTCCCTCCTGCTGCTTGAATACAGAACAAACATACTGAGGGGATAAATACAGAGACCCACAGATAGCCTCTAAAGTAAGCTTTTCCATGTAGTGTTTCTGTATATATGATTTTACCCTCGCTGTTATCCTTTCCGGCTGGCTGCGCTGCATTTCCAGCGTAAGTTGGCGTACCTGTTCCACCGTTCCTGACAATGTACTTATTATTTGCTCTATGGATTGTGAATTGTTTATCCTTTTCTCCACGGCATCCTGCCGTATCCCGCTTTCTTCTATGAGTTCAATCTGTGGCCGCCATGCCTGAAACATTATATCCAACGCCAACTTCGCGATCGAAAACACATCCTCCGGATTCAGACATTTTGCCGGCATAAGGATTTCTTCAAGCATTTTCTGTACTTCGCTGGTCTTGCATATTTCAGTTATCCTGCGAAGGCGTTTTTCATCCCCTGCGGTCATTATTTCGTGATGAGGGACTTTTTTGTACTCGTCGGTGTATTGCAATATCCCGGCGTTTTTCGTATATATGCGAAATTTCTTTGCTTCCGATGCTTCCGTGCAGGCTTCTCTCAGATCGCAGATTCTTTTCTTTTCTCCCGACTTTCCTATAATAAGTCTATATCCAGCAGGCTCTGCCTGTCCCGATGACAGTATTTTGTAAGTTTCTTTTATCTTCTCCCCAACACGCTTCGCATTTTTTCCGTTGTAATTGATAAGCATCAAAATTCCGTCGGACACGCGCGTCTTTACCAAGTCACCACAGAAAGAAAGCAGCCTTGCATCTACAGAGTTATATAATTCTTTTTCAAGCGACTCTCTCGCCTCTGCATTTTCCTGTCCGTTACCTGCAAAAATCGGTTCAACCGCCAGCACAGCATATTTGTCCTCACAAAATCCGGTACAGTATTTTGCATTTATGTCCCGTAGATTTACGTTATTTTCCAGGACTCCATCTGCTATATCCTGCAGAAGCCGTTGTCTACGCGCCTCGCAGTCCCGTCTGATTCTCTCCTGCCTTTCGGCTTTCCCCTCCTCCTCGTTCAGTATTTTATCTCTTAACTTTGATAAAATGTCGCTCAGCTCGTCCCTGTCCACCGGCTTAAGCAAATACGAATAAGCACCATAATTGAGCGCCGCCTTTGCATATTCAAACTCACCGTACCCGCTAACCACTATAACGTTTATATCCGGTACCTTTTCCTTTGCCATACGGATAAGATAGAGGCCGTCATTGCCCGGTATGCGTATATCGGTAAGCAGCAGTTGTGGCTTTTCTTTTTCTATTAGCTTCAGAGCATCTTCACAGTTATCTGCATCACCCACTATGCAATAGCCCAGTTCATCCCAGTTTACTATATTCCGGATGAGCTTTATTACCCATATTTCATCATCGACGACTATTGTTTTGATCATAGTTATGCTCCTCATACTTATCAGGTTATGGCATTAAGTATATCCACTTCGGATACCTGTCCCTTTGCGAACTCGTCAGTAATGGTTCCATTTTTCATTATAAGGATCCGATCGCATACGGCTATGAGCTCCTGTGGCTCTTCAGAGGTTATGATTATCCCTCTCCCCTCCATTTTCTCTGTATTTATGTATTTTACTATATCTGCTCTTGCCGTTTCATCTATTCCCTTCATTGGTTCATCCAACATCAATATATCCGGTTTGTAGGCCATATATCTGCCCAACATCACTCTTTGTTTATTTCCGCCGCTCAGATTCTTTACTGTAGTATCGCAATCTGTTACTTTTATGCCCAGTTTGTTTATATAATATTCAGCCAAGCTGCGGGCCTTTTTCATATCCACAATTCCCCAATGGGTACACCTGTCTATTACACCGATAACTATATTGATGTTGACGTTCATATTTTCAAAAAGCCCGCTGTTCAGATATTCTTCTGGCATCAATCCCATGTGCCTTCGCAGTCTTGGAGATAGAAGTAATCCATCATCCTTGCTGCCGCATATGTATATATCTCCTGAAACCTTTGGCACTATACCAAACAAGAGCTTCAGGAGTGTGGTCCTTCCCGATCCTACGATACCTGCAATACCAAGCACCTCATTCTTTTTTAAAACAAAATCAGCCCGTTTTACTCCATATGGAGCCGATATGCCCCGTGCTTCGAGTATCACCTTTCCATCCTGAGAACTTTGACTGTAATTGACCTTCAGTACAGGCCCTACATTCGCGCCATTGGTCATAGCAGTAAAGATTGTTTTCCTGTCGCATTTACCAATATCGTAGGTACCCATTGTAGCGCCATCATAAAGAACTGTAACTCTATCCGCTACCGACATTACCTCATCTATCTTATGAGATATGAACAGTATGGAGGTGCCCTCGGCCTTTATCTGCCTGAGCACCGTCCTCACCATTTCAAATTCGTGTTTCGTCAGCGATGCTGTCATTTCATCCAGTATCAATAGCCTCGGCCGCTGACTTATTGCTTTGATCATCAATATAAGTTGGCGTTGAATCTGAGACAGGCAGGATATTTTTGTATGCTCGTCTATGTGGATGCCCAGCTTATCCATCATTATCCTCGCATAGCGATACATTTCACCGCGACGCAGTATTCTGCCGCCCACCGATATTTCGTTTCCCAGAAATATGTTCTGTGTTACGTCAAATTCCTCCACTACACTTGGCGTTTGGTGAACCGCAACGATTCCCAGCGCACGTGCCGCTCCCACCGATCGAATATTTATTCTATTTTCATTGAAGAATATCATGCCGCTGTCAGCATGCAGAATTCCGCTGGCAATTTTTGCGAGAGTGGTTTTTCCGCTGCCGTTTTTTCCCATAAGCGCATGGATTTCACCGCATCTTATACTGATACAGGCGTTATGCAGCGCTTCCTCTCTGCCGGCATATTCCTTACAAATATTCTCCATTCTGAGTATTTCCGCGACCATAATAACCCCTCGGTATTAGAAGAATTTATCATATACGAATACTTATATACCTCTACTATGAATCATTATGAATAGTATACAACAAAATCGAGGGTTAACCAATTTATATTATATGGCATTTCCCCCTTTTTGCGTTAGCTTATGCGGATCCGGCAAACCGACACTATATAAGTGAGTTTTTAATATATACTAATTCTTTTGCCCTTGCAACTATATTCTCGGCACTAAGCCCGTATGCTTCCATCACCTGATCAGCTTTGCCGCTGCGGCCAAATTCGTCATTGACGCCGACGCGCATAACCGGAATAGGGAAAACTCCCGACAGGTATTCGGATACCGCAGATCCCAGTCCTCCAATTATGCTGTGTTCCTCACAGGTAAGAATGGCTCCCGTTTCCTTCGCGCATTTCAGCACAAGTTCCTCATCAATAGGTTTTATTGTATGCATGTTTACTACCCTAGCGCTTATATTCTCTTTAGCCAGCATATCAGCAGCCAGAAGGGCGCTCTGTACCATAAGGCCATTAGCTATCATAGTGACATCGTTGCCTTCTCTGAATACACATCCCTTGCCCAGCTTGAACTCATACCCTTCTATTTTGTCTGAGACTATCTCTACTGCAAGCCTGCCAAGGCGCATATATGCGGGTCCTTCATAGTCCAACAACGCCTTGGTGGCACAGCGCATCTCGTAGCCGTCGCACGGGCAGAGAACAAGCATTCCCGGAATGCTTCGCATTGTAGCAAAGTCCTCAATGCACTGATGAGTAGCCCCGTCCTCGCCTACTGACAAACCGCCGTGAGAACCTATAACCTTTACGTTCATACCTGGATACGCGATGGTATTGCGTACCTGTTCCCACGATCTGCCTGCAGCAAACATGGCAAAAGTATTAGTAAAGGGTTTTAAACCGCAAGAGGCCATTCCCGCAGCCACACCCTGCATATTGCATTCGGCAATACCCATTTCAAAGAACCTCTGTGGGAATTTATCTCGGAAGAACTTCGTCATGGTAGCTTCGGCAAGATCGGCCTCCAGAACCACCAGCTCCGGATATTCTTCTGCATACTCTACCAGCGCTTCACCGTATGCTTTTCTCGTTGCTATCTTTTCTGCCATATTATTACACCTCAGTTCCCATCAGCGCAGCTGTCAGTTCAGCCTTTGCCTGTAAATATTCTTCTTCTTTTGGGGCCTTTCCATGCCAACCCACTTTGTTCTCCATAAAGGAAACGCCCTTTCCTTTTACAGTACGTGCTATTATTGCCGTCGGTCTCCCACTAATATCCCTGGCCTCAATGAAGGCTTTTTCTAATGCATCGAAGTCATGTCCATCGATTTCGATGACACTGCAGCCAAAAGAGCTGAACTTATCTGCCAAAGGCTCCATGGGCATTACATTTGCCGTAGGGCCGTCTATCTGCAACCCATTGACATCCACTATCACGCAAAGATTGTCCAAACCATATTTAGCAGCAGACATCAGAGCCTCCCAGATCTGGCCTTCTTCCAGTTCGCCGTCTCCCAGTATAGAATATACCCTGTAGTTCTGTTTTTTGACTTTGCCTGCAAGCGCCATACCTACTGCGGCAGAAAGGCCCTGACCCAGAGATCCGGTAGACATATCAACTCCCGGCACATGTCTCATCTCGACATGGCCTGACAGGTGACCCTGAAGTTGCCGGAATTCGTCAAGCTTTTCCTTGGGGAAAAAGCCGCGAAGCGCTAATATGGAATACAGCGCGGGCGAACAGTGCCCCTTAGACATTACCAGCCTGTCCCTTTCCTCCATGGATGGGAATGCGGGGTCGATATCCATTATGTTAAAGTATAGCTCCGCCAGTATATCCATGCAGGACAGTGAACCGCCAATATGCCCCGAAGCTGCCTTATATACCATTTTCAGCGCCATCAGCCTGCCTCGTGTGGCGATCTCGCGCAACTGTGCATTTGTATATTTCTGCATTATTATCTCCTTGTAAAGCTATCCGCCAGTGCGAATCGCCCTGGCAGACAGACATTATGACAGTTTTGATTTGTGCGTATAGCTCTACAGTTTTACCGCACTGAACAGAACCCTCAAGGGTTCATTTTCGTAGTTGAATAGCTGATATGTCATTCCCTTTGGTACGAACAGCGCTTCTCTGTCGCGTATCTGGAAGGATTCCCTGGTATCCAGAATATATACGCTCAGAGTTCCTTTATCTACATAGAAGGTAGCATCGCCCTCATGACAGCAGGGCTCAGTCATTCTGGCTCCGGTTCCGCCGGTAGGAATGATTATTTCGGCTACATTGATAAAGTCATTGCTCACTATGAATTTCATAAGCACCGGGTCGGTCTGGCCATTTATAACCAGCAGTTTTTTATTCTCCGGCACATAATGGAACATCTGAGGATACTGTCTGGAAGTAGGACCGTCAATAGGCCATGCACCGAGGTCGCCGATATTTCCGACATAGTTTGTACCCGGGAACTTGGCAAAGCTTTCAAACTTCTTTCCGCCCTTAGCATTAAATATGTTGTACTGACCAACGGTATCTGTGGGGAATCCCTGATCTGCAAATATCTTCGGGGCGAGATAGGCCATCGTGCGGGTCTTTTTCTGTGTAAAGTTATATCCAACATGCACCGCACCCATAGGCATTACCAAGCCTTCGCCTTCATGTACTTCAACCACCTGGCCAGATACGGTATTAAGCATGGTCAGTGTGCCTTCCAGCACTATATAGATTTCATCGCCCGCATGATAATCTGGCGGATCAAATCTGCTTCCAGGCGCCACATCGTAATTTGAACATGTGAATTCCTCGGTGCTAACATAAATATAGCTTATATCGCTATACTTCATGCCCGCCTCTGGAGTTGGATAAATAAAGGGAAAAATATCGTCCCTCGTAATTGCGAATGCCTTATCGCGCGGTCCTTCTGTGTAAGGATGGTTCTGGAATACGCCCTTTGAATACATTTAAATACCTCCGTAATTTATTAAACCGCACATGCGGTTTTTTACTCCAAATTTGCATGGCACTGCCAAAGTTCTTTTATATTAATATTGTTTTTATCTATAATAAGTTTGGCCACAGTATCTCCAAACAACAGCAGGCTTTGCTCAAACAGGCTCGTCATGGGCTGTACCGATTCCGTCTCGTCCTCCAGATACAGCTTGGACCTTGCGGGTATGCGTACAAACACATCCGCCATGCCCGCCATCGTACTTTCCGGATTGGAGCCGATATAGATTATTTTTGCGCCATATTTCTTAGCTATTTTTGCAATTGATACCGGTATGACGGATTCGCCGCTGCCAGATCCCACTATAATGGCATCGGCATTCGTTATGGCAGGTTCGGTTATCTGCCCCACACAAACCGTATTCACCCCGAGGTGCGCGAAGCGCTTGGCCATGGCCTCAAGGGACAGCATAACTCTGCCTACTCCTATAAAAAATACCTTTTCGGCCGCTAATAGTACGTTCACAAATTCGTCTACGGATTCAGGGTTCACCTTCGACAACGTAAGTCGGCATTCTTCCGTTATCGTTTCCATTGTTTCCCTGTAGCGGTTTCCATATTTCATTGGTTCCGTCTCGCCTCTCTTCCTTTTTTCATCAAGACCCTGAGCTTATCTACATTCTGCCGCGTCGTGCCCTCCCTGCTGAATATGTTGGAGGTACCGCCCACCACCGTATCCATTCCGGCAGCCGTAAGTTCGCATATTCGTTCGAAATACGTTCTGCCATCCACCGTGATGGTGGTGCCATAATTCTCTCTGGCTATCATGTCGCTAAGGCGGCACATCTTTTTCGTAACAAAACTGTATTCTTTTTCATCTCTAGATGAAGCATACCCTGGGTTTATGCGCATCAGAACAACAAAATCACAAAGTTCCAGCGCATACTCAAACTGTTCTGGGCTTGTAGCCGGCATAAGCGCTATTCCGGCTTGTATACCGGCTTTTTTAATTTCCGTAAGCTTTTTCGTAATATGTCTCTCGGTTTCAACATGAAAGCATATCCTCTGTGCTCCGGCGTCAATCATTTCTTTTATAAAAAAGTCGTTTTCCACAGCCATTATGTGGACATCGAAATCCATATCGCACTTTTTCCGCAGTTGCTTTACCATATCAACTCCTATGGGCATACTGGGACTAAAGTATCCGTCGAGTATATCCACGTGCAGCATTCGGCAACCGGCATCCTGTAAATTCCTTGCGCTATCCGCAAGACTGGTAAGATCGGTACATATAAGAGAAGGAGATATATCCTCTACCTGAGAAGGACCGCGTACAGTTATGTATTCCATACAGCTTCCCCTTTTATTCCAAATTTGCGTGCAGCCTGAACATTATGTCAGATGTTAGGTTTTCCCGCTCCATCAGGCTGAGGATGATGGAATCGAAATACAGCAATAAGCTCTGCTCAAACAATGATCCCATAGGCTGTATGGATGTCACAGCTGTTTTCTGTTGCGATTTGGCGGTAGGCGCGTCTATCACAACAACGCAATCCGCAAGTTTTCCTATGGTTGCCTTCGGGAAGATTGTAACGGTAGCAAGAGAAGCGCCTATTTTTTTACATTTATTAGCCATTGCAACGAGACTACCCGTTTCTCCGGAGCCGCTGGCAATTATAAGAAGGTCGCCCTGGTTGATTGATGGCGTCGTTGTCTCACCCACAACATAAACTTTCTTCCCCATATGCATAAGCCTCATGGCAAAGCCGCGCACCATCAGGCCGCTACGTCCGCAGCCAGCAAGAAATACTCTGTCAGCGCCTTCTATCATGTCTATCAGATTTTCTGTATTTCTTTCGGATATGCTTGAGAGAGCCTGTCCCAGCTCATTTACTATAGTTCTTGCGTAATCCATATATGCCTACCTTTCGGCCATGATTTCTTTTATAAGCTTTGCCTTTTCGCGACGGTCTTTATGAGCAACTATGCCTTCGCCTACTATTATTATGTCAGGATTCAGTTCGACATAACTTTTCACATTATCACTGCATATGCCGCCTGCCAGAGCTATCCCGGAGTTTTTGACACACCTGCGGTATTTTCCGAATGAGGCAGCCATATTCATCCCGTCCTTCTGGAGATCCTTGGATGTATGCAGACAAATATAATCTACCCCCATTTTATCTAACTCCTCTATACGCTCGCCTATGTTCTGTACGGACAAAAGGTCGGTCATGATTTTTCTGCCATATTCCTTAGCTACCTTAATACCTTCCTCTATAGTCCTTTTTTCAGTCACCGCCATAATGGTTACGATGTCCGCACCGGCTTTCAGCGCCTCTTCGGTTTCATATCTCCCAGCATCCATTATTTTTAAATCCGAAAGTATAATCTTTTCAGGATAATCACTCTTTATTTTCGTGATTATATCCAGCCCGCACTCCATCAAAAGAGGAGTCCCCAATTCGATTATATCTACGTATTCTTCAATATCATCTATTATATTTTTTGCGTTTTGATAGTTTTTGCAAAAATCCAATGCTACCTGCAGCTTCATAATGTCCGCTCCTTCTTCGATTTTTTAGCTCTTCCGCTGTATTCTAACTGTTTCTTCGATCTCTATATTTTCAGGCATTACGCGCATAGAGCCGTATCTGCCTGTAACTATGGAGCCGGCAGCATTAGCCCTCTCGGCTATGAAAGCCAGCTTATCCATTGTTAGATCGGATATGCTGCACTTTGCAATGTAATATAGGCATACTCCGTAAAAAGCATCGCCCGCGCCAGTAGTATCAACTACATTTTTCTGAGACATCGCATCTACATATGCCTTGCTCTCTCCAGAAAATACCATACTTCCTTTTTCGCCCAGCGTGAGGAAAGCAACCGATATATTCGGATAATTCTTCAGAATACTCTCCATTGCTGCCTCGGGATCGCATATTCCGGATTGATATATCGCTTCATCCTTGGACATCTTAAGCACCGTACAATTGGAAAGGCCGTAGTGTAGCATTTTTCGCAGCATGTCTTCATCCTGCCATAAAAACATCCTTATATTTGGATCGAAAGAAATAATACTTCCGTTGGCCTTTGCTGTTTCCACGGCAAGCATGGTAGCGCTCCTGCTGTTCCCTTCCGTCAGAGACATCGTGCCAAAATGCAGTATTCTGCAGTTTTTCACCATATCTGTATCCACCTCGTCAGAACGCAGCATTTGATCTGCCCCGGGATTCCGGTAAAATGAAAAACTCCTGTCATTATTTTCATCAAATGCAATGATTGCAAGTGTAGTAGGTACGCTGCCATCACTAACTATTCCTGCTGTCTCTATGCCCAACCTCTCCAATGTTGCAATAAGCATATTGCCAAAGGCGTCGGCTCCTACCTTGCCTATAAACGCGCAATGGCCTCCCAGCTTTGCAGCCATAGCCAAAACATTGCATGGAGCTCCCCCGGGATTTACTTCAAAAACCATACTACTGTTTTGGGCCATGCTTGCAGGTGTCATGTCTATAAGCAATTCACCTATTGAAACGATGTCAAATTTCCTCATCATGACTCTTCTCCTGTAAAAGAGCAGGCATCCGGCGATACATGCCGTGTGTCACCAACTACCTGCTCAAAATACTGATCATTTGCCATCTGGCGTTTTGCGCGGATTTACGTTTTTTATGATTAATAATGATATATCCTTATTACATCTTCCCGGGTTATGGGTACGCGCGTGTTGATTATATTGTGCTTAAGCATAACTTCTTCGGTATACGCCGCTATTTGCTCCTCGCTGAGTCTCTCCTCGGGTTTTATCTCGCCAACAAGCGTAGCTATAATACCGTTGAAAGTATCCAAGCTGTCCAGACCCATTGTCTTTATCAGTTTATCTATAAGCTCAGGCTCATGCTTCTGCCAAAATGTCATATAGTTAGCCAGTATAAGAGCCATAGCTCTGCCATGAGGTATATGTCCCACAGATGTCATGGGATAGCTCATGCCATGCAGCGCCGTAGTGCGTGTCTGCGATACCACCATGCCGCCCATGACCGACCCCAGCATAAGTTTTTCTCTGTCTTTAATATCCAGCTTACCGCTTACAAGGCAGTCAAAGCAGGTACCGATATTGTGGATACTCTCAAACGCAATGGACGCTACAAGAGGATTGGTGGTTTTTGCAAACAGGCTCTCTATAGCATGAGTCATGGCATCTATCGCAGTGTTCACCGTCACTTTGATAGGCAAAGTCAACGTGTATCGCGGATCCAGAAAAGCCACCTTTGCAAAGAGGAAAGGTGTGTGGAGATTATTCTTGGTTCCCTTCTTCGAGTCAATTATCATGGCATAAGGCGTAACCTCGGAGCCGGTCCCAGAGGTGGTGGGCACCGCGATAAGCGGCATCATATCGTCGCTGAATTCCTTGGTAAACATCTCGTCATCTGAGGCTTCCTGCCGGGAAAGCAGCGCCACCGCTTTTCCGACATCAAGAGAGGATCCGCCACCTATGGCAAATATGAAATCCACCTTTTCTTTTTTGCATACGCTTATGGCCTCGCGAACACAATCTATGGTTGGGTTACTTTCTACCCTGTCAAATACTATATGATCTATGCCGTTCTTTTCCAGTGCAGCGATAATGTCGTCACCGGCACCAGTGACCTTTGCGGAAACGGGGTCGGATAATATCATTGCTTTTTTCCCGAAGCTGCCCAGCATATCCACATGGTCGGCCACGCAGTTTTCACCGAAAAATACGCGTACAGGCATATTAAAAGTAAGATTCATAATTATTTCTCCTTATAAATTATAGTTTCCAATCCTTTCTTACTGGCTCGAGAGCCCTATACAGCAGCTGGTACTTATGCTTTGGATCCTCGTACAGCTTTGCAACTTCCTTATCTGGCCGCACGACACTCTTTATTCTTACGGTTTTGGATATGGCATCCTCAAGGCTGGAAAATACGCCGGTAGCTACGCCTGCAAGCATTGCCACACCAAGAGCCGGAGCCTCATCGGTTTCCAACTGTTCTATCACCTTACCGGACACGTCTGCACGAAGCTGCAGTGCAAAACGGCTACGCGCACCGCCGCCGTTTATCCTTACGGTATCAAAGCTGCACGCCATTTTCTCGAGTATGCTACAAAGGTTGGCAAATTCATAAGCCAAGCACTCCTGTGATGCCTTATAAATCATGTGCCTTGTAGTGCTCGGCGTAATGCCATACATTGCCCCCCTCGCACGAGGGTCGTTATACGGGGTACATGAACCTACGAGGTGGGGAGCAAAAAACAGGCCTGTGGGTTCATTTGGCATCTTTGCCACTTCTCTGCTCAGCACATCGAATACTGATATGCCCTCCCTTTCAGCTATCATCTTGTCCGCGGCGCATATCTCGTTAACTATCCATTTCGTGCCCATTCCCGCAGGAACATACACGAAGTTAGAATAAAGGCCGTTTCTGTGGCAAAAAGTGTTTAGGCATATGCTCATCGCATCATCGGAAGTGTTCGGTTCCTCTGACAGCATCGTCAATCCTTCATAGGTACCGGCAGAACAGGAAACCATACCCTTGTATATTGCTCCCGATCCTATCGAGCTGCTGAAATGGTCAAATCCACCGGACACAACTATGGTGCCCGGCTCCATTCCAAACTTTTCCGCATGCTCTTTATCCAGCTTTCCTACTATTTCGCCGGATGGTACCGGAGTGCTCAGCTTGCTTACATCCAACTCCGCAGCGTCAAGTATCTCGCTGGACCACTTTTTTTTGCGGATATCAAATATCAGATTCCTTGAACAGTTGGAATAGTTACATATGGGGTCCAGTCCCATGCTTATCATCAGGAAATCCTCACACGCACAGAACTTATAGGTTTTGCTGTAGGCCTCAGGCTCATGCTTCTTGAACCAGAGTATATTCGCAAGCCCATACATTGGATGAGGCGGCGTACCTGTTATCTCGTATATACGCTTCGCCGGTATTTTTTGGGTGAGCTCGTCTATTTCAGCAAACCCGCGGTTATCCGCATTCATAAATGCCGGAGCTATAGCTTTTCCGTCATAGCCCACCGGGATTATCGTTTCGCCGTGGCTGCTGAACACAACCGCCTGCACAGGATCATTGGGCAGCCTGCCTCTTATATACAGTGCGATCTCCCTGATCACGTCGATAAAATTTTGCGGGTCCAGCTCACACCACCCCGGATATCGGCTGTAGGTCTGGTAGCTTTTTTCTGCCTTCGCGAGGATAGTTCCATTCTCGTCAAAAGCGACGCCTTTACAGGCTCCGGTTCCAAGATCAAATCCCAAAATGCTCATATTCCTATGCTCCTTAGAATGTTTTCTTTTGTGGGAGCGAACCCCTTACTGTACGGTATAGCCGCCGTCCACCAGCAAATTTTCACCGTTTATCATGTTCGCGGCATCACTGGAAAGGAACAGTATTGCCGCCGCTATTTCATCTGGATAGCAGAACCTGCCTGAGGGAATTTTCTTTTTCATAAGGACGGCATCCTCACCCTGCCATATCCGCTCACCCATTTCGGTAAGAACCACGGTAGGAGAAACAAGGTTGGCATTTATATTGTACTGACCCCATTCAAGAGCAAGAGTTTTTATCATGCCGATCAGAGCCGCTTTACTGGCGGTATACGCAACATGCCTGTCCGTAGCTATAACGCCGCCCTGAGATGCTACGGCGACGATCTTGCCGCCTCCCTGCTTGATCATATAGCGTCCCACGGCCTGACAGAGCAGAAATGGTGCCTTGGCGTTAACCAGCATCGTCTTATCCCACATTTCTTCTGTAAGATTTACAGCGTAGTCTACGAGACCAATGCCGGCCACACTGGCAAGTATGTCTATGCGTCCAAATTTTTCATCAGTTTTATCCACTATCATCTTTCCTGTGGCAGACAGTGTAAGGTCGCAAACGATGGGAAGCGTCTCTACAGAAAACTGCTCAGCCAGTTCCTTTGCGTAATCCTCTACGGCTGGATTCATATCAATAAGGACCAGCTTCGCACCGCTCTTCGCAAAGGCGAGGGCAGTTGCTTTGCCAATGCCGCTTGCAGCGCCGGTAATCAGAGCTACCTTGTCACAAATGGAAATAGTACCGTCAAAAGGCTTGTAATTCATAAAAACATCTCCTGAAAAAATTATAGCGATTGTTACTTTGCAGTCTTGTTAGTAAACCTATCAATCAGAACAGCAACGATTATGACTATACCGGTCACTATCTGCTGGTAGTAGGACTGTACATTCATTAGGGTCATACCGTTGGTCAGCACCTGTAATATCAGTGCGCCCAATACTGTACCTATAACGCTACCCTTACCTCCGGCAAGGCTGGTACCGCCTATAGCAGCAGCAGCTATAGCATCCAGCTCATATCCTGACGCAGCCGTAGGCTCCGCAGCGCCCAGACGTCCCAGCATGGTAGCTGCTCCAAGTGCACAAAGTAAGCCGTCCATAATATAGGCGCGCATCTTGTACTTCCTTACATCTATACCTGAAAGCTTCGCGGCCTCTGCGTTGCCGCCTATGGCATATACGTAAACACCGGTCTTGGTATATTTTATTACCCAATAGAATGCCAGTACAGTTATCGCCATTATCACCACAGGCATTGGCAGCCATCCAAACAATTTGCCGCCTACAATGCTGCAGTAGCTGGTAGGAACATTGGTTACAGGTCGGCCTGTAGTATATAGCAGAGCAAATCCGCGGTATATTACCTGGGTGCCCAATGTGACAAGAAACGGCTGCAAGTCAAAATAGGCTATTAGCACGCCGTTTACAAGGCCCATCAGCATTCCAATCCCAAGTGTTATCGGTACCGCAATAAAAGGTGACATACCGCCCACCAGCATCTTCGCAAGGAACACGCCGCATACGGCAACTATACATCCCAGAGACAAATCTATGCCGCCGGTAATGATAACAACGAGCATGCCCATGGCAATGATTATAGTAACTGAACAGGACCTTATGACCGATATAAGGTTACGGCTATTCAGAAAATCAGGAGACAAAATGCTAAAAAACAGGCAAAGCACAATAAGGCATATCAAAACGCTTCCCTGACGAAGATATTTATGGTACCAGGGTTCTCTGCTTATAAATCTCTTTTCCATAGGATCAATTTCCTCCCATTGCATAATGTAATACATCTACCTCGGTCGCTTCTGCACCATTGAGAGTGGCAACTGCTTTTCCCTCATGCATCACTATGATACGATCGCTCATACCCAGTATTTCCGGCAACTCTGAGGAAACCATTATTATTGAATTTCCATTCCGCACGAATTCATCCATGAGCCGGTATATCTCACTCTTTGCTCCTACATCGAGGCCCCGCGTCGGCTCATCAAATATTATTATCTGCGAGTTTATGCTCAGCCATTTTGCAAGAACTATCTTTTGCTGGTTGCCGCCGCTGAGGTTGGTCGTCTCCATGTCAGGATTCGGAGGCGTTATCTTCAGTTCTTTTATATAATATTCCGTGTTTTTCTTGAGGACCCTGTAATCCAGCTTGCCACGTTTCATAGACTTGTCCAGTGAGCTTATGTTTACATTCATATCGTTTGACATGAGTTTTATAAAGCCCTGTGACTTTCTTTCCTCGGGAAGCAGCGCAATACCGGCCTTTATAGCCTTATTGGGCGACTTTATCTTTATGGGCTTGCCGTTCATATATATATTGCCGCTGGTAAACTTATCCGCGCCAAATATCGCTCTTACCACATCTGTGCGCTTTGAGCCCACAAGTCCAGAAATGCCCAATATTTCACCGCGTTTGAGCTCAAAATTCACATTTTCAAAAACTCCGTCTGAAGTTAGATTCTCAACTTTGAGCGCCACCTCTTCCGTAGAATAATTAGCGGTATGCTGCATGTATTCCGAAACCTCGCGACCCACCATGAGTCGAACGAGCGTCTTTTTGTCAACATCCTTTACATTAAGGGTATCTATTACCTTGCCATCGCGCAGAACGGTCACCCTGTCCGCTATTTCAAATATTTCCTCCAGCCTGTGGGAAACATATATAATGGAAGTGCCGTTATTTTTAAGCTTATTTATTATTTCAAAAAGATGCCTGGTTTCCGCATTGGAAAGACTCGCAGTAGGTTCATCGAACGCAACCACTTTGGAATTATACATAAGCGACCGCGCAATAGCTATCATCTGCATCTGCGCAGCGCTGAGCTTTTTGACCTGTTCTTTATCGGAAAAGGGGCAATCCAGTTCTTTTAGGGCTTCGTTGCAACGCTTATACAGCTCTCGATAGTTGATGGCAATGCCCTTTCCCATAGGTTCATTGCCCAACAGTATGTTTTGCCCTACGGTAAGTTCGGGCACAAGGTTTATCTCCTGATGCACCATATTTATACCGATGCTGCTGGCATGTCCCGGGCTTTTTATCTTTATGCTGCTGCCATCGTATATTATCTGTCCCTCATCGGGCTGATAAATACCCTTAAGGATGTTCAGCAGCGTAGATTTACCTGCGCCGTTTTCTCCCACCAATGCGTGGACTTCGCCCTTGCGAATTGAAAAGCTGACATCTCTTAATGCTTTAACACCCGGGAAGGACTTGCTGATATGCTGAAAGGACAGCATGTTTTCACTCAGTTCGTTCAAAATCCTTGCCTCCTAATCACAGGTTGTATATGTAACAGAGCCCGGAGCTCATAAGTATGCACTCCGGACTCCATTTTTATGTTTTGTTATTAGTTTGTCATCCGTTTTCCGGATGTTCGCCATTTACTCGGCAGTATATCCTACATGCTCGTTGGTGTTATCCTTGGTGATAACCAGCTGAGGTATCTGGATAACACGGGGGAGTTCCTGACCGGCAAACAGACGCATACCGGCTTCAGCAGCCATACGACCGCCGGCATAGAGGTTAAGGTCAATAGTACCGGTCAGCTCACCGGCATTAATGGAATCCATAGCGGCCTCAACGCCGTCAGAACCGATAACGCAGATTTCGCCCAGCTTGCCAGCTTCCTTAACGGCCTCGATAACGCCAAGAGCCATGGTATCGTTGCAGCAATAGATGGCCTTCAGGTCCGGATACTGATTGATGATGGTGGTAGCCTGATCCATAGCGGTCTGACGATCCCAGTTACCTACTACATCGGCAACTACTTCGATGCCCTCGTACTCTGCGCACTTCTCCAGATAGCCAGCAGTACGGTTAATAGAGGCATAAGCGCCTGCAAGGCCTTCAACTACAGCAACCTTGCCTTCGCCGCCGCACCAGGTCTCGCAGATATACTTAGCAGCAAGACGGCCGGTATCCAGAGAAATGTTGCCGGCGTAAACATCGGCTTCCTGCATAGTGGAGTCGAAAGCGTTAACAACAATTATGCCTGCTTCATGAGCTTCCTTGCACTGGGCATCCAGAGTGGTGTCAGCCTGAGGGGACAAGAAAATGATATCATAATCCTTTATTAAAAGAGCATCTACGAGAGACTGCTGCTGTTCAGCGTCTGACTCGCTGTCGGGAGCTACCAGATCTACGGTGCCTACGCCGTTCTCTTCAAGGAAGGTCTTGATGCCGCCAGCGATGTTAGTCCAGGACTCGTTGGCAAGAGTCTTAACTACAACTGCGCACTTGAGATCTTTCCAGTTAACATTCAGGCCGGCGAGCTCGCCAAAGTTGGTTACAAAATTGTCGCCCGTAATGAAATCGGTGCAGGTATCAGGATCAAAATCGGTTGAACCGGCATAGCGGCCGATAAGAGCGGTTGCATCTGCGGGAGCGGCGGCTTCCTCGGTGGGAGCAGTAGCTTCAGCGGTAGGAGCAGTTTCTTCAGCGGCAGGAGCAGTTTCTTCAGCGGCAGGAGCAGCGCATGCCACCATGCTGAGTGCCAATGCAATGACCAGTACAAAAGACATGAGTTTTTTCATTGTTTGTTCCTCTTTCCAAATAAGATTTGTATTCCCTGCGCGGGTGCATCTTGATGATACCAAAAGTAAATTTTGCGAACAATTAGACATTTTTCTTATCCGGGGGTGTAATCTTAATGTCTTACAAGTTCACTGCTGTGATAGTTATTTTTTTATCAATTTTGTTATGTTTTTTCATCCGGCTTGCCTACGCCCTACTCACTTGTTTTTTTTCTTTTATTAAGTCATAATAAAATAATAGATAATAACATTATAGGAAAATGATGTCATAATCATATGCAGAGGTTAATATGAACAGTAACGATGACCGGTACATAATGAAGCTTAAAGCGCTTTACTATTACTATGTAAGCAAACGCACGCAGACCGAAACCGCTAAGCTTTTGGGGATATCCCGGGTTACGCTCAATAAGCTTTTTAAAGAAGCTTGGAGTGAGGGCATGATAAATATCGAAATAGTTGACAACCGACATGTGGCGGATCTTGTACGGCTAGAGGATAATATACGTTCACTGTACGGCCTTGATAACGTTCAGGTGATGGACTGCGCTACCTCTGAAAGAGGCCTTATTATGCACCGAATTGCAAAAAATGCAGCAAAATATGTGGACAGCCTTCTTGAAAATGATATGAGTATAGGAGTAGCATGGGGTAATACGTTGGAAACAATGGTGAATTTCCTTCCAGAAAACCATACCGTACGAAATCTTAAATTCTATACCCTGATGGGCTCTGAGGGTATCTATACTCCTCACGCACAGCCCAATATCATCATACAAAGCTTTATAAACAAAATTGGAGGCGAAGGCTATATGATAAATGCCCCCCTCATATGCCAGACCAAAAACCTGTGCGATACGCTAAAACAAGATAACCACATAAAAAAGGTTCTTGAAGAATCCGTAAAATCCGACATTATTTTATTAAGTACCGGCGCCTATCCGGATGCCTCGGGTATCGATGCCGGGCCGCTGCACTACTCTGCTGAAATAATACGTGAAATGCAAAGTCTCAATGCCGTAGGCGATATATGCGGAACCTTCTTTGATATCAACGGCAATATTATTTCATCATCAATAAGCAACCGTCTCCTTGCCATAGATATCAGCAAATTGAAGGAAAGGCGAAGGGTAATATGCATAGGCGGAGGGAAGCACAAGGTACGCTCTATTATTGGTGCACTGAACGGCGGTTATATCAGCGAACTGTTTACTGACAAATTCACGGCAGAACAGATACTTGCTCTGGCACACAACGATTTTATAAACTAGCATATCAGTCATTTACAGTAGGCACGCAGTTACACACAGATACTGCGTGCTTTTTATTTTTTAAATGCATTGACAAATCGGTTTTCACAGCATATATTTAAGACAGTTACTTTACATTAGTAATTAGTATTTACAATTGTAAATCGCATTGTTTGTGGAGGTTTAGCCTATGATAATATCCGGGTCCCTGCTGAATGCAGACCAGGCAAATCTTGTCTCCTGCGTCCACCTGGCCGAAAAGGGCGGTATTGATGAAATTCACTTTGATGTTACGAACGGAATATATGTCAGAAATATTTCTTTTGGTCCGCAAACTGTCGCAGATGTGCAAAAGATAGCTTCCGTCCCAGTCGATATACACCTTGAGCTGGATAATACGCTGGATATGATAGACCTATATGGCCCTCTGCATCCCGGCTGTATTACAGTTCAGGCGGATTCCACACCTCACCCGCTAATGACTTTTCGCAAAATACATTCGTTTGGTGCCCGGGTAGGCTTCGCACTCAATCCGAGTATCTCCCCCTCTCAGTACGAATATTGTCTGCCATATATAGATGAACTATTGATAATGAGCGTAGAGCCCGGCTTCGGGGGGCAGCGTTTTGCGGAGCATACATTCAAAAAGATCGAAGAGGCCCAGTGCCTTATGAAGAAGTTGGGCATACGTATCCCTATAGGAGTCGACGGCGGCATAAATGTCGATCTTGCTTTGAGGTTGGCCAAAGCCGGTGTATCCAAACTCGTGATAGGCTCTGCTATATTCGTTGAAAAGAACATAACCGAAAATGTGTCTGCTATAAGAGCCATATTGAAAGGCTTTTAGTAAATTTGTCATCACACGGAAAGTTTTTTTAAATTCGGAGGTTAATATGAGTACAATGATTCCAAAAGAAAAACTATGTGAAATGTACACCAAAATGCTGCAAATACGCAAATTTGACGAAAAGATCGCCTACTTTTTCACCTTAGGCAAAGTTCATGGTACTACCCATCTTTACATCGGAGAAGAAGCAACGGCCGTTGGTGTATGCTCTGCCCTCAAAGACACTGACTATATGACCAGTACGCATCGCGGCCATGGCCATTGTATTGCCAAAGGTATAGATCTTAACAGAATGATGGCCGAAATGCTGGGCAAGTACAACGGATATTGCCGCGGCAAGGGCGGTTCCATGCATATCGCCGACTTGGAGCGCGGCAACCTTGGCGCAAACGGCGTAGTTGGCGGTGGCTTCTGCATTGCAACCGGTGCGGCGCTTATGCAGCAGATGAAGCATCTTAATAATATCACTGTATGCTTCTTTGGCGATGGTGCATCGAACGAGGGTAATTTCCATGAATCCGCCAATTTGGCTGCCATATGGAAGCTGCCTGTAATATTCCTCTGTGAAAATAACATGTACGCAATGTCTACGCCCCAGAAGTACTCCATGAATATAGAGCACATTTCCGACCGTGCTTCCGCCTATGGTATAAAGGGCTTAGAGCTAGATGGCAATAACGTCATAGAGGTTTACAATGCCCTTTGTGAGGCACGGGATTACGTAATACATAACGGTCCTATGCTCATAACCTGCAATACCTACAGATACATGGGACATTCCCGCAGCGACGCCAACGTCTACCGCACCAAGGAAGAGATTGCGGACTGGAGAAACAATCGCGATCCCATCGACAGAATGAAGAAGTACCTTCTGGAGAACGGCTTCACGCAGTCTGAACTGGATAAAATAGACGAGCAAACAACCGCCGATATCGAGGAAGCCGTGGATTATGCCGAAAAATGCGAATACCCCGGTCTTGACACGCTGCTCACCGATGTTTATGCCTGATATTTTCCATTCTGGAACAATGTAGTTTTGAAGATTTAAGAAAGGATATCAAAAATGGCTGAAGTAGAACTTACTTATGCAAAAGCAATATGTGAAGCAATGTCTCAAAAAATGCGCGAGGATCCCGATGTTTTCCTCATGGGCGAAGATGTGGGCCTTTATGGTGGTGCATTCGGCGTTTCTGTGGGCATGCTACAGGAATTCGGACCCGAAAGAATAAGGGATACCCCGATATCCGAAGCTGTTATAACCGGCGCAGCGGCCGGTGCTGCCGTTACCGGTATGCGCCCAATTGCAGAAATAATGTTCTCTGATTTTATGACTATCGCAACAGATCAGATAGTAAATCAGGCAGCTAAGATGCGCTATATGTTTGGCGGTAAAGCAAAGGTACCTATGGTAGTGCGCACCCCCGAGGGCTCCGGTACAGGAGCCGCCGCCCAGCACAGTCAGAGTCTTGAAGCATGGTTTTGCCACATTCCCGGCCTTAAAGTTGTAGCCCCTTCCACTCCCTATGACGCAAAGGGACTGCTCATAAGCTCCATAGAAGACGATAACCCTGTTATTTTTATGGAACAAAAGTTACTTTACCGCACTAAGGGAATGGTACCGCAGGAAATGTATCGTATACCTATAGGTAAGGCCGATATAAAGAGAAGCGGCAGCGACGTTACGATCATAACCTATGGCCGCATGGTAAAAATGTGCCTCGATTCAGCAGAAAAGCTGGCGGCAGAAGGTATTTCCGTAGAGGTAATAGACCTGCGAACCCTGCGTCCGCTGGATAAGGATACTATTATAGAGTCCGTCAGCAGGACCAGCCGTGCCATAATAGTACATGAAGCCTGTCTTACCGGCGGTCTTGGCGGCGAGATATCTTCCATAATAAGCGAGAGCGATGCGTTCTTCCATCTGGATGCTCCTATCATGCGTGTCTGCGGGGCAGATATACCTATACCCTACAACCCCATTCTTGAAAAGAACGCAGTACCTACTCCTGAAAAGATAGAGTCAGCAGTACGCAAGGCAATGGCGCTGTAACCCGGAGGTATTGTATGGGAAGTATTTCAGCAACTCCTTTAGCAAAACAAATCGCAAAGCAAAAAGGTATCAGTCTTGGCAAGGTAAGTCCTGGTAACGGCAGGACTTATATAATCGCCAGGGATGTGCGTGCTCTCAGCACAGTGCGCTCTACACCGGCAGCAAGATGTCTTGCGAAACAGCTTGGAATATCGCTTTCAGATATTCCACATGACGGCCCAAGAATATATAAGAAACATGTGCTCTCGGTAAAGCAGAACGTTTCCACCTCAGCTGAAGTTCACCGTTTGCCCGGAATAAAACGCATAACGGCACAGCGCATGCTCCAGAGTCACCTCGAAATTCCTCCCGTTACTCTCAATGCGAAGGCTGACGTTACCGGCCTTCTGGCTGAACGCGACAGAGTAAACTCCCGCGGAGGCGTAAAGCTGTCCATAAATGATTATGTAGTATATGCCGTTGCATGTGCATTGAAGGATAACCCCGACGCTTATTCATCCTATTCCGAGGAAGGGCAGATACTAAATCCGGATATAAACATAGGCATAGCCACTGCCATCAAGAATGGCCTCATAGTCCCCGTAGTAAAAAATGCAGACAGGCTTTCCCTGCAGGAACTTTCCGCTGCTATAAAAGACCTTGTCTCAAGGGCGCGCACAGGAAAGCTTCTCACTGAAGAGTATGCCGGAGGTACATTTACGGTAAGTAACCTTGGTATGTATGGCATAACGTCCTTTAACCCTATTATCAATCAGCCCGAAAGCATGATATTGGGAGTTTGCGCCGTTGAACAGGTCCTGCGCATGTCACCGAGAGGAATAGAGGCGAGAGACATGATGGGACTTAGTCTTACATTCGACCACAGGCTGCACGATGGGGCCCAGGCGGCAGCCTTCCTGCAGAGTATAAGCAAGAAACTTGAGAAGTATAATGAGGAGGAAAAATAATGGTTTATAGAGTCTTTATGCCCAAAGTTGGCATGAGCATGGAAACCGGCGTAATCAACAAATGGCTCAAAAAAGTGGGCGACCATGTGGAAAAAGGTGAACCTCTGATAGAGATAGAAAGCGATAAGGTAGACATGGAAATAGAGGCAAACGATACAGGCTACCTTGTGAAGATAACTCATGAGGAGGGCGACACCGTTCCTGTGATCGAAACTATAGGATATATAGCTACCAGCATGGACGAGCCCATACCCAATGAAGGCACCGACAAAATACAGGCAGATTGCCCTGCACAATCACCGGTCAGCACTCCCATCAAGGATATGGAAGCGGAATATGATGTTATTGTCATCGGCGGCGGCCCTGCCGGTTATTCCGCAGCAATACGTGCTGCGCAGCTTGGTGGAAAGGTACTGCTGTTTGAAAAGGATTCCACCTTGGGCGGGACATGCCTGAACCGCGGTTGCATACCCACTAAGGCATACCTTCATTCTGCCGATGTGCTTCGCACTTTTAGAACCGCAGGCGATTTCGGCATAAATATCACCGGCACTGCTGCGGCAGATATGGCGAAAGTATTCGCTCACAAGCAATCCGTCATAAAGAAGCTCACCGATGGAGTGGCAGCGCTGCTTAAAAGCAATAAGGTCCAAGTAATCACTGCGGAAGCAACTGTAAAATCAGGCACTCTAGTGGAGGCTTGCGGCAGGAGTTATACTTCCCGGGCCGTCATATATGCAGGTGGATCTGAGACCTCTGTCATACCCGTAGAAGGAAGCTGTCTCCCCAGGGTTCTTGACAGCACATCCCTGCTGGATCTAAAGGAACTGCCCGGTAAGCTGGTAATAATCGGAGGCGGCGTTATAGGTGTTGAATTTGCCTGTGCATTCAATGCCTTTGGCAGCGAAGTTACAATAGTGGAAATGACGGATCAGCTTCTCCCCGGAATGGATACGGAAATAGCTGAGATGCTTAAAAAGCAGCTCATAAAACAGGGGATCGCAGTACATACATCGACAAAGCTTGAAAAGATACAGGACGGTGAGCAGCTCACGGTAACTACCAACGGCGGTGCTTTCAGCGCAGACTATGTGCTCATGTCCGTAGGCAGAAAGCCCAATGCTTCCGCCCTTGCCGCAGCCGGCGCAAAACTTGACCGCAACGCAGCGATTGTTGACGATCATATGCGTACATCTGTTCCGAATCTTTACGCAGCAGGCGATGCAACTGGCCAAATCATGTTGGCACACGCCGCATACCAGATGGCGACATGTGCTGCGGAAAACGCCATGGGTATGGATTCAACTGTGGATCTTAACAGCGTACCAAGCTGCATCTATTCTTTCCCTGAGATAGCCTGCATAGGCCTAACTGAAAAAGCGGCAGCCGAGCTGGGCAAAGTCAGCATAGGAAGATTCAATTTCGCTGGAAATGGGCGTGCGCTGACCGCAGGAGCCTGCGAGGGTTTTGTAAAGGTAGTATCCGATGCGAGCACCCATGAAATACTTGGAATACAGATAATAGGCAACAACGCAGCCGAAATGATTAACGCCGCTTCCGTAATGCTGCATCTCGAGATGACCGCAGAGGAAATGCAGCGCGTAGTATTCGCTCATCCTTCCTTCTCTGAGGCTCTCAGAGAAGCATGTTTGGATTCAATAGGCCTGTCCGTGCATAATATACGCAGGAAATAACAGCTGTAACTCCCCCTTAACTTAAAACTATAAAAACAAAAGGAGGCCAGCATATGCTTAAAACCAGCTTTGAGATATCCGATGCCGCAAAAGCGCGCATCGAAAAACTGAAGAGTGAATCTGTTAATGCCAAACAGTATGTATGCGTTGAAAGAGCCAGATATCTTACCGAAGCTTACATTAAAAACCAGTCGGATCCAATGATACTTCGCAGGGCTAAGGCGATCCGCAACGTTTTGGAAAAGATCACGTTGTTTATAGAGGAAGGCCAGCTTCTCGCAGGCAATCACGCCGCATCGCTCCGCGCTGCCTCCATATTCCCTGAATATACCATAGACTGGATAAACGATGAGATCGATCAGTTTGACAAACGCCCCGGTGACCGTTTTTATGTTACGGAAGAGGTTCGCAGCGAACTCTTGGATATTGCAAAGTGGTGGCACGGCAAGACCGTTCACGATCGCTGTCTCAGCACACTCCCACAGGATGTAAAGGACGCCTACAGTATGGGGTTGCTTTCGGCAAACGGCAATATGACCTCAGGCGATGGCCACATAATGCTCGATTTCGAAAAGATGATATACTCCGGTGCCAACGGAATCATAGAAGATGCCAAGCAGAAGCTCGATGCGCTTGATCTCACTGATCCCGCGTCACATCACAAGCGCATATTCTATCTTTCGGTAATAACCGTCTATGAAGGCGTCATCGCTTACGCAGAGCGTTATGCTGTCCTTGCTTTACGGCTTGCCCAGTCTGCTGAAAGTGCGCAGCGCAAAGAAGAGCTGCTGAGGCTTTCAGAGATATGCCGCCGCGTTCCCGCTAACCCAGCAGAAAACTTCTACGAGGCAGTGCAAACAGTATGGTTTGCCCACTTGATCTCACAGATAGAGAGCAACGGTCACTCCATGTCATTCGGAAGACTGGATCAGTATCTTTTCCCCTTCTATAAAAAGGGTCTCGAGGATGGTACGCTCACCGATTCCTCTGCCATAGAATTGCTGGCCTGCCTGTGGGTAAAGGCTTTTGGCGTTGTAAAAATACGTCCGTGGTCCCATACCCGTTTTTCCGGAGGCGGCCCCACATATCAAAACCTTACTCTTGGAGGCGTAACGCCTTCCGGCGAGAATGCTGTAAACGACCTCACCATGGCCTGCCTTGAAAGTGTCATACTTACCCGCCTACCTCAGCCCAACGTATCAGCCCGTTTCAGCCCCTGTAATCCTGACGCCTATCTGAAAAAATGCGTCCAGGTAATAAAGCTCGGTTTCGGTATGCCGGCAATGCACAGCGATGAGCTTATGATACCTTCGCTCGAACAACATGGCGTAACAAAGGAAGACGCCAACAATTACGCAATAGTCGGCTGTATAGAGCCTATAGTTCCCGGTAAGTTCGGTTATAGAGCCGCCGGAATGAGCTTTACCAACTTTGCAAAGATTCTGGAAGTCACCCTAAACGGCGGACATGATACTCGTACCGGTCTCGACCTGTATAAGGGCGGCAAAAAGCTTGGCGAATATGACTCCTTTGAAGAAATAATGGAGGAATACCGCAAAACCATAGCCCGGATAGTAAAATTGCGTGTAGTAGGTGAGCACTGCATAGATTTCTCCATAGAAGAGCTGGTACCCGATGCCTTCTGTTCCGGCCTTGTTCAGGATTGTATCGCACGTGGAAAGACTCCCAAAGAGGGCGGAAGCGTATACGATATGGTGACCGGACCCGAAACGGGAATAGTAAACGCGGCGAACAGCCTTGCGGCGATAAGAAAGCTGGTATTCGATGAAAAGCGTATATCCCAGGCCGAACTCTGCGATGCACTTTCATCAAATTTTGCTCCGGAGCACGGCGGAGAAAACTTACGCAGACTCTTGCTCAACAGGGCGCCAAAATTCGGCAATGACGACGACTACGTGGACAAGCTTGCAAATAAGGTATACGTGGACTTCATAGAAGAGCAGCGTAAATATACTACTACTCGCTTCGGGCGCGGCCCCATAGGCTGGC
>ENA-ORMS01000712-ORMS01000712.1-human-gut-metagenome-genome-assembly--contig:-NODE-712-length-31575-cov-4.146383_pt1 | contig 31575 bp, 28 predicted proteins | sample MGYA00242104_ERZ508997 | MGnify/ENA primary metagenome ERZ508997 (study PRJEB26280, sample SAMEA2338704) | human gut metagenome | biome: human gut; feature: human-associated habitat; material: faeces... | reverse complement strand
ATATCTGCATAACTCTGGATACTTGCTCGTATTTACAGCTTTTTTTGATTGATACTTTTTAATCTGTCAGGAAAACAGCTATTTTTGCAAATCTCTGTTTTCCTGACACTGTATTTTTACACATTCATTGGATGAACATTATTGGTATCAACATTTATTTTATTTATCTAAGGTAAAAAGATAAATTATTTAATGTCGTTATTTGTTTTTCCAGCGCGGAACTGTGAGATATCATCAGTCTTGTTGTCTTCGTTGTAAAGGTTTGCTGCTGCAACGTAAACTGCTGCACATCTTACTAAATCATCTTTGTATGTGATTTCGTTTGGTGCGTGTGCCTGTGATTCAGCTCCAGGTCCGAATCCTACACATGGGATTCCGTAACGTCCCTGAATTGCTACACCGTTTGTAGAGAATGTCCATTTGTCGATTAATGGACGGTTTCTAAGTTCTTTTGTAGAATCTGGTCCCATACGTTTATCTCCGAAGAGTCCCTTATGAGCGTCTACTAATGCCTGAACATGAGCAGCATTTTCTTTGTTGATCCATGTTGGGAAGTAACATTCTGTTTCGTATACTTCTCCTGTCCATGATGGACGGTCATACATATACATGGAAACTTTAACATCATCACCGTATTTCTGAACGCTAGGAAGTGCGCGGATTTCGTCTAAGCAGGAATCCCATGTCTCACCAGCAGTCATACGACGGTCGATGGAGATTGCACAGCTATCTGCTACAGCACAACGGCTAGGAGATGTGTAGAAAATCTGAGATACTGTACATGTTCCTCTTCCTAAAAACTGTGCATCTTCGTAATGTTCTGGGTTGTATTTAGGGCTGAGCATCTTAACAAGGCCTTTGATGTCTGTGCTTTCGTCACATCCGTTGTTATTTAATGCTCTTACATCAGCGATGATGTCAGCCATCTTGTAAATTGCATTGTCTCCTCTTTCTGGAGCAGAACCGTGGCAGGAAACACCTTTAACGTCTACACGGATTTCCATTCTTCCACGATGTCCTCTGTAAATACCACCATCTGTAGGCTCTGTGGAAACTACGAACTCCGGACGAATCTTGTCTTCGTTGATGATGTACTGCCAGCAAAGTCCGTCACAGTCTTCTTCCTGTACACTACCAACAATCATAATCTTATAACCTTCTGGAATGAGGTCTAAGTCTTTCATGATTTTAGCACCGTATACAGCACTTGCCATTCCACCTTCCTGGTCAGAACCGCCACGTCCGTAGATGATTTCATCTGTTTCATATCCTTTGTATGGATCCTGTTCCCAGTTATCAATGTTACCGATACCTACTGTATCAATGTGAGAGTCGATTGCGATAATCTTTTCGCCATCTCCCATCCATCCGATAACGTTTCCTAATCCGTCAACTTCTACTTTATCAAAGTTTAACTTCTCCATCTCTGCTTTGATGCAGGCAACAACTTCTTTTTCCTCACAGCTTTCGCTTGGATGAGAAATCATCGCACGAAGAAATGCTGCCATGTCTGCTCTGTAATTTTCTGCTGCTTCATTAATTTTCTGAAAATCTAATGCCATTTTTATCCTCCTAAATATTGCATTCATCCACAGTTGGTAAATTTCACGGAGTCTGAAAATTGGGAATGTTAATTTCTCTCCGACCACACTGCCCTTAAATTTTCTTTATTTCATTTATCATATCATAACCTCCAAATCCATTGTGTGATGTGGTAAAAAGCTATGAGTTACTGATTTAACTATTAATCTTTTTTCTAAACCAATATCTTTTATTTTCGCATTAAAACTATTTCCTGCTCTTACCGAAGTGTCTCCAATACATTTTAAGGATAATGTCTCGACTTCTCTGTTATAAAGTTTTAGAAGATTATCTCCCATTGTTTTAGCCTGTGTCATGTTATAGTATTAATCCATATTTATTAATAGAATTACTATCCTTAACAATATACACATCTCTTTTCCCTGTAGTTTCATTATCACTAACTAATTTGATAAGATTGTAAAATTCATCATCTATGGATCTCTCATATTCATAATCATAAACTAGACTTTCATCACCTAATATTAAATTTAGTTTTAAATCCTCCATATCCCTTAAGGCTATATATCCAAACTCATCTCTTAACGAATATTTTCTCCCAATAGACATTAATGTATCTGATATAGCAGTATAGATAATATCTATCCAAGTTTTATCATCTTGAATAGAATTAGGTAAAACAAAATTTAAATTATTAATATAACCTGTTCTTAATCCAAAATAACCACACATTTTTCTTACTAATGCTCCTAATGTAGAATTGCTTACTACTATAGTATCTTTAGCTTTACAATATCTTAATTGATCATATGCTGTAACACTTATTTCATCTGATTTATTCTGCCCTGCTTTAAATACATATCCAAAGAATATATTAGAATTATTATATTTAAACCTAACTATACTTCCATTTTTAATTAATAAGTCTTTGTTTATATATGAAAACTCTAATTTAGAACATCCATCATTCAATTTATCAGTATAACTAACTTCTGTTACAAGCTGACTTATTTCATATACCTTATTATCAACTTCTACTAAAAATTCTATCATGGTATCACCAACTTTTGCCCTGGATAAATAAGATTAGGATTACTAATTATATTCTTATTAGCATTATATATTGTAGGATATTGAGCTCCGTTACCATAATATCTAGTAGCTATCCCCCATAATGTATCCCCACTTACTACTGTATAGGTTCTATTTGTAGCTTTAGGATTTTGTTTTGAATCAGATGATTGTGTAACTCTCGCTTTACTTCCTGCAATACTTTTGACAACAGCAATCTTCTTATCAAACTTTCTATACTCTACTAAGTCAAAAGAAACATACTTATCTCCTTCTTCTGTAGCCTTTTCAGTTACTTTCAGACTAGAAATTAACACAAGAGTATTTATATCTTTACCCTTGCCATTTGAAGCAATAAATCTTACTGCAGTTTTATTTTTCATCCACTCTTCAAATAGATTTATCCAAAAATCTGAACTTTTAAAATCATTTGTATAATTTACATAACTAGTAACTTCATATGGAAACTCTGTTTCAAAACTATATTTATTTAACTCTTTATAGTTTGCAATAGCAACTTCGCCTAAATTTAATATGTTATATTTTTCTATGGATAGGTTATTTTCTACACTTATTTCTTCTGGATTTACTGGGATTCTATATGTTTTGTTATTATAATCAAAAAATATTGAGTAACTCATTAGTAATCCCCCTCACTTGCAATTGCAATTTCTTCTCTAAGTACTTTTCTTATTCTTGCTGCAACCTTATCAACATCTGCCTCTTGATGTACATCCCCAAAGCTCATTTGTATATTAGGAGCTAAAGTTGCTGTACTAAATTTATTAATATAGTCTCTTTCGGCTATATCTCTTAAATATTTCAAATCTTCATCTGCCATATCAACATCTAATGCTCCATTTTTTCCTGTTCCTTCAACAGATACAGTTTTGCCTTTAACATCTGCATTGCCTTATCCTTGTTCTGGTGCTGGGAGCGCTCATTCTGGCACTGCACGACAATTCCGGTCGGAAGGTGTGTGATCCGGATTGCAGAGGAAGTCTTGTTGATATGCTGTCCACCGGCTCCGCTGGAACGGTAAGTATCAATTCTTAAGTCATCTTCATTGATCTCAATGTCGAGATCTTCCTCGATATCCGGCATAACATCACAGGATACAAAAGATGTCTGGCGCTTTCCAGCCGCATTAAACGGAGAAATACGGACCAGACGGTGTACGCCTTTTTCCGATTTCAGATATCCATACGCATTCTCTCCATTGATCTGGAATGTGATGGACTTGATGCCTGCCTCATCTCCATCTAACGAGTCTAAGACAACCAGCTCATATCCCCTGCTGTCTGCCCATTTGGAATACATGCGGAACAGCATCTGTGCCCAGTCACACGACTCGGTTCCACCAGCTCCGGCATGTAATGACAGGATCGCATTATCCCCATCATATTCACCGGAAAGCAGTGTCTTAATACGGATATTGTCGAAAGTCGTAACAAATTCACTCAACATCTCCTCGATCTCCGGGATCAGGGAAGCATCATTCTCCTCATACCCCATCTCGATGAGTGTCTCTATGTCGTCAAACTGTGTTGCAAGCTTCTCATAAGTTGCAACGTCATCTTTCAAACTTTTTAAAGTTTTCATTTTATTCTGGGAAACGACCGGATCATTCCAAAAACTGCCGTCTTCCATTTCCCGCTCTAATTCCTGGATTTTCTGCTCTTTGTCAGCCAGGTCAAAGTGAATCCCTCACTTCCTGCAGCGGTCCTCTGTACGAATTCAGAGTCACTTTAAATTGATCAAGTTCTACCACAGTATCACCTCTTTCATTTTTTATCTGACAGACTCTTTTATCTGTCTGTTATTTTTATTGTAAAGTAAGCTTTGATTTTTGGCAATGTTTTCGCACTACTTTTAAGGTAAAAAAAAGAATTGCAAGTCCGATCGACGCGCCGAGCGTGTCAATGCACACATCCATCACCTCTGCCGACCTTCCCGGTATAAAATACTGATGAAACTCATCTGTAGCCGCATAAACTGCCGCCGTGAGCAGCGCCGCAAGAAACTGTCGCTTTTCTTTTTTCAGGATTCCGCGGTAAAATGTAAAAGAAAGCAGACCTAATATGGCATACTCTGTCATATGGGCTGCTTTTCTTACCGGATATTCGATTTTTTCTGCCATGGCTAGCTGCTGTTTTTCGGTCATATCCAGATGGAGCGTATCATTGGCACGCTCCACCAGACGATAACACAATCCGCCACTCATTTTACTCGATTCCGTCGCAGGCTGATTGGAAAAAGAAAAAATCAGACACATCCATGCTACTGCCAATATCCCTGTAACGATCCGATAAAGTTGTTTTTTCATGCTGTTCTCCTGTCATTTACTGGATTTTATCCTTTAGAACCTCTATCGCCTTCTGGATCTGGTTGTCATATGCCTCATCATAAGAAACAGCCTCTTTGTCGAGATATTCATATTCCAGTTCTATATCCGGTTCTATTCCGACACCATGGATATAATTTCCCTTTGGAGTGAAATATTTGGCAGTCGTAAGCTTCACTGCATCCCCATTCTCCAATGGAAAGATCGTCTGCACAATTCCTTTTCCAAACGTCGTCGTTCCGATCAGTGTGCCATACTGATAATCTTTGACCGCACCTGCCAGAATCTCGGACGCACTGGCGCTCTCCCCATTGATCAGTACCGCAAGCGGGTAGTCCAGATACGTATCCCCGCCGGAAGTGTAATCCTGACGGTTTCCATTTTTATCTTCTGTATACACAACTGTTCCCTCCGGCAGAATATCATCCAGGATCTGGACAACTGCGGTCACCATACCACCGGGATTATATCTCACATCAATGATCAGTGCTTTCATTCCCTGATCCTCAAGATCTTTTACTGCCTCCTCAAATTGCGCTGCCGTCTCTGTCTCAAAGGAATCAATATGTACATATCCGATACCATCCTCAAACATCTTGTGAGACACACTTGGCAATGTAATATCCTGTCTTTCTACATCAAAAGAAAGATTTTCCTCGGTAGAAGGGCGGTAAATCTCCAGATGGACAGTCGTTCCCTTCTCTCCACGAATCAGTTTTACCAGTTCCGAAAGTTCCATGGAAACAGCCTCTGTTCCGTCCACGGAAACGATCACGTCATCTTTCAACAATCCCGCTGACTCAGAAGGGGTTCCCTCATAAACCTTGTTGACTGTTACCACCATGGTATCCTTATCCTGGCTTAACCCTGCACCGATTCCATAGTACTGGCCTGTCGTAGATATCTGAAGCGCCTGATAATCTTCTGCATTATAGTAAACAGAATATTTATCTCCCAATCCATCGATCAGACCTGTATACAGTCCATCCTGCAGTTTCTCATTTTCAATGTCATCATAATAATAGAGCTTTGTGTATGCAGTCAGTTCATTGATCTTGCTGACCGTATCTGCGTCGAGCACTGCGCCCTCTCCGTCATCTGCACTCTCCTTGTTCGTGATAAGAATCTGTGAGTTGGTTGCCAGACATGCCACGTTGATTCCTGTCCAGCTTATCAGGAGTGTTCCGATCACACCGATCACGATCCCTTTGACTGTGCTTCCTTTTTTCTTCTTTGGAGTCTCTTCCGCTCCAGTTTGATCCAGTTCATAATTCTGCTGATCCATAAATTTCCTTTCGCAGCAATTTCAAAACATTTCCGCTGCTTCCTTTCCATGTAAACATATGCATAACCACACCTCCACTTTCACAGCAATTGAGAAAAATGCCGAGGTGCCGGTTTTATTTTCCATAACCTTTACAAAACAGAAAAAAGAGATTGTACACAAAATGCCGTTTCTGATTTCCGGCTTTTTTGTGGCAACCTCTTTTATATACTTTATCTGCCTGATTCCCGGAACGCTTATCAGCCCTTGAGATAACTCCACGGACTGACATAACTTCCGTTTAATGATACACCAAAATGTAAATGATTTCCAGTAGAAATACCTGTACTTCCAACGTAGGCAATCGTCTGGCCTGCGGAAACTGCTGTTCCTTCTGAAACTGCAAGCGAGGAACAATGCATGTAAACGGTATAAAGTCCACCGCCATGATCGATCATCACGTAGTTTCCAGCTGCACTGCTATAATTTGCCGCCTTTACGGTACCGTTTGCCGCTGCAACGATCGCTGCACCTGCTGAGGCACCAATATCAATTCCTTTATGGTTTGAAGACGCTCCTGAAGTCGGTGAAACCCTCGTTCCGTAATCACTAGTGATCCTCGTACTTGACGGACACGGCCATGTGAAAGCTCCACCTGTATAAGGATTGTCTGCTACCTCTTTTCCCTCTGCAGCCGCTTTGGCTGCCGCTGCCGCTTTCTCAGCCTCGATCCGCTTGATCTCCGCTATCAATTCGTTCTGCGCCTGTATCTCTGCCTCAAAATACTTTGCATCCTCCTGCGCATCCGAAATATTACTTGTGATGCCTGCAAGCTCTGTCTCCTTCTGGCTCATCAGTGCTGCAACAGACTGCTTCTGGCTCTCCACATTCGCCTTCATGGTTTCCAGGTCCGCGTAGTCCTGCTCAAGCTGTTCTTTCGCTGTGGTGATATATTCGATATTCTCCGTGTACTCATCCAGCTTTTGTCTGTCATACTTCTGGATCTCGGCGATATACTCTGCCGTATTCAAAAACTCTGCCACACTGTTCGATTCCAGAAGCTGTTCCAAATACGTCGTCTGGCTGTTTTCATACATATACCGGATACGGGTTTTCATATCGTCATACTGTTTTTGTTTATCTGCTTCTGCCTGTGCTAATTCTGCCTCGGCATCTGCAATCTCTGTGCTTTTGTCCGCAAGCTGATTTTCCAGCGAAGTGATTTTCGATGAGATATCCACAAGTTCATTGTTCAGTTCCTGAACTTTGTCCTCTACATCACCTTTGGAATCCTTCAGATCATTGATCAGCTCTTTCGCAGCTTTTAACTGCTTTTCCAATGCAGCTTTTTCTTTCTGTGCTTCCTTGAGCGACGTTGACGAGGCATCTCCCTTTGCCTGTACCGTCAGCCCTGTTGCCATTGTGAGAACAAGTACCACCGCCAGAATGCGGCGTAAAATGTTTCTTTTCTTCATAAAATTATACTTTCAAATGCTTTCTGATCGTGATGCGGCTGCCAATAAAACCAATGCCGACACCGAGTATCAATGCTACCGGAACCAGTGTATGGAACACCTCATCTACCGGTAAAAATTTCATCATATTGCTGATAAAACTGAACTTCTCCCCGATGTAATCAATGATCCGTCCATAAAGGACATACAGGATGCCAAGCGGAATCGCTGCTCCGATCAATCCGATCACAATACCTTCTACCACAAATGGTGCACGCACAAAATAATCGGTAGCACCGATCAGTTTCATAATACCAATCTCTTCTCTTCGCACAGAAATACCAACGGTGATGGTATTACTGATCAAAAAGACTGCAACCCCCAGCAGGATGATAATAATTCCTGCGGAGACATATCCAATCAATTTATTAAAATCGGTCAGCGTATTCGCTACAACTGCTGACTGTTTTACTTCCCGGATACCGTCCACTGACTGTAAATAGGTCACTAACGTCTGCTGCATGGAAATGTCATTCATATAAATGGAATAGCTGGCGTCATTTGCCAGTGGGTTATCCCCGGCAAAACTCTCCGCTGCTGCCTCGTTTCCTTCAAAGTAAGTCTGCTTGAAGCTGGCCCATGCATCATCCGCTGAAACAAATTCCAGATTTGATACCTCTGCCCTTGCACGGATCAGATCCCCAATCTCATCAATCTTATCCTGTGAGATTCCCTCGTCAAAAAAGACTGTTACGGCAACGCCGGACTCTGCATCCTTCACCATAGACTGGAAATTTGTCACGATCGTATAGAACAGACCGAATAAAAAGATACATGCCGTCATCGTCGCGATCGATGCAAGTGAGAACATTTTATTCTTCCAGATATTCTTCAGTCCCTGCTTTATCGTGTAGAAAAATGTACTAATCCTCATCGCTATAATCACCCTCGCTGTCCTCAACGACAACGCCTTTCTTCATAGTGATGACACGCTTGTTCATTGCTTTCACAATCTCAAGGTTATGTGTTACAACTACTACTGTAGTTCCACGGCTATTGATCTCTTCCAGAAGTTTCATGATCTCCCATGCATTATGATTATCCAGGTTACCGGTTGGCTCATCCGCCAGTAAAATCTTTGGCTCATTGATAAGCGCTCTTGCGATCGCAACACGCTGCTGCTCACCACCAGACAACTGCCTTGGATAAGAGCGGTACTTTGCAGCAAGTCCTACCATAGACAGCATGGATGGAACATTCTTCTTAATGCTGCGGTTTGACTCGCCGATGACTTTCTGGGCAAACGCAACATTATCATAAATGTTTCTGTCTTTTAACAAGCGGAAATCCTGAAATACAACGCCGATATTACGACGAAATTTCGGGATTTGCCTTCTTTTGATCTTGTTCAGTTTCTTATTGTTTATCGTGATCGTACCCTCTGTTGGTTCCAGTTCTTTCAGTAAAAGCTTGATCAGTGTCGATTTTCCTGAACCACTGTCACCAACAATGAATACGAATTCGCCTTCTTCAATGTCAAGACTTACGTCATTTAACGCAGGGATTCCTGCTGTATATGACTTACTGACATGTTCCAACTTAATCATTGCTTCCTCCTAAATTCTAGTAATCCAATGACTCCATATATTTCATGTATTTTACAACCATCAACGCAATCTTAAATGTAATGGCATCTTCAAACACACGAAGATCCAGTCCTGTGTACTTCTGAAGTTTATCCAGACGATATACCAGTGTATTTCTGTGGATATATAACTGTCTGGATGTTTCTGAAACGTTCAGGCTGTTTTCAAAGAATTTGTTGATCGTCGTCAGAATTTCCTCATCAAAATCATCTGGTGATTTTCCACCAAAGATTTCTTTGATAAACATTTTGCACAATGGAATTGGAAGCTGATAAATCAGTCGGCCAATTCCCAGCTGGGAATACGCAATCACATCCTGTCCCTCAAAGAAGATCTTTCCGACATCCAGTGCCATGCGCGCCTCTTTATAAGATCTCGAAACCTCTTTCAATTCGTTCACAATGGTACCATATGCGATATGAATATTGCAATTGGTATCAGATTTAAACAGCCTAATGATTACATCTGCTGTCTTATTCAAATCCTCATAGGTTTCATTTTCTGCAAGTTCTTTGACTACAATAATGTTTTTTTCATCTACCGCTGTGACGAAATCCTTTGATTTTCCACCAAAAAGTCCCCGGATCTTCTCCAGCTCATTTCCATCTTTCTCACGGTTTGTCTCCACCAAGAATACCACACGGCGTACTTCTGTTTCAATATGAAGTTTCTTGGCACGATTGTATATATCTACCAAAAGCAGATTGTCCAAAATCAGGTTCTTGATAAAATTATCTTTATCAAAACGTTCCTTATAGGCAACCAAAAGATTCTGAATCTGGAAAGCAGCAATCTTTCCAATCATATACACATCCTCGCTGTCTCCATATGCCAGCAGAATATACTCCAGTTGATGATCATCGAACACTTTAAAGAACTGGCAGCCATTTACCACCTGACTGTCCGCCGGCGATTCCACGAAGGTCTGTGCCGGAGCTACAAACTGTTCTGCATCCGGAAATGTCGCGACCAGAATTTTTCCCTCTACATCAATCACACATAAATCTGTACGTGTAATTGCTTTCAGTCCGTCAATTGTATTTTGAAGTATTTGATTGGATATCATAGTCAGCTCTCCTTATCCCCATATTTCATCCAGAAATCTATCGTTCCCCCACCTGTTTTCTGAACAATCACTTTTATTTTAATACATTCTTCCAAAAAAAGAAAGAGGAAATGTATATTTTTTATGCATTTCCTCTCTTACTACTTTTTCCGGTTAGTAATATTTCACTATAAAATTTTAACAATATCGTTCTAAAAATCATCCGAATATTCCAGAAATCCCTCGCCCAAAACCTCCCGGACATCCGATACGATTACAAACGCAGAGGAATCCACATCATTTACAATCTCTTTCACACGCACGATCTCTTTCCTTGATACAACGCAATACAGAACGCACTTTTTCTCCTCTGTGTACATCCCCTGTGCGTGCAGTCCCGTAACCCCGCGGTCAAGCTCATCCATCAGCCGTTCTGCCACTTCCTCATACCGGTTTGTGATAATAAAAGCTGCTTTGGAAGTCTTAAAGCCCTCCAGAAAGGCATCGGATATTTTTGTCGACACAAAAATAGAAACAACTGCATAAAGTGTAGGTCTTAAACCAAATACATATAATCCGAGAATCACAATGGCTGCATCCAGTACCTGCATCACCTGAACCACCGTATAGTGCCGCATGTGTGACTGGATGATCGCCGCAACCATATCGGTTCCGCCGGTCGTTGCTCCCGCCTTAAGAACCAGTGCCATGCCAATGCCGGTAAATGCCCCGCCAAACAGGGCTGCAAGCATATAATCATCCCCTGACATATCTATCACCGGTATCAGATAAAGCCACACCGAAAGCAAAATGGTTGCAAAGCCCGTTTTCCCGATATAATTTTTCCCAAACCGGATATAGGAATACAGAAATATCGGAATATTCAGCACAATATTCGTCAGCCACAGAGGAATTCCTCCCGGCAGAAGCGCTTCCGTAAGATTTCGTATGATAATGGTAAGACCAGTAAACCCTCCGGTGATCAGCCCCACCCTGTCAAAAATCCACTGAATGGCAATGGCCATAAGTGCAGTGCCCAGCAAAATCAGGAAATAATTTTCCAATTCTTTCCAGACATTTGCCCTCATGATATGCTTTCCTGCTTTCCATGATAATGAATCAGCTGCCGCTCCAGTTTATGCGTGCGGATCAGATTCCGTATATTTCCGAGCAGTCCCTGTCTGCGCTTTGTAAAATCCCAGGAACCGATTCCATACCACAGTCCGGCAGACAGTTTCTCACAATTCTCCATCAGGAAATGTTCCTGATCCGGACTTGGCAGAACACTTAAGATCATATCAGGAGTCAGTGCATTGATCTCATTGACCATGGCATCCGTCCCCCCCTGACAGTTTTCAAACGCTTCTGCTCCCAGGATCTCGCATTTTCCAAAATGCTCTGATAAAAAAGCACAGGTCTTTTCCACATGTTCCGTGGTATCTCCGATCACAAACACCGTCTGATGATTGCGTTCCACCCGCTTCATCAGTTCAAAAAAGAAATCATGATGTTCGATCTCATGACGGTGCTGGTAAGATCCTGCACCAACAGCTTCTAAAATTCCGTTTTCCGCAATCACGGTATGTTCCGCAAACCCTATGGCTTTGCGGACAAGTTCATCCGTTTCTGCCAGCATAAGCGTATCCATGTTTACTTCTTCTATTGTATGGAATCCATGATCAGACATATCCTTTTCTACATTCATGATCATTTCCCGAACGGTATAATTGTCCAATTCAATTCCAGCAAAATCAATCGTTTTAATCATAACTTCCCTAGTATATCAAAAATACCTCCCGTTTGCAATCATTCAAATACATGCTTTTTATGCGTTGTTAACAAAACAATCGTTTGTTTTTATCCCTGTCATCCACAAACAACTTATCCCAAATTATGTGGATAATGTGCATAACTTCGTGTATAACTCAATTTTTCGGCATTTTTTGATTCCGGATAGTGGATAATTTTTTCATTTTATCCACATCTGTGGTTTCCATCCCCCATCTTAGTTTTGATTTTTTTGTGCACTTTGTATATTCACGTTTTCCCCTGTAACGGTTATCTGCACTGCCTGCGCAATTTTTGTGTAGGAATCTTTCTGATACCCCACATGGCATCCGCATACCGTATACTCATAAGAATTTCCCGGCATTCCCCCGGTATCCGTATATCCGGTTTCCTCTGTTTCTTCGAGACAGACATATGTTTTCGTCCCCACGATTCTGCGGTAAATACGATAATAATCAGCCCCCTGCACCGTATTCCATGCCAGTGTCACCGACTCATCCGCATTTACAACCGGTGTCTGCAGAACCGGTGCCTGATCTAAAATCAGGTCAAAATATTCTGCAATGCCCGTGGCATCCGCCACGCCAAGACGTTTCAGCCGGTCGTTACCATTTAGAAATGTTGTACTGTCATCGTGGTTGCTGACATAAGCATGCTCCACAATCAGTCCCGGAAAACCGGCATACTTGCTCCGCTTGATCACGGCGTAGTAATCTGCCTTTGATTTATCCGGATAGCGGGACCCCACAGCCGAATTTCGGTAAAGAATTCCATTATTTTTCAGTCCAAGTGCCACCAGCTGTTTCTGAATACTTGCTGCCGCCATTTTTCCTTCACTTCCCACCTCTTCTTTATACCCGCTGTTCGGATAATAAACACAGGCTCCATGGTCGGTTTTTTTCAGGGAAGCATTGTTGTGTATCGCAACAAACAGATCTGCTTTCCTGCTTTTTGCAAAATTCACACGGTTTCCAAGTGTCACAAAACGGTCGGAAGAACGCGTCATATATACCTTCACTCCTGCATACTTTTCCAGTTCGGTTTTACAGGCCTTTGCAATGGCAAGATTTAACTGTTTCTCCTTGTATGTTTTTCCGCCCCACTTATATCTGGCACCCTGATCATGCCCTCCATGTCCCGGATCAAGAACTACAACCACCGGATCTGCGTCCGGCGCCTGATTTGCAGCCGCATACACGTTTCCCGGCGGGAAAAGACCAATTCCCAGTATTGCCAATGCCAAAAACACGCCTGCCATTTTTTTCATTTGTACTTTCTTTTTCATTTGTTTCCTACTTTACTTTAATTGCTGTGGTGTTTGAAAATGCTCCGTAATAGTTCTTTTTGTTTACCGTTTTGTATGCGCGGACCTTATAGCGATAGGTTGCCCCTTTTTTCAGTTTTGTATTCCGATACGAAGTTCCCTTGACCGCTGCAATCTTTGTATATTTTCCGGTCTTTGTGTTCAGCCGGTATACCTGATAGCCAGTTGCCCCGGAAACCTTACTCCACTGCACGGTAACTGCTGCATCTTTTGTACTGAGTTTTATCGTTTTTACCTTTGCTGGATTTGCAGGTTTTTCCGCTTTTTTGGTCGTTACCTGCTTTTCTGCGGAATACGCGCCCCTGTAATTTTTATTTCTGTAAGTTTTGTATGCACTGACTTTATATGTATAAGTCTTTCCCGCAGCAAGTTTCTGATCGCTGTAGAAAAGCGTCCGGGCACTTTTTACCGTCGCAATCTGTCTGTATTCCCCGGTTGCTGTATCCAGCCGGTAAATCATATATCCGGTTACTCCGTCCACTGCTTTCCACGTCAGTTTCACGGAAGAAGTCCCAGTTGCGGAAACATTCGTCAAGTTCACCTGTCCCGGCAGTGTCACATCGCTGTAAACATCCGAAAAACTGCCCGCCAGTACATTGTCATTATTTTTTTCATATGCGCGGATTTTAAATTTATATTCGGTTGCGCCTGTCAGGCCGCTTACAGTATAAGAAGTACTTTCTCCTTCTACGTCAGCAACCATTTCATACTGATCGCTTGCAGCGCTGTACTGATAAATCTGATATCCGGCAGCTCCCTGCGTCTGTTTCCATGACAATCCAAGAGAGGTTTCGGTCCGCGTCTGCGTTGCAATTCCGCTGACCTTTTTCGGCAAAGTAGTTACCGAAGCCGGAGAAGAAAATGTTCCGTAATAAGCATTTCCTCCTATCGTCCAGTAACATCTCACTTTATACTGATAAACTTTTCCTCCTTCTGCCGTTGTGTCTGTATAACTGCAATCTGTTGTTGTCTTCAGCAACGTGTATTTTCCCTGGTCCGAGTCACTGCGCCACACCTGATAACCTTCCACATCATCCGCAGAAACACTGTCCCAGCTCAGATTCACAGTACCCGAAGCACCATCCGCAGCCTTTAGCCCGGTCGTCTGTTCACTGGTATCCTTATACCAGAAATTCACATCAAGGACTCCTGTATAACCATCCACTTCTCCTTTTGACGAATACTGCCAGAATTCGTAATCATATGCCGTATCCGCATATGGTGTCCCTGACTTTGCATTGCTTGTTGTGGTATTGTTGTACCGGGCCATCCACAGGGAGCAGTCATACAGGGTGTCCGTATTGATGTAGTTTTTAATCCATACATAAGATGCATATACGCCTGCCCGGTATCCGGCTGCCGTAATGGTATCCGCAAATGCCTGACATACCGCTGTCTCTTTTGTTTTGGAAAGTTTTCCCGCAGTCAGACGCTTGTTTGCCCCTGCCTCCCGGTCCATGATGATCGGCATCGACACATTCCAGCCGTACTGGTCAATCATATCGAGCACATACTGTGCTTCCTCCCGTGCCTCTGTCTCATTCAGAGCCTGGGAAAAGAAATACAGTCCGACATTGATATCATTGGAAACTGCTCCCTGAATATGACTGTCTGCACAATTATCTCTGTAAATACTTCCATCTTTCGTATCTCTGGATGCCACACGCACGAAAGCAAAATCAATTCCGGCTCCGTGAATACTTTCCCAGTCCAATCCGGTCTGTGTCCACTTTGTTTTGTCTTTGGAATACTTTTTCTTCAGTGCTGCATCCGCCTGCCAGTATGATACATCAATTCCGTTGACCAGTTCATCATCCGCATAGTCCGCTTTGTGATAATAGGTTGCGCTGGTATAATCACCGGCCGTCGTAAAAGACGCATTCAAAAAAGCACTCGAATACGACGATGCTTTTTTCAAGGATGTCCGATTCCCGAAAACAGGTGCATTCTTTTCTATCAGTGTATCCAGATCCGGCTTTGACTCATACACGGTCTCATCCTCTATGCTCTGTCCCATGACGCCATCCATCTGCGCTTCTGGCACCTGAGCCTTTAACTGCTGTGGCGCCACAATACAAACCGCCGTCACCGCCAGTCCTGCCATAACTATCTTCGCCTTGGTAAATGCCAATTTCTGTTCCTCCCTCTGTTACCGTTCAATAAACTACTCATTTTACATAGTAACTTTATATGATTGTGCTTGTCAATGTTATTTCCCTTGCAAAATCTGTTTTTTGCAAATTTAAGAAATCCTTAAATAATATTAAGAAAAAGAGCACTTGCTTTCGCAAGTGCTCCTGTTATACTTATATTATCTTAATTGTTAGAAAATTCTTCGAACTGCAAGAATGGTTCTGTAATTTGCAGGAGAAGTATATTTAATACCGTCTCTTGCATTGCTTGCATGTACAATCGTATTGTTTCCAACATAGATTGCAACATGTCCGCTGTAACATACGATATCACCCGGCTGCATGTTTGATGTGCTGACGCCATATCCTACACTTCTTAAAGCACTTGAGCTGTGTGGAAGGCTGACACCGAAATGTGCGTATACAGACATTACAAATCCGGAACAATCCGTTCCGTTTGTAAGGCTTGTCCCACCATATACATATGGATTTCCTACAAACTGTCCTGCATAACTTGCAACCGCTGATCCTGTTGAGGATGCGCTTGATGAATCCTGTACGGAAGAATCTGAGCTTTGTGACTGTGAAGAGCCTGAAGAGGTTGTCTGAGATGCGCTCTCTGCTTTCTGCGCTGCTCTGTCCGCAGCCTCACGCTCCTCTTTTTCCTTCTGTAATCTTGCCTTTTCTTCTGCAGCAGACTCTGCATATGTGTATTCTGTAGATAATGTGACATAATCTGTAGATACATAGCCTTTGCCTTCATCTACAGAAACCTTTGCCCATCCATCCTTTGACTCATCCAGTACCGTCAGATCGTCTCCTTCCGGCACCAGAGTAATTACTTCTGCCTTCTGGGAAGCTCCCTTGCGGACTTTTAATGTCTCTGTCTCTACAAGAGCAACTCTTCTTCCTGCTTTCTTTAATTTTTTCTCATCACCAATAGATACGAATTCAGATTTTACATAACCTGTTACCGATCCAGATTTGATTTTGTACCAGCCATCCTTCTCCCCGATGACGGTTCCTACGTTATTCTTATATAATTTTCCTACAGCCTTGCTGTCTGTAGTTGGTTTCTTACGAACGTTCACGTAATCATCCACAACAGCTACCGCTTTGTCTTCATACTCAGACTTTACAACTGGTGCTTCAACTTCTTTTACTTCCGGCTGTGCACTTGCAACGGTTGCCTCATCTTCCACTTTTTCTGCGACTTCACTGAGTGCCAGTGAAAATCCTGCAGTCGGTGCAGATGATGTTGTTGCAATATCGGAAGCAAGGCTTGCGACTCCAGCAGTTGGTGCTGCGTAAGCTGCTACAGTAAAATTGCCAATGGTCAGTGCCCCAACTAACCCACATGCGGTCAATTTTAATAATGTTTTACGTTTCATTTTCGCCTCCAATGACTTTTGTACTTCTTTATTACGAATTTGTTACAATTATTACATTGTCATTATAGCAAAGGCACGGATATGTGTCAACCCCTTTTCCATCCACAGAATTCAATTGAATTTTTCGTATATTTATGCCATAATAAAGATGTAATAAAGAAAAACACGTATACCGAGTATTTTAAAAGGAGATCTGTCATATGGATATTTCAAGTATCAGTTCTGCGCTTCTTTCCGTAAACAGTTCCGATCCCGGCTCTCTGGCAAATACCGTCAGCATTAAAATGCTTGACAATGCCATCTCATCGAATGAATCGCTTGGTGTTGGGCTGGCAAAAATGATGGAGAACTCTGTTTATCCTAATTTAGGAAGTAACATTGACGTTTCCGTCTAACCGGAAAAAGAACCGCAAAGACAACAAAAGAGATCTGTGCAATGCACAGATCTCTTTTCGTTTTTGATCTTTTCTTTATTTTACAGCAATGGCTTCAATTTCAAGCATAACATCTTTCGGAAGACGTGCCACTTCCACACAGCTTCTGGATGGAAATGGTGACGGGAAAAATTTTGCATAAACTTCATTAATTGCTGCAAAATCATTCATTTCCTTGATAAAAACAGTGGTTTTTACTACCTTGTCCATTCCGGTTCCGGCTGCCTCAAGCAGATTTGACAGATTTTCAAATGCCTGCTGCGCCTGTGCCACAGATCCTTCCGGAATTTCTCCGGTAGCAGGAACAACCGGGATAATGCCGGATGTGTATACCGTTCCGTTCACTTCAATCGCTTGTGAGTACGGTCCGATTGCGGCTGGTGCTTTATCTGTACTGATTACGTTTTTCATTTTATATTCCTCCTTTTGCCTTTACCTGCATTATACGAAACTCTTGCGGATTTTTCCACCATCCAGTGTAATTTTTCTTTCTTTATATAAGTGTCCGATGGCACGTTTAAACGCGGCTTTACTCAATCCGGTTTCCCTCTTAATCACCTCTGGACTCGCTTTTTCCGAAAACGGAAGCACTCCTGCATAGGAATCCAGCAATTCAAGTATTTTCTCTGCATCCGTGTCCATCTGAATATAAGCTTTTTCCCGCAGTGTAAGATCTAACTTTCCATCCGGTTTTACTGCAGTAACTTTCGCCTCAATCACATCTCCGATTTTCAGGAAACTGTGATCCTCTGAATTTGGTATTCTTGCGGAAAAGCAATCATCCACTGCCACAAAAGTACCAAAGTTATCAGAAAACTCATACACCCTTCCGGTTACCATCTGATCTTTCTGATACGGTGAATCCTTGGAAAGCAGATCATACAGCCCCTTCATGCTGGCACAAAGCCGCTTGCTTTTATCAATATAAAGGGTTACAAGAATCTCGTCTCCTGCTTCTACCCGTGAAGTCATCTCTTTATATGGCAGAAACAGATCTTTTTCCAGTCCCCAATCCAGAAAAGCACCGATCTTTCCAACTTCTTTCACCACAAGCGGTGCATATTCTCCCAGTGTCAGCTTCGGTGTGTTGGTTGTTGCAATCAGCCGGTCTTTGGAATCTTTATATAAAAAGACCCTTATCTTTTCCCCCGGTTTTGCATCTTCCGGCACCTGTTTTGACGGAAGCAGCACATGTGTCTCACCGCCCATATCCTCTGCCAGATATACTCCGAAGTCTACTTTTTTTACATAATACAAATCCTGATATTCTGCTAATTTCATCTTTTTCCTACGCTTTCAAAAAAACAACAACTGCATATGGCTGCCCATCCGGTGCACACAGTGCAACCGTCACACGGGGATCTTCTATCGTCACATGCGGCACAATTACATCTCTGCACATCGCAGCTTTTTTATATTCTACCCGGACTTCCATTGTCCGAAACTCCTTCGGAACATATTCCATCGCCACCTGTACATATCTGGTATTGTTCATATGGTGATTGGTATCTATGAAATAAGAAGGAACTACCAATGAATCTTTTTCTTCATATTTTTCCGGCAGCATAATTTTCCGCTCGCTGCACTGCATGGGAAGCTGTGGGTCCAATCCGTATGCATCCGAGATTTCTTTTGTCACTCTGACCGGAATCCCCTTCTTTGTATCCATCAGTACCCATACGGAATTTGCATATGCCATCCGTTCCCCATCCCTGCTGTTCATGGAGAAATTCCGGTAACCGTAAAAGCCTTTCATTCCATATGCCCATGTCTGTGTCGTAACCTGTTCGCCCAGCCGCGGCATCCGGTTCAGACAGATCTGCCAGGAAGATAAGATCCACGCCTTTTGTGCATCGGTCCATACTTCCACACCAAGGTTCACGGCCTCTGAATGAAATACGCTGCAATCCTGAAAGTAATCCATAAGCGCCAGCCATGTCATCCGGCCTTGCGCATCTGTCTCACTGTATCTTACTCTGCTGTCAAATTCGTACATTACCGTGTCCTTTCTTATTCTTATCTTTTATAAAACAAAAAGCACTACATAATGTAGTGCTCTTCAGCTGGCCCACCAGGATTCGAACCTGGAAATGACGGAGTCAGAGTCCGTTGCCTTACCATTTGGCGATGGGCCAATGTGTTTCATGTCTCTCAACAAATGGTATTATACATGGAACCCCTATAAGTGTCAACCCATATTTTCAAATTTTTTCAAAAAAACACAACTTCTTTATCAATTAGTGCATATACGCAGGTTTTCCCCCATTCCAGTCCGGCAGATCCGTTGGTCAGTTCTGTAATCTCTTTCGGAAGTATCTCTTTTTGTTCTGCAGGTACGAGAATTATCATGGTAACATCCGCCTCATATGCCGTATCCAGAATCACAGTGTGTTTCTGTCCGAACAGATACTGCAGCTTTCCAAGTCCATTATAATCGGTATGAACCAATAGCTGCTGCCCCTTACATTTTTCTATGAGCCGGCTGGCTGCAAGTCCAGCCTGTGTGGCTGCCTGATAGGCGCGTACAAGCCCTCCTGTTCCAAGCAGCACACCTCCAAAATAACGTGTAACAACAACCGCAACGTCCGTAATTTTCTCCCGGAGAAGCACATCCAGCATCGGACGACCTGCGGTCTGTGCCGGCTCTCCATCATCCGAACAGCGCGTCAGTTCCTGCCTCTCCCCGATGACAAAAGCGGAACAGTTGTGACGGGCATCCCAGTATTTTTTCTTTGTCTCATTAATGAAAGCAACCGCTTCTTCTTCTGACTGGACAGGTTTTACCGTTGCTATAAAATGAGATTTCTTCTCTGTGATTTCACCCTCTCCTCCGGTATAGACCACTCGCATATATCCTATTCTCCTTTGTATCATTCCTCATTCTTCTCCGGTATCTGTTCCGGTTCATGTGTTTCTTCCGGCTTTGCATCATCCGGTGGATCTGCCGGTTCTTCTTCCGGCTTCTCCTCATCCTGCGTTTCGGCATCGTGTATATTGCATGTTTCATTTAAGAATTTCTCTGTCGCACAGTACTGGTAATCGGCCGAGCCCTTTTCGGCACCCACAATATAAGTTTTTGTCACAACCTGATCTGCCGGACAGTATTCTCCGGCAATCTTTCCGGACGCCTCACAGATCTGCAGAGAAATATGATGATCACAACTCTCTGTCGGAACGGTTCCTTTCGCAAAATATTCCGTATAACTTTGCGTTCCACGCGGATCTTTATCACAGACATCCGCTTCCGGCAGAAGTCCGGATTTTGCACAGACAACAGCCTGTGTAATTCCGGAAGGTTTTTCAAAATCTTTTGCCTTGAGATCCGCATGAATCCGCTTCATCACAGCTTTCCACAAATTCTTTGGATATCCCGTAGCTGACTGAATGGAATTATCATCATATCCGCCCCATACCACGCAGGTGTAATAAGGCGTAAATCCGGCAAACAGTGCATCCCTGTTCAGCGTTGTCGTACCGGATTTTCCTGCCTGTGCCATTCCGGTTCCGAAATAGGCCCGCATACCCGTTCCACTCGTCATAACATCTTTCATGGCATCCGTCAGAAGCCATGCGGTATCCTCTTTTATTACCTGATGCTGTTCCTTTGTCTGTGTTTTATCAAGAAGAACGTTGCCGTCATGATCCAGTACCTGGGTATAAAAACCTGGTTCGTTATATTCTCCCTGATTTGCAATTGCGGCATAAGCTGCAGTAAGTTCCAGGTTTGTCACACCCTGTGTCAGACCTCCGAGAGAAATTCCAAGGTTTCTGTCCGTATCGGTAAGCGTGGAAAATCCGAAGTTTTCTGCATATTCATATCCCAGATCCACACCAATATCCTGAAGTGTTTTTACTGTCACAATATTGATGGATTTTGTGATTGCCTTCCGGATGCTCGTGAATCCTCCGAATTTGTGCGTGTAGTTATTGTATGTTTTATTTCCGACCGTAAGCGGTGCATCATCCTGCACGGATGCCAGCGTTTTTCCCCCGGCATCAAGTGCCGGCGCATAACATGCAATGATTTTAAAAGTAGATCCCGGCTGCCGGCAGGTCTTTGTTGCACGGTTCCAGGTACGGTTTCCGGCCTTATTTCCGCGTCCGCCGACAATCGCCTGTACCTCACCGGTCGACTGATCCATGATCGTCATCGCCACCTGCGGCTGCATGGTAATGAAAATATACTCTGAATTTTCTACCAGCTTGTCCCCTTTTCCGAGGACATCTTTTTCGTACTGTGCAATTGCAGCCCGGCAGTCCTCCTCCGATGTAAAATTGATCGAATAATTCTGACTTTTGTTTTTCTTTTTATAATAGGAAAGCATTGTCTGATTGGTATATGTTTTTATTGTACCGTCCTTCTCCTTCACCTGAAAAGAAAGATAGAATGAATATTTGGTACCCGCATCATAGTTGGCTTTGTCTGCCACCTCCTCATCACAGATTTTCTGGATTTGGAGATTCTGTGTGGACTTGATCGTCAATCCGCCCTGATAGATTGCCTTGTATGCTTCCGACTCCGAATAGCCTTTGATGTTTACCAGATCATCAAAAACATCATCAATGACCGCGTCCACAAAATATGTGTTCATGGTTTCTTCCCTCACATCATTGTGTTCGGAAATCCTGCCATACACATCATCTGCCATCGCTTTATCATACTGTTTCTGCGAAATATATCCCTGTTTTTTCATGGCATCCAGCACATTCTTTCTGCGCTTTGCATTTTCCTTTGGATGAAGAATGGGATTGTAACCTGCCGGATTCTTTGTAATTCCGGCAATAACCGCACATTCCGAAAGTGTCAGCTTTGACACATCTTTCCCAAAATAACGCTGTGCTGCTGCCTGAACCCCAAGGGTATTGCTTCCAAGGTTGATGGAATTCAGATAATTTTCCAGAATCCAGTTCTTGTCATTTACCTTTTTTTCCAGTTCTATTGCCAGATACTGTTCCTGTATTTTCCGCTGTACCTGACGTTCCATCTTTTCAATTTTGGAAATATTACTGTCATTTTCGTTTGCCCACTGCTCATTCAGCACGTTGTTTTTAATCAGCTGCTGCGTAAGTGTACTTGCTCCCTGGCTGAAATCCCTGGTCCTTACATCCGCCACCAGCGCTCTGACAATTCCTTTCAGGTCAATGCCGTTGTGATCATAAAAACGCTCATCCTCGATTGCCACAACCGCATGCTGCAGATCCTCCGGAATCTGATCAATTGTCACATATTGTCGGTTGGACCCTGCTGCCACCAGCTTGGCCGTCTCACTTCCGTCTGCCGCAAGCACTTTCGTGGAATATCCCGTCGGGATTACATCCACTTCGGATATATCCGGTGCGGATGCGAGGATTCCTTTAAATGCACCCACTCCGAAACTCACTGCCGCGCAGCCTCCCACAATGATTCCAATCAGTAGAAGTTTCCCCAGTATGACTCCGATTTTATGACGTATTCTCGTTCCTCTTGCGTCCAGCTGTTTTGCTCTCCGGCGCAAAGAAGTTCTTCCATAGTTCATAGTTTTCTCCCTGCAGAAATAATAAAAATTCTTTTCCTCGTATATTATACCAAATAATATGTGCAATAGAAAGATTTATTTATCGACAGCAAAAACCCCCGGCTTTCGCCAGGGGCCCGCTGTTGATGTATACTAAAACTAAGGGGATTAGATTCACTAACCTAGCCATTAGATTAGTGCAAAATTATTCAACATCCTGTAAGGCTTCCATATCTTCCTCACCGGTACGAATCTTGACAACCTTTGCCACATCGTATACGAAGATTTTTCCATCTCCGATATGTCCGGTATAAAGTGCCTTCTTTGCCGCAGCCACTACGCTGTCTACAGGGATCTTGCTTACAACAACCTCTACCTTAATCTTTGGAAGTAAGGTTGCATCGACTTCAGCACCACGGTAACGCTCGCCGGAGCCTTTCTGGATACCACAACCCATAACCTGTGTACAGGTCATTCCCGTAACACCCAGATCGTTCATTGCTTTCTTCAAATGATCATATCGGGAAAGCTTTGCAATAATAACCACTTTGTACATGCCGGTTGCATCCTTTGGCACGGTGGAAACCACCTTGACTGCTGCATCTCTCTTTGCCGTAGAAGCCTGTGCATATTCCGGTGTACCCAGATCTGTATTTTCATTGACATCCATGGTCATTGTGTTGGAAACATCCATGATGGAGAATCCTGAGTAAGCAGATGCAAGTCCATGCTCCATGGAATCAAGACCGACAATTTCTTCTTCCTCGCTCACACGGAGTCCAATGGTCTTCTTAATTACAACAAATGCAATCGTAATTGTAACTGCGGTCCATGCAGCTACCGTAACAAAACCTAATAACTGAATACCAAGCTGCTTCCATCCGCCACCATAGAAGAGACCAACAACCGAGTCATTTCCCGGAGCAGATTTCGTAGCAAATAAACCAACGGCAATGGTACCCCAGATACCATTCATCATATGTACAGCTACCGCACCAACCGGATCGTCCACATGAAGCTTATAATCCAAAAGCCATACACCAAAGCAAACCAGTAAACCGGAAACAAAACCAATACAGATTGCACCGAAACAATCGGTCACATCACAAGGAGCGGTAATTGCTACAAGTCCTGCAAGTGATGCATTCAGGCACATTGATACATCAGGTTTACCATATTTAAGCCATGTAAAAATCATACATACAACTGTTGCAACTGCCGGAGCTACGGTCGTTGTAAGAAATACGCTGGCAAGCTGTGAACCGGAAGTACATGCAGCGCCATTAAATCCATACCAGCCAAACCAGAGAATAAAACATCCAAGGCATCCAAGTGGAAGATTGTGTCCCGGGAATGCGTTGACTTTTGTAATCTTCCCAGACTTATCTTTTGAGAACTTTCCAATACGTGGTCCAAGCATTGCTGCACCGATGAGTGCTGAAATACCACCAACCATATGAATGGCACAGGAACCTGCAAAATCGTGGAATCCAAGCTGTGATAACCAGCCGCCGCCCCAGATCCAGTGTGCTTCAATCGGATAAATCAATGCCGAAATTACTGCTGAATAAATACAGTAGGATAAGAATTTTGTACGCTCTGCCATAGCACCTGATACAATCGTTGCTGTAGTTGCACAGAATACTAAGTTAAACACAAAATTCGAAAAATCAAAATTTGCATAACTGGTAAAGATATCAAATCCCGGTTTTCCGATAAAACCAAGAACATCTTCTCCCAGCAATAATGAAAAACCGATCAGGATGAACATTACGGTACCAATACAGAAGTCCATCAGGTTCTTCATCAAAATGTTGCCTGCATTCTTTGCTCTGGTAAAACCGGTTTCTACCATGGCAAAGCCTGCCTGCATCCAGAATACCAGTGCGGCACCGATCAGAAACCAGATGCCAAACATATTTTCATTGATAAAACTTACAATTTGTTGTTTATCCATAACAATCTCCTCCCTATATAGAAAAAGAGACACTTCCCCAAATTCCACAGCTTCGTGGTTCTGAAAAAATGTCTCTTTTTTATTTTGTAAGATGTTTGTAAAAAATGTTCCTTAAATCTTTGGATTAAACTTCAAAGATCAGATCTCCATAAGATGGCATTGGCCATAAATCCTTGTCAACGATCATCTCCAGCTTATCTACCGGTGCACGGAGTGCATCCATAGCAGATTTCACCTCATCCCTGTAATATACAGCCTGTTCCTTACCTTCACCCATTTCTGTTCCCTTTGCAGTAACAGTTTCCAGACTCTTGAGTGCTTTCTGTGTCTCAGCAAGCAGGGAGGATGTCTCTGTCAAAATATCTGTCTGTGCGCTGACATCTGCAGATGCACATGCACTCTTTACAGTTGCAATTGACTGTCCAAGTTCTGTTGTGTACTTGATAACAGCCGGAATGATCTGCTTTCCAGCGATGTCAATCATGGCTTTTGCTTCGATATTGATGGTCTTTGCATATGTCTCGTACTCGATCTCTACACGGGATTCAAGCTCAGACTTGGTAAATACTCCAAATTTTTCAAATGCAGCTACAGATTCCGGAGCGGTATATGCAGGAATTGCATCTACCATGGACTTGATATTTGGAAGTCCACGCTTCTGGGCCTCTGCAACCCATTCATCAGAGTATCCGTTTCCGTTGAATACGATTCTCTGATGTTCGATAGCATATTTCTTGATCAGATCATGTGCTGCAAGCTCGAAATCGTCTGCTTTTTCAAGAACGTCACAGGCATCTGAAAATGCCTCCGCAACGATGGTATTTAACACGATATTTGCCTGTGCAACGGAATCCTGGGAACCAACCATACGGAACTCAAATTTGTTTCCGGTAAAGGCAAACGGTGATGTACGGTTACGATCAGTCGCATCCTTCATGAAATCCGGAATGGTCTTAACACCGGTTTCAAGTTTTTCACCTTCCAGACTGTGTGTTGCTGTACCTGTGCTGATCAGCTGATTTAATACGTCTCCAAGCTGATCTCCAAGGTAAATGGACAGGATCGCTGGCGGTGCCTCGTTTGCTCCTAATCTGTGATCGTTTCCCACATCAGCTGCCGCTGCACGAAGAAGTGCTGCATGCTCATCAACTGCCTTTAAAATACAGGTAAGTACCAGTAAGAACTGTACATTCTCATGTGGTGTCTTACCAGGCTCAAGCAGATTGATTCCATCGTCTGTTGTAATGGACCAGTTGTCATGCTTTCCGGAACCGTTGACACCTGCGAATGGTTTCTCATGAAGCAGACACTGTAAACCGTGACGTCCGGCAACCTTCTTTAAGGTTTCCATAATAATCTGGTTGTGATCAACTGCTACGTTACACTCTGCATAAATTGGTGCCAGCTCATGCTGTGCCGGAGCTACTTCGTTATGCTGTGTCTTTGCAGCTACGCCAAGTTTCCAGAGTTCTTTGTTGACATCCTTCATGTAGGCTGCAATTCTCTCGCGGATTGCTCCGAAATAGTGATCGTCCATCTCCTGTCCCTTTGGAGGCATTGCCCCGAAAAGAGTACGTCCGGTAAAGATCAGATCCTTACGCTGTAAATACTTCTGACGATCTACAATGAAGTACTCCTGCTCCGGTCCAACGGAAGGGGTAACTTTCTTTGATGTCGTATTTCCAAACAGTCTTAGCAGACGGATAGACTGTGTATCGATTGCTTCCATGGAACGAAGAAGTGGTGTCTTCTGATCCAGTGCCTCTCCTGTGTAAGAGCAGAAAGCAGTTGGAATACAAAGAGTGGCTCCTGCTGCGTCCTGACGAACGAAAGCAGGTGATGTACAATCCCATGCTGTATATCCTCTTGCCTCAAAGGTCGCACGAAGTCCTCCTGACGGGAAGGAAGATGCATCCGGCTCGCCCTTGATCAGTTCTTTACCGGAAAAGCTCATCAGAACCTTGCCATTTGGCATTGGCGCAGTAATAAAAGAATCATGCTTCTCTGCAGTCACACCGGTCAGAGGCTGGAACCAGTGGGTATAATGGGTAGCACCTTTCTCGATAGCCCACTCCTTCATCTCATGTGCGATGACGTCTGCGGTCTCAAGATCAAGTTCTTTTCCCTCATCCATGACTTCATGGAGTTTCTTGTAAACTTTTTTTGGAAGACGTTCCTGCATGACCGTGTCATTGAATACGTTCTCGCCAAAAATGTCTGCAACGTTAAAATAATCACTCATTTTTTACAACATCCTTTCTTTTCACAATCAAATCCCCTGATTGTACACTTATTTACCAAACATAAGTCATTTTACTAAAAAAAGGCATTCCAATAGCTATATTGGAACGCCCTCGTTCTTAACCCATGTTTAATCTAAAACTAAGATACCTCTTTCCAACACAAAATGCAACCTCTTTTTTGAAGTTTTTTACATTTTATACAATTTGACGTTTTTCTCTCAAATTCTACTTCTTTTTTGTTTATTTCTTCACGAAAAAAGGAAGTGTCAAACGGCACTTCCTTTTTTGATTCCTGTTATTATTCAGCTTTTCCAACAGAACCGAACAGTTCCATCTTTTCCTTAACAGTAGCTTTGATTGCATCTGCACCAGGAGCAAGAAGCTTACGAGGATCAAATCCCTTGCCCTCTAAGTCCTTACCAGCCTCAATGTATTTACGTGTAGCATCTGCGAAAGATAACTGGCACTCTGTATTAACATTGATCTTAGATACACCAAGAGAGATTGCTTTCTTGATCATATCAGCCGGGATACCTGTACCCCCGTGAAGAACTAATGGCATAACACCGGTCTTAGCCTGGATTGCATCGAGAGTCTCGAAGCTTAATCCCTTCCAGTTTGCAGGATATTTTCCATGAATGTTACCGATACCGGCAGCAAGCATATCAACACCAAGATCAGCGATTGTCTTGCACTCGTCCGGATCTGCGCACTCACCCATACCAACAACACCGTCTTCTTCTCCACCGATGGAACCAACTTCACACTCGATAGAAAGTCCTAAGTTGTGTGCTACATTTACTAATTCTGTAGACTTTGCAAGGTTCTCCTCAAATGGATAATGAGATCCGTCGAACATGATGGATGTGAATCCTGCTTTAATACACTTGTAGCATCCTTCGTATGTTCCATGATCCAGATGAAGTGCTACAGGAACTGTGATTCCAAGTTCCTCATCCATAGCCTTAACCATAGCTGCTACGGTCTTGAAACCTGTCATGTACTTACCAGCACCCTCAGATACACCAAGGATTACAGGACTCTTTAATTCCTGTGCGGTAAGAAGAATGGACTTTGTCCACTCCAGGTTATTGATATTGAACTGACCAACTGCATAGTGGCCTGCTTTTGCTTTTTTGAGCATTTCTGTTGCAGATACTAACATTTGTATTTCCTCCTAATCATAAGTTACCTAGATTATAGTACACTTTTCCCCAAAAATAAAGTTAATTTTTTAACAAAATATTTCAACTCTCTGCTTCAAATTTCGGATGACTACTTCCCGGTGTGCTCCGCCGAATTCACCGTCGAGTGTCCACGGTACTTCTTCCTTCGCCGTAATGTGTACAGCATCGGTTTTAAACGAATAAATCAGATCCGAATCATCAATCATATTTGTCAGGCAGGCAAGGATTTCATTCAGCTCAATCGGATTCTTCGGATTGCGGATCAAAGTCACTTCAAACAAACCGTCATCAAGTTTTACATCATTTCCGGTCATTCCCTTAAAGCCCCCGACAGAAACGGAATTGGTAACCATTCCGTATATAAATTCATCCTGAAACACTTTTCCGTCATATTCCACCTGCATACGGAACGATGGAATGTCCCGAAGCTGTTTGACACCCTCCATAATATATGCCACGTGCCCGAAAATATTTTTCAGCTGCTGGGATGTCTTATAGGAAACCTCTGTAAACAGACCAAACGCTGCTATATAGACAAAGGTATCCGAATTGAAATCTCCGATATCACATGGAAATCTGTTTTGTCCAACCGCACGTTCCGCTGCCTTTAGCATCTCCTTCGGGATTCCGAGAGAATTGGCAAAGTCGTTTGTACTTCCGGCCGGAATATATCCAATCGGAATATGCAGCTTCGCCTGCATCAGCCCGGTCATCACTTCATCAAGTGTTCCGTCACCCCCACTGCAGACAATACGGTCATATCCCGCACCCTCTTCCACCACCTTGCGCGTCGCATCTGCCTGTGCCTGTGTGGTATAAATTGTCACGTCAAATCCTGCCTTCACCATCATGTCCACAATATCTACAAGATGATTTTTAATCTGTCCTTTTCCTGCATGCGGATTAGAAATAAATAATAGCTTCTGGCTCATACGTAGTTCCCCTTTATATAAGATTTTCTGCAATTGCGGCAAGTTTCCGTAATCTGTGATTCACACCAGATTTTCCGACCGGTGGATCAAGATAAGTTCCCAGTTCCTTTAAAGTTGCCTCGGGATAATCCAGACGTGCCTGTGCAATCTCCGCCAGCGGTTCTGGAATGTTGTCAAACCCTATGGTATCCCGGATCCTCTTGATATCTTCCATTTGTTTCACTGCTGCATTCACCGTTTTGTTGATATTTGCAGTCTCACAGTTTACCTTGCGGTTCACAGAATTGCGCATCTCCTTTAAAATTCTTACATTTTCCAGATTCATCAAAGATACATAAGCTTCCATGACATTCAGCAGATCCACAATCTGTGAACCTTCTTTCAGGTAAACCACCATACGCTCTTTGCGTTCTACAATCTTAGGCTCCGTCTCAAAAAATTCCATCAGTTCTTTCAGCTGCTGTGCCTGTTCAAGCGTATGGCAGACAATTTCAAAATGATAGGATTTATTCGGATCACTGATCGATCCCGCTGCCATAAATGCTCCACGGATAAATGCTCTCTTACAGCATGTCTGCTGCACCAGCATCCCATCCGCTCTCCGGTGATTTATTTTCCGGGACCGGTACGGTTCCCGATCCCAGTGCAGCGTCTGCATGATCTGTAAAATCTCCTGTTTCTCTCCAAATATTTTTTGCAACAGCAGACCGTATTTTGTCTGCAGCAAAGAATTTTCGTTGGAAACTACAAGCTTTCCCTCTTCATCCAGCATGCCTTCCAGTTCCAGTATTCCTGCCAGTTCTGCGATCTGGCAATGTCTGCTCCGTCCGAACTGTTTTGCCAGTTCCTCTTTTACTTCACTCGAAAACGACATCCTATTTTCCTCTCAGCGCATCTTTCCCGATATCGCGATGTTCAATTTTCAATCCGTATTCCCGGTTTTTTTTCTGACTCAGACGCTTGTACAATTCATTGGCAAGTGTGACGGAACGATGTTTTCCTCCGGTACATCCAATGGAAATTACCAGCTGATTCTTGCCCTCGGAAATATAGTGTGGAATCAGAAATGTCACCATATCTTCCAGCTTGTTTAAAAAGATCTTTGCCTCATCATATTTCATGACATACTGCTGGATTTCCACATCATTTCCTGTCTTCGGACGAAGTTCTTCCACATAATACGGATTTGGCAGAAACCGCACATCCATGACGATATCAGAATCTGCCGGAATTCCATACTTGAATCCAAAAGAAAGAATGGTCACATACATGCTGTTAAATTCTTCATCCTGCACAAAGATCTTTTCCAGTTCTGTTTTTAATTCTCTCGTAAGCAGACGGCTGGTGTCGATAATATAATCCGCTTCTTTTTTCAGAAATTCCATTTTCTGACGTTCCCGCATGATTCCCTTATCCACACGCTCTCCCTGTGCCAGCGGATGGCTTCTTCGGGTCTCTTTATAGCGTTTTACAAGAACCGTATCCTCTGCATCCAGAAACAGCACTTCATACTGGACATCCTTACTTTTTAAAATTTCCAGCATATCCTGCACTTTATCCAGATTTTCACCGCTCCGCGCATCAATTCCGATCGCCACGTTTTTCATCTGCGTATCAAAATTTGTTGCAAAATCCACAAGTTTATCCAGAAGCGGAATCGGAAGATTATCGATACAAAAGAATCCCATATCTTCCATCATTTTCATTGCTGTACTTTTTCCGGCTCCTGACATGCCCGTCACAATTACAAATCTCATCTAGAACTCTCCTATCATTTTCACTTCCGGTTCAAGTGTCACACCAGACTGTTTTTTCACACGTTCCTGTACATCTTTCATCAGCTGCAAAATCTCTGCTGCGGTGGCATTTCCTCTGTTTATCACAAATCCGCAGTGTTTTTCGGAAACCTGGGCATCCCCCACTGCATAGCCTCTCAGCCCGGCATCCATAATCAGTTTTCCTGCAAAATAGCCTTCCGGACGCTTAAACGTACTGCCTGCACTTGGATACTCCAGCGGCTGCTTCTCCACACGTTTTTCCCTGAGTTCTGCCATCTTTGCACGGATCTCCTGCTCCGGTGCCGGCGTCAGGGACAACTCTGCCTCCAGTACCAGAAAATGATTCTTGGGAATACAGCTGTGCCGGTAGGACAGATTCAGTTCCTCCCGTGAGAGTACCTTTTGCTCACACTCCGGGGTAAGCACTGTCACCTGCCGGATGACATCTTTCATTTCTCCGCCATAGGCACCCGCATTCATGGTCACTGCACCGCCCATGCTTCCCGGAATTCCGGCAGCAAATTCCATGCCGCCCAGACCGGCAGGTG
>ENA-ORMS01000711-ORMS01000711.1-human-gut-metagenome-genome-assembly--contig:-NODE-711-length-31629-cov-13.360233_pt1 | contig 31629 bp, 20 predicted proteins | sample MGYA00242104_ERZ508997 | MGnify/ENA primary metagenome ERZ508997 (study PRJEB26280, sample SAMEA2338704) | human gut metagenome | biome: human gut; feature: human-associated habitat; material: faeces... | reverse complement strand
AGAAATGAGAAATGCGAAATGGTGGTGCGGCGCATAAAAATATGGAAGCGCCGCGGAGTATAAAATAATGGCGATGCCCGAAGGTAGTATTTAGTCCCTAGTCCCTAGTCACTTGAGACTCCTAATCCCTAGCCACTAGCTACTCATCCCTGCTTTCAAACTTAGCCCGTGGGGCATGCCGTCCTTTGATTACGTTTGAGAGCCTTGCGTTCTCTAGTTAGGAGTGACTCGTAACGGCTGACTAGTCACTGGAATACGGCTGCCCCTGTCACTTATGACAGGGGCAGCCGTCTTTTTTTGTGATAAAATGATAAGAATCACAGGTGTGCTTCTTTACGAAAATGATTACATTTTGTATAATTTTATAGAAATTTAATCGGTATTTTCGGTCTATTATGTGTAAGGGGAAGATCTCATGCATCAGGCGTACAAAAAGGCGGCCGTTCTGGCGATCATTACTTTGTTGGGATGGGGCGGTATACATTCCTATTATCGCTATACCCAGGACATGATCTATCAGGAAAGTACCGACAGTCTGCGTGCGACCTATACCCAGGTGGGGACTTCGTTTCGTCTGTTCACACAGCGCAATTGGAATATTCTCTCGGTCTATGAAAAAAATATACAGCTGTTACCGGCGGAATACAGGACGGATGAGCAATGGAAGGTGCTTCTCGGGGAGCGAAGCCAGTGGATGTACAGAGATTTCTATCTCTTCGATCAGGCAGGCAATTATGTGACGGATCGTGGCAGCAGGGGGCAGACGGACAGCTTCCAAGCGGCCGTCAAAAATGTTTACGAGGCAGGGAAGCCGATCATCTCGAGCTATGTGTCAACGGATGGCACGCGGCGTGTCGTCTTTGCCGTGCCTTTCAAAGAACCTTTAACGATCGATGGGATCGATTATATGGGGATCGCTGCATCGTATGACAATGAGGTGGTGGAGCGTCTCATCACGGGCAATATTTACGATGGGGAAAGTGACTGCTATGTCGTCGATGCGGCGGGCAATGTGGTGCTGTCCCTGACACCGAAGAGCGAGATCCCGGAGCATGTGGATAATATCCTTTCCTATTTCAAGGTGCATGATGCAGCGGAAGAGAAGGGAAGCCTGAAATGGATGGCGCAAGGTATTCGTGAGGAGCAGGGAGGAAGTCTTCTCATTTCTCTGGCGGGAAGGAAGTACTATACCGTCTATCGCCCGCTCGGTATCGGTCATCTGTCATTGGTGGGGATCGTCCGTGACCGTGTGGTGGATGAAGGGCTTGTGCGCGTGCGGAATGCAACGATCGTTGCACTGGCGGCTGTCTTTTCCCTGCTGGCTTTTTTCATGATCGGTGTGACCATCAAGGAGGCCAGACAGAGACTGCATGAGAAAGAGCAGGAAAAGAAGATACTCACCAGCCAGAAAGAGATGATGCGAGAGCTCTTTGGCGGGATGGGGCGCGTGGCGGATCGCTTCGTCGTGGCCGATCTGAAGACGGATCAGTATCATTATGTGGAGAATCAGCTAAAGAGATCTCTGTATCCGGAGACGGGTGCTTTTTCAAAGCTTGTGGAAGAAGCCTCCCGGACATATGTCGCGACGGGGGACGCGGAGCATATGAAGCTCAGCCAGCTGCTGTCCAAAGAATATCTCGTCAGCGTTTTGAGAGAGAAGGATGATCTCATGCGCTTTGAGTACTGTGGTCGCCAGAAACAGATCTTCCGGCTTATGACGGTGGTGCCGATCTCTTGGGACAAAAAGGGCATGCTGGAAAAAGTGATGTGCATCAGTCAGGATATCGGGGAGAAGCATGAACTGGAAAACTTAGCAAATACCGATGGGCTGACCGGACTTTTCAATGAGCGCTATTTCACGATGATGCTGCAGGACAAAGAGAAAAAGAAGCTGCCTTTCGTGCTGGTGTATCTGGATCTGGATCAATTCAAGCCCATCAATGATACCTACGGACATGCGATGGGGGATAAGCTCTTGCAGGAAACGGCGAAGCGCCTCTTGCTGTGCATTCGTAAAAATGACTATGTATTTCGCATCGGCGGCGATGAATTCACGATCCTCTTCAGCATGGATTTCGATGAGCATATGATAGGAGAGATCAAGAAACGGCTGAAGGAGATGCTGGAGAAGCCCTTCCAGATCGATGACCACACACTGCACGTGGGATGCAGCATAGGCTTTGCCGCGTATCCGAAGGAGTCTGTCGACACAACATATATCCGCATCTTGGCCGATCGGCGCATGTACGAGGAGAAGGAAAGAGATCACAAGGAAAGATGATGAAGCAGAGCGTTCCTTGATTGCGTTTGAAAGCCTCGAGTGAATTAGAAATTAGAAATTAGAAATGAGAAATGGTGGTGCGGCGCCAGATCCTTCGACTCAGTTCTCACTGTTCCGCTTTTACATGATCGAACATCCGACATTTCACTCCGCTCAGGATGACGAAATGCGCCGCGGAGTATAAATAATGGCGATGCCATGGACGGGCATTCCAGTCACCAGTCCCTAGTCACTAGTCACTTGAGACTCCTAATCCCTAGTCACTAATCCCTAGCTACCAGTCATCAGCCACTCCTAGCCTCCAAAAACTATACCCATAGTCAATTATTAAAAAAGAATAAAATTGAAAGTTTCCTCTTGCAAAATGAAAGCAAGGGACTTATAATGCAAACATCAAATTCATATTGGTGGATGAAACATGTGGGAGAAAGCCGTAAGGCTTACCGAAGGAGTAACACTCTCAGGTATCTCGAAAGAGGTAGTACCGCATGTGGACACACTCTGGAGAGTCTCATAATAAGAGCGCCGAAGGTGTAAGGGTCGCAAGATCCCAATCTCTCAGGCAAAAGGACAGAGAAAAAACGTCACACTTCCTGTGATCGTTCAGGTAGACAATGCCGGCTTCCAGAGTTATTTTTTATTGGAACAGCCGGCTTTTTTATTTATCTTACTTTCCTGGAGGGAGACAAAGAAATGGATTTGAATCTTGATTTGCTGAATGCGATCGATAGTTTTGTATGGGGACCGCCGCTCTTGGTACTGCTGGTAGGGACGGGTATCCTCCTGACGCTTCGTCTGAAGTTCCTGCAGATCTTCCGGCTGCCGAAGGCACTGGGACTGATCTTCAAAGCACAGAATAAGGGAAACGGGGATATCGACTCCTTCAAAGCTCTCTGCACAGCACTTTCTGCTACGGTAGGCACAGGGAATATCGTAGGTGTCGCGACAGCGATCGCTGCCGGCGGCCCGGGCGCTATTTTCTGGATGTGGATGGCCGCATTCTTCGGAATGGCCACCAAGTATGCCGAAGGTCTTCTGGCGGTGAAATATCGTGAAGTGGACTCCAAAGGCGAGATCGCCGGCGGCCCGATGTTCTACATCAAGAATGGTATGGGGCCTAAGTTCAAATGGCTGGGATCGCTCTTTGCCATCTTTGGCATATTGGTCGCTTACTTCGGTATCGGTACTTTCGCTCAGGTGAATTCCATCGTCGATATCACCAAAATGACGATCGGTCTCGATCCTATGTGGACCGCTCTCATCCTGACCATTCTGGTCGCAGCCATCACCTTGGGCGGGCTGCAGTCTATCGCATCGGCCGCTGCGAAGATCGTTCCGGCTATGGCAGTGATTTACTTTATTTCTACGATCGGTGTACTTGTGTATTTCGCAGACAAGGTGCCTGCAGCCATTCAGACCATCGTGTACAGCGCCTTCTCTGGAAGTGCAGCAGCCGGCGGTTTCCTGGGTGCGACAGTGATGCTCGCGATGAGAAATGGTATCGCCAGAGGCGTATTCTCCAATGAATCCGGCCTCGGCTCTGCTCCTATCGTAGCTGCTGCCGCTAAGACCAAATGGCCTGCAGAACAGGGTCTGATCTCTATGACCGGTACCTTCATCGATACCATCATCATCTGCACACTGACCGGTCTTTCCATCGTCGTTTCCGGCGAATGGATGAATGGTCTCAACGGTGCAGCACTCACGAATGCCGCTTTCAAAGATGCATTCCCCGTATTCGGCGGCTATATGCTGATGATCGGGCTGATCCTCTTCGCTTTCACCACCATCCTTGGATGGAACTACTATGGGGAACGCTGCATGATCTATCTCTGCGGCACGAAGGGCGTCCTTCCCTATCGCGTCATCTTCATCATCCTCGTCGCAAGCGGCGCATTCCTGAAGCTTGAAGCCATCTGGGTCCTGGCGGATATCGTCAATGGTCTCATGGCTATTCCAAACCTGATCGCCCTTCTGGCTCTCTCCGGCGTCGTCGTAAGAGAGACAGCTAAATATTTCGACCATCTCAAAACTGGTAAAGCATACGAAGAATACGAAGATTTAGATCCCAGTAAGGTCACAATGTCCAAGGCTCAAGAAAGTCTCGAGGACTAGCATCAGGTCCTGATATAACATATTATTTCCTCCCTGAAGGTTTTCCCATTTTCCTTCCCGGCGGCATAATATGACACCCCATCCGGCAAAGGGCACTCCTTCGGATAAGCCCTCCTAAACTGATCCAAGGAGTTTGCCGGGCGGCGGGGAAGATCCCCAGAAAATCTTCCCCGCCGCGGAGGCCCTACCTCTTTATAAATGGCGAAAGGCATATCTTGAGCAAGGAAGCCCGCAGGAGATCTGATCTCCTGCGGGCTTTTGTATTTTAGTTAGAAATGAGAAATGGTGGTAGCGGCGCGAAAAAGATGGAAGCGCCGCAGGCTTTAGAGAGAAGGTATTAGGGATTAGAAAGGGGACTGGCGGTTTCCCCGGGCTGTCATCCCGAGCGAAGTCGAGGGATCTCCATGGCAGAATGGAATCAGCTCTTATAAGCCTCTATGGAAACGATGACTCGATGCATCGCTTTAAGGCTTTCAAGCAAGCGACGTTTGACGGTTTGCAAGAAAGATTTCTCGGCTGCGCTCGAAATGACGATACGGGGGATGCCTTTTCTAAAAAAGCGGAGAAGCCGCCACCACAAGTTTGAAAGAGACTATTCTTATTCCCTACTTACGAAGTCTCATAGGGGAAACAGGTTCTGAAGGTTCAAAAGGTTCACAGGTTTCCCATCTTTCGTGAATACCGCAATTTTAAAACTCCGCGGCGCTTAGATCCTTCGACTCAGTTCTCATGCTTTAGATAAGCCATTCTCTAATATACGACGTTTTTCTCCGCTCAGGATGACGAAATGCGCCGCACCGACACCTTTGAACCCGTAGAACCCACAGAACCCGCTGAACCTTTTTTGCACGTAATCAAAGGGCGGTATGCCCCACGGGCTAACCCTAATCCCTAGTCACCAGTCACTCAAATGAAATTGACAGCCTCGTATGGGGCCCTGTCATGCTTATCCTGCTGGTCGGTACCGGTGAATTTCAACAGGATAGGGGATTTTTTTATTGGCAGAAATAAGGCAGGTCAAGGGATGCCGGGGCTCTGCATAGGAGAGATGAGACATGCGCGCCAGCTTCACTGCCATTCTGAAATGGGGCGCTTTGCCCCTTTTCACGTGGCCTTCGGGGTATTTTTGCGGCGAATTGGCTGCCGTCATCCCGCGCCCAGACCCTGATCTTGCTGTCATGAGCATTCATTTATCATTTACAAGACCCATCACGATACCAAAATTGATATACTTTTCCTATTGAAATTTGATAAAATTAAAGTAGCTACAAAAAAGATATAAATTATATCTGTATCGTAAATATGCAGAAAATATTCGTCAAAAGCACAAGAGAGAAACTTTAGTATAGCAAAAGGTTTACAATATAAAAAATGAGCAAAATTCGTATGTTGCATTTTGATTTTCATCGTGTATAATCTAGGTAAATCACTTGAGACTTCGGAATTCAGTATCTGGAAAGCCCAAGCGAAAAATGTATGTTGCCGCATACCATATAGGTGGATGATGTACACTGAAAAATGAAGGTCTTTATGATCTTCTGCCGAAGGAGTAACACTATCAGGCGTTCAGTAAGAACACGAAACTGTGTACGGACACGACTCTGGAGAAGCTCGCTGAAAAGATGCGAGGGCCGAAGGTGTTAAAGGATTTCACCCGTAGAAATCCTGAATCTCTCAGGCAAAAGGACAGGGCTGGCACTTGGGTAACTCCCTTGTTTTCATGAACCATGAATTCGCCAGCTTCAGTCTTCTTCGAACATAAGACTGAGTGCGGCGATTTTTTGTTTCTTATCACAATAAGAACAGTTACGGGAACAAGGGGGATTTTACAATGGATATGGTGCAAATCAATCAACTTGTCGGTGAGCTTGACAGCTTCGTATGGGGGCCTGTCATGCTGTGTCTTCTGGTCGGTACGGGTGTCTACATGACACTGAAGCTGCGTTTCCTGACTTGGAGAAATCTGCCATACGCATTAAAAATGATCTTTTCGAAGAAGTCTCGCACGACCAAGGTCGGGAGCGGTGACGTCTCTCCTTTCTCTGCGCTGATGACTGCGCTTGCTGCGACCATCGGTACAGGTAATATCGTCGGTGTCGCGACGGCGATGTTCGCCGGCGGCCCGGGCGCTCTGGTCTGGATGTGGATCTCCGCATGCTTCGGCCTTACGACCAAGTTCTCTGAATGTATGCTCGGCTTCAAGTTCCGTGAAGTGAATGCCAAGGGTGAAATGAAGGGCGGCCCGATGTTCACCATGAAGAACGGCTTCAAAAACAAAAAAGCCGGTCTCTTTCTGGGTACTGCTTTCGCTCTCTTCGCTGTCCTTGCTTCCTTCGGTATCGGCAACATGACGCAGGCGAATTCGATCTCCACCGCGATCAACACCACCTTCGGCGTATCGAATGAGATCGTGGGCGCAGTTCTGACTGTCATGACCCTCGCTGTCATCGTCGGCGGTATCACTTCGATTTCCAAGGTTTCTTCCGTTGTCGTTCCCGGCATGGCTGTCTTCTACATCCTGGCTGGCCTTTCCTGCATCATTCTTAACATCGAAAACATTCCGCATGGTCTTTACCTCATCGTGATGATGGCTTTCGATCCTACGGCTGTCGAAGGCGGCGTCGTTGGTACCATCACCGTTTCCGTCATGAATGCGATGCGCTATGGCGTAGCGCGCGGCTGCTTCTCCAATGAAGCCGGCCTTGGCTCGGCAGCGATTTCCGCCGCAGCCTCCACCACGGATCACCCGGCAAGACAGGGCTACATCTCCATGACCGGTACCTTCATCGATACCATCGTAGTCTGCACCATCACCGGCCTTACCATCGCCTCCTCCGGCGTGCTCGGCATGGTCGGCGCGGATGGCAAGCCGCTCACCGGCGTAGCACTCACCATGGCAGCATTCTCTTCCAATATCGGCGTCATTGGTTCTTACATCGTTTCCATCGGTATCATCCTCTTTGCTTACTCCACCATCCTCGGTTGGGAATACAATGGTGAAAAGGCTTGGGAATATCTCTTCGGTACCCATAAGTACAACATCATTTACCGCGTTGTCTTCTCTCTGGTAGTTTATGTCGGCGCGACCCAGACCCTCGATCTGGTTTGGAACCTCTCCGATATCGCGAATGCCCTCATGGCGATCCCGAACCTGATCTCCATCCTCGTCCTGGCTCCGGTCATCAAGGAAGAAGTATTCTCCTTCCAGGCTGTGATCGAAAAGGAAAAGGCAGCGGCTCGCAAGGAAGCTCTTGCGGAAGCAGAAGAAGCGCAGAAGATCTGATGCCTATATATAAGGTATAAAATAAATATAGTGAAATCCCTTAGGAATGAGCGAGCAGCTGCCGTCAGGCGGCTGCTCCTTTTTGATGGAGCCCTTCCCAAGGAGCGGATCAGGGGTTGCAGGAAGAGGATGAGGAGCCTTGGATAAAGAAAGCGTGAGATCGGGAAGCGGCTTCTCGGTGCTTCTCTGGAAGCGGGATAGGGAGGCATGCCGGTCCCCAGTCACTCTCCCCTTGAGGCGAGACAAGCGTACACACCAATTATTGCGAGCGTATACATCAATAAACAAATGATTATAAAAAATGAAAAATATAGAAAAATGGCAAAAATTATATAATGTAAAACATAAGAGAGTAAAATCATATAATTTATTAAACATCAGATTGCAAATTACATGAAAATGTATAGATGATTTCACAAATCTATTGGTCATTCAGCATGGATGCGCCTATAATGTAGTCATTGATTTTAATAGGTCAGGGCAATGGCGTCCATGGGACAGCCGCTCTGGTGCAGGAGGGAAGAAATGAATCTGTCTATTCAAATTTTCCTGTCATTGGTCTTATCTGTGGTGGTAGGACTGATGCTGGGAGAGGGTGCGGCGGCTCCGGTCAAGATGTGGATCGCGCCGATCGGCACCATGTTTATCAATCTCATCAAAATGATGATCGTTCCGGTGGTCTTCTGTTCTCTCATCGTGGGCATGACATCCATGGGGGATATGAAGAAGCTGGGGCGCATCGGGGTGAAGACACTCGTCATTTACATGGTGACGACAGCGATCGCGATCGTGATCGGTTTTGCCGTCGCTATGGCGATCGAGCCGGGCATCGGCATGGCTCTGCCGACGGCAGAAGCACCGAAGGTGAAGGAAGCGCCGTCGATCATGCAGGTCTTTGTCGCAATGATCCCGTCGAATCCGATCGCTTCCATGGCGAAGGCGGACATCCTTCCGATCATTATCTTTGCGCTCTTCACCGGGGCCGGTATCATTTCCGTCGGCGGAAAGCGTGCGGAGATCCTGATCTCCTTCTTCGATGCGATGGCTGAGGTATGCTACAAGATCATCGCCATGATCATGCGTCTTGCACCGATCGGCGTCTTCTGCCTGCTGCTTCCGGTCGTCGTCATGAATGGCCCGAAGGTGCTGCTTCCGCTCTTATCGGTCATCCTTTGTATGGCGATCGGCTGCTGCATCCATGCTGTCGGCGTATACTCGACGCTTGCCGGTGTCTCTGCACACATGAGCCCGCTCACATTCTTCCGCGGCATGTCGGAAGCTATGGCGATCGGCTTCACCACCTGCTCTTCTGCCGGTACGCTTCCTGTCAATATGAGAAATGTCCAGACGAAGCTGGGGGTCAAGAGAGATATCGCTTCTTTCGTCCTTCCGCTGGGCGCGACCATCAATATGGACGGGACGGCTCTTTACATGGGCGTTTGTTCCCTTTTCATCGCGAATGTCTTCGGTATCCCGCTGACCTTTGATCAGATGATCATGATCGTCCTGACCGGGACACTGGCTTCCATCGGTACCGCAGGCGTACCGGGCGCCGGCCTCATCATGCTGGCGATGGTCCTGCAGTCTGTCGGTCTGCCGCTCGAAGGGCTGGCACTGGTAGCCGGCATCGATCGTGTGCTCGACATGTTCCGTACCTGCCTCAATATCACCGGCGACGCAGCGGTTGCTGTGGCTGTCAATGCGACAGAAAAAGATACGGAAATGGAATAAGAGGATTTAGGGCTATCCCGTAGGGTGTGCCACCTTTGGTTCCGTTTGAAAGCCTTTCTTGAATGAGAAATGAGAAATGGTGGTGCGGCGCATAAAAACAGAAGCGCCGCGGAGTATAAATAAGGCGATGCTCGAAGATGGCATTTAAGTCGCTAGCCACCAGTCACTAGTCACTAGTCACTAGTCACCCAAACACACATAACAACTCTATACTGACTTGGATGATCCATGGGGAAAAAGACCGAGGGCAATGCCCGAGGCTGCCGAAGGAGTAACACTATCAGGCGTTCAGTGAACACGAAACTCCATGGGGACAGATCTCTGGAGATCTCTTCAATGAGAGCCGAAGGGGCATAGGCGGAAACGCTGTAATCTCTCAGGCCAAAGGACAGAGCCGATTTCATGAGGAAAGCTCATGAAGCCGGTTCTGTTTTTATTTTATACAGAACCGGCTTTTTTAGGTTCGCTCACTCTTTTCAGAGAAAGGGAAAATAGGAGGAAACATGATGACAGATATTTTGAACCAGATCGACGGGCTCGTGTGGGGGCCATGGCTTCTGGTGCTTCTCGTTGGCACCGGGGTACTTCTGACCTGCCGGCTCTCGCTCCTGCAGGTATTGAAACTGCCGCGCGCACTGAAGCTGATCTTCTTTGCGAGAAACAAGGGTGATGGCGACATCGACAGCTTCAAGGCGCTTTGCACGGCACTCGCTGCGACGGTCGGCACGGGAAATATCGTCGGCGTAGCGACGGCGATCAAGCTCGGCGGCCCGGGCGCGCTCTTCTGGATGTGGCTTGCCGCTTTCTTCGGCATGGCGACCAAGTATGCGGAAGGCTGCCTTGCGGTCAAGTACAGAGGAGTGGATGACCAGGGCAATATTGCCGGCGGCCCGATGTACTATATCGAAATGGGTCTTGGCAAGAAATGGAAGCCTCTCGCCGTCGCTTTCGCCATCTTCGGCATCATGACGGCCATGCTCGGCAGTGGTACGACCACGCAGATGAATGCGATCACGGCTTCCGTGCAGGCAGGATTCGGGGTCTCCACCTACATCACCTGCGCCGTCATCACGATCCTTGTCGCGATCATCACCTTTGGCGGCTTGAAATCGATCTCCAAGACAGCCTCCAAGATCGTTCCGGCGATGGCAGTCGTTTATTTCATCGTCACTGTGATCTTCCTCGGTCTCAATGCGGGTGAACTGCCGCATGCGATCGCTCTCGTCATCGACGGAGCCTTCAATGGTACCGCAGCGGCCGGCGGCTTCGCAGGCGCCGGCGTCATGCTCGTCCTTCGAAGCGGTATCGCCCGCGGTCTGTACTCGAATGAGTCCGGTCTCGGCTCTGCGCCGATCGTAGCGGCGGCAGCAAAGACCAAGTGGCCGGCCGAGCAGGGGCTGATCTCCATGACAGGCACCTTCATCGATACCATCATCATCTGCACCATGACCGGACTCACCATCATCGTGTCCGGCCAGTGGCTGGGAGAGCTCAATGGCGCCGAGCTCACGCAGGCGGCTTTTGCGACGACCTACGGCGCTTTCGCTCCCTTCCTTCTGACGATCTCCTTAACGCTCTTTGCTTTCACCACCATCATCGGCTGGAACTACTATGGGGAACGCTGCTGGGAATACCTCTTCGGCACGAAGACCATCCCTGTGTACCGCGTGTGCTACATCGCCGTGCTGGCTTCCGCAGTCTTCCTGAAGCTGGAAGCCATCTGGGCGCTGGCTGATATCGTAAACGGCCTCATGGCCATTCCAAACCTCATCGCCCTTCTCGGGCTTTCGGGTGTCATCGTTTCTGAGACGAAGAAATACTTCGGACATCTTGAGATCCGCGATGCCAGACTCGCGGCGTATAAGGAACGCCGCATCGGGAAAAAAGCAGAAGTATAATGGGGAAAAGATCCCGTCGGAGTCACTCCGGCGGGATCTTGTATTGGTGGGGCAAGGGTTCAGGGTTCAAGGTTCAGGGGTGAGGCGGCGCATTTCGTCATCCTGAGCGGAGAAAAATGTCGTATGTTAAAAAATAGCTTATCTGAAATAGGAGAACTGAGTCGAAGGATCTAAGCGCCGCAGAGTATAAATAATGGCGATGCTCGAAGGTCTGCGGATAAGCAGGTTTCTCGTTTGGGATTCCCTGATATCGACCGCCTGACCGCAAATGACAAAGATTTCTCGCTTCGCTCGGAATGACGATGCTAGGATATCGCATCACCCACCATCTTAGGGCATTGCCCTATTTATACTTGCGGCGAAGCCGCCACCACAATCCTGAACCCCGAACCCTGAACCCCGAACCCCGAACCCTGAACCCCGAACCCTCCCTCCTTGACCGCCGCCCGAAACTACGCTACAATAAGTAGTCATGGAAATTCGTAGAAGCTCTTAGAAAAGGCGGCTTTCTATGATATAATAAATAGGATTATAAATAAAACAAAGGGGGCGGTCAGTCTTGGAAAAAAAGGTCATTATCAATGTCACTTCTCTTCAGCGGAATGAGGCGGGAAAGGATGAGAAAATCACCCTGGAAACGCCGGGCATCTATGGCGAGAAGGACGGCATGAAGTACGTTTCCTATGAGGAGACCAAGCTGGCCGGCATGGAAGGGACGACGACCACGCTGGAGATCCATAAAGACCACGTGCGCCTCATCCGAGACGGCAGCTTCCTGCAGGAGCAGGTCTACCGCATCGGAGAGAAGAACCACTCCCTGTATGAGACCCCGATGGGCACGATGGATATCTACGTCGTGACGCGCGAGATCGAAGACTCGATCGAGGCGGGGAAGGGACGTATGCGCCTTTCCTATGATGTGGAGCTGAAAGGCCTGTTTAACCATTTGAATGAAATTATTGTAGAAGTTCGGGAGGATCCGGAGGATTCATGGAAGTCAGAGAAGAACTGAAAGAAATCATTGAGAAAGCGAAAGAGGCAGCTATCGCTGCCGGTGAACTGCCGGAGGGCGATTACGCGGCTGTACAGCGTCTGGAAGTGCCGAAATCCAAGGAATTTGGTGATTATTCCACCAATGCGGCTATGCAGTGGGCGAGAACAGCTCACAAAGCACCGCGCATGATCGCAGAATCCATCGTGAAGCATCTGGACACACCGTTGGTCACTCGGACGGAGATCGCGGGTGCCGGCTTCATCAATTTCTACCTTGCCGCAGATACGGTGTACAGCGAGCTGAAGCAGATCCTGAAGGCTGGCCCTTCCTACGGGGATCTGCCGAAAAATAAAAAAGACCGCATCCTTGTCGAGTATGTCTCGGCAAATCCGACCGGCCTTCTCCACATCGGACACGCCAGAGGCGCTGCCTATGGCTCGGCGATGGTGAATCTGCTGCGCGCAGCCGGCTATGATGTACTGTCGGAATACTATGTGAATGATGCCGGCAACCAGATCGATCATCTGGCGGAATCCATCAATGCACGCTATCTCCAGCTCTGCGGTCTCGACGCTGAGATCCCGGATGACGGCTACCATGGACAGGATATCATCGATACAGCGAAGAATATCCTTGCCAAGGATGGCAAGAAGTACCTCGATATGGATGAGAAAGAACGTCTGGAGATCTTCAAAGAGCTCGGCCTTCAGGAAAAGCTCGCAGACCTCAAGAAGGATCTGCAGGAATTCCACGTCGACTTCGACAACTGGTTCTCCGAAAGATCTCTCTATCCGGATCAGGTGAATGAAGCGCTCAAAGTCCTGAAGGACGAAGACAATATGTACGAGAAGGACGGCGCTCTCTGGCTCCGCACCACAAAGAACGGCGATGACAAGGACCGCGTGGTCATCCGCACGAATGGCGTGCCGACCTATTTCTGCTCCGATATCGCCTATGTAGGAAATAAGATCCGCCGCGGCTACAACAAGCTCATTGATATCTGGGGAGCGGATCACCATGGCTACATCATCCGTCTGAAGACAGCCATGAAATTTTTGGGCTACAACCCGGATGATTTCGAAATCATGCTGCTCCAGATGGTGACACTTCTCCGCGACGGACAGCCGGTCAAGATGTCTAAGCGTACCGGACAGGCCGTATCGCTGCGCGAGCTGATGGAAGAAGTCGGCACCGATGCAGCACGCTATTTCTTCTGTGCCCGCACACTGGACTCCCAGATGGACTTCGATATCGACCTGGCCAAGAAACAGTCCAGCGATAACCCGGTCTATTACATCCAGTATGCGAATGCCCGCATTCACAGCCTCTTCCGTCAGGCGAAGGAAGCCAAGGTCACCTGGGATCCCCAGTTCACCGGCGTCGATTTCACCTGCCTCAAAGAAGAATGTGAAATGGATCTGATCAAAAAGATGGAAAACTATCACCAGCTCATCGATGGAGCCGCGAAAGAAAGAGCTCCGCAGCGCATCGCCAAATATGCGTACGAGCTGGCAGCCCTCTTCCATCATTTCTATAGAGAATGCCGTATCCTTGGTGTAGACAGCGAAGTCACGCAGGCGCGCCTCGGTCTCATCACCGCCGTCCAGTACGTCCTGGTCCACGCCCTCACCATCTTAGGCATTACCGCTCCGGAAAAAATGTAAGAAAAGGATAGGCCTCACAGGTTCAAATGCTTCGCGGCGTCATAGGATGCGCCGCGCTGCACCTGCTGAACCTATCACAGCTCATTTCCTGGTCCCCAGCGACCAGTCACTCTTCCTATCCACCCTATCTCAAAGGAGGTCCCATGACAAAATACATCTTCGTAACAGGCGGCGTCGTTTCATCCCTGGGCAAAGGCATCACCGCGGCATCCCTGGGCAGACTGCTGAAGAACAGAGGCTACAAAGTCACCATTCAGAAATTCGACCCTTACATCAATATCGACCCGGGTACCATGAGCCCGTACCAGCACGGCGAGGTCTTCGTCACCGATGACGGCGCGGAAACCGATCTGGATCTCGGTCATTATGAAAGATTCATCGATGAAAATCTGTCCAAGGCATCTAATGTCACCACAGGCAAGGTCTATCAGGCTGTCATCAACAAAGAAAGAAAGGGCGAATACCTAGGTTCCACCATTCAGGTCATCCCGCATATCACAAACGAGATCAAAGACCGCGTGCTTCGTGTCGGCAGAAATGACAATGCAGACATCGTCATCACGGAGATCGGTGGCACCGTCGGTGATATCGAGTCCCTGCCATTCCTCGAAGCCATCCGTCAGGTCAAGAAAGACGTACCGAATCGAAATGACGTCATCTATATTCACGTCACACTCGTACCATACATCGAAGCCGCTGACGAACTCAAGACAAAGCCGACCCAGCACTCTGTCAAGGAGCTGCGCTCCATCGGCATCCAGCCGGATGTCATCGTCTGCCGTACCGTGAAGGCACTCTCTCCGGATATGAAGAGAAAGATCGGTATGTTCTGCGACGTAGAGCCGGAAGCCGTCATCAATAACCTCACCGCCAAGAGCATCTATGAAGTACCGCTCCTTCTGCAGGAAGAAGGCCTCGACCACATCGTCCTCCAGAAACTCGGCATGGAAGACACCAAGTGCGACATGGAAGACTGGAAAGCCATGGTGGACCGCATCGTTTCCTCTGATAAAGAACTCAACATCGCTCTCGTCGGGAAATATGTCGAACTCCATGACGCCTACCTCTCCGTCGTCGAATCCCTGTCCCATGCCGGCTACGCCTTCGGCAACAAAGTCAAAGTCCACTGGATCAATTCCGAAGTCCTCGAAGAAGAGAAACCGGATCTTCGCGAAGTCTTCCAGGGCATCGACGGCATCGTCGTCCCCGGCGGCTTCGGCTATCGCGGCGTCGAAGGCAAGATCGACACCATCAAGTATGCGCGCGTCAATAAGATCCCGTTCCTCGGCCTCTGCCTCGGTATGCAGTGCGCCGTCATTGAATTTGCCAGAAATGTATGCGGCATGACCGGTGCAAACTCCTCCGAATTCATCCCGGACACCCAGTACCCGGTCATCGACCTCATGCCAGACCAGGAAGACGTCACCGAAAAAGGCGGCACCATGCGCCTTGGCATCTATCCGTGCAAGCTCAAGGAAGGCAGCAAAGCCAGAGAACTCTACGGCGGTCAGGAGATCGTCTACGAACGTCATCGCCATAGATACGAAGTCTCCAATGCCCTTCGTCCGGAGCTTGAAAAAGCCGGCCTCGTCATCTGCGGCACCAGCCCGGACGGACGCCTCGTCGAAACGATCGAGCTCAAGGATCATCCGTACTTCGAAGCCACCCAGGCTCATCCGGAATTCAAGAGCCGCCCGAACCGTCCGCACCCGCTCTTCCGCGGCCTCGTCGAAGCAGCCATCAAGCATAGAGATGAGAAATAAACGAACAGCAGTATGAAAAAAGCGAACCTCGAAAGGGGTTCGCTTTTTTAGGTTGGCGGGTTCAAAGGGTCAAGGTGGCGGCTCGTCCACTGATTGTGAATGAAAGTTTTGCTCGAATGAGGAATTAGGAATGAGGAATTAGGAATGATGGTGCGGCGCATAAAAATATAGAAGCGCCGCGGAGGTTTGAAACTAGGGAAACACTGATTCTGCGATTTAATCAGCGTTCCCCTGGTGATTTTCTCGTATCACAAACCTAATCCCTAGCTACTTATCCCTAGTCACTCATTCCCGCCTTCAAACTTGTAGTGGCGGCTTCGCTGCATGTTAGATGACGGTATTCCCGTATCGTCAGCCTTCCCCTCGAGGGGAAGGTGCCCCGAAGGGGCGGATAGGGCACCGGCGGTATGCAAGAGAACGGGCTAATGCGGTAGCAGATCATCTCGCTTACTCTCAAAATGACGCTGCGAGAGACTCACCAGTCACTAGTCACTTAAGGATCCTAATCCCTAGCCACTCATCCCTAGCTACTAGTCCCTAGTCCCTAGTCCTCAGTCACCAGTCACTAGTCACTAGCTACCAGCTACTAACCATCAAAAAAGGAACCGCTTTCGCGATTCCTTTTTTTATTTCTTGAGTCCGCCGTGAAGTTTCATTTTCCTTTCGCGGCAGGCGGGGCAGTCTCCGCCCCCGCCGCAGCATCCACCGCCGCCGATGGTGGCATGATAGATGTGACGGCAGGCAAAAACGAAGAGGATGGCGATCACCACCACCACAGCATAGACAGCGGGATTCATGGTTTTCTCCTTTTTATGTATTCGAGAGAAGTCAAAAATAAGAACAAGATTCAGGGCTAGACCACGGGGCATGCTGCCCCTTGATCGTTTGCAAAAGAAGGGGAGCGGGTCCTACAGGTTCAGAGGGGGTAGCGCGGCGCATTTCGTCATCCTGAGCGGAGAAAAACGTCGTATATGAGAGAATGGCTTATCTAAAGCATGAGAACTGAGTCGAAGGATCTAAGCGCCGCGGAGTTTTAGAATAATGGTATTCACAATAGACTTTCCCTTCTGCCTCTTCGAGGCAGTCTATCCTGCGCCTTTGGCGCGCCCCTTCTTCAAGGGGCTGCTCAGCAGTCACGCGATAGCGGAGATTTCCCCAGCTGCCAGTCACCCTTACGCTTTCGCAGCAGCGGCTTCGGAGATTTCTTTCTCCTTCGGAGCCGGACGGCAGATGAAGTAGAGAGCAAGAAGGCAGAGGACGATGGCGATGCCCTGAGAGAGGCCGAAGGCAGCGCCGTAGAAGAGCCAGCTGCCCAGATGGTAAGCTACGAAAGCCATGCCATAGCCGAGCACGACCTGGAAGCCGATGGCGATAGCCGCCCATTTGCGGTCACCCATTTCTCTGGCGATGGTCGCGATCGCAACGACGCATGGCGGGTCAAAGAGGTTCAGGATCATGTAGGAGAAAGCAGCGATCGGGGTGAACATGGTCGCAATGCCGGCCATAATCTCTTCGTCTTCGGCTTCTGCTGCGACGCCATTCAGGACAGCCAGGGTACTCATTGCATTTTCCTTGGCCATTTCTGCGGAGATGACAGCGACAGCGCCCTTCCAGTCGCCGAGGCCGAGTGGCGCAAAGATCCAGGAGATCGCATGACCGAAGGCAGCCATCATGGAGTCTTCGATGTCTTCTACCATTTCAAGACCTGCATTGAATGCGGAGAAGAACCAGATGACGACGCAGACCGCGAAGATGATGGTGCCGGCTTTGATGATGAAGCCGCGCGCTCTTTCCCACATATGGATGAGGACACCCTTCATGGACGGGAAGTGGTAAGCCGGAAGCTCCATGACGAAAGGAGCCGGATCACCTGCAAAAGCACCTGTCTTTTTGAGAGCGATGCCTGCGAGGATGATGACCGCGATACCGAGGAAGTACATGGCCGGCGCCATCAGGATGGAGTCCGGGAAGAATACGGAAGTGATCATGGAAATGATGACCGCCTTTGCCGAGCATGGGATGAAGGTGCAGAGCATGATGGTCATGCGGCGGTCACGCACATCTTCGATGGTGCGGGTCGCCATGACAGCCGGTACACCGCAGCCGCTGCCGACAAGGATCGGGATGAAGGACTTGCCGGAGAGACCGAATTTACGGAAAATGCGGTCCATGATGAAGGCAACACGCGCCATGTAGCCGGAGTCTTCCAGAAGGGAGAGGAAGAAGAAAATGAGGAGGATCTGCGGCACAAAGCCGAGAACGGTGCCGACACCGCCGATGATGCCGTCTACGACAAGGCTAGACATCCAGTCCGGCGCTTCGATGGACTCCATGAAGCCAGTCGCTGCGTCATTCACGATCTCCCCGAAGAAGGTATCATTCACCCAGTCTGTCGCCCAGCCGCCGACGGTGGTGACAGAGATGAAGTAGACGAGCGTCATGATGAGGAAGAAGATCGGAAGCGCAAGGATGCGGTTCGTGACGATATGGTCGATCTTATCCGAGGTCGTCATAGAGACGCCCTGTTTCTTTTTCTTCATAACACTGTCTATGATCTTGGAAATGTAGCCATAGCGCTGGTTGATGATGATGGACTCGGCATCGTCATCGAGCTCGTCTTCGCAGTCCTTGATATGGCCTTCCAGATGGGACATCAGCTTCGGCTCCAGCTGCAGAGCTCCCGTCGCATCTTGGTCTCTTTCGAATACTTTGATGGCGTACCAGCGAACGAACTGGTTTTCGACTTTATCAGAAATCGATTCTTCGATGTGTGCGATGGCATGCTCGACGCTGCCAGTGAAGACAGACGGCAGGCGAAGCGATTTCTTATTCATAGCGAGCTCCATCGCCTTTTCAGCCGCTTCCCGGCAACCCTTCCCCTGCAGCGCAGAGATCTCTACGACCGGGCAGCCCAGCTCGGAGGAGAGTTTGTCGAAATCAATGATGTCGCCATTCTTTTTGACAAGGTCCATCATATTGATGGCCACGATCATCGGCAGACCGATCTCCACCAGCTGTGTCGTAAGGTATAGGTTACGTTCCAGATTCGTGCCATCGATGATATTCAGGATGACATCCGGCTGTTCGTTCACCAGATAGTTTCTGGCGACTTTTTCTTCGAGCGTGTATGGAGAAAGGGAATAGATCCCCGGCAGATCCTGGATGATGACGTCCTTGTGTCCTTTGAGGATACCGTCCTTCTTTTCGACTGTGACACCGGGCCAGTTCCCTACGTACTGGGAGCTGCCGGTCAGTTCATTGAATAATGTCGTCTTCCCGCAGTTCGGGTTGCCCGCCAGGGCGATTCGTATAGACATGTTTTTGTGTTCTCCTTCTTCTATATTTGGGTGGGATTGGTTCTGGTTAGTGGGTTCAGGGTTCGGGGTTATGGTGGCGGCGCGGAAATTTAGAAAGCGCCGCGAGTTTTGGGAAATGCGTCAGCACTCACCTTGAACCCTGAAGTTTGAAAGCAGGGGTGAGTAGCTAGGGATTAGGAGTGACTGGTGACTTGGAATCTCCGGCATCGTCATCCCGAGCGCAGCCGAGGGATCTCTACTGCCCTGCGGGAATCAGTGTGTATGCGCCGAGGTAAAACGATGTATTGGCGCTGTCTCACATCAGGCAATGAGCGTTGTGCCATAGAGATTTCTCGACTACGCTCGAAATGACAAAGGCGCGAAGCGCTATCAAAACTCCGCGGTGCTTCCATTTTTTATGCGCCGCACCACCATTCCTAATTTCTCATTTTTATTCTACTTCGATCGCTTCGGCTTCATCCTTACGGATGGAGAGCTCATAGCCGCGGACGGTGAGCTCGATGGGATCTCCCAGAGGAGCGACCTTGCGGACATAGACATCGACGCCCTTCGTGATGCCCATATCCATGATGCGTCGACGCAGCGGGCCTGCGCCGGTAATTTTCTTGACTTTGGCTGTGCTTCCGACAGCCACTTCTTTGAGTGTCATTGTATTCGTCCTTTCGTTTTGATAAGGTATAAGTGATACGGTGTGACCGGCGGATGGTGAGAAAGGCTCACCGTTAAAAGAATATCCGCTCTGCCATGGAGCGATCGAGCGCGACACGGCTGCCTTTCACCTGTACGATCAAGTTGCCTCCCATCTGGCTGATAATGAGTACCTTCGCCTCGACGACGAATCCCAGATCTGCCAGATGCTGGCGGATCTCATCTTTCCCGGAGATCCGCGTGATCGTCACGGTGTCTCCTGCCTTGGCAAATACCAAAGGCATCATAGGCATCCTCCTTTCTGAAATGCAACTCTTCATTTCTTCACTTTCGCTAATATTATAGTTTCCCATTTCAAAATTAGTCAATAGCCCGAAATATTTTTATTAGATGAGCAATATGATTATTTGCTACATTGTCTAATGTAGGTTAGGCTGACGGCAAAAATCATATACGCTTAGTCTTAAATTTAGGCATACAAAAAGCGCCATGCTTTGGCATGCCGCTTTTGTATTGCGTATTGTTTGTTGTTTTTCGTTTGGATTCTTTCTCCTTCCTCTGGAAGGAGGTGGCACGAAGCGCCGGAGATTGGCAGGCGGAACAAGGGAAACTAATCCCTAGTCACCAGTCACTAGCTACCAGTCACTTTCCGATAGGTACAGAAGCGATGCGGGAGCTTTCCCTCCCCCTCTATGCTCTCTTCCAGTTTCCAGCGGAAAGGATCGAAATCCGGGAAGTACGCATCGCCCTCGAAATCCTCCTCGATCTCTGTGATGTACATCGTGTCTGCATAAGGCAGGAGCTCGCGGTACATATGCTCGCCGCCGATCACGAAGCTCTCTCCTGCGGGCAGCGCCGCAAGCAGCTCCTTGACATCGTGGAAGAGAAGGACGCCCTCCGGCGCTTTGTAGTCCGGATTTCCTGTCAGCACATAATGGACACGGCCGGGCAGGACCTTTGGCAGGCTCTCGAAGGTCTTTCGCCCCATGACGATGGGATGACCCATGGTGAGAGTCTTGAACCGCTTCAGGTCATCGGAAAGGTGCCAGATGAGACGGTTATCCTTGCCGATGACACCGTTTCTGGCACGGGCAACAATGATAGAAAGGCTCATACGGACACCTCCATCGCGATCTTGTCATGGTGACGGTAATTTTCCAGCTGAATGTCTTCGGGCTTGAAGTCATAGAAATCCTTCACATCCGGATTCAGGACGAGCCTCGGCGCTGCATAAGCCTCCGGCAGGCGGGAGAGCTGGAGCTTCAGCTGTTCCACATGGTTTTCGTAAATGTGCGCGTTATTGATGACATGCGTGAAGAGCCCCGGCCGAAGACCGCTCACCTGCGCGATCATGCAGATGAGCGCCGCGTACTGGGTCATGTTGAAGGGCACGCCGAGCCCCATATCTCCGCTGCGCTGGACGAGCATGCAGTTCAGGCGGCCGTCATTCGAAACATCCCACATGGTGAGGAAGGCGCAGGGATAGAGTGCCATGTCCGGAAGGTCCTTCACATTCCAGAGATCGACCACCATGCGGCGGCTCTCCGGGTCTTTTTTCAGCATGTCAAGGAGGGTATCGACCTGATGGTACTTGCCGAGCTGATAGCCGTAGGCTTTCCCGATGGTGCCGTCCTCGCGCATCCACTCATCCCACACATGGCAGTTCCACTTCTGCAGCTCGCGCACATCATTCGACTGCTTCTGCCAGATCCAGAGGATCTCTTTCACGGCTGTCTTGAAGGCGACGAATTTTGTGGTGAGGATGGGAAATTCCTTCTCCAGATCAAACTGCATGATCTGATGCGGCAGTTTGTAGGCAGGCATACCCGTGCGGTTCTCGCCGAGTGCGCCTTTGTCCAATATATTTTTCACGATGCTGAGATATTCCTGATCAGCAAGACTCATGGTAGTGACTCCTTTGCTTGTTGTATGTTGTTTGGAAATAGGGACTGGGGACTAGTAGCTAGGGATTAGTAGTTAGGGATTAGGATTGGTACTGGCGTTTTCCCGTATCGTCATGATGGCCGAAGTAGAGGGATCGTTGTCGTTTGCGGTATTTGCGTGAATGTTCGAAAAGGAAAAACAGAAAACCTGTATCCTACAAACGTGGGGTCGGTCTCTCCTGCAAACTGCTTGCGTCAATGGTCATGAGCAGCGGCGTGCAAGAAAGATTTCTCGACTTCGCTCGAAATGACGAAACGCGCGAGGCGCTATCAAAATTCTGCGGCGCTTCTACATTCTTATGCGCCGTAGCACCATTTCTCATTTCTCAGTCAAGCGAATCTTTCAAACGCAATCTATGGAACCGCCGCCCCACAGGCTGCCCCTAAAATCTACACCCGATTTCCCCAGATGCATTTCACGATCGTTTCTCCGTAGCGATCGACCTTTTTCGGGCCGATACCGCGGATGCGTTTCAGCTCCAGCTTCGTCTTGGGACGCCAGAAGGCCATTTCCTGCAGCTGCTCATCCGTGAAGATGCGATTCCGAGCCAGTCCTTCCCGGGCTGCGATCGCATTGCGGACAGAGAAAAGCTGCTGCAGGAGCTGGGCATCGGGATCCTTTTCTTCGATGACAGGCTCTTCTGCGCCGGTCCGGATGATCTCCAGAAAACGCTCGCCGTATTTCTGCAGCTTGAATGCGCCGACGCCATGCACCGCACCCATGGCTTCCATGGACTCAGGGCGCTCGCGTGCCATCGCTTCCAGTGTCGCATCCGAGAAGATGACAAAGGGCGGCACATGCTCTTCGGCCGCCAGTGTCCGCCGAAGCTCGCGCAGGGCTTCGAAAAGGCCGTCCCGGCTTTCGCGGCGGGGATCGAGATCCCGCTCGACCGCGGCCTCTTTCATCGCATCCTCTGCGCCGAAGGCAAGGCCGTAGACCTCTGCCTTCCCCGCAAGGACCTCTTTCGCTTTGTCCGTCAGCTTGAGTACGGGATAGGGCTGTCCGTCACGGAAGAGGTAGCCATCCGCGACGAAGCCGTTCAGCGCGCTCTTGATATGGCCCAGCTTCTCAAAAGAGAGCTTGCCGAAGGTCGGCACCGTGAGGAGATCCTTCTCGATGAGCTCCTTGGTTTTCTTTCCTTTAAGGACAGCGGCGATGATGCTCGCTCCGTATCGCTCGCGGAGGGACAGGACAGTACGGAAAATGAGGACTGCCGCATCCGTGATCCTGACCTTGGCCGTCCGATTCTCGCAGTTGCTGCAGTGCCCGCAGGGCTCCTTCACCTTTTCCCCAAAGTAGGCGAGGACATAATTTCTAAGACACGAAGATGTCTGGCAATAGTCGATCATCGCATTCAGGCGCTGGTAATCCATCCGCTTCTGCTCCTCGCTCTGATTGCCATTCTCGATGAAGTATGTCTGGATATGTACATCCTTCCCGCTGTAGAGCAGGATGCACTCCGCCTTCGCTCCATCGCGTCCCGCGCGCCCCGCCTCCTGATAGTATGACTCAAGACTCTTGGGCATCTGGTAATGGATGACATAGCGCACATTGCTCTTGTCGATCCCCATGCCGAACGCATTCGTCGCCACCATGACTGTCGTCCTGTCATAGGAGAAATCATCCTGCGCCTGCCTGCGTTCCTCGTCCGTCATGCCCGCATGGTAGCGCCCTGCCGTGATCCCCGCCTGAGAGAGCCTGTCATACATCTCATCCACCGCTTTTCGGGTCGCGCAGTAGATGATGCCGCTCTCCTTCCGGTGCGACTTCACATAGCGCAGGATGAAATACTCGCGATTTCCGCCCTGCATCACGCGGAAGGAGAGATTCGGCCGGTCAAGCCCAGTGCGGAAAACAGCCGCCCCGGAAAGCCCCAGACTTTCCTTCATATCCTGCTCGACGAGCGGCGTCGCCGTCGCGGTGAAGGCCGTCACGATGGGACGCTGCGGCAGGCTGTCGATGAAGCTTTTGATCTTCCGATACGAGGGACGGAAATCATGCCCCCACTGCGACACACAGTGCGCCTCATCGACCACGATCATCGAGAGCGGCACCATGGAGAGACAATGCGTGAAATACGACGGCTCGAGCTTCTCCGGCGCCATGTAGAGCAGCTTGATCCGTCCGCGATACATGTCACGCAGCCGCTCGATCGACTCCTCGTAGGGGACCGTGCTGTTCACATAGGAGGCCGGGATTCCCTGCTCCGTCAGCGCCTCCACCTGATCCTTCATGAGGGAGATCAGAGGAGAAATGATGACCGTCCCCTTCGGGAGCAGCATCGCCGGGATCTGGAAGCAGATCGACTTCCCCGCACCTGTCGGCATGATGGCCATCACATCCTTCCCGGAAAGGATGGCAGAGATCACATCCTCTTGTACCGTGCGGAATGTGTCGTAGCCAAAATATTCCTTCAGCACGTCTTTGGGTCCCATGGCGCGCCTCCTTTCGATTCGAACATATTCATATTATTATAGCATAGATAAAGGGTTCAGGGTTCAGGGTTCAGGGTTCGGGGTTCGGGGTTCGGGGTTCAGGGTTCAGGGTTCAGGGTCAGCCTCGGGGGCGTGCCGTCCCTTGATTGGGGATGAAAGAGAGGGGACGGGTTCTACAGGTTCAGAGGGTTCAGCGGGGATGGCGGTGCATTTCGTCATCCTGAGCGGAGAAAAACGTCGTATGTTAGAAAATGGCTTATCTGAAGCATGAGAACTGAGTCGAAGGATCTAAACGCCGCGAATATATATGGGGCGATGCCCGAAGATCGGAGGATAGAAGTCAGATGTCTGATGTCTCCTAGTCTTATCCCTAATCTCTAGCCACTCCTCCCTGCTTTCAAACTTCAAGGTTCGGGGTGTGGTGGCGGTTTCTCCGCAAGTATGTATGAGGCAATGACCGATCAAGAATCATTCTCGCCCCTTCCTCTGGAAGGGGCAGACGAGCGAAGCGAGGCGGGGTTGGCATCCCCGCGTGTGAAAATATCGCTTCACGCAGCCAACCTCCGCCCCTTCGGGGCACCTCCTTCCAAAGGAAGGAGGGAGAAAAGCGGACTCCTTTGACTGGTAACTAGGGCTCAGAGTTCAGGGCTCTCGTGGCGGCTTCACCGAGATCGATGACGAGGTCGCAGCTGTTCTGGCATTCGTGATCTCACATGCGACGTTTCTCGCCGTTCAGGATGACGAAACGGGGTGATGCCTGAAGGCTGACGTCTGATATCTGATGTCTCTCAGTCTCCTAGTCTAATCCCTAATCCCTAGTCACTAATTCCTAGTCACCAGTCACTCATTCTCCCAGATGGCTTTCTTCCTCGATGAGCTTGTACACGAGAAGTCCGGCATCGTAGAGATCCTGCTCCTTGAGGCTTTCACGGCTGGTATGGAAGTCTGTCATGCCGACGCCGACCAAGACAGCGGGGAAGCCTTTGGTGCCGAACCAGTTTGCATCGCTGCCGCCGCCGCTCTTTGCGACGGTCATGGTCTTTCCCATGGAGGAAGCGGCTTTTTTGAAGAGCTTCAGCGCGGGATCGCTCTCCTTGACGAGGAAGGCATCATATGATTTCTCTTTGTGGACAGACAGAGAGCCTTCGGGGAATTTCTTTGCTGCTGTTTCGAAGGCATGGACCATCGTATCGACGAGTGCTTCGAGCTTCTTCGGGTCGCGGCTTCTGGCCTCTGCGCGTACGACGCAGGCGTCCGGGACGATGTTCGTCGCAGTGCCGCCGCTGATGATGCCGATGTTGCAGGTGGTCTCCTCATCGATGCGTCCTGTCGGGCAGCGGGTGATCGCCTCTGCTGCCATGGCGATCGCATTCGTTCCTTTTTCCGGCGCCATGCCGGCATGCGCTGCGACGCCTTTCAGGGTGAAGGAAAGCTGGTACTGGGACGGGCCGGCGTTATAGAGAGAGCCGGCAGGGCCGTCGGCATCGAGCACGTAGCCGAAGTCAATGCCTTGGATGTATTTTTCTTCGATGTACTTGGAGCCGAAGAGACCGATCTCCTCCTGTACGGTGAAAATGACAGTGATCTTGCCGTGCGGGATGTACATCTCCTTCATGAGGGCGATGCCTTCCAGGATGGCGGTCACGCCGGCCTTGTCATCGCCGCCCAAGATGGTGTCGCCTTTCGAAGTGAAGACGCCGCCCTCCAAGAGGGGCTCGATGTCCTTGCAGTGTTCGACGCAGTCCATGTGCGCGGTGAGTGCGATGGAGGGAAGGCCCGGGGCATTGCCATTCCAGACGGCGATCAGATTGCCGCAATTTCCGCCATTGACGGAGCCGTCATTGTCTTCGATGATCTTCGAGGTGCCGAGGCTTTTCAGCTTCTTTTTCAAATATTCACAGACTTCACGCTCGCCTTTGCTCGGTGCGTAGAGGGAGACAAGCTCCGTGAAGGTGCGTTTCATTCGTTCTGTATTGACCATAGTAAGACCTCTTTTCTTGAAAATGATAGGGATACTTTCATTATAGCGCATGAAGGAAGAGGGGGAAGAGGGTTCGGGTTGTCGGGTTCAGGGTTCTAGAAAATTAGGAATTAGGAATTAGGAATTAGGAATTAGGAATGAAGGTGGCGGCTTCGCCGAGATCCTTCGGCTCAGGTCGCAGCTGTTCTGGCATCCGTTATCTCACATACGACGTTTCTCGCCGCTCAGGATGACGAAACGGGGCGATTCCAGAAAGTAGTATTCAAGTAACCAGTCACTAGTGACTAGGAGACATCAGACTCCCGTATCGTCATTTCGAGCGAAGCGAGAAATGACGAAGCGCCGCGCGAAGCGCTGTCAAAACTCCGCGGCGCTTCTGATTTTTATGCGCCGCACCAACCCCTTTGAACCTTTTGAACCTATAGAACCCGCGGAACCTCTTTCTCGCGCAATCAAGGGGGGAAACGCCACGCGAGCTAACCCCGAACTTATTTTTCCAGCCAGAATCCCTTCCGGAGCGCTTTCCTGCCGTATTTCTCCTGAATACTGTCCATGGCTCTGGCGGCACGGGCGCGCTTCTCTTCTTTGTCTGAGAAGAGCGACGGGATGGACAGAGGCGCGCCAAGATTTGACGCGGTGACGCCGATGAGGCGGATGCCTTCGGTGAGCGGGATGCGGGAAAGCAGGGTCTGGCAGGCACTGTCGATGGTCTCCTGCAGATTCGTCCCTTCCTCCAGAGACAGACTCCGCATGATGGTTTTGAAAGACGCGAAGCGGATCTTGAGCGAGATCGTGCGCGCGGCAAGATCGTGCCTGCGAAGGCGCTGTGCGACGATATCACTGTGGATCGCGATCTCCCGATCTATCGTTGGGCGATCGGTCAGGTCATATTCATAGGTGGATTCATCGCCGATGGATTTCACCTGCCGGGAAGAGATGATAGGGCGCTCGTCGATGCCAAGGGAGAGGGCTTTCAGCAGAGGCCCCTGGTTGCCCAGAAGGGCGGAGAGTTTTTCCGGCGCTGCCTCTTGGATGTCGGCGATGGTGCGAAATCCGGCGGCCAGGAGTTTTTTCTCCGTGACACTTCCCACGCCCCAAAGACGGCGCATGGGAAGGGGTGCGAGGACTTCCTGCTCTCTTCCGTAGGGGATGATGCAGAGGCCGTCCGGCTTATTCATGTCACTCGCCATCTTGGCAAGGAATTTATTCGGCGCGATGCCGACAGAGGCCGTGAGATGCACGGCGCAGCGGATCTCTTCTTTGATGGCACGTCCGATCGAGCCAAGCGTCGGATACTGGCTCCCCATGCCGGAGATGTCGAGGAAGGCTTCGTCTAGGGAGATCGGCTCGTAGGCGTCCGCATAGTGAAGCATGACCTGATGGATCGCATCCGATGCTTCACGGTATGCTTCGAAGCGCGGCGCGACGAAGCAGCCATGGGGGCAGAGGCGCTTCGCCTGCGAGAGAGGCATCGCCGAATGTACGCCAAAGGCGCGGGCTTCGTAGGAGGCGGTCGCAACGACGCTCCGGCGGCTCTTTCCGCAGACGATGACAGGCTTGCCTTGGAGCGCGGGGTCGTCTCTCTGTTCGACAGACGCAAAAAAGGCGTCCATATCGACATGCATGATCCAGCGACGCATACGAACCCTCCTTTGTAAATGTATCAGCAAAATGTGGAATTGAAGTTTTCTGAGTGAGGAATTAGGAGTGAGGAGTGAGGAGTGTTGGAGCGGCGCAAAATAATTAAAAAGCGCCGCAGAGTATAGAAATGGATAAAGTCACATTATTTTTCATGATAGTGATTTTTATGAAGCGTGTCAATTCTTTGACAAACGAGTGCAGTCTGTGGATAATGGGGAAGACAGGAGCATGAGAAATTAGTTTATTATGCGGCGCTGTATGAATTGTGCGCCGCTACCTTCACTCCTCACTCCTAATTCCTCATTCCTAACTTGTTATAAAAGGAGGCTTTTATGAAATCATTAGTTCTCTGGTCTTCCCGTACGGGCAATACGAAGGCGGTCGCAGAGGCGATCTTTGAGGCGCTGCCGGGAGAGAAGGAGATCATGGAGGAGGGGCGCGAGGGAAACGACCTCTCTTGCTATGACCTTGTCTTTGTCGGCTTCTGGGGCTACCGCCGGGGCGCAGATCCTCTCGCGCAGAAGACGCTTTCTTCCCTTTTCGGAAAACATGTGGCGATCTATGCGACCGCCGGTACCTGGCCTGACTCGGAGGCGGCCAAGATGTATCTGGCAAATGCCGCCGCTCTTCTCCCCGAGGATGCCACTTGTCTTGGCACCTTCCTCTGTCAGGGACGCGTGAATTCCTTCCATCAGAAGAAACTGGCAGGGCTTGCCCAGGAGACGGCCCATGAAATGACCCCCGAACGCTTCGCCCGCTTGGAGGAGGCAGAGAAGCATCCGAATGAAGAGGACTTCGCCCGCGCCAAGGCATGGGCGAAGAAAATGGCGGATCTGGCGGCTGGAGACTAGTGACTAGTGACTGGTGACTGGTAGCTAGTGACTGGTGGCTGGTGACTAGGAACTGGTGACTAGGGACTGGAGACTAGGAGACATCAGACTCCCGTATCGTCATTTCGAGCGCAAGCGAGAAATCTTTGTCATTCGCGGCCCAGCGGTCTATGTTTGGAAATCCGAAACGGGAAACCTGCTCTGAAAGAAACCTTCGGGCATCGCCCTATTTATACTTTGCGGCGCTTTATTATTTTTCGCGCCGCACCACCATTCCTAATTCCTCATTCGAGCAGAGCTTTCATACACAATCAAAGAACGGCACGTCCCACGGCCCCCTGAACCCTGAATCCATTATCCTTGATTCCTCCCTCTTTGTCAAAATGACTTCTTAAAAAATTCTTGACAATCCCCTGCCTCATATGGTATTATCTCTAAAGTCAGCTATGTGGAGTGATACTCAAGTGGCTGAAGAGGACGGTTTGCTAAATCGTTAGACCGGTTACACCGGTGCGGGAGTTCGAATCTCCCTCACTCCGCCACAGGAACGGATCTCGTCAGAGATCCGTTCTTTTATTTTTATAGGAAAAAAGAAAAGGCGATGTGAAATAACGATCATCTCAGTTTCGCGTTCCATCTGCCGCGAGGGACTTGCAGCTCTCATAGGAGTGACCGGGAAACCTTATCCCAGCTGTCTTTCATGCCATAGTCACCCTATCCGCCCCTTTCGGGCACCTTCCCCTAGAGGGGAAGGCTGCGATACGAGAATACCATCTTCTAAAAAAAGGCGGCGAAGCCGCCACGAGAGCCCTGAACCCTGAACCCTGAACCAAATGAAAGTAAAGTAAAAAGGGGCTGTGAAGAAATGAGGATTCATTTCTTCACAGCTCCTTTGACATACAGTGATTTTCCGGGCGGGTCAAAAAGCCGCCTGTACAAGTTCTCTCTTAGTCTGTGCCATAAAAAACCTCCTGATATAAGAATCATCACTTCCAACATGTGATACGTCTTATATTAGAAGGAAATCCAAAAATGTAAAAAGGAAAATAAAAAAGGGCAGGGTTCAGGGTTAGCCCTTGGGGCGTGCTGCCCTTCGATTGTTTGCGAAAGAGGGGAGCGGGTTCTGTAGGTTCTACGAGTAGGGCGGGGAAGGTGCGGCGCATTTCGTCATCCTGAGCGGAGAAAAGCGTCGTATGTTAGAGGAAACGCTGATCTGGAATATAAGAACTGAGTCGAAGGATCTAAGCGCCGCGGAGTTTTGATGGCGTTTCGCGACGTCGTCATTTCGAGCGCAAGCGAGAAATCTCTATGGCAGAACGCTCATTGACTGATGTGAGACAGCACCAAGACATCGTTTTTCCCAGGCGCATATACGCTGATTCCCGCAGTGCAGTAGAGATCCCTCGGCTGCGCTCGGGATGACGATGCCGGAGAATCCCAGTCACCAGTCACTGCTAATCCCCAGTCCCTAATCCCTAATCCCTAGCCACTTATCCCTGCTTTCAAACTTACGGCGCTTTTGATTTGTGCGCCGCACCACAAACCTGAACCCGTCAACCTGAAGTTTGAAAGCAGGGATTAGGGATTAGTAGCTAGGGATTAGGAACCTCGAGTGACTGGTGACTGGTGACTGAAATGCCAGCGCATGGCATCGCCCCATATATACTCGCAGCGAAGCCGCCGCCTTCATTCCCCACTCCTCATTAGCCGCCCCCATTCATCCTTTTGATTTCAGCCAGCAGGTCCTCCGCTTCTTGGAGCGAAGCGGCTTCCCTGTCTTCATTTTCTACAAGGCTCATATCGATCGCCATGCCTTCGTGGAGATCCTCAAACCAGGCGGCGGGCAGCCGGATCTCCTCTTCCTCTTCCGTCAGGAAGACCGCCACCTTCTCCTCGATGCGGTCCAGTGTCAGTTCCTTTTTCATCTTAGCGCTCCTTTGTGATCTTGTAGCCGTCGCCCGTGGTGGTCAGGGTCAGCGTGCCGTCGCGGTCGGTACGGTAAATGTGGACCTTGGCTTTTTCAAGCTTCGCTACGGTTGTCTTATGCGGATGTCCATAGTCATTGTTCAGTCCGCAGGAAATGAAAGCCTCCTTCGGTGAGACAGCCCGCAAAAAGTCCGGAGATGTCGACGTGCGGCTGCCGTGATGGCCGACCTTCAGCACATCGCTCTTGAGCGTCCCCCTGTCAGCGAGGATGGATGCTTCCTCCTCTTTTTCCGCATCGCCGGTGAACATCATGGAGAAATTGCCGTAAGAGAGCCTGCCGACGATGGAATTGTTATTGAAGTCGGAATTTCCCTTCTGGTCCTTGATGACCTTGACCGGCCCGAGCACCTTGTAGCTGACGCCATCGAAGAAGGAGAGCATATCGCCCGCTTTCAGCGCCTTATAGGGGATCTGGTTCGCCTTAATGGCTTTCAGATAGTTCTTGTAAGACGCCGTGCCGGCCGGCATGCCGTCATCATAGATGGCTTCGACCTTGAAATTTTTGAAAATGGCCTGCATCCCGCCCAGATGATCGGCATGCGGGTGCGTGATCACGACCTTGGAGAGACTCTTCACGTGATACTTTTTGAGCAGTGCCACGATGGTATCACGGTGCTCGATGTCTCCGCTGTCGATCAGAACGAATTTTCCATCCTTCTCCAGCAGGCAGGCATCGCCCTGTCCGATATCGAGCATACGTACCGTGAGAGCCTTCCCGCTCTTCGCCTCACTGCTCTTTGCCTTCGAAGCCGCAGAGGACGAAGCTGCCGCGCCACCGCCGCAGCCCGCTGCCGCCAGTCCGACCGTAAGAGTGAGTACGATGGCCAGAAGGTATTTCCAGATCTGTTTGATGGATAACATATAAGTCTCCTTTTGTAAAATAGGTGCAAATAGTTCGGGGTTAGCCCGTGGGGCGTGCCGTCCCTTGATTGCGTGCAAAAGAGGTTCATCGGGTTCTATAGGTTCAAAAAGGGGTGGTGCGGCGCATAAAAATCAAAAGCGCCGCGAAGGTTTGAAACTTGCGGTTTTCTCGTATCACAAGCCTAATCCCTAGCTACTAATCCCTAGCTACCAGTCACCAGTCACCAGTCACTAGTCACTAGTCACTAGCTACTAGC
>ENA-ORMS01000689-ORMS01000689.1-human-gut-metagenome-genome-assembly--contig:-NODE-689-length-32073-cov-7.240177_pt1 | contig 32073 bp, 23 predicted proteins | sample MGYA00242104_ERZ508997 | MGnify/ENA primary metagenome ERZ508997 (study PRJEB26280, sample SAMEA2338704) | human gut metagenome | biome: human gut; feature: human-associated habitat; material: faeces... | reverse complement strand
GGAGTGGGAATGAAAGTTAAGAACAAGCCTTGACACAGTTTAAATTACACCCCCCTCAATGATGATAGTGGTACATCATATATTGTATGATAAATAAGGAGAATAATAGCCACATACTATTATTCTCCCTTTATTATTAATCATTAATATCGCAGGTAACATTTATATATCCTTTACCTGCATTAGAACTACTACCAATTAACTTTTCACCATCTTTCAAAATCTCTATTGTACCTTCATATGATGCAGAATAACTGCCGTTGTTTGTACCTGATACAGATAAAGAAGCTTTGAATTTGTTATTTACAGGTCCAACAACCTTTGTAAATTTTATACTTCCCGATTGGCTTTCAGTTACAATACTATTTTTGTCTTGAAACTTTATGGTTGTCGGTGTTGGATTTGAAGTATGCCCGAAAGGGGGACGATACCATGAACCTCCAGTTACTGTATATTTAATATAGTAACGTGCTTTACTATCTCCAGATTCATCATTATCAGATGAGCAAGCGGATAACAAGAGCAGATTACTAACAAAAACAATCATTAAGATAAGAAATTTCTTCATATTTTTACTTTACTTTTTTTTGTTAACTATTTAATATGCAAAATTAAAGAATTTCAACGAATAAACAAAGTATATTCATTGAAATTCGTAATAAAAATCCAACAATGGAATCATGTAGAATCATCTTCCTCGATGGTAGCGATGTTCTTGATGATGACTTTCATCCTGGTTGTTGCCTTTTTCTTCATCCGCCCCTTGCTTTTTATCAGGAGCAAGATTCTCGTCACTCTCCACGATGCCGTTGCCATCTACGTCAATATCGATGGGGGTGGTGGAACGCATATCCAAGTTGGACGATTGACTCTGACCTTTTTGAAGCTTATCTACATAGTCGATAATCTTATCCGAAGACCTCTCGGCGGCTTTGATCACAGCTTTGGTATAATTAGGGTCATTCTTTAATCGTTCCTTCCAAAACTTGCTACCAGCAGTCTCACCAACATCATAGCCATACTTCTGTCCTACAAGTCCACTGCCAAGATGTACAATCAGTCCTTCTTTGAGAATGTTCTCAAATCTTGAAGATACAGGCTCTGATTTTCTTGTTCTCATAACTAAACCCTCGGATAGGTCTTGCAAGAAGCCATCCTTCTTATCATATTCTCCTACAGGCGCAACATGTATAGTATTGTCAATAGCGGAATAGGAAGCGGAACCAACAGAAGAGTCAAAGGATGTTTTGGTGGTAAATCTATTGTTATTTACCAACGATTCAATGGCATCCTTATTCTCAGAAGATAACCGGGATTCAAGAACTTGGTTGAGCTTCATGTTACTGTACTCCTGAGGATGCTTCATCGGATAATCTGTCTGATCAATGTTATAGACATTCTCAACGCCATTCTTTGTTATAACCGGAATAGCTACAGCTTTTTCATTTACACGAATACCGTTGGCATTCATCGTTGCCAAGTTGAGGAAGACAGGAACTTCATATCCATGGTTGCGGCTTGCTATATTCAACATCATTGCTGTTGTTCCTGAATATTTATGTCCGCTCATATCCATAGGTACAGACTCATTACCGTTATCTGAAACAGTCAATCCCTTGGAGGTTGCCAGTATGGAGCCGTATTCTTTATATACTTTCTTTTCCATGTGCTCCTGGGTATGCCATCTGCCATCTGTCTTTGCTTTGAGAAGCAGAGGATTAATAAATCGAGTTTCAGAAGTTTGCTGTCCTCTCTGCTCTCTGAGAGGCAGGACATCTACGGATTCTCCATTTCTTATACGTTTGTCGCCCTTGATGTAAACACGTGGGTCAATACCATCGAGGAGGTCTTTTAAAGGTCGGTCGGCTACATTCTCAGCTGAGGTGAAATGAATATGCAAGAAATCGGAAACGGCTTTCCAAAATCTATTTAAAATATGCTCCATACGGCCCAAAGACCTTGCAGCAGCAGCCTTTTCTGTCATGTTGCCGTTATTGGTCATACGAGACATTTCTTTACGGAGTTTTTCGGCACCTCTTTTGCCAGAGTAGGTAGCTAATACCTCATCAGCAACTTCATCTTCGGTCTTCAATTCCGAATAGTCTTTCTTAATTTGCCCCCATAAGGTAGTCGTTTTCATCAAATTCACGATATTGCTCCATTCATTAGGATTGTTCTCACGAATGGCATCAGCCCAAATATGAGTGTACTCATGGATTGGAGTCTCGACGTTTGCCACACTTGGGTCGATATAAATCTTACCATTTGTGGCAAATCCCCAAATTTCTCCTTTGGAAGTCTTAAACTTATTTAATTTATTTACATCAGATTTGGCAGTATCGTCCTTTTGTTGTATCTTTGCACAATCTAAGGTTTGACCGTTGTTGTTATGTGCTATTAAGTTAGTTTTTGTCTCTTCACTGAGGCTGGACGTGACAGACGGACGAACCTTTTTATTTGTATAGAAATCATTGAATACCTCGTGTCCTTTTTCAGATTGTGTTATTACTTTATATGACACGTTATTTTGTGGATTATTATATTTATACTCAATCTTTCCATTGGCACTAACTTTACGATTACCTTTGGCTATTACAATAGGAATAAGGAGAATATCATCGGCTGTTATAACACCTTTATTTGTATCATAATGCCCATAGACGCTATGCTTTGCACCTGCGTGGAAATCATTCCCTTGGCGCATTAATATTGACTTATCCTTATCGTCTCTACTTACATTAAAATAAAGATTGTCAGCTTTACCTGTATAAACACCAACCACCGCTTGTTGTTCTTGTGTCAGTTCTCTTCCTTCGAGCTCTTTTCCAATTTTATTCATTCTTTTTAAGGTACGAGTGCCCATTTCCTTCACTTGATTGGAGGCTTCTTGATGAACTTTCTTGGCTTCATCAACATCGGTTATGACATCCATACCACTTCTACGCATCTTATTAACAAGTGAATCTCTCAGTGCAGCTTCTGTTTCTGTAATTGCCTCACCTTTCATTACCTTGTGATGACGAACATTCGGCTTCTGGAATATATTGTCAAGAATTAGATCCAATTGCTCCAGTCTCTTCACGTCAGACTCACTGAAGGAATAAGATTTAGAGTCGTAAGCATCTATCATCTTCTTCATTTCCGTATTGAATGCGAATGTGGATGATGCCAAATCGGCAAGCATTTCATTACGGTCTTCTGGTGCCAATGGAAAGGAACTATGAGTGTAAGAATGAAACTCCTCCTCATTTCTTTGGTACTCACAGAACAATTTGGAAAGCGTAGTCTTGGAAGGAATGTAATCCCATTCTCCAGATAGCAGTTTCTCCTTGTCTGTCATCGACTCCACATAGTCTTTCATCTGAGGAATGCTTACCAAATCACGCAAATGTTGACGTTCCTTTTCCGCTTCGTTCAACATGGTTGCCATTAAGAAATTAGGATCTTTCCCAGTTAACGTAATTTCTTTATGCTTGTCAAGGTTAAAAGCAATGGTTCTGCCATCTTTTGTTGCAACCACTGCGTTCACAACACCATCATTGGTTGGAAGCAGTGGACCATTGTTTTCCTTAGCATAAATCTTGTTTTCCCCAAAGTCATTGCCAAGAAGCGTTGCTAATGAATATATTATACCATTAACTCGCTCTTTCTCTACAACCTTATCGATAGTGTTCAGTACGCTTCTGTAACGGTGTGCAGTGTTTTCATCAATAGCAATACTGCCTGTCTTATTGCTGTTATCAGTAAACACTACCACACGCATCGTATTATCATTGTTTATAGACCATGACGTTGGAATCAGTTTTCCGTCAAACGCATTCACCTCATGTACTTTCTGTAGTTCCAATGGCAAAATTCCTCCTAATACAGGTGGATATGACTTATTGATGGATTCAATGATTTTATTGTACAGTTGCTTGCCTTGCTCCATATCAGTAAGTTTATTAACAAATTCTTGTTTGTCAATATCGCTCATAGTCACCATGCTTCTACCAAGTTCTCCTTTAAAATCGACATACTCCATGGTTTCCTTGGCAGAAGAAAGGTTGTCCTTATTCCATCGTTGAAGAATAAGTTTAGGGGTATCTGCAACCAAGTGTCCTTTATCGTAGTCTTCAACCTTCACAACATCATTTCCGTTGGAAAAATAATTGCCTACAAGACGGCTTGCCTCGTAATTGGTGATAACCTTCTCATACTTATCTGGTATTTCAAAACCTTCTTCTTTTAGGAGAGCCAACTTCTCAGCCTGTCTGCTTGGTGTGTCTGGGATGATTCTTCCATCAACCCATGTTGCCATAAGACCGTCCTGCCATTTTACAGAAGCATACTTGCAATCAGAGAATTTATCCTTGCTTTGCTCAAAAGCCCATTTTCCAGTAGCTACCGCCCATTTCTCGATGGTGGTCAAGTTTCTGTTCTTTGACAGATAATCCAACTCCTCAGGACGAAAATAATGGTTCTGAGGAAATGGCTTTAGCTCGTTCTGTGCCTCTTCCTGTCTGTCACCGCCAAAGATTTGTTGCCATCCCTGCAAAAAGCGGTTCATAATATTCTTTGTCTTTTGTTTTGCCATAATTATTTCTACAAGAAAGAAATAGCACCAACTATTCATTGATGCCATTTCATAATTTATTAACTATTTATTCCTGGATAACAACAGATATGCTGCTGTTATGGTTCCAAGTGACAACACCCCTACTATATAGCCAAAGGATATGACAAGGTGCTTACTGCTGTGCTTGCGCTGCTGTGCCATCTTCCTTCTTACTAACATCCCAAGCAGCAACAGATTTTACAGAGCATTCTATATGCAAGTTGCTCTTGTAAACATTCAAGCGTAGGTCGCCATGTACTTCCACATATTTCTCAGCTGCGAAATAGTCTGCATGGATAGGATTGAGAACAACGAAGTTTACCCATGTAAATTCACGGTTCTCTCCATTCTTGTCAGAAGAGAAAGCAGAAAAAGTCTGAAAGTCCTTACCTTTCTTGCTCTTACGGTCTTCGATACCCTTCTTACCAATCTTACCCAAGAACTCCATGCTGCCTTCAAAGCGGTCAGATACTGTAGATTCATTAAACTCTGCCTCCTTGTCGGTGCGCATGTTCCAGTACTCAACATTCTGGTTCTTTCTTATGTGTACAACACCATTAACAGTGACTCTTCGACCAGTAGAATAGTGGCTCATAGTCTCGGCATTAAAAGGTGCTGAGACATTAATATGCAATTCCTTAACTGTTTGGTCACTGCCTTGAATTGCTGTCACTATGGCAAAAGAAATAAACTTACTGCCATCATTTGCCGTCTTTTCTTCTGCGGAACTAACGATATTTCCGCAAACAGTTGCATTCAATTTAATCATTGTCTTAATATTTATATGTTTATATTATTATCACTTGTATAGTTAAGCCAAACGCTGTCCGTTGGACTGCTGTTGCTCAGGATATTCTGTGTCAAAGTTTACGCTTGCCCTCTGCTGCAAGGCTTTCACATCTACGGTTTCCCTATCACGTTTCACAACATTATTGTCCTCTTGGTTTTGACCATTGGCTTCTGTTTGTGAATTATTATTAGCCATCTTGTCGGCTACTTCATCGGCTTTGATCTTCATGGCAAGACCTAAGGCAGCTTTGAACATTGAGGAAATCAATTCAGAGAACATATCTTGCCCTGTGGCTTGTTCTCCATTCTGCTGCATTAGGTAAGCAAGCCATTTGTTTGGGTCGTTAGAATTGGTTATATTTGCCAACAATCTCATGTTTTGGTCTTGCTGCAATTGATTTCCTGTCTGTCCGCTTCCCAAAGACATGGATGAGCGTACTTCTGCCAGGTAATCCTTACCATTCTTGTCAAGAGAAACTGGCATATTGCCTCTTACCTCCAGTTCAGCAAGATATAATGCCGGATTGAATCTCTGCCATTCGCCATTTTGTTTCAGAACTTTGGTTTCAAAGTGCAAATGTGGTCCAGTACTATCCCCGGTATTGCCCGAAACACCAATCTGCTGCCCAGCATTTACAATATCGCCCTTTTTTACACCGATTTGTGAAAGGTGCATATAGGTCGTTTGAAACTTTGTTCCATCTTGTCGACTATATTCCACAGTGATCATATTTCCTGCTGCCCCATTATTGGGTTTCACTGCGGTAACCTTTCCATTGTCTTCCGTAGCAAAAACAGGTAGGTTCTGACCTTTTGTAGATAAATCAAGACCTCCATGTTTATGTCCTGGGCGATTCACTCCATATTCAGAACATAGTCTAACTTTAGACAAATCTATAGGCAAAGCCCAGTTTCCCTGAAGAGGATTCAGCAACTGCTTGGAAGGGGCAGAGGTTGGAGTGGAAGGGGCTTTGCCGTTCCTCATATATCCAATCTCTACGCCTCGCTGCCGGGCTTGCTCCAATGCCATCTGGTCATATTTATATAACTGGTTCTCACCGATAAGATTGATGAGCTTCTGGGCATAGGTCTTGTCTGAGGCATAACCGGCTGCCTTGATTTGGACAGCCCAGTTCTGATAGTCGGTAGAAGAGTATTTGAAACAGTTTCTGTAACGTGAAGCCATCAGTACTTTAGAATGGTTCTCCACGCTCTCCTCTACACTGCCATAAACCCTGAATGCTTCCGGATAGTTGTGGTCATCCACCTTCATAATGGTGGGACCTTTCCAGCTGCTACCTGCTTTCACACCGAAATAATTATTGTAGTTGGCTGCCAGGTCGGATGTGCCATAACCGCTTTCCAATGCCATCTGCTGCAAGGTGATAGAGGCAGGAATGCCATACTTAATTTGTTGGTCAATGGCTACTTGTGCATATTTCTCGTAAAAAGCTTCTTTTACTGCTGACATATATACTTTTAATTAAGAGAGTGAGCCGCAAGGCGCACTCTCTGTTGTTCTACCTATTTTATATATGCACTCCACGTGATGTGGATTGCTTCTCCTGTTCTTCTTGTTTTGGCTCAGGCTCAGGTGCTTCCTTCACCTCAACCTTCTCAGTTTCCTTCACGACCTCGCTTTGTGTCTGCTGACTCTCCATGCCTTTTCTGAGGACAGGCTCAAAGACAACGGCTGCAACAGCCTTCTTGTATTCTGCCATATTATCAGCAAGCCACATTCTTTGCCACTGCGTTTCATTGACAGGTGCATAGTGACGTTCTTTATCGATAGTGGCAAAAATAAGCTTCACTTTAGGATCTTGCGCCGACTTCGTAATGGTTGGATTGACAATCCTGCTCATATCTATATCCTTGGCTGGATGTGGATTAATGATGTCAACTCTAACATCGGGAAACTGCTTGGCTACCTCATACCATTTGTTAGCCAAAGCCGCACGTGTTGTTTTTTCATCAGGAGTGTTACGCACACTGAAATATTTATTCATGTGCTCCTTGGGTGGATAAACAGAAAACTGCGGTTCATTCTTTGGCTTGATATAGAATGCCCAACGTCCATAGTCATCCTTGATAGCTCGAAAATGTTCTATTTCTACCTTGTTCTCCTGCTTTGGCTGTTGGGCAACCTCAATGGTCTTGTGGTTTACAAGCTGATATTGCTTCAACTGGTTAAGACTTACATCTTTTCCTTCAAAGTAAGAGTTTGGCTTGTTCAAGCCTAAGGAGCCTCCTGCATTATAGAACTTCACCTCATTAAAGCCTTCTTTCTTCAATGCGATAGAAATTCTGTCCTTTCGCATTCCTTGCACCTCATTGTTAGCTTCTACAGAAGCACCAGCCGGAAGAATGACATCAACCTTGTTTGCCTTTTTATCTCTTATGACTACAACTTCCTTTGTATCTATACTTGGAAGTTTCGCCAAATCTGCGGCTAACGAATAGTTCTCTGCCTTATCCGTGATCATCTTAGGTGGAAGCTGGCCACGGATAGCCTTATAATCGACTTCTCGCTTTGCTATCAAATTGTCAATAGTCTCAACGGCATTGTTCACATCCCTCTCGATGACACCAACCATCTTTGGGTTTTCCTTCAACTCACGCTCCCAATAAGGGATAAGTTTCTGGCTTTCTTTCGACAGTGTTGCAGGGAGTCCTTGACGTGCCATAAGCACACCTGCGGCAAGTTCTTGCACAAGTTTCTCATGCTTGGCATCATCTTCAGGAAGGAGGCTGTTTCTGCCAGAACGATCAAGACGATTCTCTGTACCAGTGGCAGCAACGACAGCTCTATATATGTCATTAGCTTTCTGTAAAGCAGCAAGGCGTTCGCTTCCAACACTCTTATCAATCATGCCACTTACTTCAATCTTGTCATCTGCCTTATCATACTTGGCATCTTGAATCACCATAACACGCTCATATTTTATACCCTCCTGCTTCGCTACAGTTTTTGCTGTGGAGTAAGCTCTGTCAAGAACAGCTTTACCCTCTGGAACACTTTTTACAAGTTTAGGGTCTTCCAGTTGGTCACAAATTGCAACACGATGACCTGCACGGATGATATTTGGCAGATGTACATCCAACATTGTATGGGCGAAAGATACCATGTCTATCTTCTTACCTTCAATTTCCTGTTTGGTAACAGGCAAATGCGTAGCCTCTGCCGCTTTCTTAGCGTCACTTTTATATATCTCATAGGAGTCATCTTTTCTCATGATGGCAATTACATCTGGGTGTTTTGCCTTTATTGCATCAAACTGCTTCAAGAAGCTTACGGTAGTAGAAGGCTTCAAACTCTCCTGTTGTGCTCCCTTTTCTTTTAAAAGGGTCACAAACTGGTCACCACCAACAGCAGGATAAGTTGTCTGGTCGATATTATAGATGTACTGAGTAAGGCGAGAAGCGTGTTTGCCATACATCTTCTTTTCTTCATCCGACAACTTTTCATACTCTTTGTTGCTGATAATGTCATTCTTATCAGTTAAGTTCTGATAATCCCACTGAGTCCAGTTGAATGGAGTAGCCTTCTCTCCTTGCTTTACAGCAACACCATTTTTTTGAGCATTATTGAACAATGTGAAGACGTTTGTACGGTAGCCCTTTTGGTCTGACTGCAAGTTCATCATTATATTGTTGTATGCAGTGACAGGGGTGTGAGAAAAGATAAACTCTGCATTACTCTTGGATTCTTTGTTCATCCAAACGCCGTCATTTGCCTTTGCAGCGGCTAAAGCTCCAAGCAATATTGCTGCGTGAGCAACACTTTTTGAAGGTTTATCCTCATCCTTCTTAGATTCTTGCTGTTGCTTTTCTTTCTCGGCTTGTTCCTGCTTCTTGTCTTCTTCCTCATGGAAGTCTTCATGTTGCTTATCATCAACAATATTTTTTGCCTCTTTCTCGGCTTGTTCCATAGGCACACCAGTCTCTGCAATGTCTTCAGCAAGATCTTCCACATTGGTTTGAACATTACTGTCCTCATGTGCTACTACATTTTCCTTTTCTTCTGCCTTTTGATATTCAGGCTTTTGGGAAATAACGGCATAAATGTCGCTCATATTCTCGGCGGTAGTTAACTCATGATTATAAGGATGCTGATAAACGTTCTTCTTTTCACCATTATCCATTGTCTTCTCAACCACAATATTATTTGTATCTTGATTGTAATGAAAATCAAGTGTCTCTCCATTTGGCATTGTGAAATAAGGAATAGGCATATCTGTAAACTTTTTAGCTATCTGTGCCTTATCTTGCTCTAACTTCTCTTTTGAATCTTCATTCAGAGAAATATTCTCATCAAGAGATTCTGGCTTCAACTCCTCATCCAATTCTTCTTCCTGCTCATCTGCCTGTTGATATTCAGGCAATTCAGAAAGCTGCTCATACACATTTTCCAAGTTGGCATCAAGAGGACGGTCAACATCGTAGTCAAAGGTTTGGTCAACTTTAAGACCTGCGTTAGTGGTTGTGCCAACCTCTATTTTATTGCTCTCCTGGTTGTACTGTAAATATAAAACATCTTCGTTAGGCATGGTGAAAGCAGGAATCTTACTCTTTATGTCGCTGAACTGCTTGGCAACATTTTCGTACGCCACCTTCTTCACGTCATCAGACGCATCGCTTTCAAGTCCATATCTCTCGATGTTGTCGATAATGTCCTGCTTAGTGACCTTGCGCATGAGGTCATAAGTGCCACCAACGCTACTGTTGTAAACAACGGCGTAGTTGTCATCCTCGGCGAGGATGTCATCGCCCGGAAACTTTGTCGCATTCTTATAGGTCTGACTTTGTAACAATGCGTCACCTTGATCATACTCCCTGGTAAGATGAAGAAGACTGTCATAGTCTTGCTTCTCTACAAGGTTGTCAAGTTCCTCACAACTATCTGTCGATTGCAGATATGTATGTGAAAAGTAATATATTTCGTCCATTTTTTCTTGTGTTGGTTCTACTGTTTGTTCTTGTGTAACACTTTTAGCATATTCTTCTCTTGGAATAATCTTATGTGCAGACTCTTCTTCAAAGAGATAATTTTCGCCATGAGTATTCTCGATGTTGGTGTGATAAGCCGTGATGATACTCTTGGCTTGGTCGATACGATGGGCAATCTGCCTGGTTCTGTCATCAGAAACATCCTCATACTTAGCGTTGATGTTCGAGTAGGCAGCTTCCATGTCATAAAGGGTTCTGCCTTCTTTATGATTATAGCGTATGTTAGGCAACATATCTGCTCCTGCCTCGATGATTTCCTTATCGGTTGCATTTGCCACCCATTCGCTGACATTATGATTATCCTTGAAATAATCTCTCAGTTCAGAGATATTTTTGATGCCCAAAGCCGTATGACCGTCATGTTGACCATCATTTAGTGTTGCCATAAAAGTGGAGAAGTATTCTTGCGGAGTTAACCCTTTCTCCTCAACACCAAATGGTTTAGGATTGTCTGTATTCTTTCCAATACCAGGAAGTTGGGTCAAATTATCTCCAAGTTCTCTGGCTGTCAATTCCGTTACATTTTTTTTATTTAATTCTGCCTTAAACGTATTCAGATTGTCCACTGCACTCAATTCATGGTTGTACGCCTCTGCCAAAATATCCTTTTGGTTATTCAACGACAATACCATCATGTCCTTTGCGGTGTCATAACGAATAGGCATATCACCATAATAGTCATCAATATAGAACATCTCCTTGCTATCAATCGCTTCAAATTCTTTTGCTATTTCTGCAGGTTTTTGATCTTTTCCAACAGCTTCTCTTGGGTCTTCCTTCTTTTGGCCTGCCTTTACTTCTTCAAATTGCTGTTCATTCTTGACTTTCTCTTCAACACCATCAAGAGCACCTTGAACGAGAGGTTTCTCTCCTAACGCAATACGTTGCTTGTCGATATTCTCGATAATTATTCTTGATGCCTTATTTACATCTGCCATGACAGTTACTATAAACTTAGGCTCCTTGCGAAGTGCGGAAGTCCAGTTCTGCAAATATGCCACATTGTTATCGGATATTCGACGATCAAAACCAAGGGTATTACCTACCATAGCGGAAGTGAGTTCTGCAACGAGTTCTTCTTTTGCATACTCTGGTGAGCCGAAAGCTGCTGGCTTCAGACGGTCAAGACGTGAAGGGTGACCAGTGGAGTGAGCCATTTCATGCAAGGCTGTACCATAATATTCCTGTCCATCCTTGAAACACTCTTCCGGGTCATCAGGATGAATACGGAACTGGGCTTTTGTTGGAAGGACAACTATATCTTTTGCAGGATTATAGTATGCGCCTTTTTCTTCCTTGTCATATTGAATTTTACATACCCATTCCTGCTTTTCCATCATACGGTCAATCGCCTTATTGACATACATTCCATCTGTTATAGTTTGCACATCTGTCTTTCTGAATTGAGAAACCACCGCATCATATTTCTCTTTATTGACCTCAGACATATTTGTCTGGTCAATATTAAACTCTGGATAGATTTTAAGAAAAGGACGGCGTTTGCATTCCTTTTTCTCATCATCTGTCATGTTATTAAACTCCTCTTCCGTTACCTTCTTGCCGTCTTTATCCTTTATGGAAAATCCCCATTTGAAAACAGGAACTGCTTTTTCACCTTTCAGTACATGGGCACCTTCTTTGTATAACTGCCCATAAGTCATATACACAGGTGCTTTATACCCATTTCCTGCTGTATGCAAGAACAATAAGAAGGCATTGCTGCCTTCATACGTTCGACCACTAATGTTTTGAGGCAGACCAAACATTGATCCGCCACCAATCCATCCTTTATGCCAGTCTTTCTGCATTTCCTCCATACGTTTTATAAGCATTTCTGCAAAACGTTGGAGAGCCGCATCTACCTTCGATGGTTCTTTTGTTTTTTGTATTGCCATATTGATAATATCTTATATTTTATAAATGACTATTTTTAAGGACTAAATACGTCCTTTCAAGCAGCAAAGTAAATACATTTTTAGCAATATCATACAAAAGAATTAATATATGTCTTATATTAACATTAATAACTTGATAAAAGACTTATTTGTGGCTTGAAATGTTAAAAAACGGCAGTTGTTTATTTTAGCTACAAAACATGATTTGTAAAAAGAAAAAAGCCACCCGACGCAACGAAATACGCCAGGCAGCTCTACTAAAAAGTTAATATATATATGTTTAAAACACACAGGGGTGTTACTTTAAACCTCGTTGCTGCTCTACATTCTCTTCTTGATGATGCAACTCGTAATTACGAGAAACAAGAGCATTGTTCTCATCATACTTTTGAAGAACAGCATTAGCCAGCGTGTTCAGTGGAACATTGCCACGCTCATAGGCATCCACTGCATTATCTGAAATATTAATGACCATTGGCTTTCCATCGATGGTTGCAACCATCGAACTACCTTTCATGACCGGATTTGAAATACGTTTGTTTAACGGCTCGTCAGAATATGTCTTGTAGGTCACTGTTCTGGAAGTTTTTGCATATCCTTCCTTTAGAGCAGCATGACCTGCATTGTTGAACAGGTTTGCACCACCAAATCCCAACAACAACATCTTCAAAAGAGGATTCTTGACGAACATTCCTCCAAATATAGCTGCCAAAGGCAAGAAATTATCTTCAAGTTTCATATTCGGATTCTTGCCAGTAAACATACCTATAAGCATATCTGGCAGCATAGCCAACACATAGCCCATATTTTTGGAGACATCACTAAATCCACTCAATCCCATTTGCTCCAAGGCATTTCCCCAACCTGCTGTTTGTGGAGTTGTGACATTGCCAGAGGATGATTGCTGAGGTTGTTGCACCTGTTGACTATAAGGATTGTAACCTTGATTGAATGATGTAGATGTGGAACTTGTAGTTGATGACGTTACAGAGGATGTATGCTGATGTGATTTTTGTTTATTCTTAGCTGGCACACCTTCGGTTATCGCATTGATCCTCGCCATATTCTTATCCCAATCATCCAAGGCTTTCTGCGTCTTAGCAGAAAATCCTGCTCTTCGATGCAATTGTGTTTGATGTTTATCCACAATATCGGCAGCTCTGGCATAATCATAGGCTCGCTGGCTTACTTCCTTAAAAGACATTTTCTTGCCTCCGCATTTTATCCAAGTTTTCTGCTCCTTAGACATTTCAATAGCTAAAGCATAAAATGAAGAAGCTAAAGCTCTATTCTGTTTACCTGTCTTAGTTAACATCCAAGATGGAACTTGGCTGTTACCATTATACGGAACACATTGTTTAATAAAGTCCGCTTTGATGGTACTTAACAATTTTGCAGAATTTCCTTTATGTCGTACCAACAGCGCATTACTTTCCTGTCTTGCCTTATCAGAGATAGATAATGGTGCAACCTTTATCTTTCTGCTTAATGCACTATTGATATTATTGATAAACTCTGTACCACCCTTCTTATATTTAGCAGAACCTTCCTGTATTTTCTTAAAGGCATTTTCATCACCAAATACAGTCTTACTATCACTTTTGGCATATTCTTCTTTTGACCAGTTCTTGGCAGATTTATGACCGAGGTATGTTCTTAGTCCATAATCACCAACAATTGAAACTCCTTTTGAAGTTGCCTTTATGGTCGTACCTGCACTACCGAAGCCACCAGTAATCGCTGTATCAAGTAGTGTTGCACCTGCAAAACCAGCAGCCTTGGTTATGGTAGAGGGATTATACATCGCTTCCGCTTTGGAATTTATTTTTTCTCCCAGTTCACCGTCCTTCAAGCCAAACTTTGGCATTGTGAAAGCCAATAAACTGTCAGAAAACGCCTTCTTTGCAATATAACTTGCCGTATTGTGAGGAACCTTTTCTTTTGCAAGTTGCTCTATGATGAGCGTCTGAAATCGATGCTGTACATATGATTCCGCATATTCAAATAATTTTTTTGATTCTTTACCGCCATGTTGTGCTACTAAATTATAATAGAAAGCAGAAACAAAAGTGCTATAATCATTTTGAAATCTTTTATCTTTGAACCACTTATTTTCACATCGTTTCACTAAGTCATCAACAGACATTTTGTTCCATTTTCCTGTTGCGTCTGCTATCATTTTGGCACGATATACAGAATTTATGCCGTGCATATTATCCGCAGCTTGTGCTAAAATAGAACGATTATCCTCTTTGTCCAAAGCCTTCATGAATTCCTTGTTCTGGTTCTTTTCAATCAGCTTTTTCTCTTGAATAATAGTTGATGCCATGTATCTACTGTAATACTGTCGAATACAATAATCAACCTGTGAGAAACTTTGATAATTATTTCCTTTAGCCATGTTTGTTAACATTTAGAATCCTAAAATCTGTTGGCGAGCTTGCTCGATAGCCTTGTGGTAAGCAGTCATCTGCTTCGGATAAAAACGTGATAGCCAGTCATCCATAGATATTTGATTGTTGATGAATTGTATGGCTTGTTGACGAGTTATCTCTATAGACTTTTCGCCTTTTTCTCTTCCATTGAACCAAGCCTTTGTCCAACAACGCATACCTGAAGTATCGAAATATACAGAGGCTTCTCTCTCCACATCATAACTGCCAACATTGATTGCCAAATCTGCGAGAGGATCTTCTATCAATCCGTCTTCGGCAGCTTGATTAGAAAGTTTTTTTTTTGCTGCTCATCCCAATTGGAAGGGAATATTGAATGCTTGGAAACCATATATCCCAGAAAATCTTCTATCAAAAGATTCTGCATTTTCTCAGCCAAAGGCGCACTTCTACTTGACAATCCAAGAGGGTTGCTTACGTCTGGAATTTTCTCGAAGAAGTAATTCTTGCTCGCTGCTTGCGTGAAGATGTTTCTCAAAATGGTGTTAAACCGAGAGGGTGGAGTATAAGCCTCTATTCTTATATCATTCATGTAGTTGGGAAACCATTGTAACATCATCATAAGAATCTCATCCTTGTTAGCATCGAAATTCGTATTTATATCCTTATTACCTAACTTTTCTGTAGTAGGCATTGCCTTAATACCCATTGCGGCAAGTTGTTGAATATTAGCCCATACCATAGGGAGAAATTCATTAGGGTCTATATCCTTACCATCAAAACGTACTCCCAAATGAAGGTAATCACCGCTCTGAGCAATTTCGTCACCTGCCTTAATTTTCATGCCATAATTTTTGAAGGCTTGCAATACATGCCCATATGTTACTTCATACTTTCCGTATTTTGCAACAATATAATTATCAAGTGTGGCGTTCTGCCCCATACCTATTATATAGCCAGAAGCTATAGCATATAGAGTTTTATCTTTTACAAGTAAGTCAATTCCTTGGTGTATGAAATCTTCTCCAGTCTTGGGATTCTTTTGCTTGCCATACCCAAGAGTAATTTGTAATTCTTCGTCTTCTTTAAGAGAAAAAGGCATCATATAGCCACTTTCGGACTCCAGAAGCATATCTTTAAAATTCTTATTCATATTATTAAAAATCTTTTTCTATAATGATGGGAAGGAGTGAGCAGCACTCCATTCCCATACAAACAATAATTGTTTGAAACATATATGTAGCATTAGCGGATATTGAAAGCGTCTCTACACAAACAGAGATAACTCCAATAGTTCCCAATGCAAATATTAATGCGGCGGTCTTTCTCATTATTATATACCACGTGAGCGAACTATCACATTTTCATCATCTACAACAGGCAGCTCCATTGTCTTTATACTTTGAGCTGGTGTAGTGGATTGAATAGCTCCGAATCCATATTGCTGTTGAGGAGTTGGTTGTATCTGTGACGATTGATGATTATTGATATTTTTCAATGTCATTCCACCTAACATAAGACTCGCAGCCTTGCCAAGCCAGCCGAAACGACCAAACATCATATAAGCAGATACGAGAAGACCTGCCAAATCAAGTTTGCTGACATTGCCGTTTGTGACAGAGTTCAAGGCATTGTTCATACCGCCCATTAAGCCATTTGCCATCCCATATCCTTGTTGCCCCATCATTTGGTTCATTGTTGGGTATTGCTGGGCTGTTGGGTCTGAATAATAGCCATTTCCATCATTTATCATTCCATTACCATTAAATGTACCTGCAATCATTTCTTTACCGCCTTGATAAAGATTACCAGCTTCGTCTACTACAGCAATGGTACCATCTTTAAGACGGTAATAAACATCGCCAGCTTCATTCATAACACCGCCAACCATACCTGTTAAGTTGTCATGTAACTGTGATGCACCATCACCAGCAATAAGTTGTTCGGCAAGATTTACGGCTCCACCTTGTTTTGCTTCTTCACCACCAACAGCACCCATCAGTGGTTTAACAACACCATTGCCATTATAAACATTATAGGCAACCCATCCTGTGCCAGCCAATATTGCAAGGTCTTTGGAATTTTTTATGGCTCCTCTTGCTGCTCTAAAGCCAAATTCTGCCGTACCTTGAATCCCCCTTCCTACTTTATTCATGCCTTGTATACCAAGTCGCCCTGCGGTTTTCCAATTTTCGGCATTCTGATACCATCTTTGTTTGGCAACAGATCCCCCAATATCACTTCCAATTTTTTGTGCTTCTTTAGCTGTCACCTTGGTTCCTTGACTTGCAATCTTGGACTCTTGCTTCAAGGTGTTTGGATTTATAGGATTGAAATGTGGCGTAAAACAAGCCTTTGGCAATGATTTTTCCCATGCCTTATATCCACTTGTCCTACCACCTTTGTACAAATTGTTAAAATGTGACTGAAGCTGAGAAAATTCCTTCCTCGTATATTGATTCCCAGTTTTTAAATCACCGAAACGACCTTTAACGTATTCAAAACGAGGCACAAGGTTTCCGTCAACTTTAAACTTAGGATTCCCAATACTTTTAATTGCCGCATTTGCCTTTTTAAAATCTGCAACTTGCTTCAATTCTGCTTTTGATACCTTAGCAACTTGCTCTGCAGCTTTAGCTCCAGAACCACTGAACATTTTGCCAATACTCTTAGCTGACTTTATTCCATATTCAGCTATATATGAATACCATCCACCCATAATTATATTCGATTTTAGTTCTTTACTCAGGATAATGTATTTCCACAACGGCTCTTGCCTTGTGTGACTCGGTCTTAGGCGTTGGTAGTATTCCACCATTTACAGCAGAACAAAGCCATGCCTGTAGCCCGGCGTTCTCTTTAACTTCCGTGGAAGTCCAATACCAACAATCTCCGTTCAAGGCTATCGGTGTGCCTTCGAATCTCTCGATGATTGGATTTATCTGCCTTGCAGCAGCTGCAAGTAACCGCTGCTCTGCTACGCTTGGAATGAAGTCGCTTTGTCCATTTTCATGGAAATCCATCATCTTCATAGCCAAAGGTGAACCTTTGCCAGTTTCCTCGACATAACTGTTATACATGGCTATTGTGTTGGAATATCCGTCAAATGTGGAAACATCGCCACTCGTTCCGTTAACCAAGCCTATGGAATCACAAAATATCTCGTTCACTTCCTTGAACATAACAACAAGTGCCGGATGTTCTTCTGTCTGCTCTGCAAACACAACGCCAACGGCTTTCCTTTTTGACTGGTTGAAATATGTTGTTGTGTCCATGCAACTATGGTCATCGCACAAGACGTAGCCTATATGTACGTTAGGGTCTATCGGCTCATGATCATCACATGAACAGAGAGTGGTTGACATGAATAACACCAGTAGAAGCCCCATTAACGGCTTATATATTATTTTCAATCTTGATTTCATATTCTTTTCTTTATAATGGTATTTTTACACCTATGGTTGCTCCAGTTCTGAATTTGTCCTTGCCACGAATGACAAAATCCTCTTTCACCTGGAAGAACACACCCCAACCGTTATATAGGTTGTAGGTATGTTCATAACCTAAGTGTCCTGCACTTATCACCTTGTCCAAGTCACTTCCAACGCTTACACCGATGCGGAAGTTGCCATGATGGTTTCTTCCTCTGCTTACACATGGCTTGTAGGCTGCACCTACAGTCCATGTATTATAGCTGTGCCAAAAAGACTCATTGGTAATATGACCAGCCTCTGGATCTTCTTCGTATTTGAGGTAGCCTGTGGCAAAATATTCCCAGGCACTATGGTATTCCGTTTCATGCTCATAGGCAATAGTGGCTTCAACACCTCTTGGATAAGAACATCCAACACCTAACATAATATGATTTCCGTGACTTTGCGCATGGAGTGTGCCTACACAGACGAAGGCAGTAACAAGTATTGCCATCATCCGTGTAGGAATATGTTTTATATTATCTGTAATCTTCATTATACATCTATTTATATGGTAATTACTCTTCTCTCAACAAGAGTGTATCGAAGGCATCTGCCGCCAAGACATCCTCATAATCGAGATTCATTGAGATAGTGCGACCAGAAATTTGCTTCTCTGACAGCTCTATTGTAAGAACCTTATCATTAGGGAAGGTCATCTTCTTCAATACGATAATGTTTCGATAACCTTTCTTGAAACGGATGCTTCTGTCAAGCACAAGTGCTGGTTTTAACTCTATAGTCTGAACATTGGTTGACTTCTGTTGTTTCTTGTCTTGAAGTTTCACTCTCAACTCATCAATATCAAACGGAAGATTCGTATTGTTCTCTACAGAAAAGTCGATGAAGAAATACTCTCCTACTACATAGATGTTGTTAAGGCGCATCTTCATCTTATTTTGATAAGTATAAGTACTTCTATACTTGGCTGGACTCTGCCATACTTTCATGGCATAACTTACCATGTCCACGGTTGACATACTTACCTCTGGGTTATGGAAGGCATTGCGTTCCACAAGTTCCACCTCTTTGTCGGATACTGCCTCTTGTAACTTACTTGTATAAATCATTGCGTACTGTACACGGTATCTTTCTGTGATGATAGTCACGATACCAAGCACGTCACCATCGTTGTGATTGCCTGTTTTCGGTTTAAGGCGTATCACATTGTCAAGCGGCTTATCACCAACGACGCTATCCGTGGAAATGTCAACAAGCTTGATTGGTTCGGAAGCTGTGATGATGGTAGATACATTCTCGTTCACTGTAAGCTGCTCCATGTTATAGTATGATTTCTGCGCATTGGCTCCCAATACTACGCAAACGCACATGATAAGAAGTGCGCACATTCTTGACTTTATTGTATTCATATTGACTGTCTTTTTTGTTATCTTTTATTTCTTGCACTCTTTCCTTGCTTCTGACTCTCGTCAACAAGATAGACCTTTGTACCATACTTCAAACGTACACGATTCTTCTTGGCGGCTGACCCTAAAGCACTCATTACTCTCTGTGAGGCATTTTGAACGGCTGTATTAGCCCAGTTTTTAATACCTCCTGAGCGAGTTGAAGAGTTGTCTATGATATTACTTCCTTGCATTGCTGAACTTACTACATCTTGCGCAGTTTCTCTGAACTGGCTGATAGGTACATACAATCCTTCAAGTCCGTCCGTATCAAAGATAGAAAGGCTTACCTTTATGATTTCCTCATTGTAGAAAACACTCTCAACCTTTCCATTCACTCTTTGTTTTCCAAAACCGCTCATTATGGCATATAGGTAAGTTCCCTTTCTAACAGTAACATCGCCTATCTCTACATCATCAAGAAGACGAAGGCGTACACGACTGCCGTCAACGGCTTTCACATTCTCATCAATGATGGCTGTAATCAACTTAGACTGTTCATTGCTGCCGCCGATGGTGTTGAAGTAATCAGAAGTCTGTTTTGTCTTCTTGACAACTTTTTCAGGAACTTCTTCACTTACTGCATGGTTGTTGGTAGAACCTCCATTGCCATGTCCTGGCATCCCATTATAAGAACCACTATTAGGATTGTTGTATATAGGATTGCCTTCTTCATCGTAACTTATGCTTGAAGACGAATTTCCTGTGCTGCTTCCACCGCTTCCTGACATATAGTTGTTGGAACTATTGCCGGAAAGGTCTCTGTCCATTTCTTCCCAATTGCGCTGTCTGCGCATTCTTTGAACTCTTGCTATCTCGGAGTCGCTGACAGGTGCTACAAAATCATTACTTGATGAAGAACGACTTCTACGCTCCTGGCGCACTCTGTTTTGCATGGCTTGCAGCTTACGTTTCTCTTCTTGCTCGGCTTGCTGCTGTGCCACTTGATTTGCTTCTTTCTCACTGTAGCGAGACTCATAATCCTGCTTCTTATTGACAGAATCATTGTCATTTTCGACATTCTCCACTCCAGAGAGGTCAGAAATCTTGCCGTACATGTCCTGCGTATTGTCCATCTTACTACCAAGGACACTATCGGTGTTAGCCTCAGGCAACTCGCTTGACAGATAGTCTGTAGTCTTCAATCGAGGGTCTGCAGTGTCTGCCGTCTCAGTGTGGAATGTCTTTATGAGCATGTAGCCCACGAAGAGAATAGGCAAATATAAGATAAGCGGAAGCATATACTTCGGTTGCTTGAAATTTATCTTTTTCATATTTATCTGTTATTAAAGTGATGTCGATTGTTCTGCAATGCAGAGTCAACTCTTTCTACCGCTGTTCCACCATGTGAACGGCTATTGTGACGGTTGTAGGCTCTTACCATATTAAATATGTTCAAGGCAAAACAGCCGATGACTATACCGAAGACAATTACGAGAAATGCTTTTCGGTTGTCATTCGCCCAAAGCTGAATTTTTCCAAACAGCCAAGGCAACTTGATCTTCTCGGCAAATTTACGTCCTGCCTCTACCTCTCTCTCATAACGCTCCTTATACTTAGGGTCGTTCTTATCTGGCATCGGTTCCCCGATTATGATTTTCTTTAAACTCATATATTATGAAGTTATAAGGGTTAATAATCTGATTTCTTCTGCTCTTCAAGGTCTTTATTTACCAACGTCCTCCAGTTGGTTATCAAAATTCCATGAGGATTGTTCTCTGTTCTCGGCACATGCCTAAGATTTCCTGCTGTAATGATCTGACGCATCAAGATACTCGTTCTACGCTCAATGCGCTGTCTGCCATAATAGGTGAATGTAAGCGAATCGGTGTTAAGCTTTATACTGTCACAGAAAATACTACAAATAGTGCTCGTACCGATTACGTTGTTATAGAATCCCTTTTCCTTTAAGGCATTGTACTGAGCCAAGCCAGTTTCATCAATGAGATACATAGCCTTCTGCATGGTATATTGAATATACTTATCATCAGGTGCAAGGGTGAAGAAAAGATGATGGAACATTTCAATGTCACTCTTTGCTTCCACGTCAAACGTCTCAGACATATCTGTCTGTTTAACCAAAATAGGCACGTTCCCGTCCAATACATAGATTTTCTTATGCGCATCGTCCACCATAGTCTTTGCTATGATAACGCTGCCAAGGCTGATGACCACACAGCCTACAAGAAACAGACAGCTCACAATCGTTACGAGCTTTATCTTGTTTTCTACATTCTTTAATACTGCCATTGTTTTTGTTTTTACAGTTCATTATTATCGCATGAGACCCATTGCGCTTTGCTTTACAGTAGAGGCAACACCTTCACCAAAGTTTCGAGTAGAGAATGCAGTATCGCCTTCTGGAATCATCCATGCCGCCAAGTCTGGTACAAGATTCAAGCATCTTAAAGAAACTACAGATGCTACCAGGAGGTAACCGCATGTCATAAAGGCATTCTGTACATATGCCGTTATCGTACTATCTGATGTAGTTACCGCCGTGAGGTTTTCCACTTGCACACTTAATACTATATCAAAGAGAAGAAGAATATAAAATCCTACGAAGTATAACATCGCTCCATAGAAATGTACCGTCAGATACCTCGTCAGCCATTTCGCCCAACTGCTTTCCCATTTCGGTAATACTGAGAACGCCCATTGAATCGGACCAAATATCGTTAGCATACCTAATAATATCTGTTGGCAGAATATCGTGCTCCACCATCCGATTTTGTATATTACAAGTGACAGGAACATGACAATCTTATCTAATCCGACAATGATTCCTGAAAAAGTTGCTTTGTCGGCAAGTCTTTGCGCAGAAGTAGATGCCTTAACCGTACTCTCGGCACCTTGTACTTGATTGGTAACATCCTGCGCCTGTGCGGATTTGATGATTTCTGCCGTAATCTTTCCTTCTGGTGCAATACTGTCAACTTTCTCGTCTCGTTTCTTTAACAAAGGTGCCAACTCATTGTACTTTGAACTAACCTGCTCGGCTTCTGCCTCATACAGGTCATGTGTATAGCTGCCAATACAGTTTGGTATGTAAGCCAACGCATCAAGGATGCTTGCGTTGCTGTTTCCCCCAATTCCTGACATACTTGGTGGGTACCAAAAGCACATGACAAGTGCAATACCAAGCACCTTCATAATCTTGAACACATCGATAGGCTCATTCTTAACCATCATCTTGTAGGCTAATCCACCTGCCACTATGATGGAGAACAACGCTCCCAATGCCATACTCATTTGCAAAATCCACCAAAATGGTCCTTGGGAACCAATGAAGTCGGAATTGCAAAGAAACTCGTTGGTTTGGAAAACCACATTGTCAATATCCTCATCAAACAGGTCTATACCTATCGTATTAGAGAGGTCTGTGACAAAATCAGCCATTCCACCAGTCGCACTTCCAGCAGCTCCACTGGCTTGCAATAATAGTGATGTAAACATAATCTTTAAACTTTTTATATATTAAACTTTATAGTTGCTTGTTGTTTATCTGCCTGTTGCTGTTCCATCTGTACCAAAAGCTGTTTGCCATCTTCGAAGGGCATTTTGTGCTACAACTTTAGTGGATGAAATACGCTGAATCTTGGTTTTGTTGGCAAGCAGTTCTTGTGCTCTTTTGCCGCCTCTCCATACTTGAAGTTGCTGTACCAAAAGATTGTTGCGTTTGATAATATCCCTATAGATAGCAAGAAACTCCTTCTTACGCTGACCCATATCAAGATATGAATCCTGGGTGTACTTAATAGCTGTCTCTATGCAGTTGTAGATGTTTCTCCAAGTTCTATAATCCTCGGAGGTTCCGCCACTTGTAACGATACGGCTGATATTCCTATTGAAGATTTCGAGTTTGCCGTTGATTTTGGCTTTTTCTGAGAACCAAGTTATATCTGTAGCCTTGGAACGGCTTTCAATATTCAAAGCCTCTATCTTTGCTCTTGCCACATAGTCGGAATCTATCTTTTCAGCAGGAGCTTTCTCCTCATTGACGGCTGCCATAACAGAAGTTCGGTATATAAGCTTGTTTCTTACGTTGGCATCCCTCTGATACGACTTATGAAACGTATTGTAATATGCAGCAGGAGTCAATGCTCCTGCTCCAGTTTCCATTGTAAGGAACTGATTCATAATGTCATTTTCATGTATTTTCGTTACACTTTGTGCGTTTACAGTGGTAACAGCTACGAACAACATTATTACATAAATTACAGTTCTTCTTTTCATAACTTCACATTATTTATATTGATTGATCTTTTCTTCGTCGTTCTCCAAGAAGTCCGCCACCGCCAAGTGTCTGTTTGGGCTGGTAGCTTTTCTTCTCTTGCAAACAGGTGTATGCCTTTGCTTGGGCTTTAACCCAATCGCCATAGGCTTCATTAAGGATTTCCTTCATGCTTCTCGCTCGATAAATCTCTTTTTTCCAAAATCCCATACGGACATTCATGTAGCCCCACAACTCCAAATAGGCTGCTGCTATATTATTATCTATATTGTCAATGGAAGTGTTTATATTATCCAGGCATTCCATCATATCTAACACCTTAGTTTCCTTGGGTGAGTTTTTCCCTCCGACAAGAAGCACAAAATCATTGTATGATGACTTTAGCTCTTTAGCCTCCTTCTCAATTGCCTTAACAGTCTTCTTACTTGTAGTAAGTATTATTGTGTCGGGTGGCCAAATAGCACCATGCAAAAGTATCTTGTTGGTATAGGTATCTACAAGATTCCAGTAACCCTTAATATTTGCGTGCACTCTTTGGGAGGCGTTCACGGCATGAAATGCTGTTGCACCAGTCTTCAATATGAGGTCAACGACATCGAAACACCTTCGGTATCTGTCCAAGGTATCGCTAACAGTTCTGTAGTCATTCACCTTCTTGGCATTCAGCTTATGGTATTCCAAAACGCCAAGCTCGGCTGCTGCTCTCACTTCCAACAGTCCTCTTACCTGCTTATGGTTCTTTATCATCATCTCCAGTGAAGTAAAATCACCTTGGGCTTGAACTCCAAGAACAGAAAAGAAGGAAATCATAACCAATATGTATCTGATAATATTGCGTCTCATAACTTTATTATTTATTTCCTGTATTATTATTAACTGCCGTACTGTCTTTCTTCACGTTATTCGTCTTACTCATTGCCGCAATGCTTGCGTCTTCCCATCGTTGTAAACAATACTCTGCTATGGTTCCACGCCCGCTTCTGGTCACAACATCAAGAATCTGATGTTTAAGAAAATCAAGAAGGCTCTGCCTTGCTTGCATAACATGTTCCAAGAACACAAGCTGTGAATAAATCTCCGTCAACTGATATTCCACATCCCTTGCAATGTCAAGTCGGTCGCTTGCCCATAACAGATGAATGGAATTATCTGACTCATCATCAGAAGTGTCAACCTTGTTGGAATATTCATATCTGATGCTTATACTGCAATCCGGCATGTCTTTCATCAATTCCTTCAGTCGTTTATTAACTTCTTCAGTACGCTCTTTCTCTGTCTTTTTCATGTCAAGTTTCATAACTTCCACAACATTCTCGGCACTTGAATTGCCAGACAAGGTGAAATCAACCGACAATATTGGACGGTGGATTCTTATGCCAAGGAAATACTTTGGCTTTCGAACCAGTTTCAGAACTGCGGTATATGTGACATTCGCTTTCGCAGAAGGACAGTAGGCATGTCTGACAAATGTGTATTCGCCACTGCCGTTAACCCATTCTCCCTCATCCTGCCACTGCAACTTATACATGGCTTGCAACTCTCGCATATTGGATGGTATGCGAGAGGGTCCGTCCAGATTGTCCGACATATCATTATAATATTCAGTCAATGCTTGGTTAGTCTGGTTGAGATAATTCTGAGCTACAGATAACTGATTTTGCAGTTGTGCATTTGTTGCATCAAGAGAATCGTACTCCTTCTGTAGTCGGTTGGCCAATGGATAATTGTTGGCTTGCTTTGCTGCTCGAATCCTGTCAATCAAATCCTGTTGTTTCTTGTCGTTAGCAGAGATTTGTTTCTTCAAAGAATTTACTTCGTTTGTATATTGCTGCTTCTGTTGCAACAGCTCCTTGTCACCGCCATCAGAAGATTGGTCAGGATTGTTTGCCATCGCAAACTGTTTTGACAGTTCTGTCAGACTTCCTTTTTGCGATTTGCTGTTCTCTTTCCAGTTGAAAGAACCTTCGCCAAGATTGGCTCCCCCACTACAGTTGGCAACGAAAGACACGGTATTGCAACCTTCCAATTTCTTTTCATCTGCCATCGTGTAAAAACGAGGGGCATCACTGCCAAGCTTATAGACCTTTCCATAATTTTCATCATTCGGGTCTAAGTTGTCATTATAACTGTTCAAACGAGCTTTTAGCTTCGCCTCAAATGTTTCCTTGTCCATACTCTGAGAGTCGAAAGTTTCCTCATAGACTTCTTGTTTGATGTACCAAGAATCTATTACAGTCATATATACAGAAAAATGCCTGCCTCGCCAATGCTTTAAATAGGAATTGTTTTTAAAAGGTATTTTGTCACAGACATAATCATAAGAACGTTGTTCATAATTCAGACTTATTGTGTGCCCTGGATTATTCTTTTCATATTCGTTTTTTCTACTGGCATTCCAACCTGTGGAATTTTCCGCTGCTGTCTTTAGCTGATTATACTCAGACGTGGTAAGAGTTGGAAATGGTGGAATTGATGTTGTAATTCCCTTAAAATTGCATTTGTATATCCAACCAGTCCATGAGTCCTCATTATTTGTGTTTGCAGGAGTTGATGGACGAAATGAAGCGATTTCTTTTGTGCCACTGTCTTCCGTATATATATACCATCTTTGTGTATAATACTGACCTTTCAGCTCCTTTAGATAATTTGTAATATATCCAGTGAGATTGTAGTCATCTACCTTAAAAAGCCTGGCTACTCCTGCTGCATCAGGAGTGACTATTACCTGCATAAGAAGGTCTTTAACATTTGCCCCATTCTTCACTTGCTCATAAGTATCTCTGAACTTATCGTACATCATCCAAATGGAATCCGTTGATGAATGGAATATGTTACCAATCTTGCTTGCCTTCTCCAAGTTGGCATCAACAGTCTGTTGCCCTGCGGATGCAATAACATCGCCGAAGTGCTTCATGTCTTCCTTCAAGTCATCTTTTGACAAGTCCTTGCCAAAATCACCAAGTTTGTCAAGCAATGCTTTCCAATCAACATTTCCAAGCTGGGCAAGGTCGAACAACTTCTTCAGTTCATCACTTACAACAAGAAACTTGATGTCCTTGAATGACAGTTTGCCATTGGTGGCAACCAACTCAAATTCTTTACAGAGATTTTCAACATTTGAAGTTGTTTTGAGCAGGTAAGGCCCCCAATAGAGCACATTCTCCGGATATTTTAGAAACTTTGCCGCAACGGTGATGAACTTTGGCATTATGCCGTCTTTCACCAGGCTGTATATGCGCTTATAATAATAGTTCTCCTCAGAGGCGAACAATCCCGGATTGCGCATTGCATCCCTGTCATTCTTCTTTGATACAAAGATTCCAGCCATCGCTATGCCACCGCTTTTATAATGTTGGAATATGGAGTCAAGAGCAGTTGCAGTATTACCTTCCTCTGCTCCTTCCACACCATAAGCAGTACCCATTGCTGTAATGGTTTTAAGGTCAACGTTTATATTGTGCCAACCTAATGCTGACACTGTTTGTATAACCGCTGACATCAATATGAGGACTATTATTCTACGCATAAATATATTATTTTTTATTCATTTGGTTGTACACTTTACCTTCCTTCATAACGAGCTTGGCAAATGAGGTGCAGTCAAGTCCGCTGTCCATCCAGTCTTTTACGAACACCTCAATGGCATGTTGATAGCTGCCTTTGAGCTGTTTTCTGTAGAACTTGAATGCTTCCTTTTCTACCTTCTCTGTGGTGTAGTTGATATAACACTCTGGCGGTTCCTCAACTCCATACACCTCTCCATCCTGTCCTCGCTTGATAAATACTTCTTGGAACCGTGAACGACCTTCATGGTTGTCAAGTCGATTGATGGTGAATATTTTCTTGCAGTCAATATCTGTAAGAGAAAGAGTTGCCTTGATGTCATCAAACTTATCCTTGAACTTGCTCTGGTCAAGAAGCATGAACACATCTGAGTTATTGATGATGGCTTCCTTAACGATAGGTGAAGAGGTGATATCTTGGATTTCCTGTGTTACCACTCCAACCATAGCCCAATGCTTACGAGCTGTCTTATACAGATATTTAATGTAGTCTGCCATAACTGGTGTAGCAATAGCTTTCCATGCTTCCTCAATAACAAGGCATTTTCTACCTTTCTTGATACGCATCTTCTGTGTAAACACGTCCATAATGATAAGGGTTAGGATAGGGAAGAGAACAGGATCATCCTTCACCTTGTCTATCTCAAAGACAATGAACTTTTCATCGAACAGAGAACCATCAATATCATTATTCAAGATGCTTTCATTCTCACCACCTTTGTAGAAGGCTTGGAGAATTGTTGCAAAGTCATGGATGTTGAACTGAATATTCTGCAGTTTCATTATCTGAGGAATCCGCTCTACTGCAAACTCATAGTAAGAATTGAAACTGAGTTCTGTAACTTTCAACTTCTTTTTCTGACGCTCTATCTTATCTATCTGATGCTCTATACGCATGAGATATTTGTTCTCGATTACTTCTGGTGTAAGACGTTGCAAAGCTCGTTGAGCAACTTCTTTCTCACCTTCTGTAGCTGCTTTGTCTTCGATTACAGCTTTCAACTTTTCTGAAACACGTTTTTCTCGATCTGATAGTTTCTTGTATTCAAGTTCCTCTATCTCGTATTCGTCACCATAACGCTCTTCAAGTTCTTCTTCAAACTTATCGTACTCGCCATTTTTCTTGTCTTCAAGTAAAAGTTTGTTTTTCATCTCTTTTCTCTCTTCCTCATTGAAACCTTCGAAAGGATGAAAATACTCCTCGTAATATTCTACGATTGTCTGGTTGATGACTGCATCTTCAAGCTTGGTTGGGAACTCTGCTCCCTTGAACAATTGGAATATGAGACTCTTCAAGAAATTTTTCTTTTCTCCGAAGTTTTCATTATACTCTGCATCCGTAACCTTGAACGGATTCATAGAGATTGGCTTTTCCTTGGAGTAGCTGATGTACGTTCCATCAAAATAGCTGCAAAGTCCTTCGTAACTGTCACCAGTATCAATAATTACTATATCGGTGTCCTGCTCACGATACTGACGCATAACAGTATTCATAAAAAATGATTTGCCGGAACCAGACGGACCCAAAACAAAGAAATTTGAGTTATTGGTATATCTCTTCTTTCCCTCTTTTCCCGATGTGTCAACAGCCAACGGCAAACCTTGACGGTCGGTATAGTAACATTTCAAAGCAGAATCGTCACCAACGGCTTGACGTTCCTTGTACATAAGACACAAGGCTGCTTCTGACAATGTAAGGAACTGGTCGTAGTCTTGATTTAAACGGAAACAGTTACCAGGGAAACTTGCCACAAATAACTCCAACTGATTGTAAGCTCGTTTGGATATATGTATGTTGTATCTTGCAAAGATATTCTCCAAACTGTTGGTTACCTTCTGAAAATCATAATCGGAACTTGTCTGTACGATTAGATTATAATGGGCATATACGAGGATTTTTCCGTTTCGTGCAAGCTCAGTCTGTACAGCATTGATGTCCTCAACGGCAATCTGATTGTTCGGGTTCGGTATAGAGGCATGACGGTTCTTCTTTTTATCAAGTTTCATCATTTCCCTCTTCTGGTTAGGAAGGAAGATAACTTGATTATAAACTATAGAATCCACACCAGGCACATGATCAATGTCTGCCAACAAGTCTTGTGATATTACAGCATTGTTGACAGACACATCTGTATAAGGACGTATATTGCCAGGTAATCCAATATTGTCAACGTCCAACAGGCTATATACCTTTATTTGTTTATTTCCCATGCCTATCTTCTCACTGTCAACCTTGAAGTCGGACATGGATATATTCTTATTCTTAAAGTCAAAAGCAAAGAATCTGTCTGCATATGCTTTGCATTCCGCAGCCGATAAGAAACGGCAATTTATCTCACCGCTCTTCAATCGGTCAGATACTTTTTGTATTTTCACAAGGAAATCTCTCCACTTGGAGTTATCGTAGGTGTGAATGCCTCCTTTCTTTCCTTTTTGAGTAATAACAAGATAAGTTGTTGCCTCTGTGTACTCACGTCCGTTGAAGAAACGGAAGTACGCCTCGGAAAGAAAGGCTTTCTTACTACCTTTCTTCTTTTTGGCTGCAACTCTGCCCATATCAAAGTTTTTTCTGACAAAAACGTCCTGCTTGTGCAGGGCATAGCCCTCTCCAAGCACCTGTATGACTGATGCCATGAGAGTTGTAAAATCATAATAGCTATCTGTGTCGGCTGAATATTTCTTTATCGGATTCTCCATTTCCAATACAGCCGAATAATCTCCTTTCTTGGTGTAGATGATTCCTTTGTTCTCTACATCCTCGACGCTGAAATAGATGTCCTCGAATATCTTGGCTCTTTTGCTACCAGTGCCAAATGCCCAAATGGAAAGAGCCATTCCTGAAAGGATGGAAACGAATACGAGTATAACAATAATAACAACCATATATATTAACTTTACATAAAAAACATCAATATCGGGAAGAATGGGCAAAAATGAAAATGCCTGTAGGTGACTTCTTTGAATGAAGCCCTTTGTGCTGCTTAATGAATATCATAGCACCACCGAATCCCAAAATTGATGTTATCAAAACCAAACCAACTAAGAAGCCAAAGACGATGTAGCCTATCAGAAATGAAAGAAGACCTCCACCAACCGTGGCTGCTGCCCAATATATGTATCTACCTCGAAGACCCAGAAATTCAAGGGGTTTTTGAAGCCCCTTGAATACTGGGTAGTCTGGGTAATCACTCCTTTCTTCTGCCATAACTGACGATTACAAACCGAAGAACAATGGCAAACTCTGTGCAGCGGCGATGAGGAAGATACAAGCACCAACGATCATCATGATACTCTTCTTGACATCCTGCTCCTCGTTGTTCATCTTGATGTAAACAGAAATTGCACCGATGATGGCAACGATACCAGCCAAGGCATAGCAAAGATTAGTAACGACAGGCACATACTTCTTCAAAGAGTCAGTTGAATTCGTAATAGCCTTAATACCAGCCTCGGTATTCTGGGCAAATGTAGAAATGGTGAATACGAGCAAGAATGCTGCAACCATTGCCACACGAGGGTTCTTTACCAAAGACTTTGCCTTCTTAAAGGCTACGGCTGGCGCTCCCTGAGCGCAAGCCGTGAACTTTACAATTGTTTGATTCATTTTTTTGTTTAAAATATATGTAAATTAAAAATTAAAATAATTTATCTGTTACACCATAGTTGAAACCGAAGAAAGCTGGCATCACAATTGTCGCACTCAACAGAAACAGAATTGAACCTACAAGCATAATGATGCTTTTTGTAAAGCCTTCTTCTCCTGCTTGCATTTTGATATAAATGCTTATTGCACTATAGAGTGAAAACAAGGTTGCTATGGCATACATGAGCTGCATTACATAGGAACACATTGCCAGTACATATACAACCATATTATATAGTCTTCCACTGCTACCGCTATAATCGGTTGAGCCACAAACGGCAAATGTCTCTTGGGTAAAGAGTAACAATGCCAATAATAGAAATATGTATTTCTTTCCCTTCATAGCCATATATATTAAGAGAAACTTTCAGTTGCAGATTCCTTTTCAATCAAACTCTTTCTGAACCAATTATCAAATTGATCTGCATTTAAGTCCGCATCAGAATGAATTTGTAATTCTGCTGCTTTGTCTTTTGCAGCCTTTGCTTCATTATAAAGAATATTGTTGTCGGCAGAAGCGATGTCTTCCTCAGACACTTCCTGCTTGACATCCTCCGAGACTGTAGTTTCGGTGTTTTCAACAGGTGCTTTTATTGGATCTGTGACACCTTCTTCGTCAACAAAGGTAGGAGTCTCGTCAACAACTTCCTCATTATGCTTGTTGTCAAGCGAAGCAATGACTTCTACATTATCTTTTTGTTGGCTCTTGTTGCCAAACAAATCCATGCTTATCATTACTGCATAATAGATGACATATACAAATGTCAGTATCGCTGCAAAAATTCCGAATGCACTCATAAATATCTATTTTTTCGTTACTAATATGAAATTGGCTGCAAAGTAAATGCTTTTTTTTCTAAAAATAAGCAAACAATTAATGTTTCTCTTATATTAACATTAATAAATTAATAATACGCTTATTTTTGGCTTGAAATGTTAAAAAACAGTGGTTTATTTTTTTATATCTATAACTCTGTTTCCGTTTCTTATGTTCCACCTCAATTTTTTAGCACAGGTAGTGCCGTTAACCATCACCGCCAGCTTTTTAACGTGCAAAGGTATGGCAGCCCAGG
>ENA-ORMS01000685-ORMS01000685.1-human-gut-metagenome-genome-assembly--contig:-NODE-685-length-32357-cov-2.852362_pt1 | contig 32357 bp, 30 predicted proteins | sample MGYA00242104_ERZ508997 | MGnify/ENA primary metagenome ERZ508997 (study PRJEB26280, sample SAMEA2338704) | human gut metagenome | biome: human gut; feature: human-associated habitat; material: faeces... | reverse complement strand
CAGCCGGTCATAGTATCCCCTGCCCCTGCCGAGGCGGTTTCCGTTTTCGTCGAAAGCCACTCCCGGAATAACGGCGAGATCTATTTCCGAAAAATCCTCAAATGCTTCGCCCGTGGGTTCGAAAATGTTAAAAGCTCCCCGCTTCATGAGATTTTCGCTGCGGAAACGGCGCAATTCCAAATCGGTTTCACTCACCACAACGGGCAGAATCACGTTTTTTGTTGCCGCCGCGCGGAGAATCAAATCGTGTGTGCATGGTTCATCGGGCAACGAATGAAAAAGCAAAACCGTTTGCGCCGACTTGAAAAGCATGTGGTTTTCAAGCCGGCGCACTATGATTTCAGACATCTCAAGCAAAGAAGCTCGGCTGTGCCTGCATTTCAACGCCGCAACCTGCCTGCGCAGTTCTTTCTTTTCCATTTTTCGGTTTATCCTGCCTTGGTTTCTTGGGAGCTGCGGGAAAGGCTTTTCCCTCATTCATCAGCTTCAACGCCGTAATAACACATTTATCGTCAGAATTAAGATAGCGTGTGAGCGCATCCCTACCCAGCAGGTCGTCTATTATATATCCGCACAAATAGGTTTGGAGCAGACGGTGCGATTTCTTGATGAGCAGGTTTCTGCGCGGCAGTCCGTTCTTATTTGCATAGTCGGCAAATTTGTCAACCACGTCATGCTTATTGAGCCATGCCGCAACCTCCTTCCAAGTCTTCAATTCCGACCAAGCCTTGCGGTTCTCGTTGGTATAGACATAGGCATATTTCACAAGCAGTCCCTTCATGGAAGCCTCTTTTACGTATGAGGTGAGCAATTCGGTCTGTTCGGGCACAAACACATCGGGTGTTATGCCGTTTTCGCTGTAAACGGTGCGCCCGAGACGGGTATAATATTTCTTGCCGTGCTCTTTTATGCTGTCGCCCGACTCAAGTTCGCCACTCTTTATGCGATTTATGAAATCCATTTCGTATTCTTCGAAATCGCCGGGAGTATAAGGTTTCTGAACACAACGCCCCGAGGGCATGTAATAACGCGCTATGGTGAGACGAAGCATGCTTCCGTCGCGGAACTCAATGGATTCCTGCACCAAACCTTTGCCAAAGCTTCTCCGTCCAACTATTAACGCGCGGTCGTTGTCCTGCATGGAGCCTGCGAAAATCTCACTCGCCGATGCTGTCTGCTCATCCACAAGAACAATGAGCGGTGTGCTTTGGTGAGCACCTCTACCGTCGCTTATGAAGTTCTCTCTCGGGGAGTGGCGACCCTGCATGTAGAACACCATGCGGTTTCCCGGCAAAAATTCATAAGCCATTCTGATTGCCGGTTGCACGAAGCCGCCATGATTGCCGCGAAGATCGAGAACAAGACGGGTTGCACCCTGCTGTCCGAGCTTTGCGAGAGCCACAAGAAACTCTGGATAAGTGGAATCGGCAAATTGGTCAACTTTTATGTAGCCTGTCTTTTCGTCCAGCATGTATGCCGTCTGAATGCTCTTTATGGGAATATCGTCTCTTCGTATTGTAAAATTTCGCAGAGTCTTTTCGCCGGCGCGTATAACACCTACAGTAACTTTTGAACCCTTTGGACCTTTAAGTCTGTGCACAGCCTCGTCATTGCTCACTACTTTCCCCACAAAAGGTTTCCCGTCTATCGCCACAATACAGTCGCCCGGTAAAATTCCCGCGGCTTTCGACGGTCCGCCTGTTATGGCTGTTATAACTCTTATGGTATCGTCTATGAACTGAACACCAATTCCCGAAAAGCTTCCTTTCAAGTCCTGCATAGACTCTTCCACGTCTTTTGCACTTGTATATGTGGAATGAGGGTCGAGTTCGGCAAGAATCTTAGGGAGAGATTTTTCAACAAGGTCGGAAATGTTGACTTTATCAACGTATTGCGCATCGATAATCTGAAGCAAGTCGTTGAGTTTGTTGCTTGACGTGTTTATTATGCTCAATCGGTTTCCCGAAAAGTGGTTTGCATAAAAACTTCCTATTATAATTCCAATCACAACACTGCATGCAACTATCAGCGGAGTGAATCGTGAGGAGCGATTAGAGTTCATACTCTTTGAAGTTATTCGTTATTGTCGGCGCAATCTTCGTCAACGCTGACATATTCTACATCAATATTGGCACGTTTCAGGAGATTAATTCCGTCTTCTATGCGATATTTCTCACCATAAATGACGCGCCTGATACCAGCCTGTATTATGAGTTTAGCACATTCTATGCACGGCGAAGTGGTTACGTACAGCGTTGCTCCGTCGCTATTATTTCCGGAGCGCGCAATCTTGGTTATTGCATTTGCTTCGGCATGTAGCACATAAGGTTTGGTTACATTGTTTTCGTCCTCGCACACATTTTCAAAACCCGAAGGCGTTCCGTTGTAACCGTCGCTTATAATCATTTTATCTTTAACTATCAGCGCACCGACTCTGCGGCGTTTGCAATATGAGTTCTCTGCCCATATTCTCGCCATTCGCATGTAGCGCACATCAAGGTCGTGCTGTTTCTTTTCGGCAGGTAACATATTCATTCTTTTATCAGACCCGTTTTATGCCATCACGTTCCATCATTGCATCAATCGTAGGCTTTTTGCCGCGAAAACGTTCGTAAAGCTGCATCGGTGGCTCTGTGCCGCCCTTTGATAGGATGCACGAACGGAAACGTTCCGCCATTTCTTTCGAAAATACGCCCTTTTCCTTAAAAGCCTTGAAAGCGTCGGCCTCAAGAACCTCCGCCCATTTATAACTATAGTAACCGGCAGCATAACCTCCGTCCATTATATGACCGAAATGCACTGTCTGCCCCGTGCCTTTGACTTCGGGAAGCAGATTTACCTTGCTTACGGAATCGCGCTCCACTTTCATCAAATTACCGCAGAGAGGTTTCGTAACAGAATGCAAAGCCATGTCGATAAGTCCGAAAGAAACCTGACGAATTGTGGCATAAGCCACATTATAATTGCGACTTTTCACAATCTTACCTATTAGTTCTTCGGGCAAAGCCTCGCCGGTTTTATAGTGTACTGCAAATTTACTCAAGAATTCCTTTTCTATGGCAAAGTTCTCCATAAATTGCGACGGAAGTTCCACAAAATCCCAATACACACTGGTACCGCTCAACGAACGATAGGTTGTGTTTGCAAAAAGACCGTGAAGAGCGTGTCCGAACTCGTGTAAGAATGTTGTTACTTCCCCGAGTGTCAGGAGCGAGGGGCGTTCTGCCGTGGGTTTTGTCAGATTCATTACCACACCTACGGTAGGACGCACGTTTTTATTGCCTTCCTTGTATTGCGGACTGTAACTTGTGGTCCACGCTCCGCCTTGTTTTCCTTTTCTCGGGAAGTAATCCATGTATAGAGTGCCGAGAAAACTTCCGTCTTTATCGTTTACGTTGTAAGCTATAACGTCTTCGGCATAAACGGGAGCATCTTTGTTCACACTGAAAGTTATGCCGTACAATTCATTAGCCAGCCCGAACACACCGCCGCTCACTTTGGAAAGTTCAAAATAAGGGCGGAGCATCTCACTGTCAATATCGAACAGCGAAAGTTTGAGTTTGCGCGAATAATAAGCAAAGTCCCACGCCTCGAGTTTGAAAGCGTCGCCCTCGTATTTGCGGGCGTATTCCTCCACTGCCTTTACTTCTTCGCGGGCTTGGGGAAGATACGCATCGGTAAGCTCGTTGAGCAGTTTATAAACGTTTTCCTTGGTTTCTGCCATGCGTTTTTCGAGCACAAAATCGGAATAGCATTTATAGCCAAGGATGTTGGAACTTTTCAATCGCAGATTCACAATATCTTCACAGATCTGCAGATTGCAATATTTGGAACCATCCATGCAAGCCGCGTTGCGAGCCATATATAATGCCTTGCGCAATTCACGATCATGGCAATATGTCATGAAAGGTCCGTAAACCGGTTCGTCAAGAGTAACATCCCAACCCTCGTGTTTGTTTTCCTCCGCGTTTGCACGGGCAATGGCGAGAGCAGATGCGGGAATGTCTTTCATTTTCTCCGCATCGGTGATGTTCAAATGGAAACTCTTGCGGGCATGAAGCAGATTTGTGCCGAACTCCACCGTTTTCTTTGAAAACTCTTCGGACACTTTGCGCAGCTCTTCCTTATGTTCGTTGTCAAGAAGCGCACCGTTGCGCACAAAAGCCTTGTAGGTTGTTTCCAATAGCCTGTTCTGCTCGGGCGTAAGGTTTTCGGGGCGGTTTTCCCAAACATGTTTCACGCGCTGAAACAACTTCTCGTCCAACATAATGTTATTGTGATGACGGGTAAGCATAGGCGCGAACTTTTGTGCCAGTACTTCGCGGGTTTCATTTGATGACGCGCTCAAAAGATTAAAGAACACGTTCTCCACACGGTCAAGCATTTCACCGCTTTTGTCAAGTGCCGCAACAGTATTCCCGAACGTCGGAGTTTCGCTGCACGAAGTTATGTTTTCTATGTCTTTTTCCGATTCCTTTATGCCTTGAATCATTGCCGGTTCAAAGTCTGTATCTTGAATCTTGTCAAACGGCGGGAGCACAAAAGGGGTCAGAAGCGGATTCTTATGCGGGGTGTTCATATTCATCAATACGTTTTTCCTTATATATATAATATGTACACGCAAAGATAACGATTTATTCCGTATTATCATGCGGCTCTTGCGCTCAGCAAAAACCTTTTGGGAACGCTCCGGAGCGGAGTCTCGAAAATTATGCTTAAATTTACACCTTGAATTCATAAAACAACTTAAAACAAATCTCACAGGGCAGAAATGCCTTCAGAAAATGAACAGACATATTCGGACTTTTTTAGCCGCCGCTGCGGTTTTATGCTGCCTTGCCACACCCGGAGCAAAGGCGCAAAGCAGTTCTCCCACTCCCAAACGCGAATTTCGCGGAGCGTGGATTCAAACAGTTAACGGACAATACATGGGAATGGACAGAGACAGGATGCAAAGAACGCTCACATCCTATCTTGACGCATTCAAACGCTGCGGACTCAACACCGTAATGTTTCAGGTAAGGTGCGAAGGCGATGCCCTCTATCCCAGCAAGCTCGAACCATGGAGCTACTACCTCACGGGAAGACAGGGACAGGCACCAAATCCTTACTGGGACCCTTTGCAGTGGATGATTGACGAATGCCACAAACGCGGCATGGAACTTCACGCATGGATAAACCCCTATCGTGCCAAAACTGCCGCAAAACACGAAATGGCTCTCAATCATCCTTACAACATGTATCCCGACCATTTCTTCAAATACGGCGATTTAATTCTCTTTGATCCCGGAGAGCCATACAACCGCGAGTATATATGCCGCGTGGTATCGGACATAATGCGCCGCTACGACGTTGACGGCATTCACATGGATGACTATTTCTATCCCTACCCAGGCGGACAAAAAGTAATACCCGATGACAAAACTTTTGCCAAGTATAACAACGGAATACAAAACCGTGCCGACTGGCGCAGATACAATGTCAACGAGCTTGTCCGCATGCTCCACGACACCATACGCTCCATTAAGCCGTGGGTTAAGTTCGGCGTATCGCCCTTTGGCATTTATCACAACGCAAGGCGCGGCGGAAACATTCCCGGGTCTGATACAAACGGACTGGAAAACTACGAAGACCTGTATGCCGACGTGCTATATTGGGTTAATCAGGGTTGGGTTGACTACTCCATGCCCCAACTTTACTGGCAGATAGGACATCCCGTGGCAGACTATGCCACACTCATAAAATGGTGGAGCAAATATGCCTCGAACCGACCCTTAATAATAGGTGAAAGTGTGGAAAACACCATTAAATATCCCGACCCTGCCAATCCGCAAAGCCACCAGTTGTTGGCAAAAATGAATCTCGAACGCTCGCTCGGCGTTGCCGGAAGTTGCCAATGGTACGGCGCGGCATTCGCAGAGAACAAAGGAAACTATGCAGAAGCTATACGTCAGCTTTATTTCTCGAAACCCGCACTCCCGCCCGCAATGCCTTTCATCTATTCCAAAGCTCCAGGAAAAGTAAAGAAGCTGAAACCCGTTTGGACCGAAGACGGTTACATTCTTTTCTGGACCGAACCGAAAGCAAAAAGCGTAATGGACGAAGCACAACGCTACGTAATTTACCGCTTTGCCGCCGGAGAACCGCAAAACACCGAAGATGCATCCCACATAATAGACATAACCACAAACACATTCTACAAGTTGCCATACGACAAGGGCACAGACCGCTACACATACGTCGTAACATCGCTCAACCGCATAGGCAACGAATCGAAAACCGCGAAAAAGAAAGTGAAACTCTGACACTTTCCCGTGCATACCCCACAATGGCGGATGGAGTGTTTGGCTCCGTCCGCCATTTTTACTTTCTCCCCACCCCGACATCTCACAAATTCGCCCTTTATATCTAAACGTTTCACCCCGCCAATCCGCAAAGCAAAATCCACCTCAAACAAGCCGCTGTCCGCTTTCGGCAAATCCGCGCCGACGCCTCATTTTCTCATCTGCCGAACCCCAAAAATCCGTCCGAAAATCCCGCGAAAAATCGCTTTTTCCAAACATCTCAAAAACAACGTCTTACAAACGTCAAAAATATAAGGCACATATTTTAAAATATGTGCCTTGTATTTTAAAATACATGGCTTGTATTTTTCACGACAAGCCATGTGTGTTTTTTGATGTCCGAAAAGGAGTACGAAAAACTCCCATATCGTGGTTTGTTTTTCACTATTTTTTGTTCACAATTCCGCGAAATTTGTTCCCGCTTTCCCGGGTGGCTTTGCACATTCGGCACAAGATATTTTCAAACTGTATATCATATATTCACGATAATTTATATTTTTGTAATCGGATAGGGGTTACCCTTTTCCACGACATATCGATATAAAAAGAAGCGTTATGCGCATCAAGTATTTGGAAACGTAGGAAATTTTCAAATTGCATACTCAGATGGCATAGTGGTTCTCGCTTATAGCGTGGACTGCTTTTACCACATCATGTATGCAGGGTTTCCTACGACCTCCGAATTAAGACGTGGCATAGTCAGTTCCACGCTTTATTTATTAATAAAAATGTGTCGAAGGGACTTAAGGCACGGAGGACAAAAAGATGAAGAAATGTTGTTTTTTTAGTTTGCTTTTAATGGTAATGCTTTCATCCTGCTGCAAATCGCCTCAAGACAAAGCCACAGCGTATGTTGAAAAAGACATGCCCAAGAATCTGGTTAAACCTGACAGTTACGACCCGATAGAAACCAAGGTTGACAGCGCGTTTGCACCGTTCGACTCTCCCGATTTCTATAAACAGGCAATGGAATTGATTAATCTGAACGTAGAACTGCAGGATAACGAAGAAAAAATCAAAAGTGCAAAATTTAATATGAGCTTATATGTTAATCCGTACAATTCTTACGACAGAGATGAATTTTTTGAAAAGAAAAAAGAATATGAAGAGCGTATGGGAAAACAGGAAGCCATGAAAGAACAGTTCAACCGAAAGCTCGAAAATATAAAGAAAGAGGCGCAGGAAAAGCCGGAATTTATAGGATTCAAAGCTTTCCACCGCTATCGTGCCAATAACAACAACGGGCAAACCCTTATCGGAGCAATGATTTACGTTTTTGACAAAGAAATAAAGCAACCCCTTGCAGTATATGACACGGATAGCGAAGATTTCAACACCTACGTGGAGTTTGTGAAACAGTTAAAAGAAGCAACCAAACAGTAAAGAAAACACAGACATGCAGACCATGAAAACTGTTTTTGCCACGGCGTTTATATTACTTGCCACTTTATGCCACGCACAAACTTTTGTTGCCGGCGATGAAGGCTCTACGGTAATGAAAGAATACATTGACGGGAAATTATGGGTATATAGAAATTTCAACGATATCGTTGTGGGGACTAATTGCAGCGAAGTAAAAGACAGTTACGGCAAGTATTATCAGATAAACATCCTGTTGCATATTCTGGCAAATCGTCTGTTGTGTTTTGTCCCGAAGATGTATTGGCATATCTGCAACGTAAAAACGACACCACGGAACTTGAAGTTTACACTAACGAGGAATTTCAAAAGAAAATCAGACGCAGCCAAAATCTCGCCATGATTTTGTATGGCATTTCTGCCGGAATCAATGCAAGTAATGCCGCATATTCCACATCACAATCGACAACGGTTTTGCCAAACGGCTATGCCTATACAACAACTACGCGAACTTACGATTCGAATGCCGCCCTGCAGGCAAATATGGCTGCATCGGCACAGATGTCAGCCTTAAGTTCGGCAATGAATAGCGACAGGGGAATAATAGAACAGGGGTATCTGAAAAAGAATACCATTTATCCCGACCAAACTATCGTTGGATACATGAACATAAAGAGACAAAAGGGAAATGTTTTGACTGTCCTTGTCCCGATTGATGGATTTTATTATTCCTTCGACTGGGATGTGAGCAAGAAGAAAGCAGTTTCCAAGTAAACAAACAGACTCTGCACTCCCGCTTAGGGCATTAGCAAACTAAAAACGCCCCGCACCTGAAAGTGTGGGGGCGTTTCTGCATTTATTCTCGGGATGTGTTACTTCACATATACCTTTTTAGCCTTTCCTTTGCCGTTGATGACGATGTTTATGCCTTTCTGTAAATTACCACGGCGCACACCGTCAACGGAATATATGCGTTGTATCTTTCCGTCTTCCGATTTGTCAATCGCGTTCTCCCTTATGCCAACCACATTGTTAGTATAAGAACCGTTAACTTCGTACACTTTCTGCCTGCTGCCAAAGAGCACGGGATGCAAATCCTCACCCAACGTTTGGAAGAAAGTATCTCCGCCGCTCACACTGTCGTTTAGCATGTTGCACAATGCTCCGTTTTCCACCTGCTCGGTGGTTACGTTGATAACTTGATTGCCTATTGTTTCGTAACAATTGACAAAATACGGACGAGCCGAGTATCTTGCGAACGGTCTGTCCGCTTGCATTCCGGTTACAGAGCCTATGTTGTAGCAGTTAGTGAGTTCTGCGCTCAAACCAAGCCAACCGCTTATGCCCGCACTCTCTTTTCCTATCATCGATTTCACGGTGGTGTATTCGGTGTAGTCTATATCGTCGGTCAGTTTTGCCTTGGCGTTCACCGTGCCCAGGTTCACATAATGGGCAAACCAGTTGAGTTGTGCGGCGGTTCCTATTTCATAAACGCTGTCAGTCATTGTAACGAAACCGGGGTCCACGTCTTCGCACACGGAACAGATTCCGTTTTCAAATTCGTGGGGAGTGCGAACCGATTTGTCGGTATTCGAATAACCGGAAACGTCGCCTGATGCAGTTCCGTTGCAGTTCAAAGTGCCCAGGGCATAGACTGTTCCGTGCGAAGGAGACAATGTGGGATGACCGTCAGGCGTTAGTTCGTTGTCAAGGCTCTGATACCACGGGCTTTCTCCGCGAAGATTGCAGTTAAGTATGAAAGCAAACTCACCACTCGCGAGCATTTCGGGAGTTATGCTGTCTCCCTGCATGCCTTCTATGTCGTAAAGACAGGAAGATGTGCACGTGTTGCGATACAGTTTCTTGTCCGCGCTGTCGTAGCCCCCTATCTTTCCTGTGTTGTATATGTTTTTCAGTACCGACTTCTTACCTACGTATGCGCAGATGGCAGCAGATTGCTTCGAACCCGTAACATCGCCAGTATTGTAACAGTTGGTAATGGAAAAGTTTATGGTTCCGCCCATGCTCACACCCACAATTCCGGCGGCGTTCAAGCCACTTGCCGTTACGGCGGCCTCATTGCCCACGTTGCGGAAGGTAACAGTTCCGGTTCCGGAAGTACCTCCGGCGATACCGGCTACGTATGACGCACCGCTCACAGAGCACGTATTGTCGAGCACAAGGTTCTTTATCACAGCTCCTGCGGTTACTACGCCGAACAGTCCCTGATAGTCAGCCGTGGAGTTGATTACAAGATTGCTTATCCTGTGTCCTCCTCCGTCGATTCGGTTTAATGATTTTCGGGTGCAAAAGTATCCACAAAGAATTGCGTTGATGTTACACGCATGTTAAGTAGAGGTTAAGCCGCGTGCCGGGCTTTTCCGGTTTATATAAAAATCCACGCCCGAAAGAGGTCAAAACCGAGGTCGGGAACGCCGCAAAAACAGGAATTTTTACCCCATTCTGTTTCAGACACTTATAAAAGTCAAAAATACATGGCTTGTATTTTTCACGACAAGCCATGTGTTTTTTTCGGGCACTTGAAGAGCATGAAAAAATGTCGGGAAAATCCGGGCTTTCAAAGCACAAAAAATCCGCAGAATATGCTTGCGCATTACGCGCCGCGCACATCCTGCGGACATAGACTGTTAGGATTTATATTTTTCTACAAATCGCGGTCGAGAAGCGTCCTGCCGTCCGCGCCAAACACGCGAAGCCGCAGTTTGTCTCCGTTCTTTTGCAGCACCATTGCCGTACCCACTTCTTTTCCTCCCATGCTCGGACCACCGCCTCCTATACAGGGCATTGGATTTCCCTGTTTGCCTTTTTCTATGACATAGAAGAAATGGGCGTGAGCCGTGAGGTTTACGTCGAACTTCGCTTTTTCGAGCAACGGACTCCACAGTGCGGTCCACGGATGATAGTTGTCGGTATAAACATCCTTGTCGCCCCATATGGGAATATGGTTTATGAGGATATGACGGCGTGCCTTTTTGAATTCTTTGCTCTTCAGTTCTTTCTCAAGAAAGGCTTTCTGGTCAAGACGCAGCTTTGTAAAATCGTTAAGTCCGTAATAAACCCAAAAATCATCGGGTTTATCCTCGCCGCAGTCAAGCACCACGAAGCGGGTGTCGCCCCACGAGAACGCGCCATAGGTTTTGCCGTCGAAATTATCGGTGAGCGAAAGCATTCCGGCAGAATAGGAATTGCGAATCTCGTGGTTGCCGCGAATGATGAACGTTGGAACATCGGCAGCATCGGCACCGCGCATCAGCACGTTCACTCTTTCTATTGCGTGGGCGCGGTCTCGCGGTTCGGGCACACAGTCGCCGTTGAAAAAAGTAAGGTCTGCCTTTATGCCGTTGTTCTTTAGAATTTGCGCCAATGAGTTCATAACGCCGTCTTGTTCGTGAAGGTCATTATATATAACAGCCGTAAAATTCCGGGTGTCGGGTGAAGGAAGTGTGAAACTATGCCATGCGGTTTTCACCGTGCCGCCGAGAATCTTGCGGTATGCCTCATTGAGCAGCACTTCTTGGGCACAAACACGATAATAATATTTCCTGCCCGGCTCGAGACTGTCTATGCGCACCTTGTTTTCTATGTCGAAACACGGTTCCTGCCCCGCAAGCAAAGTGCGTGCGGTCTTGGTTTTCACGGTGTCAGTACCATATTCCACCCAAGTGTGCACCACGGCGTTAGTCTGATACATTACGCTCACGCCGCTACTCGTAATGTTTTGCAGATACGGGTCGGAACAGAAAAGTTTGTCCGCCCGGGTGGCAAAACGAACGTCAGCGTAGACAGGACGATGGTCGGAAGCCTTCGGTTCATTGACAACGCCCCTGCGGAGAAGCACCACGTTATCGGCTTCCTTGTTCTTGAACAGGGCAATATAGTCTATAGCCTCTTTAGGAGCATCGGCGGGAAAAGTTGGTTGCTTGGGGTCGGTGAGCAGAGTGAAATATTTTGAAAGAAGTTTGCCTGCCTCGCTCTCAGGTGTGAAGTTCATGTCTCCCGCAACAAAGAAAGGTTTGTTATGCTTGGCTGCCTCGCTGCGCAAAATGGCTATTGATTTCAGCTGGTCGGCAGGTGTGAGCGAAAAATGGGTGGATGCGAAAATATATTCGGGATACTCGGCAATTATGAGCGTTCGTTTTTCTTCGCGTCCGGGAAGCGCAATGCGCGTTATGCGTTGCGGAAATTTCTTTGCGAGCATTCCAATGCCGTATTTTCCGCCTTGAAAATCTATGGTGGGAGAATAGAAATGGTGCATGCCGAGAGCGGCGGCATATTCACGCAAAACGAAATGACCTTTTGAGCGTTCGGTGATACTGTCAACCTCATCAAGAGTAACAAGGTCGGCATTCATGCCCCGGATAACGCTTATCTGGCGTTCATAGTTGAATGTCTTTCCGTCTATCTGCTTTCCGTTAAGTATGTTGTAGGACATTATGCGCAGCGTGTTCTCTGCGCCATGGTCGGTTTGCGCTTCTGCACCCGAGGGCAACAGACATAATGCCGCAGCCGAGGCAACGGCAATGCGCGATATGAGTTTGCTTTTATTCATGGTGGCTTGTGAATTTAGCGGAGTGGCATTACATTATTTCTATGTCGTATCCGCCGTGCCATTCGCCGTATGCCGGAGCCACGTTGGTATATGGGCGTTGTGAAAATTCGCCTTCATATCCTTGTTTGTCGCATAATCCGTACCACGGTTCGAGACAAACGAACGGCGCATTCACTCCCCAAGGAGACCATACAAGGAATACGGGCGCGCCGCTGCTTACTTTTACCACGGGCTTGCGCTCTTTGTCGAGAAGAGTAACGGCATGTACCTGATCATGGTCCATTATTATGGAATCAACCTTGAAATCCTCGTCATGAAGAGCCATCAGTCCTTCGGGAGCAGGGAGAACATATCGCTCATCTCCCAAACAGCCGCCGCTACCTACCGTTGCGCTCTCGGGATTTGCCTTGTCGAACTGCAGATAACCCTTTACGTCGTCGCCTTCCTTGAATCCGCGAAAATAAAAAGAGGGATGCCCGCCAATGTGAAAGGGCATGTCGTCGCAACCAACGTTTCTTACGGTCCATTCCACCTTTACGGTTTTGTTCACAAGGGTAAACTTCTGCTCAAGACTAAATTTGAACGGGAAAATGGCGCGTGTCTCCGCAGTGTCGTGGGTTATGTAAGTTATCGAGTCGCTTTCGTGAGATTTCAACTCAAACTCGGTGTTCTGCAGAAAGCCGTGCTTGCTCATTTCGTGGATTACGCCGCGATGTCTGTACTTTCCGTTCCACACCGAACCCACTGTAGGGAATAGCATAGGGCAATGTCTTCCCCATATCTTGGGATCAGCCTGCCACATAAGCTCTTCCCCGGTTTCTTCATTCCTTATGCTGCACAATTCCGCGCTTAACCGGCGGGTGCGAATGCTTATTTTGCCGTTGTTTAGTTCTTCCATTTCCGAATTGTTTTAGGTATTTTGAAATAATTGTTTTACTTTATCTGCAAATATAGCCTTTTTCCATGAAGCACATGCGGCGGCAAACAAAAAATCCGCAGCCATGAAGCTGCGGATTCCTTTGTTATATATTCTGCGTGGGAATGATTTATTTTATTTCCACACAATCTATTTTCATTTCCTCACTATCTCTTTTTGTTTCACCACGATCTTATTTTATTTCCTCATAATCCACGTACTCTCCCTCGTCTTTCGAAATTACTTTCTTTTTTGTTTTCGCCGACGAGGTGTTCAGTCCGCCTTTTTCCCTATGCGTGCTTTGCGTTCTCTGTTGTTGCCGTGGTTCTTCGCCCATAAACATGCGGGTAATCCTTCGCAGCATGCCCAATATCACATACAATCCCACGAAGGCGAGAATAAGTATGACTAATATCACTTTCATTTTTCAACGCTTTTCAGTTAGAAGAGACAACATCAGATATAGCAGAATTGCTATAGCCAGTCCGCCGATTCCAAACGGTATTATTACAGCCAGAGACAGGGCAAGAAATATGTATTTTACCTTATTGTCTTTCCATGAATAGTTTTTGAACTTCAGGGCAAACATAGGAATTTCACTAACAAGCAAAGCCGAAGAACCGAATACCATTAATATTATAATGTATGCGGCAGCGGACGAAGCAAGCAGTTCGGCGTTAACCGAGCAAGCCAATGCTCCCCAAAACAGAGCGTTGGCAGGCGTGGGCATTCCTATGAATGATGAAGTCTGACGCTCATCAAGATTGAATTTTGCGAGACGGAGAGCCGAGAAAGCCGCCATTACAAAAGCAGCATAAGGATAAATTTTCTGAGCTCCCAACAATGAATCGGGCACAGCGCATTGCTTGAGCATCATAAAGGCTATTGCCGACGGGGCAAAGCCGAAAGTTATGTCGTCAGCAAGCGAATCGAGTTCCTTTCCTATTGGCGAGGAAACTTTGAGTGCTCTTGCAGAGAATCCGTCAAAGAAGTCAAACACCGCACCTATTATAATGAAGAGCAAAGCCGTTTGCGCATTTCCGCCGAGGGCATACGATACGGCTATGCAGCCTGATATGAGGTTGCAACACGTAAGTCCGTTGGGCAGACTCTTTTTTAATTCATTGAACATGGGTTGTTTCAGCTTTTAAGACGGGCTATCACGGTTTGATTTCCCGTTGTGGATTGTCCGAGCTTCACTTCCACTTCGCCATCAAGGGGAAGAAACACGTCTACTCTAGAACCGAATTTAATGAAACCCATATGCTCGTCTATGTAACACTCTTCGTTTTCTTTGGCATAGGTAACAATTCTTCTTGCCAAAGCACCTGCCACCTGGCGCACCATGATTTCCTCGCCCGAAGAGGTGCGAATTATTACCATGGAGTGCTCGTTTTCCAAACTTGCCTTGGGAAGCCACGCCTTATGATAGTTTCCGTCCTGATGCTCCACTCTCGTAACATATCCGTCAATGGGAAACCAGTTGGCGTGAACGTTTACGATTGACATGAAAATAGATACCATGCGGCGGCGGTCGCCGAAATATTCGTTTTCTTCAACTTCTTCGTTCACCACAATCTTTCCGTCGGCAGGAGCAACAACCACTCCGTCAGTGCTTCCCTGGAAACGGCGTATGGGACACCGGAAAAAATTGAGTATGCCCGAATATATTATAATGCAAACTGCCAATATAAGGTAGAAAAACACCGGCGGGAGCAGAACGTAAGCCAATGCACAAACCAGCGCGAATATTATTCCGCAGCCTACAAGGGTTTTGTCGCCCTCGCGATGTATGCGCACTTTTTTTATACGTTTCAGTTTTGTCATCTTTTAGTCTTAGGTTCTTTATTAAAATGCAAAAATAATAATTTTGGGTGTTTTAGCAAGTTTTATAAGGGTAAAATTGGAAAAAGCCGGGCATGCAACAAATTTTGCGGCTACGATTTGGAGATTTGAAATAAAGCTGTAATTTTGCAGGCAGAATACAAAGGAACATAATTAACAATTAAATCAAATCTTACAACTATGGCTTATGTAATTAGCGACGATTGTGTTGCATGCGGAACATGTATTGACGAATGCCCCAGCGGAGCAATCAGCGAAGGAGAGAAGTATTCAATCGACCCCAACGCTTGCGTTGACTGCGGCACTTGTGCAGATGTTTGCCCCAGCGGAGCAATCAATCCCGGAGAGTAATAACAACAGCTCAAAACAATACAAAGCGCGGCATTTTCGAAAGGAAATTGCCACGCTTTTTTAGTTTGCTATTTTTCAAGCATTTGGAAACGCCAAAAATACAAGGCATATATTTTAAAATACAAGGCACTTATTTTAAAATAAGTGCCTTGTATTTTTTGCGATAAGCCACGTGTGTTTTTCGATATCCGAAAACAGCTTTTTTTCACGAAGCTTTATGATGCGACACAACGGTTCAAAAAGTCCGCATTCCCGTTAAAAATGCTCACACAGGCTTTCATACATGACACAGGTTGCAGAAAATTATTACCTTTGCACACATATAGTATCATATTTCAAAGCATAACATAAAGACATGGCTCAGGAAGACGTTTTCAAAAAGATAGTATCGCATTGCAAGGAATACGGTTTCGTTTTTCCCTCAAGTGAAATTTACGATGGTTTGGGCGCGGTTTACGATTACGGACAAAACGGCGTGGAACTGAAGAACAACATAAAACAATATTGGTGGCAGAGCATGGTTTTGCTTCACCAGAACATAGTTGGCATAGACGCAGCTATTTTCATGCACCCCACAGTGTGGAAAGCCTCCGGACATGTAGACGCATTCAATGACCCTCTCATCGACAACCGCGATTCCAAGAAACGTTACCGTGCCGATGTGCTCATTGAGGACCAGATAGCAAAATACGACGAGAAAATAGCCAAGGAAGTGGCTAAAGCCCGCAAACGTTTCGGAGACTCGTTTGACGAAGAGAAATTCTGCGCCACCAGTCAGCGTGTCATTGAGCACAAACAGAAGCGCGATGCTCTGCACTCCCGTTACAAGAAAGCCATGAACGATGTTAACCTCGACGAACTGAAGCAAATAATACTTGACGAGGGAATTGTGTGCCCCATAAGCGGAACAAGAAACTGGACCGACGTTCGTCAGTTCAACCTTATGTTCAAAACCGAAGTCGGCTCTACCGCCGAAGGAACGTCAACCATATACCTGCGCCCCGAAACAGCTCAGGGAATTTTCGTAGATTACCTCAGCGTTCAAAAAACAGGACGCATGAAGCTTCCCTTTGGCATTGCACAAATAGGCAAAGCCTTCAGAAACGAGATAGTGGCCCGTCAGTTCATTTTCAGAATGCGTGAGTTCGAGCAGATGGAGATGCAGTTTTTCTGCAAACCGGGTACGGAAATGGAATGGTTCAACTATTGGAAAAACATGCGCATGAAGTGGCATCAGGCTCTCGGTTTCGGAGCAGAGAACTACCGTTTCCACGACCACGAAAAGCTTGCCCACTACGCAAATGCCGCAACCGATATAGAATTCAACATGCCTTTCGGATTCAAAGAAGTGGAAGGTATTCACTCACGTACCAACTTCGACCTCTCGCAACACGAAAAATTCAGCGGCAAGCAGATTAAATATCACGATCCTGAGACAGGCGAAAACTATACTCCGTATGACGTGGAAACATCTATAGGTGTAGACCGTATGTTCCTGTCTGTAATGTGCCACTCGTTTGAGGAAGAAAAGCTCGAAAACGGCGAAACCCGCACGGTGCTTCATCTGCCGCAGCAGTTAGCCCCCACAAAGCTCGCCATATTGCCTCTTGTGCGTAAGGATGGGCTTCCCGAACTCGGCGAAAAAATCATGAAGGATTTGCGTTTCCACTTCAACTGCAAATACGAGGACAAGGATTCCATTGGAAAACGTTACCGTCGTCAGGATGCCATTGGCACGCCTTACTGTATAACCATTGACCACGACAGCTTGAAAGACGAATGCGTTACATTGCGAAACCGCGACACCATGACGCAGGAGCGAATAAAGATAGCCGCTCTGCGCGGAACGCTTGAGGACCGCGTAAGCATCACTTCGCTGCTCAAAAAGATTGCCGAGGATTGATTAAACCCACATCACTGATGAAATTGCCAGAACACCTGAGATTACGCGCGTTCACCCTCATTGCGGGAGTGATATGCGGCATGGCTTTGTGCTCATGTTCCGAAAACGACGGCGAGGAAAACGAATATGCCAACTGGAAGCCGCGCAACGAGAGCTATTTTTCAAAGATCATGCAGACAACGGGCGATTCGATAGCATACGCAAAGCGCGTGTATGGCGAGAAATGGGAGGAGTTTTCCAACCGTCGCCAGTTTCTGTGTTTTTCGCGGCAGTTCGACGCTGCCCATAAGCAAACGGACTCCATTGCAGTGGAGATTCTGAAACGCGGAGCGGACGACGGCGTGCTGCCATACTCAAACGACAGCGTAAGGGTGGCGTATCGCACATTGCTCATACCTACCGACCAGCATCCCACAGGGCTTGTGGTTGACCATTCGGGCTTTTCGTCGGAATACAACAAAGTGTTTGACCGCACCACCATGGCTCCGTCCACATTTTGTGTGAGTGCGCTCGTACACGGAGTGAGCACGGCATTATTATATATGCACCGCGGCGACCGTTGGAGAATTACCATGCCGTCAGACCTCGCTTACGGAGCTACGGCAAGCGGCACGATTCCGAAATATTCCACGGTTGTTTTCGAAATGGAGCTTGTTGAAATTTACCGCAAGGGCACAAGTCCCGGTGTTTGGCAGTAAAAGCAATCTGCATAAGACATAAAAGGTTTCCGAAGCCCCCGGGGCATATCGGAAACCTTTTTTCTTTTCCGGAAGTCCCGTGGCTTTCACAAAACGCACCTAAAAACATGTGTTTTTGCACCGCAAAAAAGCCCCTTCCGCACACCCCCCAAAAAACATAAGGCTTGTTGCAAAAAATACAAGGCACTTGTTTTAAAATAAGTGCCTTGTATTTTAAAATATATGCCTTGTATTTTTCGTCTTTTCAAATTCCTGAAAAACAAACTCTTACAAAACGCCCGGAAAAGCCGTTGTTTTTCGCCTCTCATGCCTTCAAACAATACGGAGAACTATTCTTTTTTGTGCCGTTCTTTTTTGCTTTGCGCACATCCGACGACAATGAAACTAATTTGCTAACTTTGCAGATTATTAAACAGAAACTTTATAAAAAGAACCTACGGATGAAGATATTGATTACAGGCGCAAGCGGCTTCATTGGGAGCTTTCTCGTGGAGCGGGCACTCTCGGCAGGAATGGAAGTATGGGCGGGAGTGAGAAAAACAAGCAGCCGCCAATATCTCACCGATCCGCGAATCCATTTCATTGACATAGACTACAGCAACGAGCAGACAATGCGCTCTACATTTGAACGCGCCAAGCAGGACTTCGGTGCGTGGGACGTGATAATCCATGCCGCAGGAATAACGAAGAGCCGGTTCAAAAACATGTTCTTCAGAGTGAACTACGACGGCACACGCCGCATGGTTTCTGCCATACGCGATTCCGACACTGTGCCTGCACAATTCATATATATAAGTTCGCTCAGTGTGCTCGGGGCAATAAGGGAAAACGCCACGACACCCCACCCTGCCCCAAATCCGTTTGGAGCAGACGGCAGCGCAGGCGAACTAAGAAACGTGGTTTACGAACCCATGAAGAGCGGAGACATGCCCGTGCCTAACACTGCATATGGCTTAAGCAAGGCAGCCGCCGAAAACTATCTGCACACAATTAAAGACTTTCCTTGGGTCATATTCCGCCCCACAGGCGTTTACGGTCCGAGAGAAAAAGACTATTTCCTCATGGCAAAGTCCATAAAGAATCACGTGGACTTCTCGGTGGGTTTCAAACCGCAGGAAATAACATTCATATACGTCAAAGATCTCGTGAACGCCATTTTTGCAGCCATAACGCGCAAGGTGGTTCACAAAACATATCTTCTGAGCGACGGCAGAACCTACGAAAGCCGTGCATTCAGCCTTTTGCTGCAAAAGGAAATGGGTGTGAGAAACGTAATTCACATAAAAGCTCCGCTATGGGTGCTTCGCAGCGTGTGCGCAGTGGCAGAAATAGTTTCGAACATAACTAACACCACGCCCACTCTCAATTCCGACAAATACAAGATTATGAAACAGCGCAACTGGCAATGCGATATTGACGAAGCTGTAAGAGAACTCGGTTACAAAGCCGAATACGACTTGAAACGCGGGGTGAAAGAAACGGTGGAATGGTATAAAGAAAACTACTGGATATGATTTCACTCACAAAGAAAAAGCGTTGCCGCCCCGGACTGTTGGGAATAGAGAAACTCGGAATTATTTATGCCGCGTTCACAGCCGTTGTGGCTGCCATGTTCTACAACTATATTCCCTCGATAGGCGAAATGGCTATAACCCGCGCGGGATATGCCGCCGGAATGACGGCACTAATTCTGATTTATCGCAAACGTCCGTGCCATCTTACCTTTTTCCTGCGAATAGCTTTGCAGCTTGGCATGCTAGCAACCTGGTATCCGGAAACCTATCTCTTTTGCAGTATATTCGGCAACCTGGATCACGTGTTCGCGCAAGCCGACCAATTCATTTTCGGATGCCAGCCCGCACTTCTGTTCTGCCAGATATTACACGGCAAAATATGGAGCGAGCTTTTCAATATGGGATATTTTTCATACTATCCCATGATTTTCTTCCTCGTGGTATGGACATTCTTCCGCCGATATCTGTTGTTCGAAAAAACATCTTTCATAATCCTCTGCTCATTCTTCATCTTTTACGTGATATTCATGTTCCTGCCCGTAGCGGGACCGCAATTTTATTATCAGGCAGTGGGAATTGAAACTATAAGAGAAGGAATATTCCCGCATGTGGGACTTTACTTCAGAGATCACTTTGATATGCTGCCCGAAACACAGTATGGCGGACTTTTCCAACACCTTGTGGAAATGGCACAACAGGGAGGCGAACGCCCGACAGCCGCATTCCCGAGTTCGCATGTGGGAGTGAGCACCATAATAATGATACTGGCATGGAAAGCCGACAGGAAAAAGCGCGTGTTTATAGGACTCCTTCCGTTTTACGTCTTTCTTTGCTGCGCCACAGTCTATATTCACGCCCATTACGCGGTAGATGCCATTGCCGGATTCCTCGTGGCGTTCCCCGTATATCAGATATCGCACAAAATATATTATACACGGGCGTTCCACCGTCCGCACGGATATCACTCATAACGAAACATAAATAAAAAACTTACAGATATGAACACAGACAACATCCTAGCAGAAAAACTTCTGAAGATAAAAGCCATAAAACTTCAGCCTTCCGATCCTTTCACATGGGCATCCGGTTGGAAATCTCCCTTTTATTGCGACAATCGCAAGGCACTCTCCTATCCTTCGCTACGCTCATTCGTCAAAATAGAATTGAGTCGCATAGTAGCAGAAAAGTATCCCGACGCAGAAGTAGTGGCAGGCGTGGCAACAGGAGCCATTGCACAAGGAGCACTTGTGGCAGATATTCTCGGACTACCCTTTGTTTACGTTCGCTCAAAGGCAAAAGACCACGGATTAGGCAATCTCATAGAAGGCAACCTTGAAAAAGGCAAAAAAGTAGTGGTTGTAGAAGATCTCATTTCCACAGGCGCAAGCTCGCTCAAGGCAGTTGAAGCTATTCGCAAGGCAGGTTGCGAAGTTTTAGGCATGGTTGCGTCTTATACCTACGGCTTTGATGTTGCGGCAAAAGCATTCGCCGATGCAAATGTTGAACTTTCCACAATAACAAACTACGAAGCCGTAGTAAAAACTGCCATAAGCGAAGGATATATAAAGGAAAGCGACATGCAACTCCTGGATTCCTGGCGCAAAGATCCCGCAAACTGGACCGGCAAATAATTTCGCGGAAATGAGTCTCAAGAAAAACGAAAGCGACATAGAACATATCGCATACTCCGACAGAAAAGTTTACTCCGTTCTCTCGGATTTGAGAAATCTGAAGAAACTTGAATCAAATTTCGAAGACGAAGAAAAACGCCGCATGCTGATTGCGCAACTCGGAGAAGAGAAAGTAAAAAAAGCACAAGAGGCTTTAGCCAAAATGGAAATCACTTCCGACAGCGCAAGTATAAATGCGCCGATGGTGGGGAAGGTTACATTTGAAATTACAGAGCGCGAAGAACCAAAGTTAATTAAATTGGAAGCAAAAGGACTCCCCACCAAAGCGTGCCTGTGGGTTCAAATTCTTCCGGAAGGCGACAACTTGTGCAAAATGAAGGTTACGTCGGGCATAGAACTCAACTTCCTTATAAAAGGAATGGTTGAAAAATATCTCGAACCGGGTGTAAAAAACATAGCAAGGGTTCTTGCATCCCTGCCCTACGACCAATTATAAAACATAACGGACAATGGCAAACAAACTCTGGCAAAAAAACGTGGAACTAAACAAGGAAATTGAAAAGTTCACTGTTGGCAAAGACCGCGAACTTGATGTATTTCTTGCGCCATACGATGTGCTCGGTTCCATGGCACACATTACAATGCTCGAAAGCATCAACCTCCTTACAAGTTCCGAATTGGAAGTGCTTTTGAAGGAGTTGAAAAACATATATCGCCTTGCCGAAAGCGGCAAGTTCGTCATAGAAGACGGCGTAGAGGACGTACACTCGCAGGTAGAGCTTATGCTCACACGAAAGCTTGGCGATGCAGGCAAGAAAATCCACAGCGGACGTTCCAGAAACGACCAGGTGCTTGTGGACTTGAAGTTGTTTTCACGCGCGGGCATACATAGCATTGCACAGGAAAGCAAAAAACTTTTCGACGAGCTGCAAAAGCAGAGCGAAAAGTATAAAAATGTGTTGATGCCGGGATATACTCACACGCAGATTGCCATGCCGAGCAGTTTCGGGCTTTGGTTTGGTGCTTATGCCGAGAGTCTTGCCGATGACATGCAGCTTCTTCTCGCCGCTTGGCGCGTGGCAAACAGAAATCCTCTCGGAAGTGCGGCGGGATATGGCTCGTCGTTCCCCCTCAATCGTACAATGACAACAAAACTGTTGGGTTTCGAATCCATGGACTACAATGTGGTTTATGCCCAAATGGGTCGCGGAAAGACGGAGCGCACCATTGCCTTTGCCATAGCAAGCATTGCGGGCACCATATCCAAGTTGGCGTTCGACGCATGCATGTTTAATTCGCAGAACTTCGGTTTCATTCATCTCCCTACGGAATGTACAACAGGCTCGAGCATAATGCCGCACAAAAAGAACCCGGATGTTTTCGAGCTTATCCGTGCAAAATGCAACAAGCTCCAAACTCTGCCCTCGCAAATCACGGCTATTATGAACAACCTCATTTGCGGATATTCGCGAGACCTGCAAACAATAAAAGAAGTGTTCATGCCGGCTTTCGGGGAACTGCTCGACTGCATACGAATGACCGCATATATCGTGGAACGTACCGAAGTTAACGAACACATTCTCGAAAATCCGCTCTACGACCCGATTTTCTCCGTTGAAGAAGTGAACCGCCGCGTAATAGCAGGCACACCGTTCCGCGAAGCCTATAAACAAGTGGGATTGGAAATAGAAGCCGGAAATTTCACACCCGACAAGAACATCCACCACACCCACGAAGGGAGCATTGGAAACCTTTGCAACGACAAGATAGCCGACCTCATGAACGCCACCCTCGGTGAATTTCATTTCGAGCGCGTGGACGAGGCGGTGCAAAAGCTTCTTACAGACAAATAAACGGTACTAAAACTTCCGAACATGAAGCGTTTGGCAATAATACTCGCTTTGGCGGGACTAATTTTACCGGTTGCGTGCGACAACGACAGTGTGGAATCGAAATTTTCCAAATTCCGCGCGTCGTTTTCGCTCTCTCCCGTCAACACCATTGCTCCTTTGAACCAGGCTATGACTTCTTTCGGCAAATTTTGCACCATTACCAACACCGGGCAATACTACTATTTCCGAACACTCACCAATTCGACGCAAGTTAACCGCGATGCCTATGCCGCATACAGGACTTTCATCTGCATAGGCGGCTTCATTGTGGGCAGGGCATCGCAAACCGAACTGGGCACAGCCGATTATCCGTATCTTTGCTACGACTTGTGCTGCTCCAACTGCTATAGCAACGATGCCATAGCCCGAAATCTTTCGCTCGAAGACGGAGGAAGGGCTTCGTGCAGCCGTTGCCACAGAACCTACGACCTTAACAACGACGGCGTTGTGGTGAGCGGCGACAAAGGGCGCAAACTTGAGCGATACCACATCAATTATAACGGCACGGCAATAATGATTGCCAACTGACCCAATGGTTCCGACAGTTGACCTGCTTGTTGAAAAATTCCGTCTGTTCAACAAAACCGTTTTCAATTCCGCTCTCGACATTCCGCCAATAAAACTGAGCAAAGCCAAAAGCTATCTCGGAATGGTGAGATACCGCAGGCGCAGGAATTTGTGGGGCAGGGAAAGAAAAACAGACTTCGTTATTATCATCAGTACCTATCGCGACCTCGCCGAAAACGAGATTGAGGACGTTCTTCTTCATGAAATGATTCACTACTACATCGGAGTGAACCATATAGCCGACACCTCGGCTCACGGCAGGGTTTTCCGCCAAATGATGAGCGAAATCAACAACCGTTTTAACCGCCACATCACCATTTCGTTGCGTTCCGAAACCACGAAAATAGCCGAAAGCGCACCCCGGAGCATTACTTTTTTCTGTATAATAAGGATGCGAAACGGCAGAACGGGAATCATGCCCGTGGCAAAGACAAGAATTTTCAAAATATGGGACATGCTGCAAACCTCCTCCGACATAGCGGAGGCTCAATGGTATGCGTCGCGGGCTGCATTCTTTGCAAAATACCCGAAGTTTCGCACCGCCAAAATCATATACGTTGACGAAAAAGTATTGTCCCTGCATCTCGCCGGCGCAATGCCGCTCGTAAAAACGGGGAACGTGATAAAGCCCGCAAAAAACAAGGCATAAACATGTAAATATTCCGCATCATGCGCAAGTTGTGTGCTTTTGTATGTTCCCGAAGTATCTAACTGCAAAAACATACATGTTGACAAAAAAGAATTTCCCCAACATCCCGACTAAGCAATGCAGTTCGCGGAAACGGGAAACGGACACAGTTCATATAACGCCGCAAACGGCAAAATTTTCTTGCCGTGAATTATTTTTGAAAACCAAAAACAATTCACGATTTCGGTGAAAAATTCTGTTGAAAACGGACACTCGAAAAAACACATGGCTTGTCGTGAAAAATACAAGGCACTTATTTTAAAATATGTGCCTTATATTTCAAAATATATGGCTTGTATTTTTTACTTTTCGGAACATCTGAAAACCAACAACTTACAAAAGCACAAAAACAAGGGTTCCCGCGCCATGGAAAACGGGGAAAACGGAGGTTCTATGCCGCATTGTTTCCGGCACACGCCGCGCCGCTTATTTAACCTGCCTTTGCGAAAGAACCACAAGGCTGTTCGCCGGAATTTTCACCGCCACACTGTGCCCGCCACCCCTGATGCGCTGCGGCTTCAGCACACCCGAAGCAGGAATCATGCCGTCATCTTTCGGGAGCGAGCCTTTCAAATATCCGTAAACGGCGAAGCTCTTGCGGCTCTTGCCTTGGGGATTTTCGACCTTCCATTCCAAATCTCTCCCCGCGGCATTTGCCACAACATACGTCCACTCTCCCTTCGCACTCTTCAAGACGAGAACGGGAATTGCGCCATTGCCTTTAGCCGCAGTCTTGAAAACCCTGTCGCCACGACGCACAAAGCGCGTGAGCAAACCGTAAGCGTAGTACTGCGGACGCGGTTCGTAATTGCATTTCATATCGGCATAAGCCGAATCTCCCTCATAGGCACTCTTGACATACTTCCAAAGTCCAAGCTGCTGCATCTGCCCGTATTGTTTTCCCTCGGCCTCGCCTTTGCTATAGTATTGGTCAAGCAAAGCCCAGTAACTAAGTCCGCTCGCACCCGCATTCATGCAATTAATTACTATTCTGCCTAAAAGCACACCGCGTTCAAAAAGATTTATGTCCCTCTGTCGCGTTGCCCCAACCGTCTGATTGCTCCCGAACTCTCCTACGAAGTGCGGCTTGTTCCCGGAAATTTTCACGTTCTCGCGTTCCCAATTATATATAATGCTGTCGGGAGTTTCGTAACCGAACACATAAGTGTGGCTGTTAAAGAAATCGGCTTCCCCGGACAGTTTGCTTCCGCAGCCTTCAAGGAAATAATGCGTGCCCGAACCGCCGTCGGAGTTGTCGCTAAGGTTAAGGCGTATAAGGCGGCGCAAACCATCGTTCTCAAGCCGCTTTTGCAACACGCGACACATGGCAACGTATTTCTCGAGATTGGGAGTGGAAGTTGGAACCCACGCCCAGTCCGGCTCATTCACCGGAGTAAACGCCTCGATACATGTATATTTCTTCTCAACCACAAGATGTTTTATGCAGCGACTTACATTTTCCGCCCATTCATCGTACTTTGCCGGTCCGAAAATCCATCCCGGTTCATTCACAGGCAACATAAACGTGTTTGGATTAACTCCCCAAAACACAAGAGTAACCCTGATGTCCTCTTTCATGCAAAAGTCGAGCAACTTTTCCAGTGCTTCGAACTCGGGACTTCGAAAGTTAAACCCCGCATCGTTCACAATAATCGGGTCATCGTTATCGTTTTGCGGCTCATACCAACTTGGAAGCACCATAATGCGAAGCCTCTGCAACTTGAGCAACCTTATGCGGCGCAAAACCACATTCTCCCAGTCGCCGGGCTTTATGTCGGGAGTTACACCCATGTTCTGCACCAGAAAATGCGGGTCATATTCTGCCGAAAGCCCTTCCACAGCCCTCGGCAAGGCATTCCCAACCACAGTTTCCACGTCTTGCGCCCGCACAAAGGAACATCCCGCAGAACACAAACCTACAACGACAACCACTGCCAGACATCGCTTAAAAGAAATATATCGCATCATAAAAACAAACCCTTTCGCCCTCTTCCGCATAACCACAACATCAGAATGGAGTCTGAACATATCCGCAAAAACTCTCATTCGTTGCCAAAGAAGATCGTAACACATTCAAATCTTCTATATGCTTCACTAAATTCTCGAAATTTTCAAAACTATCCATTTCTTCTCGTCGTTTCTTACTCAATTCACAGAAATCCGAATTTTGTTCTATTCCTGCAAATCTCCGACCACACAAATTTGCAGCTATGCCTGTTGTAGAACTACCACAAAAAGGATCTAAAACCCAATCGCCTTGATTTGTAGAAGCAAGAATCATCCGTACAAGAAGACGTAAAGGTTTTTGAGTAGGATGTTTTCCGCAAGTTTTTTCCCAGCGACCAATAGCAGGCATATGCCACACATCTGTCATTTGCTTTCCCGCATTCAGTTTTTTCATTAATTCGTAGTTGAACTTGTGAGGTATCTTCTGTGTTTTTCTTGCCCAAATGACAAATTCAGTGGAAAACTTAAAGAAACGACAGGATATATTTGCAGGGGCATTGGTTTTCTCCCAAGTTATAATATTCAAAATTTTATATCCAAGCGATGTCAGGCTATTGGCAACAGAAAATATATTGTGATAAGTTCCGCTAATCCATATTGTTCCATTATCTTTCAATTTTTCACGACATAATTTTATCCATTCCTCATTGAAAGCGCACATTTCTTCTTGGGATTTGCTTTTATCCCAATCACCTTTATCAACACAAACCACTTTACCACTCTGCATGGAAAAGCCTCCGTCAGAAAGGAAATAAGGTGGGTCGGCAAATATCATGTCAAACTTGAAATCAAAGTTTCTTAAAAGTTTGAAACAATCACCTTGCGCAATAACGAAATCATTATTTGAGGATTTATAATACGATTGTATCATTTTCCGTTGATAGGAATATTAGCATTGTCAAAAACATACATTCTTATACTAATCTTTCTCAAGTCTATCTTTGTTCTACTACCTCAATTATCTTTTATGCCTTAATCGTTTTGACAAATTCCTCTATAGAAGTCAAGTTGTATATTTTGGGAATTATGTTATAAGCTTCTTGCAACTTATTCTTAGCAGATTTCCAACCTATACCATCGGTAATCCAAACGAATTCGAAACCTTTCACAGAGTTTATTTTTGGAGCGATGTCTGAATACGAGCGTGCCACTTCGTTTAGTTTTGATCCTCCACCACTATAAAAGTTCACTTCTATCAAATAGATTTTTTCTAGTGTCTCAACTACAAAATCGAATCGCTTTTCGTCATCACCCAAAACTCTGTTTATTTCTGCCCATTCTTTGGAATATACTTCCTGTCTAAAAGGAATACCAGCTTTCAAAAATATGTTTGCGACGGTTTTCTCCATTATATGTCCACTCCGGTTCTTTCTTGCATTCGTATCAAGCCCTGTCTCTATACCAAAAACATAATCTACAAGGTTTTTCACCTGTTGATTTTGAAGGACATGTCCCAAACCTGTTTCTCCCAAGAATTCCATTATGGAATCAACAGATGTAAACATACTTTCCATGGGAACACAATCCCCTAAATAATTAAGGATTTTTTTCTTTTCACGAGTCCGAACTGCAACAAGAATGTTCATTACAGAAAAAACCTTTTTATCCCTGTTCCAAATTGTCTCTACACTTTTTCGCAAGTTCGTTGCACCTACAAGGCTATTTAGCATACACAGGCTAAGCTTTATTTCTTCTACGTTTTGCGATATTTTACAGAAATCACAAAAGAAATCAAGTGTTTGGTTGGTTCCTTTCAGTTGGGATATAAATTTGTCAAAATCTTTAAGCATAAGCTTTTTCGTTTTCTGCCACATACAAAGATTTTTGTTCTGCCATAGTGTTCATATAACATCCTTTGGTCTTTGTATAACTATGAATTAGGAGCTCGGTAATCTTTCCTCGTTTGGCAGCATTGGCGTTTACGTTACGAGAAGCCAATACCCGATCGATACAATAGTCAGAATACAACATGTCTAAGAAATTGTCATCTTCATTTTTTCCTTTACAATCAGAATTACTCAACATAAAACTATAACCTTCCGAGACTACTTTATCACAAAACTTCTTCAACCTTATTTGTGAATCATCATTGAATGATTCTTTTGTATAATCATTAAAACTTGAAGTATCGCAAAGAGGACGATATGGAGGATCAAAATAAAATAATGTTCTGTTTTGAGCATATTTTAAGGTTCTTTCAAAATCACCTTCCAATATTCTCACACGTTTCAGTAAGTTACTATCAACCCTAAGAGTTTCTTCATCACAAATAAGAGGGTGCAAATATTTTCCATAAGGTACATTAAATAGTCCTTTCTTATTTACGCGATACAAACCATTGAAACATGTACGATTCAAGAAGATGAATATTGCCGTATTCTCTATGGGTTCAAGATTTTTTTCATTGTATCTTTCCCTTACAGCCATAAACATCTCTCGCTTTTCCTCCATAGTCTTTAATGCGTAGTATTGTTTCTGAACTTTATATAATTCTGCTATCAAAACTTCCACATTATCTCTTACAGTTCTATAGCATGTGATTAAATCTTTATTTATATCATTTATTACAGCATGCTTTATATTTTTATGCCGTTGCAACATATAAAAAAGCATAGCCCCGCCGCCGACAAAAGGTTCTATGTATGTTACATTTTCCCAATTATCAAAATCAACGGGAAGCAATGCCTCCAACTGATCTATGAGTTGTCCTTTTCCACCAACCCACTTGACAAATGGTTTCGCGTTCCTATCCATAATTGATTCTATTCTGTTTTGCAACGTTTCGTTTCTGTGTGCAAAGATACGGTAAATAAGTTTACAGAGAATACCGATATGAGGGATTTTCAATGGGATTGAAACGGCTTTTGCATATTGTTGTTTTTCAGCCATTTGGAAAGGCGAAAAATATAAGGCACTTATTTTAAAATATGTGCCTTGTATTTTAAAATACATGGCTTGTATTTTTTACAACATGCCTTATGTTTTTTTCGACATGCCGAAACGGTTGAAAAATTATCGGGACACAGGACGGGAAAATGAGTACATCCTGCAAGATACGAAACAAAAAAAGGGGCATTCCCTTACGGGAAGCCCCCAAGCGTTTATTCTAAAAATGTTTGCTGCAAATTATTTGTCGAGTGTGCAGATGCTCACGCGGTTCCAATCGGGTTCCTTAAACATGTTTCCTACACCCTGACCTTCAGCCTGTATGCGGCTTGCCTTGATGCCATACTTCTTAACGAGAACAGTCTTTACAGCTTCTGCGCGGCTCTTGGAAAGTTTTGCATTAATCTCTGCGCTGCCTTCGGGTGAAGCATAACCTTTGATAACAACCTTGGAATCTTTGTGATTCTTCATGTAAGTTGCAACACGTTCCACGTTAGGCATCTGAGAACGTTCTATCACGCTCTTGCCCTGTGCGAAAGTGATGTAACTTTCAAGGTCGCGGTTGATTACATTGTTTACAACTGTCTGCGGTTTACGGTTCTTGCATTCGTTGAGTTCGTTCTGAAGTTTTGCATTCTCGTTCTTGAGGTTGTTAACTTCGTTGTTCAAACCGTCAACTTGTCCGCGAAGAGAATTGATCTTTGAATTGAGACCGTCAACTTCTGCCTGATCGTATTCTTTAACCAATGCAAAATTGTGAGTACCGTTGCTTGTGGCGAACTTATAGGTTACGCCTGCGGTAAGCTCAACTGCAGAACGATTTACATTGTAGTTCATGGGGTGCGCATACTTGTTGGCATCGAGAATCCAGGTAATGGCGGGCTTGATGTTGAATTGCCATGCTTTTGCAGAGCCGAGGTTGAAATTGAAATTCAAACCTGTTTTTGAGCTGAAGCCGTCTATGCCGTTGTCTTTGCCGCCGTTCATATAGAAATGAGTGTAACCTGCGCCGAAGTAAGCCTCAACTTCAAACAAACGCGGCTCGCCTTTGTAACCGCCAAAGAGATTTGAGAGATTGAATTTGTTGAGAAGCATAACTTGTGCGGCATCAAAAGCCGTTTTGCTCTTGCCGAATTCGGAAGCAGGCATCATGGAACCGATTTTATCGTAGTTGAAGCCCGTTTGTCCTTGAACAGCAAGCGCGTAAACCGGAGTGAACCACTTAGAAGCCTCAAGGGTGATTGTAGGACGCATGCTGCCAAAGAAAGCATGGTTGGTGGTCGGAGTAATTACACCGCCCGAAATACCAAGTGTCCAGTTGTCGGCAAACTTGTTACCTTTTACCGACTGTGCATTTGCGCAAATAATTCCTGCGCCAAGTGCGAGAATAGTAAATAACTTTTTCATTGTCATTTAATTTATAACATCGTAATTTTCGTGGCGCAAAAGTATAATTTTTTCTATATCTGCAATCCGAACAAGAGATTATTTTCAATCTCCGACCGTTATATTTTGTACAATTAGCACTATTCGCTTTCAATTTGCAAGTTTTAGTTTACAGGAGCAGCGTTTTCGCGTCCGTTTTCCGGGTTTCATTGCAGACAGCGCGGCTTGCGGGGAAAAGTTTACCGGATGCGGTTGTTAATTTGCAGGACGCGACAATAAATAAGCGGGGAAAGCCGCGTTTTTGCTGCGGTTTCGTTAACTTTGCGTTATATTTACCAATCACAAAAAGAAACATAATCATGGAAGATAACCGGAACAATCAAGACAAACTTGAAATCAACGTGCCCGCAGAGCTTTTGGAGGGCGTATATTCAAACCTTGCCGTTATTACACACTCGAGTGCGGAATTTATACTCGACTTTATCCGCGTTATGCCGGGAACATCGAAAGCTCCTGTCAAATCTCGTGTTGTCATGGCACCGGAACATGCAAAACGTTTGCTTTATGCTCTTCAGAACAACGTACAAAAATACGAACAAGTCTTCGGAGAAATCCGCTTCCCCGGCACTCCCGCACAAATGAGTAACCATTTGAACGGCGAAGCATAAGGAAAGAAACAAAAAGGCGGGTATCCAAAGTTTCGGATACCCGCCTTTTTAATTTTATGTCGGTTTGGCGAACGCAATATTACTTTAATAGTTTTTTCAACAAGGGATATAGTTCGTCTGCCATCTTCTGATGTTGTTTGTAACTCGGGTGCCAGCACGCGCCATAACCCCAATCGCCTTTCTGTGGTGAGAAATCGAGGCGGTAAATCTTGTTGTCGCCCACTTTCTTAAAATCATCTGCAATACGGTCAAGCGTTTTTTTCTGAAGTTCATTGGTTTCGCCCTGAAGCATACTGCCGGTGAGCAAAACTATGGGCACATCGCGATAATGACTGCGGACCATGGACAGAAAATCGCGGTAAGCTTTTTCGTAAAGTTCCACTTTGTAGCCCGGACCCGAGAAATCGTTTGTACCGAGATTTATGCAAACAACCTCGGGAATGAAACGCGAGAAATCCCACCTCTCGGAATGGTCATTATATATTGTATAAGGAAATTCCGCAGCCATTACGTCCGCAGAACCTTCGATTGGTCCGCCCGCATTTCTGTAAACGCCTATACCGCTACGGGCTATGGCGGTATGAAGTGCATCGAGTTTGTCGCTTACTATGCTGGCGTAGGTGAGATAATGATTCTCGCTTTCAAACTCAAAGGGATCGTCTTTTCTGAGACTTTCGTTGCCGAAACCGCAAGTTATGGAGTTGCCTATAAACTCTATACGGTGTTTGGGCAGAGCCGGTTTGAAGAGTTTGCATCCTTCATCGAGGATAAAGCCTCGAAAATCGCCTTTGCGATCCAGTCCTTCTATCACATACATTGCTCTGACGGTGTGTTTTCCCGGCGAAAGTGCCGTGGCAAGATTGACAATGGAATCCTTGGGAGCGTTGAAGCCCACTTTGAATGCCTTTTTGCCGTCAATGCTTACCATGAAATAGCCCGTCATGGGATTGCAAACCATTTTCAGTGATGTTCCGGTAAATCCTGCACGGATTTCGGTGCCGGGATAATTGAACATGGGAGTATCGGGATTACGAAAGCTTACGCGACCAACATATACAATGGATTTGTCGGTGGGTTTTATCCACTCGCCATCGGGTGGAAGCGTTACGCTTGCCGTTGTTGTGGCGGGCAA
>ENA-ORMS01000683-ORMS01000683.1-human-gut-metagenome-genome-assembly--contig:-NODE-683-length-32374-cov-2.900554_pt1 | contig 32374 bp, 23 predicted proteins | sample MGYA00242104_ERZ508997 | MGnify/ENA primary metagenome ERZ508997 (study PRJEB26280, sample SAMEA2338704) | human gut metagenome | biome: human gut; feature: human-associated habitat; material: faeces... | reverse complement strand
CCGAAGTCCCCGACCCCATCGACAGACCGACTTGGGCAAAGTTCAACGCCGGAGCATCGTTCGTCCCGTCGCCGGTCACAGCCACGACTTCCCCCTCCGTCTGCAACAACTTCACCAACCGTTGCTTGTCCAACGGACGGGCACGGCTCATCACCTTCAAATCCTTGATACGTTGCAGGGCTTCTTCGTCGCTCAACGCAGCAAAGTCAACGCCCCGCATGCAATTCTTCTTTTCGTCGTCTTCTTCTTTCCACAAACCGATTTGACGGGCTATTTCCACAGCGGTACCCGTGCTATCGCCCGTCACGACCTTGATTTGCACCCCGGCCTTCAAGCAGTTCTCCACGGCCTGGGGCACTTCCGGGCGCACGGGGTCACTAATAGCCGCCAAGCCCAACAAGGTCAACCCGCCGGATTGTACCAAAGCCGCACAATCATCTTCCGTATCCGCCACTTCCTTATAAGCCAGCAACAAAGTACGCTGAGCGTGCATCTGCCAGTCTTTCAGTTGGACGTGATACCCTGCAATTTGCTCTTCCGATAAACCCCGGCAAAGTCCCAAAACGATTTCCGGTGCCCCTTTCACATATACAACCTTTCGTCCCAACACGGAGGAATCCACTATCGTAGCCATATATTTCCGCTCTGAAGAGAAAGGCAGACGAGCCACTTCTTCCGCTCCTTGGCGCACCTTCATATAATCCGAACCGCGCCCTTGCATCCAAAGCAACAAAGCCACTTCCGTGGGATTTCCCAACCCCTCCGTACGGGATTCATTCAAAAAGGCAGTCGTATTGCAGGCGATAGCTTCATCCAAGAGTGCCGAATCCTCATCTTGCATCAGCATTTGCGACACGGTCATGCGATTTTGTGTCAATGTTCCGGTCTTGTCCGTACAAATCACCGTAATGGCCCCCATCGTCTCGCAAGCATGCATCTTACGTACCAGGTTATTGGTCTTCAGCATACGGCGCATATTCAATGCCAGACTTAACGTCACAGCCATCGGCAATCCCTCGGGAACAGCCATGACAATCAACGTCACAGCCATCATGAAATTATTCAGCACCATCCCAAACACATGCCAATAGTTCTCACTCCCCCACACATCGACCTTGGGGACATATTCCATCAAACCATGTACCGTAAATATCGTAAACGTAAGGAATGCCACGGTATAGCCTATCTTACTAATGAAACCGGCCAAACGATCCAACTGTTTGTTCAATGGGGTCTTCTCACCGGTCAGCACAGTCGCTTCGCGAGCTACCTGACCAATCTCCGTATGGTCGCCCACTGCTATCACACGAGACGTAGCACTTCCCTCTACAATGGTCGTGCCGCGCATCAATCGATTTGTGGCATACGGGGCATTTTTATCAAAATCCAAATGGTCCGTACTTTTCCGCGTAACCGGCTCTCCCGTCAGATTCGATTCATTCACCTGCAAACTTTCAGCCTTCAACAACTCGGCATCGGCAGGTATCTCGTCTCCGGTTTCCAACATGATGATATCTCCCACCACAAGTTCCTTACGCGGAACCTCACACACCTGTCCGTTACGTACAACCCGTACAAACGCCTCGCTTCCCAAAGCATTCAACACATCGAATTTACGGGCGGCATCGTACTCAAAATAAAAGCCGATGCCTGTAGCCAACAATATGGCACACACGATTCCTATGGTCTCTGCAAATTCATTTTCCACAAAAGCGACTACAAAAGACAGCAAGGCGGCTACCAACAATATCCGTATTACGGGATCCTGGAATTTCTCCAGATAAAGCCTCCACATTGAAGGGCGTTTCGGCGGGGTCAGTTCGTTACTCCCATGACGGGCACGGCTCTCTTCTACTTGCCGGTCATTCAAACCGACACTCAACCAATCAGTCTCTTTTGTACTCATCTTTACCTTAATTTATATGCGATTTCCGTTTCATACATCATTCCACGATGCGAAAATACAATAGTTCCGGCAATATTGAAAGCTTTTCCCTCCATTTTTTACCTTTATTGTTTGCATATCTCAATAAATCATATTACTTTTGCACTGCAATTTCAAAAAGAAGTTGTTTCGGACTTGTAGCTCAGTTGGTTAGAGCAACAGACTCATAATCTGGAGGTCCCTGGTTCAAGCCCAGGCTGGTCCACGAAGCATAAAACAAAGGAAATCAAGCCGTTACAAAGAGATTTGTAACGGCTTTTTCTTTGCACACAAAAGCTCATTGCACACAATTTGCACACAGCTTCCGGGAAGTGCTGATAATCAATGATAAACGAAGCACACCGGTAAATTGTACCACATTTCATCTTGTTTCTTTCTTTAATAACTATTGCCTTATCGGTTGAGGCTTTTCACCGATAGTATAATACAAATAAAAGGGATAAACTACACACCGGTAGTTATCCCTTTTGTTCGCAATAAAATCAAGCGAGAAGTATGTATATCACAATTTTTCTGTTTTCATGTACCTTAATATATCGCAAACTTGATTCATGCCAGCACATGGCTTGCCAACAAATAAAGTACAGACATCTCTGATTTTTCTTTGATTTGACTTTCTTCTCCATAATCTGTTGTTTCAAATTTATAGAGATAACTATAAATAAGCAAACTTATCGTGGCAATATTTGTTCATATAATAAATTAAAAGTAATTTTGCCACAGAACTAAAAGAGGCACTCATGAGAACGATAAATCAAATTATTGGAGAAAATCTAAGAAAGATTAGAGAGTTGTCTGGCTTCACACAAGAACAGATAGCCAAATCTATTGGGATTGAGCGTTCTGCATATAGTAATTATGAAGGAGGCACTAGGGAAGTTCCGTATGATATTTTAGAACGAATCTCAAACATGTTCGGTTGTGAACCTTTCATTTTGTTTGAAGATAATATCCAAGCTGATAATGAAATTATGGCTACTGCTTTCAGAATTTCTGATTTGGAAGATAATGACTTAAAAGAAATCGCAAATTTCAAGGACATTGTGAAATCATATCTTAAAATGGAACGAATTGCACAGAATGAAGCCGAATAAGTTTATCATAGAAAAACAAGTATCAGCATTTCGCACAGATAATGGGCTTAGCGCATCCGAGCCTGTCACATTGAAAAGTCTGCTTTTGAAATTGAACATACTTACAGTGTTCAGACCTCTGTCTGACAATTTTTCAGGCATGTGTTTAAAGGACAATTCCGGACATCGTTTTATGCTTATCAATTCCAATCAGCCACGTGGAAGACAGCATTTCACAATTGCCCACGAATTATATCACTTGTTTATAGAAGAAAAGCCTACCCCGCACAAATGCAACCCCGGATACAGCAAGAACTTTGTAGAACAAAGTGCCGACATGTTTGCTTCTTTATTATTAATGCCTGAATCCGGAATCTGCCAACTGGTACCGGAGAATGAATTAAAGACTAAAAGCATTTCTATGGCAACAATTTTGAAACTTGAACATTACTTCTCTGTTTCTCGTTCGGCCTTGTTGTATAGATTGTTAAATATAGGCCTCATTTCAGAAAGTACACGTTCCCAATTTGCTGAAGTAGGAGTAAAAAACTCTGCAAGATGTTTCGGATATGATACGGCTTTATACGAAGCTGCAAATGAAGGTTTGGTTATCGGTGATTTTGGAGAAAAAGCACGTAATTTATTCGATAAAGAGAAAATTTCGGAAAGCCATTATATGGAGTTGCTCGGTAAAATAAATATCAATGGGACACAAGAAAACGAAAATAGTACTCGATGCTGATGTGATTATCCATTTTATAGAAGCGGGTAACTTTTCACTATTACCGGATATATTCCCCGAATATGAATACATAGTATTGGATGTGGTTTATAATGAAGTTTCAAAAAACTCTAAAACAAGAGATCTCATTGACAATTATCTTCGTTATTTCTCAAAATTAAGAAAAGAGACTTTTTCTCCTAAAGGTGAATCTATGAAAGAATACTTCTCATTACAACGTAGATTGGGAAAAGGCGAAAGTGCCTGTATGATTTATTGCAGGGATAACCAAGATGTTTTAGGGAGTAGCAATTTAAGGGACATAAAAGAATATTGTTCTCAAAATAGTATTACTTATCTGACTACCCTTGACTTCCTGTATTACGCTTATCTCAAAAAGAAAATGACACAACAAGAATGTACTGAATTTATGCAAGCTGTAAATGATGCAGGAAGCAGGCTTCCTATTATTGATATAACTCTATATAAATGCACCGTGCAAATCTAATTGCGCACATCTTATGAAAAACGAAGGAAACAAAGAGATGTTTTACTATAAAAATCAACGGCTTACGAAAGATATTCGTAAGCCGTTTTTTATTTCAATTATATTACTTCACAAGCCCGTCGCACGGCGCTGTTTACGAAGATTCTACGTGAAATCAGATGTATTTCTACCCTGCAAAAAGAATGTAAAAGCAACGCAACTGGCTCTTAATAAGTTTACTCTATTTTTGTTGCATCAAACTTGATAACATAAACTTTAAAAGAAAAAAAGAATGAAAAAGAGAATGCTGACACTTCCGTTGCTTTCGTTAGCAATTTGCGGGTATGCCCAGGCACAAGCCGACTGCATAGAAGGCAACCCTGTCATGAAAATCAATGAGACGTCCACGTTCGAGGCTCCCAAGAATGAAACTGTCGCCCATTACGATTGGACGGCTCCTATCGGTTGCAAAGTCGTATCGGGACAAGGAACACCTTCCGTCGAAATTTCATCTTCCTTTCTATCACAAGACAGTCCGGTCCGCCTGATAAGAACATTCACCGATGAACACAAAGATACCTTGGAGACTCCTATAAAATTCTGCCGCTACGTGCAAAGCATACAAGACCACACCATTGCTCCGGGAGAGACAATAAATATAGGAGGAAAAGATTACTCCGAAGCTGACATTTACTACACACCGGCAGAAGGTGAAAACGCCTGTGGACAAGTCGTGGCACACCGGCTGACCGTGGAGCCTAAAACCGGCAGCTACGCCGACATGACGAAACCTTACCTCCAAAGCGCGGAAGATACCGCCATCTGGATTAGCTGGAAAACCTCTTTCGAAAACACCCCTAAAGTCATTTACGGAACTTCAAAAGACCAACTGACGCAGACATTAGAGGGTAGCATTGACAATCTTTCAGAAGACGGTTTCCCATATTATTGGAACTCCATCCGCCTCACCGGACTGCAACCCAACACGGTGTACTATTACCAAGCTATCAGTGACGACAAGAAAAGCGAAGTATGCCATTTCCGCACTATGCCGACCCCCAAAAGCCATGAACCCATGCGCATTCTGTTAATGGGCGATCACCAAATCAAAAGCCGAAGCGGATATGAGTGGCTAATGAAAGCAGCACAACGTAAGATCGAAGAAAAATATGGCGACCTTACCGAAAACATCAACATGATTATGAATATCGGCGACCAAGTGGACGTGGGAACATTGGACCAATATGAACAGATACACCTGTTCAAATCGCAACTCATGTCACCTTATCTCCCCATCATGACAGCCGTGGGAAACCATGAAACTTATAACGACCCGGGTATGCAGAGATATGCCGCACATTACCACTATGAGAACCTTACCTACCAAGGTATCAGCAGTGGCACGGAAAACTATTACGCTTACCAAGCCGGCCGTATCCTTTTCGTTGTTTTGTCCACTGAACATACCGGCGACGCCCAAAAAGAATGGGTGAGAAAAATTGTAGATGCTGCCAAAAAAGACGATTCTGTAGACTTCATTATCAGTGTAAACCATCGGCCTATCCAAGCTGAGCAATACGTTGGTGACATCTCGGCATGGGTTAGAAATGAAATCATACCCATTCTGTCCGAAACCCCGAAGCACGTACTGAACTACGGAGGCCACCATCATTTGTACCATAGGGGACAATTGACCGATTATCCGCTATACCACATCATTAACGGCGCTGCCTCTTGGGATCAAATGTGGGGCATGTCTTCCGAACAAGACTACGACGACGTACAAAAAACCATTGACTATTGGGGCTACCAGATTCTGGAGTTTGATTTTGATAAAAAAGAAATGAAGGCGGAGTGCTATGCCATCGGTAACAAGGAACTGGTAGTGGACAATATTCTAATTGACTCCTTCAGTCGTACTTTGGGTAAAGCAGCTCCGGAAAAGCCGGAAATCAAGGAAATAACAGAAGAGACCATCACCCTGCCTTATACGTTCAAAGGAAGTCCATATAAAACCACTACGAATGAACAACTAAATAGTGTACAATACCAATTCTCACTCAACCAAGACTTTTCTACCATAGAATACAACAAGGTACGCGACGTCGAAGACCTTTACGGTTCTACCGGGAAACCCTTACACATCCCCATTGACCTCAATGAAAATATAGACATCACTCAACTTACCATTGAGAAAAACAAACTGATAAACGGAACCTATTACGTAAGGATGAGATACCGCGATACCAATATGGAATGGTCGGAATGGTCGGACACCAGACAGTTCACCGTAGAAGGAAGTATAGCAGGTAAACCTTCCATTTCCATAACGGACACAAGCGTAACACCAGGAGAAGCCATTACCATCGACTACAAATATGCTCCTGAAGGTCAAAACGCATGGATCGGCATCTACCGCAAAGGAGAAGAACCGCATTCCGTTCTTTCGTACAAATGGAAATATACCCCGGCTCAATCCGGTTCAATGGATTTCACCATCGACGAAACCAACGAATACTATGCCGTGCTATTTGAAGATGAGGGATATACGGAAATCAGCGAAAGAATCCCGTTCTATGTCGGTCCCGAACCGCAAATCAGTTTGGAAAAGAGCGAATTCGAAGAAGGTGAAGACATCGTGGTGACCTACTCCAACGCACCGGGTCTGAAGAACGACTGGATCGGCATCTATAAGCGGGGAGAAGTTCCCGGTACATCCGATACATCCGATTCGTGGGATTACCTCGGCGGAAACACCGAAGGCACACTCACTTTGGCGAAAGATCTGCCCAAAGGATATTATTTCTTGAATTACTTCACCTTGGGACAGTACTTCGAACCGCGTGAACGAGTTTATTTCTCTGTAGGCAAAGACATATCTTCGCTGTCTACCGACAAGACGGAATTCTCCACCGATGAAGCAATTCTCATCCACTACAAGGACGGTCCGGGTACACCGAAAGACTGGGTGGGTGTCTACAAAGAAGGCAAAGACCCCAACGTGGACGAGCTTGACGGCTTCTATTACACTTACGGAGCCACGGAAGGAACCGTGAGCATCAAAGCCGGTACGCTCGAACCCGGAAACTATTTCAGCGCCCTGTTCATTAACGATTCCTATGACGAAGTTTCCCCGAGAATCCAGTTCACCATAAAGGACGGCACGGGCATCAGACAAGCTAAAAACGAAGACGGGCCACTCTTCTATCCCAATGCTAACGGCTCACTGCATATCGAAGGTAACACCTATGAAACAGCCGACATCTTCAACCTGGCCGGAAACCGTGTGCGTCGCACGACTTTGACGGAAGGCAACTGCACTATCGACTTTGTCGACCTGCCTGCCGGAATTTACATCTTCAAATTCCACAACGGGACGAATAACTGCATCGTACACAAAGTCATCAAAAAATAACCCCACACGGAAATATCATTTCCCCAAAAAGGAAGTGCCGGAAGCCTCGGCTTGATAGCCTCTCTTCCGGCACTTCCTTTCTGTTCGTTTTTACGACTGTCCTTCGGTAGTCCGTACCGGATTATTGCTCGGGTAGAACCAACCGCTTTACCAGCCCCTCTAACGCGTCCAGATTACGAGGGTCTGCATTTACGTCGAGCACATGACCGTCTACACCGATAAGACGATAGGAAGGAAAACTGTTCACGCTCAAATATTGTTCTATGGCCTGCTGCTGGTCGTCCGGCAGGTTATAATGCACCACATTGTCGCCCAGCACGTCGTATTGTTTGATGACGTTCTTCCACGAATCTTCCGCAGAGCCGTTAGCCAAGTAAAGGAACACCACGCCGTAGGGACGCATCCGCTCGAACAGTGCATGCGAATGGGACAAGGCTTCCTTACACGGCCTGCACCAAGTGCCCCAAATGTCGAGCAATACGAGTTTGCCGCGATAAGGCTCCGTGAGCTTTCGCAACAATGCCTCGCCGCCGGTCACGTCCTTCACGTCTTCTGCCGACTTCAGACTGCCCACTCCGGACAAGTCCCGGTTTTGGATAGCCACGTACTTCTCCTGTTCCCTGCTGACGATATCCCATCCGCCCTCAAGCCTGATTTCCCGTTCGGCCTTTGCCATCATCCTGTCCGGTAAGGGTTTCCGTATGTTATCAATCTGCCTGTAAAGATTCCGGGCTAAATGGATTTGGCATAGGATACTGTCGCACCCCGCCGATTCCGCGTTTTCTTTCCAGAAATCTATGTTATCCGCCAATACCTCCTCGTTCAAAACGTCCTCGAAACGTTTGAAGAGCGATATGAAACGTTGCCCCAAATCACTTTTCCCAAACTCCACCACCATTCGTTGACGCAACGAATCCGACGGCTCCACATTCAGTTTTTCTTGTAGTTCCTTAATGGCCAACCGATAAGCCTCCACGGTGTTTGCCTCCTCCTCCGTCATCGAGATTTCACCTTGCTGCCGCAAACGCTTGAAGGCATTGAATACGGCATTGCCCCTCGCCTTGTCTTTCGCCTTTGAGGAATGGCCTATATAATCCCTCATCAATATGCCAAAATTCTGGCAAAGCGTATAGGGTTTGGGAGGACGCTGCCAGACTTTTGTCCGGACAAAGTCCACGTAATCTTCGGGTAACTGCCAATCGGGCACCGCAAACCGCGCCTGCATCATCGAACGACCCAACCCTGTCAAAGCAAAAGATTCCATAAAGTAACGGTAACGCCGCGAAAGGTTCGGATGCGCCTCCACACGCCGTGACAGTTCCTCTACCGCATGCCGATACTTATCCTCCATCTGTGTCCGGAATTCATCGACCGTCCCTTGCCCTTTCCGGAGATAACCATCCACGTACAAAGGAGGATGCGTCTGCAATTCGTTTTGAAACCGGACATCTTCTCCCATGAAAAGCACATGGCCGGTGGAGAAATCGTGCAACAGGAAATAAGTCTCCCCCGGCTCCACCACCGTGTTAATACCCTTCCGCCCTATGTCGATATAGATTTCCGATGTGTTGACCAACGGCACGCGCACAGAGAAACGCCCGGTCGAATCCATGGCTGCCACAAAGGATTCCTGTTTGTCCGTAAAGATGTTGTTGCGTAATATTTCCACGCTTCGCCCTTTCTCCCACGCCTCGGCAGGCATGTCCTTCATCCAACCCACGATGGTCACACTGTCGTCCGCGCGGTAACCGTTGTCTTTGAACCCCTCCCGCAGGTCTTCCACAGGATAGTCAGGCAACGCCATCCCCGTAATCAGACTGCACTCCACGACCGGTTCCTTGCCCACGGTGATGCGACGCGTACCGCGTTTTTCTTTGCCCACCTCCACAGCGAGCTGCTCTCCGCCATAGGCTATCACCCATTGGCCACGCCCGTCTTTTCGTTCATCCCGGCTCACGACACTCCAAACCTTACCGTCGTATATCACGCCGTCGCCGGAAAAGCCGATAAACCAATCTCCCGTACGCACATTGCGCCAATAGGTGTCTTCCATCCCTTCGGGCCGATAATCCTCCGGACGGATATTGTAAACCGTCCATCCGCCCGGTTCTACCAGATTCATCTTTACCGTCCCGAACGGTACGGCATCGAATGTCAACGTAAAGTCCACTTCGCCATTCTCAGGCATCGTGTACCGTTCCCCAAGGGGAATGCCCGAGGCATCCCTCACGGGAAAGTTCCGGCCATCCGCTTGCAATTCCGTCGTGCGCAGGATTTGAATCCAATAACCTGAAGGGTAATGTACATGGCACGACACTTCCGTGCGGTCCGCGTGGAGCACCACCTTGGTTACCTCTACAATAGAATGGGTATAGCCCACCACGGGATGGTGCCAAACCACGGAATCGCTTGCCCAAGTACAGACCACGGCAAACGTAACCCACAACAATGCAATAAGTCTCAGTTTCATGTGTTTCATCATGGAATTATCTAAATTAACCGGCATAAATTTACACATATCCCGAAGCCCGGCAAAGCCATGCGTCGGGAAAAGCCGGCACGTTTTGTTTTTTTAGGATTTCCATTCCGTAATCCGGGTAAAAATACCTGTAATCCGGATAGCAGGCTTCCCGGTAAAACCGCGTATCTTTGCACCATCATTTCAAAACGACAAATTTATCTGTTTATGGTATTAGAAAACATCAACTCTCCGGAAGATGTGAAAAAATTGTCTCTGGAAGAACTCAACCTGCTGAGCGGAGAAATGCGCGAAGTATTGTTGCACCGCCTGAGCAACCACGGCGGCCATTTCGGTCCGAACTTCGGCATGGTGGAAGCCACCATCGCCCTACATTACGTGTTCAACTCGCCGGAAGACAAGATGGTCTTCGACGTGTCCCACCAAAGCTATCCCCACAAGATGCTGACCGGACGGAAAGAGGCTTATCTCAATCCGGAAAAATACGACGACGTGTCGGGCTACTCCGAGCCGTCGGAAAGCGCACACGACCATTTCGTCATCGGCCATACCTCCACCTCGGTCAGCCTGGCCGGAGGACTGGCCAAAGGCCGTGACCTGAAAGGCGAAAAAGGCAATGTCATTGCTGTCATCGGAGACGGTTCGCTGAGCGGCGGCGAAGCTTTCGAGGGATTGGACTACGCAGGAGAATTGGGCACGAACTTCATCATCGTGGTCAACGACAACCAGATGTCCATCGCCGAAAACCACGGAGGCCTGTACCGCAACCTGCAGGAGCTGCGTGAAAGCCAAGGCACATGCCCTTGCAACTTCTTCAAGGCCATGGGACTGGATTACCTGTACGTAGACCAAGGCAACGACATCGGAAGCCTCATCTCGGCATTCCAAAAGGTGAAAGACATCGACCACCCCGTCGTGGTACACATCAACACCCTGAAAGGCAAGGGATACCGCCCGGCCGAAGAACACAAGGAGCCATGGCACTACTGTGCTCCGTTCGACATCGCGACCAGCGAACCCAAACACAAGTCCGACGACGGAGAAGACTACGGCACGCTAACTGCCGACTACCTGTTGGCGAAGATGAAAGAAGACCGCCGCGTGGTAGGCATCACGGCAGGAACACCCACCATCATGGGATTCACCGAAGACAGACGGTTGGCAGCCGGACGGCAGTTCGTGGACGTGGGTATCGCCGAGGAACACGCCGTCGCTTTGGCTTCCGGCATCGCCAAGGCTGGAGGAAAACCGGTATTCGGCGTATGCAGCTCGTTCATCCAACGGGCTTACGACCAACTTTCGCAAGACCTCTGCATCAACAACAACCCGGCCACGCTGCTCGTCTTTTGGGGTTCGCTCTCGACCATGAACGACGTGACGCACCTCTGTTTCTTCGACATCCCTCTCATCAGTAACATTCCCAACATGGTCTATCTTGCCCCGACCTGCAAGGAAGAATACTTCGCCATGCTGGAATGGAGCCTGCGGCAAGACAGCCACCCCGTAGCCATCCGCGTACCGGCACTCGGACTGACGCATGCCGACCGGGAAATAGCCACGGATTACAGCGAATTGAACCGCTATGAAATGGTAAAGAAGGGAACAAAAGTAGCCCTGCTCGCCTTGGGTTCCTTCTTCCCGTTAGGTGAATCCGTCGCACATATCCTGAAAGAAAAAGCCGGTATAGAAGCCACTCTCGTCAACCCGCGTTATATCACCGGAACGGACGACACCTTATTAGACACACTGAAAACCGACCACGCCCTCGTGGCCACGTTGGAAGACGGCATACTGGACGGCGGATTCGGTGAGAAAATCGCCCGCTACTACGGCACAAGCCCCATGAAAGTACTCAACTTCGGTGCCCGCAAAGAGTTCGTAGACCGCTTCGACGTGGCGGCGTTCCTCCACAACAACCACCTGACGGCGGAACAGATTGCCGAAGACATCCTCGCGCAGTTATAAAAATTCCACTTAAAAGAGGCAGTCCCCTATTACAAAAGGAACTGCCTCTTTGCCACATATATAAAAGAGCCCTACTGTTATTCTAACAAAATTACCTTGGCTGTCTGGTTATCCATACCATACATCGTCTTGCCCACCGGTGCACCGATAAAAGTACCATCGGCTATCACGAACTTACGTCCTTCCAACGAGATATAATCGCCCGCCACGACATCAGACTGCGAGAATTCTACAGCCGAAGCCAGGTGTCCCGGATAATAAATCAGGATACAACGAAGCCCTAATAAATCGCGTACCAGACGGGTAAAAAGGATACTACGGTCCTCACAGTCGCAATATGGATAGTAAAGGGATTCCTCTGCAAAGAAAGCCCGGTCGTCTCCCCATACCTTGTCGTCATACTCGTACTCGAAGCCCGTCTGCACGAAATTCAGCAACTTATTCACAGCCGTCAACTGGTCGCATCCATTTATGGCAGCTTTCAAGTCCGGATATATCTGACGCTTCACATCCTCACTCATCGGTGTATTGGCATACATAGCCCAGCGGCTTAAAAAATTGTCGCCCACCATCGAAGTGGGATAAGAGGAATAAAAATCCATCAGATTCTTATTCGAAGACAATGTTACCTTTACCTCCGGATAACGCTCGGATTGACGCGTCCGTGATGATGTGGCAGACACAGCCAACCTTGGAGATGCAGCGAACCAAAGGGACAAGCTCTGTTCCCCCTGAAATGCATTGTCACTGATGTATATGCTCGAAGGGCACTCCCCATAAGGATAGAACCTCTCACCTCCCACGTTATAATGCGGTATGTCGTAAATGATGTGGCGAGATGCGAAAAGCATATGCAAAATGCCGGAATCATCGCGTGCCAACCTCATCTTGTAGCCGGATTGGCAATACAAGTAAGCCATAAGCAAAACGGATTCGTTCGTACCCTCTCCAAAGAGTTTTTCGGCCACAGCCTGCAACATCTCAAGGTAAGCCCAATCGCCCATCTTATACTCCGTACGCAACTGTAGGCAATCATAAACCAAATTGGTGTACTGCTGCCCTGACAGTTCCAACCACGCAGCAGAAACCACATCTTCTCTTGCGCCTGTCATCTGCAAAGCCGATGAGGTATCGAACCGTACGCTTAACTTAGTGCCAAACCACAAGAAATCCACTTTCGGCATCGGTTCCGGATTTTCCTTTATGGGTTCCACGGGTTTGGGTTGTGGAGCAGGCTTGGGAACCGGAATGACCACATCATAAGGCAATGGCTCCGGGACGGGGAAAGGCTTATCCCTGTCCTCTTCAGGGTAAATCACCGGAGGCACATCGTCTTCTTTGGGAATGACGAGAGGTTTCTTCTCTGTAAACTCTTCCCACGGATTCTTCAAAAACTCGGCATACTCTTTGTTAATCTTCTTCCGGAAGTTATTGAAATCCTTATGGATAGCCCGTCGGAAAGATTCAAAATCTTCCTTGAAGTCATCCCCGAAGTCATCATTCTGGGCCTGTACCTGTCCGAAAAAGCACAATGCCATACCCATTGCAATCAGTGCCCTTTTCATACCCTGCCTTTTTATTCATAACTTTCGCTCAGCACCTCGTCCACGATACCGTCCAACTCGCTGTCCAAGCCGTCGCCTTCCGCTTCAAGTTCCTCTGCCAACTGGCGTTTCATTTGCTTTTTCATGACTTTCTTGTCATAAGCCACAGTTACCTGCACCTGATAATTGTTGTTCGGCAATACACGGTAAATATGTACCACAGGAGTCATCATCGACAACGTGGCCTCTGTTATCGCCTTGCTACGCTCATGGAATTTGCCCACTGTGGTGGCATCAATGGCCGAATTTTCGGCATTGTCCTGCTTACGCTTCATAGCCGCAGCTATCTTTGTTTCCAACAGACTGGCTATCTCGGCCTGACACTGTGCACGTGCAGACGAGTAGCCGACAGATTCCGAACCGGAAGTCACTGTGGCCTCATGGAGTATGTAGCGGGACGTAGGTTCACCCGCATCGTTTGCCATCAGTTCCTGCCTCATGAGTTGTGCCCGGGTAAACTGGCTGGCCATGGACAAACTGCCGGCGGGTACCACCCATCCGTCTTTCTTATATTGCTTCTCCTGTTTCTTCGCAGTTTTAGACGGTTTGGCATTCAACATGTCCATATTCACCTTGTCCAGTTCGCGTTGTTGTTTGGCCAATTCTATCGCACTTTGTGCGTAACCTGCCGATGCGGCCATGAACGCCACGGCCAATAATACAAGAATCTTTTTCATAATACCATGTTTTTAAAATGAATAGTGTTAGTCGTTATAAAAATCACCTGCGCTGAATATCTTCGACATCGAGACCTCATTAGGTTGCCACGTACGCACCTTGATTTGTGGTGCATTATGGTCGGTCATATCCACCAACAGGAAGAGGTAGCCTTTGTCCGCGTAACGGGAAGAGGTGTATTCCTGACCTATCTGTATACCATAGATTTCCGCATCCTCATATTTCTCCAACCACTGCACGTCATTGTTCGTAAAACGCAGGTTGATAAATTCGTTCAATTTGAACGTACGGGCCAGGTTGGCCAAATAGGTCTCCTTGTCATAACGGTTATATTTGATGATGTCCTGCCCTTCAAGCGAAATGGCACGGTCTTCCGGAACCTTGGCAAGATTACGTTTCACGATGTTGCCCACGATAATCACGGCATCGTCGGCAAAGATGTCACGGATATAATCCAGACGTTTCAAGCAATAAGCCGTCTTGTAGTTTTCCAGAAACTCCATGATCAATTCGCGGGTTTCGTCTTTCCATCCGGGTGCATAACGGTTCAGGATATCCGACTCTGCCACTTTCCCTAATCCGAAAGCCACATTGGAGATTTTCTTGTCCGAATTGAATGTGAATACCACGTCTTCCACAAACGTCTTTTTCCGTTTGCCGTTCATGAACGAAAACGACATCTGTAGCCCACGTGCCACCACCTGCCCGTTACTGCTGCGGTAATACACCATATCAGGTTGCCCCACCACACGTCCCGTACCGTAAGAAATCAGTTTGTTGTATACGTCCAGACCTTCAAGAGTGAAACATGAACTGGCCTTTATGTAGTTGCGCGACTTGATGGCTGCCAACACCTTTTCCATCGCTTCACAATACAAGGCATCGTCATCCACCGTCTGCGACGGGGAAGGACCTGCCGCCGGGACATCCGTAGCGGCCACACTTGCAGTAGCCAACCGTGCCGCAGGCTGGGAAGCCGCAACCGAAGTGCCGTCTTGCGCCGCACGGCCTTTCACGCTTACCGAGGACTCCGGAAAAGCTGCCTTCGCCACGACGTCCAACACGGCTTGCAACTCATCGTCCCCACGTGCCAGATTCTTATACTCATATTCAATGTCAAGATGATAGAACTCCGTCTCATAACCCGGTGCCATTTCCAACATGCCACGCCCGTCTTTCGCTGCCCCGTCGCACTCTTCACGCCCGTCGGAATAAAGGAAATCCAACCCCGACACAGGACGGCCTTTGTAATTGAAGATTAAATCCACACAATCTCCTTCGCGCTTATCGAAATCCACACTGATGTCTTCCAATATTCCACGTATCTTCACCGGAAGCAGCGTCACCAGGCTATGCCCGGCCTCATCCTTCGCTTCCGTGGGATGTTGCAGGGAACGTGCCAAGGAGTAAGCCCAGTAATAGTATTGCAGGGCCATGTCCACTTTGGCTTTCTCCAAAGCCCCGTCGGCAATGGCCACCATATCACGTATTTTCTCTTTACGCTTCTCGTAGATTTTGTCTAACTCTGAACGCAGCATATAACGCCGCACAGTAATTTCCGGTTCTTTCCCCTCCGTCCATTTCTCCACATTGGTCAAGGCAGAGGAGGAATAAGTACTCACGCAATTCCTCACATAGGTCTTATGGTCGATATTCCCGTTGGCTTGGGTCTCGTCGGTCTGCATCTGGAAGTCGCTCGACACATGCGTGGCAATCATTTGCACCAAGTCATTCAGTGCCGCCTTGTCTGCCTCAGCTTCCGTTTTCCCCGTACCGGAACCGTAATAATATTCACCGGACGTACGGATATAATCCCAGTTTTGGGCTTTCAGGGCAGGAACAAGCCCCAACAGGAACAACCACAAGATTATTATTCGTCGTTTCATGGAGTTATATTATTTTACAAGAACCGGACGGACTGGCATCCGGTAATACTTAGGCTCGTTATTTATCTTTTTAGATGTCGTTGAATACAGATACATGTTATAAGCACTAGTAGTAGATGAACTGTTATCATACTCTGTAGAACTCCAATAATACCCATAATTACTACTAGAAGTAGACGGCTTTTCATCCCCTCTGATATATTCATAAACAGGCAAATTAATGCTATTCCCATTCGGACCTGTTATGTTCCACACATAAACATCCAGTTCCGAATTGAGACTTCTCTTCCATGTACATCCGTCAATCAGTTCCTGCCATTGTTCTTTCGTGGGAATCTGCCAACGTTCGCCCCATTCTCTCGTAGCTATGTCATAAGCCGGATTACCGGCTATTTCATGTACATTTCCATTGTAACTATCAGTAGATATATTCGTTCCATACGCATCTCCCCATGAACAATATGTGCCATCATCGAACTCATCCGAAGCACCCACATTCATCGAAGCCCACCGCACACTCAAGCCTAAATCCACAGCCTCTTTCGGATAATAATACTCGAAAGCCCATCCCTTATTCACCTCCTGAGTAGGCATTGTGACGAAGCCACTAGCCCCGGCCGTAAACATCCCCGGGTCGAAAGCCTTGGTATAATGATAATATTCATCGTCAAGCGTGAGCTCATTCATCTCACCCAAAGAACCGTAAATATAAGGCGTATAACCGTCCTCGCTGAAATTCATGGAGACTTTTTCCGCAGCCGTGGCAAACTCTTTGTCCATTAAGCTGAAAGTTTGGTAGGACAATAAGCCACTTACAGCCACTTTTTTCCCGGCCTCTCCCTTGACTCGCATACGAGCAGTCTTCGGTGTCAACACCGCACTCACGAACAGTTCTCCACCGTCCACGATGTAAGTCGCCTCCTCATCCGCATAGACACAACTCATAGGAGTCATGGCCACGTGGAGGTTGTCCGTGGCCGTGGCATTGACAAAGTAAAAAGCCTCACACTTCAAAGTGCTGCCCGTGGCCAAGTTACCGTAGTAACTGATGTTCCACAGCGACGAAGAGGCATTGTAAACCGCCTTTCCACACACTACCGTTTTTTCGTCCGCCTGATAAAAACGCAGGTAAATGACATCTCCCTCGTTCCATTCCGCTGAAGTCTCACGCTTCGGAGTGTAGGACTGCAAGCCGCCCGTCAGGTGCATGACCGCCGTATGTTCCATCTCCTCCGTCACTCCAGGCTGCCCCATGAGTTCCTCGGTGTCGTTGCTGCACGATACCCCTGCCATCAAGGCCGTTCCTACGGCCACAAGCCCAAAGAGTTGGCCCATCCTTTTTCTCATTGTTTTCATTTTATCTTCTGTTTTTTTCGTTCTTGATTCTTATTTTATGCCTTGCGGCTTATTGTTCCAGATTCTGGTCTGCGCCGTAGTCTTCACGGCCGATCTCCCCCGATGTGCCGGGCGCAGGCGACAAGTCCTTGTCCTCGCCATAGTCCGAACGGACGATGACGGCACCGTCCTTGTACGCCACGTCCAGACGGACATCCTCGCTGTAGTCGTCCCGTACGAACTGGGTATTCTTGGAATATTGCGTCACCACGATGTCTACCATCTTGGCCTCGGATGCCTCGCCGGACAAACCGGTCAGATAAACCGACACAGTAGCCGTACGCTTGTCGTTGCCGCTATACGGTTCGGCAGTAAACATGAGCAGGTTATTATTCGTTGCCACAACCAACCAATCGGCACCGGAAGATTTTTCCACACGGAACGTCCCGTCGGTAGACACCGTCACAGGAGCGGATGTTCCTCCCTTATAGAAGAACGACACGGTCTGTGCGTCCGTCTTCAGGTAACGACCGGCCTGCGTGACCGCCAACTTCACCCCTTGTTTGTTGGCGGGTGTGAATACGATAGTATCCGTCCGGCTTTCCAGACTGGGATTATCTTGAGCAGAAATCACCAACTTGGCGTCGCCCTGCCCTTGCGTGGCGGAAAGTGCCAACCACGAAGACTGGTTCTTCACGACGGCAGTCCATGTCTGGTTGGTAGCAATTCCCAATTCTATGGTTCCACCCTTCGAGGGCAAAGAAGCCGATGAGCCCCGGTCGATGGTGAAATAACGCCCTTTCTGCACCACGTTTACATATTGCACGGTGCCGCCCACCGCCACGGCCAACAAGCCCGTACGGTCGTTGTCGCCCTCGTTGGCCTGCACGCTCACGGTCACTTGCGCCTTGCCATGCCCGGATGACGGATTGACGGCAATCCAACTGTCGGAAGTCGTAACCGTCCAGTCACCATCGGTCGAGATGTCGAGCGTGTTCGACGAGGCCACGTTTTCAAACTGCAATACCGTTTCGAGAGAACCGAACCATTTGCCTTCTTGTGTCACCCAAAGGGTATCGGCCAAAGAAAGTCCTTGGTTACCCACAACCACACGTCCTTCTCTTTTCGTGGTGTTCGGATTGTCTTCGACATTTATCGTGAGAGTATGCTCCCCGGCCTCACCGCTCTCCGGCGACACGCTTACCCAAGATGGTTTCTCCAACACGTTCCAGAACGACAGGTTGGTGGACATCGACACAGTCCGCGAAGCTGCACCCGATTCAAAATCAAACCGGCTTTCCGTCATGTCCATATACAAGCCCGACTGCTTCACCGGAATCTCTATCAGGAAATCACCGTCCACATGGAGGTTGACGGCTCCGGAGCGCTCCTCTACTCCACCGTTCTCCGTCACGCTCACCGACAGTTCCACCGTACCCGCCGAGCCGGAGGAAGGACTGACCTGAATCCAAGAATCAGTAGTAGAAGCCGTCCATCCCAAGTCGCAATACAACGTTACCGTTTTCGTGCCCGCCGTATTGCGGAAGGCCAGACTGCTTTCGGACAAGGAATATTCAGGAGACTCCTGACGGACTTCCAAATAATAGGTGAAAATCGTCTCGGAAGAGTTTTGCCACTCTTGCCCGTAAGTATCAAAATAGATATAACCCACGCGCACGTCTTCCGTTTTGTTCTCGCTGGCCGTCACCATGATTTCATTGCCGGAGGCCGTAGCCTGAAGCCAATCGGCATCGGTCCGCAGGCCGAACTTGGGCGCGTTCGTATCCACTGTGAAGGTTTCCGACGAAGCGGATGCACGAAGCCGTAGCGGAACCTCGCAAGACACGGTCAACGAGGTGCCCGTATTACCCTGTTGCGCCGCCCAGATTTGCTGACTGTATTTATAAACCGACGTGTCCATGGCCGCCTCCAGGCTGAACACCGACATGCGGTAATACGTAGAGGGATTGATGTCCGCCCCCACGCTGACGAGGGTCGTATCTTCTTCTCCGTTGCCTTCGGCCGGGGTGACTTTAAGCCATTCGTCGGCCACATCCAACCGCCACGGCACGTTTTGGCATTCCACGTTGAACGTGGAGGGATTCACCACGGTGTCGGGCAGGTTGAAACCTAACATATTCGTATATAAGTAATAAGCCTTCGTGGCAGGCACGACTCCCACGCCTCCCATGTAAAGTTCGTCATTGCAGGACACCGTCAGCCCCAACAGAGCCAGACATCCCGACAAACATTTCACTATTCTTTTTCGTTTCATAACCATCTGTGCGTTTTCAAGTCATTAAAAGAAAAAATAGACCCCGATCTTGCAATTGAATCCCTCGCTCCAGTCCTTCATGGCTGGTACTACGGACGACAACAGTTTATAACCGTCGGCTTCGGCAAGCTTGAAGGCGTATTCCGGCGTCAGGCTGATGCCGACGTGTGACGTACAGGCCGCTTCAAGGCGCAACCCTGCCGTACCCGAAAGCGCATACAGAGAAGTCCCGTTATTTCCTTCCACTCCCACATAACTGCAACCCACTTGAGGGGTCATGCGGAACCGCGTACCCAAGATGAAACCGTAACCGGCCTTTCCGCCCACGATGAACTTCAGTTTGAGTTCCTCTTCCGTCCAAGGGGCTGCCTGTTCGTTCTCGCCCGTAGAGTTCCAGAATACGGTCTCCTTGCCGAAACCTTTCATGTAGAAAGCTTCCACATTCACGTTTCCGGCATAGAACCCCATTGTGCCGCCCATAGCCGCGAGCGCACCGAACTGCCCGTCCGCACCGAAATAAAACGCACTTCGCTTCATCAGTTGGCGCGACATCTTGAAATGCACCTCAGGTTTAGCCACGTCGATGTACATCTTGCGGCGGAAAGGACGGTAACCGTAAGCCCGCCCCTGAATGTCATAATTACCCGAAGCCATCTCCTTCGTGAACGGAGTAGTGCCTTCGAGCGTGCCGTCTATCAGTACAGAAGCCCCTCTCGGCGTACTGGAAAATGAAATCAGGGCCGTGGAGCTTAATTCCACATTCAGTTGCTCTTCCTTGCCCTCCATGATATTCACCTCGCGCACCTCCGGTTTCCGGTTTGCCATGGCCACCTCTACTTTATGTTGGCCGATAAGCAAGTCTTGGATGATTTTCGGAGTCACCCCGTAATCTTTCCCGTCAATCTTGATTTGTGCGCCCACAGGAGTGGAATTCACCGAAAGGAAGCCCGTAATGGGTATAGGAGGGTCGAGTGTAATGGTGCTGGCCACGTCTACCTCCACGTGGATTTCCTTTTGCGTCTTACGATGGTTGGCCTTGCGGCATTCCACCAGATAAGTACCCGCCTTCAAAGGACCGGCCCAACGGCCTGCTCCTTTGCGTATCCCGTCGATATAGATGTCCGCTCCACCTTCCACCGTCAGTGTCGTTTCTGCGAAATTGGACTCCAACACCGGCTTGATGACCGTGGTTTCGCCTTGTTTGATGGTAAACTCCTCCGTATGACTCTTATAAAGGTCCTTCACCAAAAGCAGTTGGTATGTGCCGCAATCCCATTTGACATCGCTTTTGTAAGGCACGGAGCCCACTTCCTTATTGTTGACAAAGACTTTAGCCCCCGAAGCGTTGCCAGGATCCTGAATTTCAAGATAACCGAAATTAGGGGTCAATTTCACTTTTTCCACATAGGTGCTGTCCGAGGTCGTGAGCTTCACCCGCCCCGATGCCTCCACATAATTGGGCACCTTGATACCATAGAAATACGTACCGAATTCAAGATTCCACGCCACGCTGCCCGTCGCATCCGTAGTGGAAGTCTCCATAGGTTCACGTTCCCCCTCGCGTGTCAGCGTGACCACCGCGTTAGATAGCCCCGGCTCCAGTTGTAATTGCAGGAACTGTTTGTTCAGGGAACGTTCCACATAAGACATCACTTTTTCGAACGTGATCTTCATGACATAGGTTGCCCCTTCCTTGATGGTGGTTCTCAAATTATACTTCTTGATAGGGGCATAGCCCTCACGGCTGATAGTCACCGTGCGCGCGTTTTTCTGTACGTAAACCCACAGTTCATCGCCATGTAGCACGGTCTCATGCTTCATATTCCCGAAATTAAACATGAAAGCCTCCATATTGTCGATTTTCACCGTGGGATCGGCCGACATGAACTTGATGATGGCCATACGCGAACCGCTGCCATCCACTTTTTCGTATTCTTTGGACGTGGCCGTAGTGGCTTGTTGGTCTTGATAAAATTCCGTGATAGTGAACGTATGCAAGCGTTCCAAGTCTTTTTGGGCATAGGCTGCCACTATCCCCCAGCAAAGCAACAAGCAGAGTGCCCACTTCCTTTTTAAACTTTGTTGTGACATTTTCTTAATCTACCTGCCATTTGCCGCACCGACCGTTTCAGGCGACAAAAGCATTTCTTTTCGCCATATCTGCCGACTCTCCCCGCAAATCAATCCAGTTAGTACATCATTATATACGAAAAAAAGCGTGAGAGTCTGTACCCGTTACTCATCCCGCTTATCAAGGCTCTCGCATTGCCCAGTTTGGTAGAACGAGCAACGCAGAAGCCCACGCCGATATGTATACAATTCCCCCATACCCGGCACATACACCCTTATATAATAATAAGGTGAATATACCAAATATAAGGGGATGCGTATAAAACACATCCCGAGGACATCTACTGTTGCCTTATCTTGACCAAACTGTGAACTTGCGAGATTCTGATAAGCCCAAGACAAGACGCATGTAAACGCCTTTTCCCAATATATAGTGCTCCGGCTCGCCCAAGACCCGCCGTCGGTTCCGAGCACAACCTCTTTCCTTCAGGCCCGGCGTAAGCTTTTCCCATCCTTATCACGGCACTGAACCCGTCCGTCCTCGCCATGAAAAATAGGAACGCAGGAGTACAAGGGCAAAAATACTAAAGAAGGTTGAAAGAAACAAATAAATCTTCAAGATATTCTCGGTATGACAGGCAAAATCCTTTTTCTTAGGTATATAAGCCCCTCCTTACACCCATCCGCAGTGCTCCCTTGTAACCAGAAAGACCTCCTTTGGCAATCCCTAAGCCGTTTTGACATTTTGTCATTTTCATCCGAAATGCGGCGCGTATTCCGGGGAAAATCCGCCGTGGAAGATTTCAAGCGATTCTCGCGCCGTCAGGGAAATCCGGAAAGAAAGCCGTTTCCCGTTTCGGCTGCCATTTCGTTTCCCGCTTCCCCGCACCATGCGGAAGAAACTTCCGGAGGCGTCATCCCGGCAAACATTTTCCTTTCTTTCTGCCATTCCATTCAGGTACGTCTTTTCTCTACAAATAGAGATTTACAAGGTGCTTAAAGCCTTTCCATCCGCCGCCGGACGGGCATTTCCGGCCCAAAATATCGACAACTCCCCACCGCCTTGCGCCAAACGATAAATCTCTTTCAGCCAAACGATTTTCAGTTCGGCTGAGATTAAAAACCGGAAATGCGCAATAGAAGCAGAAGAATGAAGTTTGTGTGAAAAACAGACCGTTCCATGAGCCGACAAAACTTCCGGAAGCCATAAAACGACAAGGATAAAATTGACAAAAAGCAAGCAAAAACCCCGTTGATTCGCCCCATGATTAAGGCATAATCCGTATCTTTGCGGTACAAAATGACAACCCCATAAATATGACGTTCACTCCATATATCCTTTTAGCATGCTTTTTAGCCGGAAGTGCCGTCTGTGCCCAAACTCCGGGACGGACGGCGCAAGCCATGGAACGGTCGGGCTTCGTGGATGTCCGCAGCATGGACAGCACGATACGCGTGAGCCTGATGTACGCACGGGCGGACAACTTCACGGGACGGGTGCTTTACACCGACCTGCATGAAGCTTACCTGCACCCGAAAGCCGCACGCGCCCTGGCCAAAGCCCAAAAAATCCTGAAAGCCTCCCACCCTGAACTGAGCCTGAAAGTGTACGATGCCGCACGCCCGATGCACATCCAGCAAAAAATGTGGAACGTAGTGGCCGGAACGCCGAAGAATATCTACGTGAGCAATCCCAAAAACGGCGGGGGACTGCACAATTACGGTATGGCCGTGGACCTCACGCTCTGCGACGCGAAAGGCGACACGCTGCCCATGGGCACGAAAATAGATTACTTAGGCAAATTGGCCCATATCGACAACGAGGCGGAAATGGTAAAGCTGGGCAAACTCACGCCGGAAGCCCGGCGCAACCGCGAGCTGCTGCGCCGGGTCATGCGCCAAGCCGGGTTCAAAGCCCTGCGCACGGAATGGTGGCATTTCAATTTCATCACGCGCGCCGAAGCCAAAGCGCATTATAAACCCATCCCATAAAACACATGCTGGACGAAAAGACACAAGACTTCATCCGGACACATCAGGAGGAGGACGTACGCCGACTGGCCCTGAAACCGGCCCCGAAGAACGTAGACCTGCGCATGGCCTTGCAACAAATCGAGGGTTGGCAGACGGCAAGGCGCAAACTCCCCTCATGGGCGGAACGAGACGGGATACTGTATCCGCCCCGTCTCCCGATGGAACAATGTTCTTCGGAACAGACGGCAAGGTACAAACAAGCCCTCGTAAAACGCTTGTTGGACAACAACGGCACGGAGGCTCCCCATACCCTGATGGACCTGACCGGAGGTTTCGGCATCGATTTCAGTTTTCTGGCTCCACTGTTCGACCGGGCTGTCTACATGGAACGCCAACCGGAATTGTGCCGTATCGCAGCACATAACTTCAAAACGTTGGGACTGGCACAAGCGGAAATCCGGGAAACCGACTCTTCCCTTTCGCCGGACGAATGGCCCGACGTCGCCTGTTGCTTCGTTGACCCCGCACGACGCGACACCGCCGGGCGCAAGACGGTGGCCATAGAAGACTGCGAGCCGGATTTATCCATCCTCCAAGAAGCCATCCGCCGCAAGGCGGCTTTCAGCCTCATCAAGCTCTCCCCCATGCTGGACATCCGGACGGCCCTGCGCACCTTGGCACACGTGGCCGAAGTCCACGCCGTCAGCGTACAAGGGGAATGCAAGGAACTGCTGTTGGTCATGACACGGCAAAAGACGGAAAAGACGGCGTGCCATTGCGTCAACCTCGACACGGAAGCCCCCACCTTCACGTTCACCTTGACTGAAGAGGAGGAGGCCGCATGCACTTATTCAGACACGCCGGGCCGATTTCTCTACGAGCCGAATGCTTCCGTGATGAAGTGCGGCGGATTCCGCAGCCTGGCCACACGTTACGGCCTGCGGAAACTGCATCCCAATTCCCATTTGTACACCTCAGACCATTCCTGCAGAGATTTTCCCGGGCGGACGTTTGCCATAGAGGATTCTTGCGGATTCGGCAAAAAGGAACTGAAAGGACTTTTAAACGGCCTCAGACAAGCCAATCTGACCGTCCGTAACTTTCCGGACACCGTAGCCGGACTCCGCAAACGCCTCAAACTGAGAGAGGGAGGCAACGCTTACCTCTTCGCCACTACACTGGCCGATGGACGGCATGTACTGCTCCGGTGCCGGAAAGCGGAACCCCAATAAAAAAGGCCGGCTTCACAGCCGACCCCTTCCTTATGAAAAAAATTGCTCTGTTACTTTACCCTGTAACGGGTCTCTTCCAATCTGTATTTCTTCGTCTTCACTTGTTCCTTCTTCACGCCCTCACCCGTGACTTTTACGATAGCTACACGGTTCTTGTCGTTCTCGGCAAACGGTTGCACGGTGTCGCCCTTATATTCGGAAGTAATGACAGATCGGCTCACACCGGCCTTCACCAATGCCGCAACGACTTTCTCCGCCCGTTCCTTGGAATATTGCATATTCAACTCCGGCGTTCCCGTGGCTTTATCTGCATAAGCGGTTACCTGCACGCTACAATTCTTATGCGCCTTGACGAAATCGGCTATCTTCTGAATCTTTGAAGCCGGATCCGGTTCGCTCAAACGGATTTTATAGTAAATATTGTCCTCATAAGTGACTTTTTCGGGCACGTCCCTATACGTGATGTCGTCATACCAAACGGTATCCGTACGCGTAGCCCATTCCTCTGCCACCGGAACCGGCTCTTCCGCCATCTTTTCGGTCTTCTTCTGCCCGAACTTGAAAATCAGACCTAAAGAAGCTGTGGCAGCCCAGTCATTTCGGTCGGTCGTTTTAGAATTGATACGGTCGGCTCTGTTATTAGCGGCCAATTCCAGATTCAGCCCGAAATGTTTGGCGATATTGAAATCGAGCTGCATTCCCAAGCGCACATTATGCGAAAGCCTACGATCCTGCCATGCCATCGGATAGTTCTCGGCTGCTTTGGCAGCCAACGCGTGGAAATCGTCATTGTCCCATGCGCCTGCCAATCCTACACCTCCAAGAAGAATAAGATTAAAGACACGATCTTTATCGCTACGGAACATGTTGGTCACGTTCAACAGCAAGTCCGCACTACCCGTCACCGTATTGAAATCGTAAGTTTCATTCAAAGACTTGATGCCGCCTTTGTTTTCATAACCGCTCACATGCAAACGTGCCCCGATGACCGGATTGAAATAAGCACCGAACGAAACGCCGTAACTCGGTGTGATCAACTTGCTGAAATCATAATGAGTAAAAGACACTTGCGCGCCCCCGTTCAACCCGAAGAACATGTGCGGATACGGACGATAATCTTTCTCACTGTTTCCTTCTCCGGCATAAGCCACTCCCGTGCCTATGGCCATAGCCATAACCGCGAGCATACATCTTATCTTTCTCATCAGTCTATATTTTTATGATTCAACTTGGATTAAGTTCACAAATATAAGATAAATACGAGAAGCTAACAATCTTTTTTAACTTTTTCTTAAAAAAAAGGGAGGATAAGCGAAAAGCGGAGCATTTTACTCAACTGTTAATAAAAAAAAGGCTATATTTGCACGTTTGCGCATCGCCGCAATTTATTGACCATTTTACATATATGACATGTCTGCTGTAACCATTAAAAAAATATCGACTCGCCGTGAGTTGAAAGCGTTCATACGCTTCAACTACGAACTGTACAAGGACTGTCCGTACGCCGTGCCCGACTTTTTGGAAGACACGCTCGACACGTTCAACCCGCAGAAAAACGCAGCCTTCGATTTCTGCGACGTGGATTATTTCCTGGCTCTGCGCGAAGGAAAAATCGTGGGGCGCGTGGCTGCCATCATCAACCATAAGGCCAATCAGACATGGGGTACGAACAACGCCCGCTTCGGTTGGATCGACTTCACGGACGACCCGGAAGTGAGCCGCGCCCTGATGGACACGGTGGAAGCTTGGGGACGTGCCCACGGATGCGACAAGCTGGTAGGGCCTTTAGGGTTTACGGACATGGATCCGGAAGGTATGCTCACCGGCGGCTATGACCAGTTGAGCACGATGTCCACCACGTATAACTACCCTTATTACCCGACACACATGGAACGTTTGGGGTATACGAAAGAAGTGGACTGGGTGGAGCGCAAGATACGCGTACCCGACCGCGATCATCAGGCACACATGGACAAATATTTCCGCGTGGCGGAAATGAGCGCCAAACGCTACAACCTTCACGTACGCAAATTCAAAAGCGCCCGCGAAATACGCCGGGGAGGATGGGGACCCAAGATTTTCAACGTAGTCAACAAAGCATACGCCCCGTTGTACGGTTATTCCGAAATGAACGAGCGGCAGATCGCCCAATACGTCAACACTTACCTTCCGCTCGTAGACATGCGGCTGGTCACGGTCGTAGAAGATGCCGAAGGACGCATCATAGCCATGGGAGTGGGTATGCCTTCCCTCTCGCACGCTTTGCAGAAAGCCAAGAGCCGCCTGTTCCCCTTCGGCTGGTACCATTTGGTCAAAGCGCTGTTTTTCAAGCATTCGGACATCATAGATTTGTTGCTCGTGGCCGTCCTCCCGGAATATCAGAACAAAGGGGTCAATGCCATGCTCTTCGCCGACCTCATCCCCATTTGCCAGCAGATGGGCTTTAAGTTCGGCGAAACGCATCCGCAACTGGAGACCAACGAAAAAAGCCAGGGGCAATGGGCTTACTTAGACGCAGAGGTACATAAACACAGACGTTGCTATCAGAAGTCACTTAAATAGAAACACACTATGGCAGAAGAAGAGAAACCAAACGAAGCACCGATACTTACCGAATATACCGAAGACCACATCCGCCACTTGTCGGACATGGAACATATCCGTACCCGTCCGGGCATGTACATCGGAAAGCTGGGCGACGGTTCTCATGCCGAAGACGGTATCTACGTGCTTTTGAAGGAAGTGATAGACAACAGCATCGACGAGTTCAAAATGAACGCCGGCCGACGGATAGAAATCACCGTAGAGGACAACTTGCGGGTCAGCGTACGCGACTATGGCCGCGGTATTCCTTTGGGCAAACTCATCGAAGCGGTGAGCATGCTCAACACGGGCGGCAAATACGACTCCAAGGCATTCAAGAAGAGCGTGGGACTGAACGGAGTGGGTGTAAAAGCGGTCAACGCGCTCAGCTCGCACTTCGAAGTGCGAAGCCATCGCGACGGCGAAATGCGCCGGGCCACTTTCGAACGCGGAATCCTGACCGACGAATCGACGGAACCGACAGCCGACGAAAACGGAACTTTCATCTATTTCGAACCGGACAGTGCTTTGTTCAAGAACTATACGTTCCGTAGCGAATTCATCGAAACGATGCTGCGCAACTATACGTACCTGAACACGGGACTGACCATCATGTTCAACGGACGCCGCATCCATTCCCGCAACGGGCTGGTAGACCTGTTGAACGACAATATGACCAACGACGGGCTCTATCCTATCATCCACCTGAAAGGAGAAGACATAGAAATTGCCTTTACCCACACGGGACAATACGGCGAGGAATATTATTCGTTCGTCAACGGACAGCATACAACCCAAGGCGGCACGCATCAAAGTGCCTTCAAGAAACACATTGCCGAGACCATCAAAGATTTCTCGGGCAAGAACTTCGATTACGGCGACATCCGTAACGGACTGGTGGCGGCCATCGCCATCAACATCGAAGAACCGCTCTTCGAAAGCCAGACGAAAATCAAACTGGGGTCGCTGACCACCATACCCGACGGCGGAATCAGCATAGACAAGTTCGTGGGCGACTTCGTCAAAGAACAGGTGGACAACTATCTGCACAAGAATACGGACATCGCCGACATCATCATACAGAAAATCACCGAAAACGAAAAGGAACGTAAAGCCATCGCCGGCGTGACGAAACTGGCACGCGAACGGGCCAAAAAGGCCAATCTGCACAACCGCAAGCTACGCGACTGCCGCATCCACCTGAACGATGCCAAAGGCGACTTGAAGGAGGATAGCAGCATCTTCATCACCGAAGGCGACTCGGCCAGCGGCAGTATCACCAAGAGCCGCGACGTGACGACCCAAGCGGTATTCAGTCTGCGCGGCAAGCCGTTGAACTGTTTCGGCCTCACGAAGAAAGTGGTGTACGAAAACGAGGAGTTCAACCTCCTGCAAGCCGCCCTGAACATCGAAGACGGACTGGACGGACTACGCTATAACAAAGTCATCGTGGCTACCGATGCCGACGTGGACGGCATGCACATCCGCCTGCTGATGATTACTTTCTTTCTCCAGTTTTTCCCCGAACTCATTAAGAAAGGACACGTATATATTCTCCAGACTCCCCTCTTCCGCGTACGCAACCGCAAAAACAAAATCGGCAAGCAAAAGTTGAAGGAACTGGAAGAAGAAGCCAAGGCTGCCAAATCGGACTTCATCACCCGCTATTGCTATTCCGACGAGGAGCGTGTGGCGGCCATCGAAGCCTTAGGTCCCGACCCGGAAATCACCCGTTTCAAAGGGCTTGGGGAAATCTCTCCCGACGAATTCAAACACTTCATCGGTCCGGACATCCGTCTGGAACAAGTGTCGTTGCATAAGAGCGACCAAGTGAAAGAGCTATTGGAATATTACATGGGCAAGAATACCATGGAACGACAAAACTTCATTATCAACAATCTGGTCATTGAGGAAGACCGTGCGGAAGAAGACGAAACCGCAGAAACCGCTATATAAAGATTCATCAATGGAAAAAATAGCCATATTCCCCGGTAGTTTCGATCCCTTTACCAAAGGACACGAATCTCTGCTACGACGGGGACTTACGCTCTTCGACCGCATCATTATCGGCGTGGGCATCAATGAATACAAGCGTATGGAACAAAGTACGGAAAAGCGCATTGCCGCCCTGCGCAAGCTTTTTGCCGGAGACGAACGCATCCAGGTGGAGGGCTACTCGGACCTGACCGTAGATTTCGCAGCCCGCCATCACGCCCGCTTCATCCTGCGCGGCATACGCTCCATCAAGGACTATGAATATGAAATGAACATAGCCGACCTGAACCGCCGGTTGACAGGCGTGGAGACTATTATCCTGTTCACAGAACCGGAATGGGCGTTCATCAGTTCCACGATGGTGAAAGAACTTATGCACTTCGGGAAGGACATCTCGCCTTATATCCCGGAAGGGCTGGAATACGAATAAACAACAACTCAGCACAAACATCATGAAAAAAACTCTTTGGGCAGCCTTGCTCTTCTGCCTTCCGTGGACAGCTCCGGCACAACGGAAAGGGAACATGTCGGAAATGGAACAGTCCATGCGTAAACTCTCCATGGCCCAGTTGGCCATCAGCAGCCTGTACGTGGACAGTGTGGACGAAGTGAAACTGACGGAGGACGCTATCAACGGGATGCTCTCCAAACTGGACCCGCACTCCTCTTATACCAACGCCGAGGAGACCAAGAAAATGAACGAACCGTTGCAAGGTAATTTCGACGGTATCGGCGTACAATTCAACATGCTGGAAGACACGCTTGTCGTCATTCAGCCCGTGGCCAAAGGACCGTCGGAAAAGGTGGGCATCCTGGCCGGCGACCGCATCGTCAGCGTGAACGACACGGCCATTGCCGGTGTGAAGATGAGCCGTGAGGAAATCATGCGCAGGTTGCGCGGCCCGAGAGACACAAAAGTAAAATTGGGTGTGGTGCGGAACGGTATCAAAGACCGATTGGAATTCATCGTCACGCGAGACAAGATTCCTGTATCTACCGTAGATGCGGCTTTCATGGTAACCCCCACCGTGGGACTTGTCCGTCTGTCCAGTTTCGGTAGCACGAGCCATGATGAAGTGAAGAAAGCCATCAAGGACTTGCAAGACCAAGGCATGAAGGACTTGATACTGGATTTGCAGCAGAACGGCGGCGGATATATGGATGCCGCGACGGGTATAGCCAGTGAATTCCTGCCCAAAAACGATTTGATTGTCTACACCAAAGGATTACGCACTCCCTATAAAGAATTCCGCGCCCAAGGCCCGGGATTGTTCCGCGAAGGAAGAATCATCGTATTGGTGGATGAATATTCAGCCTCGGCCTCCGAAATCGTTACGGGAGCCATCCAAGACCAAGACCGCGGTTTGGTGGTAGGTCGCCGCACGTTTGGCAAAGGTCTGGTACAAAAACCTTTCGTCTTGCCTGACGGCTCTATGATCCGGCTGACCGTAGCACGTTATTATACCCCGAGCGGACGCTGCATCCAAAAGCCCTACACCATGGGGGATAAGATGAAGTATAACATGGACGTCATCGAACGTTACAACCATGGCGAACTGACCAACGCAGACAGCATCCACTTTCCCGACTCCTTAAAATATAAGACTTTGCGCAAAGGCCGTACCGTCTATGGAGGAGGAGGCATCATGCCGGACTATTTCATACCGTTGGATACGACACGATACACCAAGTTCCATCGCGAACTGACGGCCAAAGGTGCCATCGTCAACGCCGACCTCAAGTTTATTGATAAATACCGTAAGAAGATCCGGCGCGAATACGCTTCATTCGACAAATTCAAAACCCGTTTTGAAACACCCCAGGAACTCATCGACCTGGTGCTCGCAGAAGGCGAAAAAGCAGGCGTGAAGCCCAAAGACGAGGAAGAACTGCAAAAGACATTACCGGAACTGAAACTTCAGATGAAAGCCTTGATTGCACGGGACATCTGGGATATGTCGGAATACTTCGCCGTCATGTACGAAGAGAATCCATTCGTGAAAAAGGCATTGGAGCTCCTTGAGCAATAACATTCAAACCACCCTACACAGGAGTTTCACCAAAACATCCTTCATCGTTCAGACTACGCCATAAATCATTCATAATATTTATATTACGCTCTGAACGATGTTTCAAGTATTTCTCAGCCAAACGTCATTTCATTCTCAGCCGAACGATAAAACGTTTGGCTGAGAATGAAAAAACGTTCTGCGCCAAATATTTTACGGCTCTCCACCATGAAAGGAAGCTGAAAGACGACCTCTCAATCCTTCAGTCCATAACACATTATATAATAACCACTTACTATGTATCCTGAAAGATGAAAGGCATTTTCCGGAAAAGTATGGAAGAGGGAAAGGCATGGGGAGTGTCGAGTTCGACGGCTATCCGGTTTCTTTGGAGAAGAGTGACACGGAGAAACGCAGAAATGTGCAGAAACGTACAGGAATGTGCACTAATGTGCGGAAACATGCACAAACGTGCAACCTCCGCCGTGCGTCCCCCTAACTTTACCGTAAAAAACGAAGCACATGGAACTGAAACACATCGTAAGGAGGGCTGTACGTCGATGGGCGGAGAAAATCGCGAGTAAGCGAGCGCAGAGACAAGCTCGCTTGGCTCTGCCGAGTGGGAGCGATTTATCAGAAAGAAAAGCC
>ENA-ORMS01000679-ORMS01000679.1-human-gut-metagenome-genome-assembly--contig:-NODE-679-length-32557-cov-4.594825_pt1 | contig 32557 bp, 31 predicted proteins | sample MGYA00242104_ERZ508997 | MGnify/ENA primary metagenome ERZ508997 (study PRJEB26280, sample SAMEA2338704) | human gut metagenome | biome: human gut; feature: human-associated habitat; material: faeces... | reverse complement strand
TCGAGAAATGATGATTTGAGTTAGGTGGCTATAAAGTAGAAAAATAGGCGTTAAGCTAAATTTAATGATCTAGTAGCAACATTTTTCATAAACTTAGCGAAATAATATATAGTTATACCTAGCTATTATTGATTTTTATTTATAGTATGAATAATCTTTATTAAAATCAATAATAGTTTCTCCTAATTGTAATTCATGGCCCCCTCTTTCCTCAATAGGAGGCAACTTCATATAATCTCCATAACATTCTTTTAAAATTGAATCATAATTCTTTGGAATTGCCATTTTGCTATCTTCAAAAGAATGAACTGATACTTCTGCAAAATCAGAATATTTGTATTTTTTTACCAAATCGTCAGAATATAAGTCAGAAATATATATATCATCTTTAGATTCTTTTGCATACTTTTTAAAGATATAATTCACAATAAAATGTCTTATATTATTGGGAATAAGATTGATGAATTTCTGACCTCCGACAGCATTTTCTTTTTTAGCCTCTATAAAATCCTTAGCTAATAGTGCTCTTGCATAGGCAAAAGCTTTACGCTGCTTTTTAAATTCATTATCATCATTACTTAATGAAATGAGTGGAAATATATCAATGCAGATACCCCAATGCATATTTAATTCTTTGAGTTCTACAGGCATACTAGTTGTCCCATTAACTCTTATTTGTGTCCATAAACAAGGGTATTCTTTATCAGTAAATGAGTTTTGAACAAAATACTTTTTACTACACTCAGTTTTTAATATTTTCAATAGTTTTTTGTAATCATTCCATTTTAAAGCTATATCTATATCATCATCCCATGGAATAAATCCATTATGTCTTATGCATCCTAATAAAGTTCCCCCATATAAATAATACGTAAGGTTATGTTTTTCACAGACTTTAATAACATCTTTTAAAATCTCCAACTTAAATAATTGAATATCTCTAACATCCATAAATAGTTTTCTCCTTCTAGTTCAAAATATTGATTACTAACAACTCTATTAATCTTAGAAAAATGCTAGTAAATCACTAAATTCTTATCTACTTATACTTTCTTTTATTAGATTCACCTAAAATCAAATCATTATTTATTAAATTATAATATAAACAAGACAATTATGATATAAGTTCACTTCATGAATCATTGACAATTTCAGATTCATTTTCTTATTAATCAAGAAAGCAAAAATAGGATAATCAATCAATTAAAATACCTATAATCTCCGGATAACAATTAAAAAAAGTGCCAGGTAGGAATATTTCAGAGTATAGACTATCTGTCCTTCACTAATGAAAAATGATTTCTATAAGTATTCCTTTATTTTAATTATTACACTTCTCCCCATTTTTATTGTTAAATCTATAATCCTGTTCATTTAGGAATGAGGACATCTCTCTTTAAGTTATTCCATAATCTTGGCAATAACAGGTATATTAATAACCTCTGTCGTTCCATATTTAACTCCATTTTACTTCTATATTAAGTGACTGATCTACTTCTTAGAAAGTAACTTATTTTTACAATTAGTAAAAAAACTGTTCATCTTATATTTTTTAGACATCTTAGTAATTAATTGAAATTTTTTTATTGCTTGTTTAAATCCTTCTCTAATAATAATACCAATAAATAAACTTCTATCCTTATTTATTGTACTACTTTTAATCATACTTGGATTCTCTTTAATTGATTCATCTAAATCTACCTGAACATAGTTTAGTTGAGTGCTAATAGCTTCTAATATCTTATTTCCCTTAATAGAATGCACTAATAATAAAGATGTTCCTTTGTTATCATCCATTTCAGGATTTTGATTCCAAATACCCCAATAATCTCCTAAAGTAAAATCACTTATTCTTTGTGTAGATTTAAAAGAACAATCATAACATGACTCTCTTAAACAATAATTTCCTACAAATGCTTTCATATAAGGATCCTGGCCATTTACCTTAGAATATAGCTTTTTACCATAGAAAAATTCAATGGAATAATTATATCTGCTCCATCCAGAAGATTTTGATCTTAAATTAATAGAAATTGGTATTTCACCTTTATTATCTGTTTTACTTCTGTATTCTACATACTTTTTCCATACTAGAGGTGACGGTACACCATGACATACTGTATCAATAAGTACTAATTTCTCATAATCTTTTCTTAAATAATACTTCAGACCACCTACCTGACAAGGTGTTCCAGAAAATAAAACATAATGATCAGTATCTAGAAATTCTTTAATCTTACCAAACACATCTCCTAATCTACTTTGAGAATACTTTGCTCCTCTTAACTTATGTAATTCTTCTTTAGAGTCAATAATAATATGCTCTACTTCAAATTTATCATTATAAGCTGCACCTACTACATAACCATTCTTATCAAGAATATAGTTCGCTATTAATGAGAAAACTCCTCCAGAAGAACTTTGAAGTCTTTCTTCTTCTTTCTTATTAATAGCAGCATAAGCATTAGGAACATCATTTAGTTTTATTTCATTATTAACAGGACAAACTTTGTCGCATAAATTACAACTTATACAATTGTCTTTATTAACAATAGGATAAAGAAAACCATCCTCGTTTGCTTTCATTTCTATACAATGTTTAGGACAAATAGACGAACAAGCTGTACATCCATTACACTTACTTATTTCAATTTTATCCAAAATCATATTATCCCCTCCTTTCTAAAATAGTGCAATAAGTCATCTTATTGCACTTAATATTTTAGAAATCCATAGCCATCTTACTAGACTCTTCTTCACTCAACTCAGTAACATGTGTCTCCATAACTCTATATACTCTCTGACACATATTTAATACACTAGGTCTATGTGTAGTAACTATACAAGTCTTATTAGGATGATTCTGTATAATATTTCTTAATACTTTTCTTTCAGTAGTAACATCTAAAGCACTTGTTGCTTCATCTAATAGTAAGATTGGTGCATCTCTGAGGATTGCTCTTGCGATAGCGATTCTCTGAGCCTGTCCTTCTGAGAATCCTCTACCCCTTTCACCAATCTTAGTATTAATAGTTTCAGGTAGTTTAGAAATAAAATCCCATGCACAAGAGACTTGTAACGCATGTATAATCTCTTCATCTGTTGCATCCTGTTTAACCATTCTCATATTCTCTGCAACAGTACCAGATAGAATAGTATTACCTTGAGGTACATAAGCAAACAAGTGTCTTGTGTTCGCATTGGCTTCTACTGCATCACCATTAGATGCATTAATACTTACTCCCCCATCAGATGGTCTAATTAAACCTAAGATCAATCTAATCATAGTAGTCTTACCTTCTCCTGAAGGACCTACTAATGCAACAATTTCACCTGGATTTGCTTCAAAATCAGAATCAGTAATAACTTTGTTGTTTTCGATATATGCAAAGTTAACATCACTCATCTTAACACTAAATCCATCATCTTTATATGCATCTAACTCACTGCTTTCAGGAATATGAACTTCTTTAGGAAGTTCTACTAATTCTCTGATACGGTGTGCTGATACTGAACTTGTTAGAAATGACGGAATAATAGATACTACGTTACTGAAGGCTCCTTCTAGGCTTGATCTTTGTTGTAGGAAGAGTGTCATAGTACCATAAGTAATATCTTTAGTCCAAAGTCTAAATAGACAGTAACCAAAGGCTGTAAGAGATACAGCTGTACCTAGTATAGACATAAATACATTCGTCCAGATAGTAAACATGTTATAGTCTAATGAAACATCTTTAAACTTCTTCTGCCAGTCTCTCATCTTCTTACTGTATAATTTTGATATACCAAATGATTTGATTGTATCAAAGTTATAGAATGTTTCTACTTCAAATGTCATCATTTCAGAAGACATCTTTCTTACTTTCATGTTGTATTGTCTCTGTTTAGTGATTAAGAAACGAGAGGCAATAAGCATGAATGGTGCACTGGCAAAAGCTAATGCAGCCATGATCTTATCATAATGCCAGATGACAAAGAATGTAGCAATGAAGTTATAGAGTGCAATAATGATAGTTGGTAACCAGCTAATAGCGTTACCTGATACTGTACCTACATCACTATTGAATCTGTTTAATACATCCCCATTACTGTATTGGTTAATAGCTAACCAGTCTGCATCAATAATCTTATCAAAGATATCAGCCTGGATATCGTTGTTAATATATATACTTAATTTAGCTGTAATACGATTTAAGACACTACCAAAGACTAAACTAAATACTGTAGAACCTATCATGATACATATCAGAATTGGTAGTTTTGATATCTTGTAACCAGTGATGATATCTATCATGTATTTACCTACTACAGAACTTACTAGTCCTAGAGTAGTACTTAATATACCTAATACAGTATAAAAGATAATAGCACCTTTATATCTTTTACTATATGAGAAGATCCACTTCCAGTCATCTAAGATTTCTGAAAAGGTACCATCTCTCCATTTTTGAATCAATATGTCTAATGATTCAAAGGAAGTGGATCTTTGTTTGTTGTCGTTGTTATCCATTAATATTCCCCCCCTTTATATTAATTAATACCCTTTTTTAGCTTATTCTTAAGTTCACATGTTCCAAAGAAGCTAACTTTAGATAGCATAATCCAAATTCTTCTTGATAAAGATAATGCAGAAGTATCTAAGTCACCAAAATCTATTTCTTTTAGATATGCTTTAATAATCCTTTTGGCTTCTTTTAAATCTTTATCATTTAAATATAATAAAGACATCTGTCCTTGATATATACATGTTTCATAAAAATTAGTAATAGCTAGTTTGAATAATGAAGGGTAATGATTACTCATATAAAGTTGTCTTTCGAACTTAGCTTCGAGAGCATCTAATCTTCTTAAAGAATAATTCTGTCCCATTATACTTGTTTCTCTTTGATAGTAATAATACATAGGCACATCTATTTTACTAATCTTCTTAGAAGCTCCAAATATTTGATATGTCCAAAACTCATCCTCATTAAGTTTTCCTACTGCAAACAGAATATTACCGATAACATCCTTTTTATACAGTTTATTCCACACATGCTGATGAAAAGTATTATCATTGATTAAAAGCTCTAGAGCTTTTTGAGAATCATAAATATGCATTGAAACAGAATTAGATATAGAATCTTCCATATAAGAAGACGTTTTAATGACATCACATTCTACAATGTCTACATCATTACTATTCATCTCATTCATCATAATTTTAAAGAAATCATAATGAATCCAATCATCACTATCTATAAATGAGATATATGAACCCTTTGCAGCCATATATCCTGCATTTCTAGCATCTGATAAACCACCATTTTTCTTATGTATTACTTTAATTCTAGAATCTTTTTTAGCCCACTGATCACATATTTTAGGACAATTATCAGGAGAGCCATCATCAACAAGTATAATTTCTAGATCATTATATGTTTGAGTCACTAAAGATTTAATACATCGGCCTAATTCTTTCTCCACTTTATATATCGGCACAATAACAGAAATCATCTTTTTACTTCCACCCTTTCCCATTCAAGAAACTAACATAATCGAAATCATCTAAGTATCTTCTAATTAGGAATTGTTTCTTAAAATATAAAAGAACGCCTACTCCCTTTTCATTTTCAAATCCTCTTATATAATAAGAAGATTTAATTTCTGGATAAGGAATATGAGTAAAGATTACTTTATTTTCATATGGTAACTTATCAAATTTTTTTAAACTTTCATAAGTACAACCATCGCCATCAATAGCAATAACAAATAAATTATTCCAATCTATTCTTTCTTTTCTTTCATTCCATTTATTTACAGCTTCATTAAATGTCTTATAGTGTGTAAATTGTATTTGTATATCTGCAAGTTGCCCTACAGGACAATCAAAACCATGATTTTTCACTTCAATTATAGGTTGTTCCAAATACCATTTCATATTTTCTAAAAATTTAATATAATCATTCATTTCAAAACATAAATTAATGGTAGGTGATCTGAATTGAAGTCGCATATCATAATACATAAACTCTCCATTACAATTTGAAGAGATAATTGTTGGAGTTTTATTTTTTAATCTTTTTCTTTTTAATAATTTATATATATACCACTCTGTTCTTTGTATTAAGTTCATAAATTATCCCTTCTTTCTACAATTATCACTACTAATCATTTGAATCTTTTCTTTATTTTTTCTTTAAAGGCAAGTATTAACTGTGCATAATAATATTTACTTGCTTTACCATCACGCATTATATCTTCAATTCGATGTATTTTTTCTTTCTTGGTTTTATTAGATGTTCTAACAACATGATAAACAGCATTCTCTTTCATCCTTTGCTTTTCTAAATCAGCTTTTCGAATTGCCTCTTCGGTATTGTTTAATAATAATGCTAATTTATCTAATCTATTAAAATCTTCATCTATAGATGTCCAACCAAAATTTGTCATCAATGATTGTTTCTCTGTTCTTGTATAAAAATACAAAGGTTTATTAATTATTAAGCATTTATCCATATTAGTGCTCATCATATAATCAATAACAAACTCGAAATCTTCACCCATGTTTTGTTTTTCATTAAATCTAATATGATTTTTCATAATTACATCTGTCTTAAATATTTTATTCCAACAAAATTGAAGAAGGTTTTTATTTAAGACATCAAATAACTCTAATCCAGATACCAACTTAGAATTATTTCTATCATAAGGATTATAAAGATACTCTGATATCTCATTATTACATATAAAATTAAAGCACACTATAGGTAATAAGTTAGATTGCTTAACTGAAGATAATAATTCTGTAATATAACTTGGAGCCACCCAATCATCACTGTCAACAAAAACAATATATGGAGATGTTGCGTTTTCTATACCAACATTCCTTGTATGAGAAACACCGCTATTAACGTTATTTTTTATAGCTACAACATTTGTATTTTCGCTTTCTAATTGTTTGCATATCTGCCAGCTGTTATCTGTAGAACAATCATCAACTAAAATAATTTCAACATTTTTTTCATCTCCATTTACAAGAGAATCCACTGTTTTAGAAACAGTAGACTCAGCATTATAAACTGGTATAACTACAGTTGCTTTATATTCCATATGAATATTCCTTTCCCTATGATAATTCTATTAAGATTTTCGCTCTATTTTTTTAGCAGGTATGCCTACCATAACAGAATCTGCATCTACATTTTTTACTACAACAGCATTAGCACCGATAACTGAGTTATCTCCAATATAAATATCTCCTAATACTTTAGCTCCACAAGTAATCATAACACCATTTCCTATGGTAGGTGGATTCCCACTACCATTATATCCTATTGTAACTTGCTGATTTATCCAACAATTCTCTCCAATAGATTTTGCTGAAATCATTGTAGAAAATCCATGTTGTATAAATAATCCACCACCAATTTCAAAGGATTCTATAAAAAGAGTATCCATAGGTTTGTAAAATAATTTTATAAACCTAACATATATTGGTCGATTATTGTTTCTGTAGATGAACAGATTACGAAATTCAGGTTTGTAATACATTAACCATGCAAAGACTTTTCTTTTTGAAGTATTAAGATGATAAATTTGTTTCCATCTGATCAAGTCTTTTAAAAAGTATTCATTCTTCCAGTTAACACCCCACAAAATGAATAACGATCTAAAATAAATAATCCATGATTTCATTTTTTAATAGTTCTCCTTATTTAAAATACAAATCTTTCTCAACGTAACTTTCATCTATTTTAATGTTTCTTAATAAACATTTAGCTGGATAATATTGTATTTTTCTTAATTCAATATATAAATCTAGAGAAATCTTGAGTTTGTCATTTTCATTAAAATATTTCTTTATATGTTGTTTAATTATTTTAATATGTTCAGCATTTATGTATTCATTCTTAGATAAAATAATTAACATATTTAAATAGTGTTCATCATATACTTTTTTTAATTGAGGGAATGATTTTGTAACATCTTTTCTACGAATAGATAAATATTCTAAAGAATCACTTATAATTCTGAGTTGAGAGTCTTTTGAAAACATTACACTTGAGATTCTTTGACGATAATTATAGATATAATGTGGAACACGTAATATTTTCTTTGAATTCATTACACCTTTATATGTAAAAAATTCATCATCAATTTTATGTCCTTCTTTGAAATATATATCTTTGAAAATATGTCTTTTATATAATTTGTCCCATAATAATCCACATGTCCAATCTTTAGTAAATAATTCTAAAAATTCAGAAGTATCTAAGGTTTGCATCTCAATAATTTTGTTAACATCTCTATGATTTTTTTGATATACCTTTCTAAAATATCCCTGAATAATATCAGCGTGGTATTCTTCTAACTGTCTCACCATAAATTCATAAGCATCTTCTTGTAGGAAATCATCTGAATCAACAAAAGCTAAGTATTCACCTGAAGCTTTTCGCAATCCTGCATTTTTTGCAGATGCGGATCCTTGATTACTTTGATGTATCACAATAATTCTATCATCCTTCTTGGCATATTCCTCACATATATCACCAGACTTATCAGTAGATCCATCATCAATCAATATAATTTCTAAATCTCTGTAAGTTTGATTTATAATACTCTCTAGGCATTCTATTAAATATGGCTCCACATTATAAACAGGTACAACTACTGATATAACTCCATCTCGCATCTCAATTCACCTCCCATTCTCAAATAGCAATATTATGCTCTTTTAAATATTTTTTTTATTGGCTTTTTTATTAATTGCTTTTCATATTCATTCATACTAAAAAACCAAATAGAAAGCACAAAAACCAAAGTAATAAATACCGCAGCAAATAAGACTGATAACAGGTTAGTTATCTTAAAAATATTACAATACATGAATCCTGCAAATGCAGGTAGAATAAAGCCAGGAAGAATACTTAAAATAGATTTCCAATACCTTATCATATTAAGCCCAATCCCAAAATTATAATAAAGATTCATAAAAATAACATTTCCTGCAAACATACAAATTAATGTAGCATAAGCTGCACCAATACCAGAATATTCTCTTGCAAGAACTATAGTTAATAAAATATTAATTAATGCTACAAAGAAATACACTACACTTCTGGCTTTATGTTTATTTAAAGCTTTTTGTATTTCAACACCTAAATTTTGGAATGCTGGCACAAAAACTGATAAAATCAATAATAATCCTATTAAATAAGCATCTGCATAATTAGATCCAGCCCATAACATAATAAAAGGTTTACCTACAAATGTGTATCCTATTAGTATTAATGATACAATATAAAACTGTATTCTTGATATGCGTATAAACAAATCGTTAACATCTTCTAAATCCATTTTAGAAGCTATCATTGTATTTACTTGTGGTGCAAATACAGAAGAAACACTTCCTGAAAAACTTTGGAAATAACCTCTAAAGTTTGCCCCTACAGTATAAATAGCAACAGCTTTAGTACCATGAACTGCACTAAGTACAATACTATCTGTACTGAAAGTAATCTGATCAGTTATTGAATTTACAAATAAATATGAAGAGAATATAAATAAATCTATCATTACTTCTTTATCAAAACCTTTAAATGTAAATTCAAGATTGATTTCATTCTTTGCATAAACATAAAAACATAAATAACTTAAAATACTTAAACAAAGTGTTATTGCAGTAATAGTAATACTCTTTCCATTATTTCTTAATGCGATAACATTAATAATAGGAGTAATGATAGTATTAATTAATAATACAGCTCTTATAAAAATAAACTTTTCGTATGCGTTTAATGCCATCATTGCTACATTAAATATAAAAGTAACACACATATTTATTACCAAGAGCATCATTACTACTCTCAATTTAAATAATTCAGTTGAGGTATATGTATTCCTAACCAAACCGCCCACCGCAAAGACCAAAATACTTCCTACTACAAAAACAAGTAAAGCTAAAATAGAAAAAATAACTAAAAACATTCCATTAAGTTTCTTTTCGCCTTCTTTATCATTCTTTACTCTATATTTTGCATTATATCTAATATATGCACCGCCAATACCAAAACTTAATATAGATAAGTAAGAAATAAATGACTGCGCAGTGCCATAAATACCATATTCACTTTGCCCTAGCATGCGTAGCATGTAAGGAGTATAAATAAGTGATATAGTATTTGATAAAAATATATTTAAATAGGATAAAATAGTTCCAAGTTTTCTCTGACTCATAATATCTCCTATACTACAATTTGTTTATTACTTCTTTCGCTTTTTTTGCTTTTAAAACATAATTAGGTATTTGTTTCTCTAATGTTTCTTTTATCAGTGTTTCATTATCTAAAAAATAATTAAAATTATTAACCAATTCATTTTCATCATCTATATTTTGTACTGACAATACATAATTTTTGTCAGTACCAAACAAATCTCTAGCAATTCCTATAGATTTAATTGAATATCCTACTACTAATGTTGGTACACAGGTAGAATACGCAGCTATAGTTGAATGCGTTCTTGCACCAATAAAGAATCTACATTTAGAAATAATATACTTTAGTTTTTTACAGTTCATATCATTCACAATCGAAATTCTTGAATTTTTATTAAACTTTTCATATAAATATTCACAAGACTTTCTGTCATCATTGTTTTCCCAAACAACATGAGGAATTAGGCATACATTCATTGATGTTGTATTTAATATAAATTCAATTAAACGTTCATAATTTTTTAATACCAAGTTATCATCATCAACATATTTCATAATTAATGGACTCACATTTATTCCAACAACATCACTGTTCGAAAAACACGCAGGAAGATCTGTTGTTTCAGTTTCTAATAAAAATGCAGAATCAGCAACTTGAACTGTATTTGGATTAATATCTTTCAATAATTCATAAGTCACTTGCTCTCTGGCAGTTATTAAATCATATCCAGCTAGATCCTGCTTAACTTCTTCAGTTAAAGCTTCTTTATCGATAGAGCATCCCCAAAGAATATTTTTCTTACAATATTTTCTTATTTTTTTATTTAAATCTACTGATTGCTGAGCAGACCAAGGATAACAATAAATATCTCCACCAATAGAAACTGCTACACTATCCTTAAATGTATTTTCCAAAAATACATTCATATTTGCATCATTTTGCTTAAATATTTTTCTTTTAACCAATGCTTTAAAATAAGATAAAGAATATTTCTTTATTTCTTCCGATTCTACTATTTGACCAACATACTCGTCTGCACCATAAAAAATATCTTCATTTTTAGCATGTGACCATAGTGTTGTATCCTTTGGACCACCTAATAATTTAGAAGTAGTTCTCAATAAAGCCTCGCATCCATGATTTCCACTACCGCTATGCATATAAATAACTTTTTTCATAATATATATTAAATGTTTTTAAATTGATATAAAAAAAACATATTACCCTTTCTAAAAAATTAAACACTAATTATAGTTACTACCTTTTATATGATCATAAAATCTATACAGTAACTTATATAATGGATTTAAATAAAGAATCATATAAGCAGATAATTTTAACTTCTTATTTAAATATTTAATATATTTGCTACGTTTCTTTAGTAAATCAATGAGTTCTCTGCATTGCAAATCATGTTCATGGGAGTTTTCTAATATTAAACCATCAATAACATAAATAATAGTTCTCAAGTAAACTTTACAAGCAATTTCCCTTATCTCAGAATTACTATCATTTAAAATAATTTCTTTAACTCTGATTGGATCATAAATCTTATAATCGTTAAACTTGCTCCTTGATGCAGAATTATCTCTAATAAGATAATGATATTTAGTTAAGTCTTCAAAAATAGATAATTGAGAATTTTTAAATAAATAATAATTGAGTAATAAATCTTCATTTATTTTAATATTCGTATCTAATTCAATATCTTCAAATAAAGATTTCTTATATAGTTTATTCCAAAGACCTGGTTCTATTAAATCACCTTCAAGAAGATCAATGACCCCTGTAGTGTTATCTTGAATCTTTTTAACTTTCGTATCATAAAATGAAGTAATTCTACCATCATTAAAAATCATCTTGTAGCCACAATGAGAGATATCTGCATCATATTCAAAAGCATTATTTATTAACACTTCATACATATCTTCTTCAATCTCATCATCACCATCTACAAATCCAATCCATTCTCCATTAGCATTAGCTAGACCCAACATTCTAGCAGAACTTACACCACCATTTTCTTTATGAATTGGTATAATTCGATTATCTTCTTTTGCTATTCTGTTAATAACATTCCAACTACTATCAATTGATCCATCATCAACTACAATAATTTCAATGTTAGAATATGTTTGACTTTGTATACTTGCTAAACATCTCTCAATATAGTTTTCCAAATTATAAACAGGTACTATAACTGATATTAAATTGTTATTCATTTTCAGTCTTTTCCCCCTTTTGGAATCAATCTAACCGGTGCACCAACAACAGTTGTATTATCAGGAACATCTTTTACAACTACCGCGCCAGCTCCAATCGTAACATTATCACCAATATGAATTCCACCAACTATAATCGCACCTGCATAAACAGTAACATTATTTCCAATTATAGGAAGATCATTGTTATCAATTTTTTTACCTCTTCCTATAGTCACTTGTTGATAAACAGTAAAATTTTCTCCTATAGATTTAGGATAAACTATAGATGAATCTCCATGATAAATTACCATTCCTCCACCTATTTGATCAATACAATCAATCTGAAGTGTTTCTTTTCTAGGATAGAGTAATTTGTATATTTTTAACAGAAAACTGTTATTTAATTTACATCTATAATAGAATAAGCTTCGAAAACATTGATTTCTCATTGCTTGAAAAAAATCAATATATCCAAATCTTTTAATATCATCGTCAATAGTTCTATTGTTAGACATTTGTTTATATATTCTATAAAGTGGAATTAACGGAATATACATAGTTTTCATATAGACACACCTCTCAAATCTATAAATTGATAAGCATTTCTTCAACCTTCAATACTGTTTCCTCTGTTTTAAAATCTTTACCTCTTTCGCTAGCTTTAACTCTATAATGTTCTAATAATTCAGGATTAGAAACTAACTTGTATAAACCTTCATATAAAGCATCATCATTATTTTCAGTAATAATTCCATATTCATCATTACCTAACATTTCTTTCATACCTGATACCTGAACAGTACATACAGGTATTCCTAGTATTAAAGCTTCAGTCGCCGCTGTAGAGAAACCTTCCGCATAACTAGCACAAACAAATAAATCCATTTTATTTAAATACTTATATGGGTTTAGTTGATATCCCAAAAGAGTAACATTTGTTTCCAAGTTTAATTGAGTTATTTGTTCCTTTAAATTGTTTTCTTCTGGTCCACTACCTAATATATATAAATGAACATCTAACCCATCCATAACTAATCTACTAATGATATTTACTACTCTATCAAAACCTTTGTTCGTTAATAATTTACCAACCCCAATAATATTAATACAGTCACAATCAATATGTATACCAGATACTTCTTCTTTGCTTTTTCTATAAATCTCATTAGTATTATTAGTGTTATATAAAACATCAGTTTCAGCAGTTATATTTAATGCTTGCGTGAATGTTTCTTCTACTTCGTTTGATACACAGATGATTTTATTAAATCTATTATAACAATCAGTTGCTTCCTTAATATTTCTAAATGAAGCAGCAGCTTGCATTGCATCTTTCTGTTGTATATGAATCCATGAAACTAGTTTAGTATTGAAATCAGGACATCCACTTATAATTCTTGCACATGGTCCCTCCAAATACGCTACTTCAATATCATACTTATCTGTGATCAGCCATTTATGCAATTGTTTAGGAGACAGTAATTTCATAAAATGAGAGTTACCTCTAACCATATGTTTAAAACAGTATTTATAATGTATTGATGAGTCTAAGAATTGTTTATTTTCTCCAATATCAAATATACTCATAACTGTTACATCAAATTTTTTCTTATCTAAATTATTTACAAGATTAACTAAAACTTTTTCAGCCCCACCTTGACCTAAATCATGAATTAGAAATAAAATTTTTTTCATATGATTTTACTATCCTCTCTATTTAATTTACATCATTACTTTAAAATACAATAGTTAATATAACTACCTGTTGCATTTGTTTTATGATGAATAACTCCAGGATTTACTATCACTATAGAATAATCAGGTACATCAAACTTTAATTAATTGCTATCTATACATCATTTCCAATATCTACATTACCTACAATTGAAGAATTAATATAAAAAACTTCATTGCCAATAGTTGATATACCTTCTTTTTTTAGTATTTACCCTGCAAATAGTGACACCTTTGTATATATTACAATTACTTCCAATTTTAACTCAAGACCGTATTATAATATTATATAGATGCCCCTATAGAAGCCAAACCCAATTTCTGCATTTGTAGATATCTTAATACCATATTTTCTACATAAACGATAGATTCTAAATTTTTAGTAATAGTACTTTTATTTTTCTTTCTCTATAAAGTCATTTATTTTAAATTATATCTTAACATTATTGATATAAAAGTCCTTATTCCCTTATTATATATCAATCAATAATTCTATAATATCATAGAAATATTGCTTTTTATTTTGCCATCCTCATACATTTTCTTTTTAACAAATAGCCCGGTATCACACATAATAAAGTCAAAAACTTTCTAGGTGACTTTCTAATGTACTGTTTTTCACCAGCTAACTGACATTCAGCACAATAATGAATTGCATCGATGACTAATCTCTTCTTAGATTCAGGATATGTCATACATACCTTTCTCCAGAATGCAAAACCTCTAGGATTTTTCACATATTGTTTCCACATAGTCGCTGTAGAACCATCTGGCTGATACTCTACATTACATAAAACATCATCAAGTACAGCTAATTTATATTCCTGATCTATTAATCTGTATTTATATGCTGTTGGAACATACTTTTCTCCTTCAAACACAGGATAAGGAGGATATTTATTAATGATATCAGTTCTATATACTAATTTCTTATCACCAGCACCACCATTCGCATAATAGCCTGATAAAGTAGTTTCTTTTAAGTCTTCCGGAAAACCTTTCCCAATAATATTTCCTTCTAGATCTGCATCTAAGCCTATAATACCTGCATAACCTAAATCTTTAACTTCTTCCCACTTATTAAGAATCTTATTAATACCATCTTCAGCTAAACAATCATCAGAATCTATACATACATTAAGTAATGTATCGATATGTTCATAAGCCACATTATGTGCAGTATGCATACCACCATTCTCTTTATGAATATATCTAATCTCAAAACCATTATCTTTAGACATCCAATCTTTAACTAATTCCTGTGTATTATCACTAGAACCATCATCTACTATGAGCCATATAAAGTCTTTATTACTCTGTTTTAATAAAGACTCATATGTTCTCCCAATAGTATGTGCTCTATTATAAGCAGGAGTAAATACTGTTAATAGCGGCATATATTCTATTCCTCCCCTAATGCTTTCTTATACAACTCAATATAAAAGTTTTCTAACCATTTCGCATTTTCTACTATATCAAAACCAGATTGTTTAATTTCTTCATAAGTATCTTTACGAATAATATGACTTAATTCATGTATTTTATCTGCCCATATATTAACTGAGTCTTCTAAGCTTAACTGATATACCAAGTCTGTTTTCTTACATTCAATAGGTACTTTATCTGAAATAAGACAAGGCAATCCTGCAGCCTGTGCTTCTATAATAGAAACTGGTAAACCTTCATATAATGAAGGAAATAAGAATACATCCATAGCCTGTAATAACTCATTTACATCACTTCTTAAACCAGTAAATATTACATAATCTTCTAGTCCTAAAGTTCTAACTTTATCTTGAATAGATGTTTTTAATTCACCTTCACCTACTAAAATAAGATAACTATTAGGATGATCTTTGTGGAATTGATTAAAAATATCTACAATAAAAGTGTGATTTTTTGGATTCATAAATCTTCCAACATGTCCTATCACAAAAGAATCATTTGGAATATAAAATTCTTTCCTAATACTTTTTCTAAATATAGAGTTAAAAGAATATGCTTTTGCATCAATTGCGTTATTTAATACCTTAAAATTATCCGTATTAAACATCCATTTACCTGCTTGTTCTCCACATGCAAATAAGTAGTTCGCATTTTTCGTAATATTTCTTTTAAAAATCAGTTTTAAAGGGTATTTTATATCTTTTGTCTGATTACTAGAATGTGCATGTGCTATTCTATAAGGTATATGACATTTTCTTGCTTCCTTTAAAGGAATACCTGACATGCAATCAAGATGTGAATGAACAACTTTATATTCTTGATGGCTGTCAAAAAATTCATCTAACTCTTTTTTATATGAAGCACTGATAGGATTCAGTTTCGAAAGGTGGAAAATTTGACCACCTAAAGATAATATCTCTTTATCATAATCCGCTTCAAATTCTCTATGTGTTAAAAAATCAAACTGAACCTTCGAATGATCTATGTGACGATAATAGTTCATCAACATCGTTTCTAAACCACCACGTCCCATATATGTCACTACCTGTAGTACTCTTATAGGATATTTCATTATAAATACCCCCATGCAAAATGCATCTGATAATAGAAGAATAAGAAATAAAAGCCATACATCATTATTTTAACCAAAACAACTGATTTTTTCTCAAACATATGATTAATAAGCCAAGGTAGCAAAATATATCCTGTTAAAGATGTATAAATTGGTAAACGTCCAAAATAGATTCCTGATGTAACTGCAGATATTGCGTACAATGCAGTTGTAATAACTGAGCAATTGACACATAAGTTAATCAATGGATCATTTGCCTCATCAATATATCTCTTTCCTACAACTGATAATAATAAAGGTACTGAATACACAACAACTCTTAAGATGTTAGTTCCTGTTTTATTCTGCATAATCTCATTAGTCATAATGTCATTATACTGCGTTTCTTTTAATGCATCTTCTAAGAATGAAGTAAATTCATTCACCCCAACCAATATTATTAAAGTTAAAAATATCAAAAACATTGTTTTCTTGTTAAATGCTTTACCTTGGATAATGAAGATAATTGGTATCATAATCAAACAAGTTTGATGAATAGTAGAGAGTAATAAAATAACTATAATTGTTTTAAAATATTCTTTTTTGATAATCCATCCAAGACACGCAAAGATTCCGCATACCGCTATAAACTGTCTCATACCATTATGCACATAAGATAAATAATCAGTAGATACAATAAATAAGAAAATACTCATCCAATAGTCAGATGAATATTTTCTATATGTTTTCATAATAAAAAATATTTGAAAAGCCGCAATCGCTAAAAAGAAGATGACGCTTGAACTACTTATAAAAATTTTAAAAAGAGAGCTCATAACATAATAGCCAGTATCTTTTGTTTGTGATGCTGCATAAGCTGGTAATGCTGATAAAGAACTCGCTGCTTTGTAAAAAGACATCCTATATGTCTCTGTATCACCAAACCAACTTCTATATCCTGCCCATACAATATAGGGTACTACTAAAAGAAAGGCACTAAACTTACCCCATCTATATTCACTCTTACCTTCTACCGTTACTAATGTTTTAGGTATTACTATATTTAAGAATAAACCTACTGTTAAAGGCCATATAAGTAACATCCAATAGTTTCTTAGTACCATTCATTTTCCCCCTTATTAAAGCTTTAATGCATCTATTGTTTCTTTTACTACTTGTTTCTTATCAAACTCACGTTCCATCTTACTTCTACCCTGTTTTCCCATTTCTTCTCTTTGACTAGAAGTGAGATGTACCATATCTTTCATCTTTTCATATAAATCATCCGAATTCTTAACTTCTGTTAAGTATCCTGTCATCTTATCATCCACTGCTTCCTGACAACCTGGAATACGACTTGTAATTAAAGGTCTACCAGTAGAAGCACCTTCTAATAAAACATTACTCATACCTTCATGATAAGAAGGTAATACAATTGCATCACTAGAAGAATAGAATGGTCTAGGATCAGACTGGAACCCATGAAATTTCACAATTCCAAGTTTTTCTAATTCTTCTACCTGATCTTTATATTCATCCTCAAAGAATCCTACTAAATCTAATATAAAAGATTCATTATCTCCTTTAAGTCTTCTAATACTGCTGAATAGTTCATCTATACCCTTTTCCTTCATGATTCTACCTAAATATAAGAAATGAAATGTATCATTAGAAGGATATGGTACATAGCTGAACGTATCTAAGTTAATACCTGCACCATGTAATACAGTGATGTGATCACGTTTTAAGATATTTCTATTAATGAATTCCTGTGCATTTGTTTCATTTTCAAAGAATACTGTTCTTGCTTTCTTTAATGCCATCTTATAAAGCATAGTGACAAACATCGCAATCTTCTTAGACTGGAATGCAGTACCTAAACCTTGTACATTGGCACAATAAGGAATACCCATACTTCTACATACTAATCCTGCATAAATATTAGGCTTAATAGAGTAAGTAATCACTAAATCAGGTAATTCTTCTTTCATGAGTCTCTTATACGTATGAAGAAGCTTTAAATCAGTTTTAGGATTCATTCCTCTTCTATCTATAGGTGTATCAATACATTTGATACCCATGGCTTTAAAGTCTTCTTCATGACCTACAAAAGGCATTGAGAGAACAACTTCATGTTCCTTCATTAATGCTTGTATCAGTTCCTTACGGAACTGATACAGCATATAGGAATGATTTGTGATAATCAGTATTTTAGTCTTTGTTAAGAGATCCTGTGCCACCTTCAACCACTCCTTCATGTTTTAGCACAGATGTAATAGTGCCAAAGAAGCACTTAACATCTAATAAGAATCCTAGATGGTCTACATAGTAGCCATCTAGTTTTGCTTTTGTTGTAATTTCTAATTCATCACGTCCATGAATCTGTGCCCAGCCAGTTAAACCAGGTCTTACATCGTTGGCATGATATTCATCACGCAAGGCAATGAGATCATCCTGATTCCATAAGGCAGGACGAGGACCAATGACTGCCATCTGCCCTAGAAGAATATTGAATAACTGTGGTAATTCATCTAGGGATGTTTTTCTTAAGAAATGTCCTGCCTTTGTAATAAAGGCATCAGGATCATCTAATAAGTGTGTAGGCATATCATGTGGTGTATCTACATACATTGTTCTAAATTTATAGATAGAGAAATAAGTTTTATCCTTCCCGATTCTCTTCTGTTTAAAAAGAACAGGCCCTTTAGAGTCTACTTTAATCCAGATACTTAAGATAATAAGTAAAGGAGATAAGACAATAATGCCACATAGACTCATAAAGAAATCGAGTATTCTTTTAACCCCATTTTTATACATAGCTTACCTCTTCCCATAACCATAGCCATAGCCGTATCCATAACCATAGCCATAACCACTTGATGATTCAGTTGTAAAGAATGTGTTCTTATAACCATTCAATACAGCACCTAAAACATTTGGTAAAGTATCATGTAATTCATCTACAGAATCTAAGATATCAGCTGCAGTAGCATGATCCTGTTTCACTACTACAATAGCACTATCAGCCTGTTTTGCAACTAATAAAGCATCCTGCATCATGAATAGAGGTGGTACATCTAAAATAATATAATCATAATGCTTTCTAAGTTCTTCAATTAAGATAGAAAGTCTAGGTCTTGATAATTCTGTTGCACCATCCATTGAAATGTCACTACCAAATATAACATCAATATCATTCATATGAACAATACAATCTTCTAATGAAATAAGTGAATCATTTAAGAAATCTAATGAAGTATGTTTAATATTCGCATACTTCATAGTCTTTTCTACTGAAGGGTTTCTTAAGTCTAAGTCTACAAGACATACTTTATAACCCTTCTGTCCCAATGAAATAGCACTATTGACAGACACTAATGTTTTACCTTCATTAGGTACAGTACTAGTAAACATAAAGACTGACTGATCTTTCGCTTTATGAGCCTGTTCCATCTTAATTCTAATGTTATGGAATGCATGTCTGAATCCAGATTTCATACCTGGAGAATTAAGTAATAGACTTGCCCCAGTCTTTTTACGTCTATCATAACCTTCTACAAAAGGAATCTTCGCAATATAATCCATACCAAGGATATTTCTAACATCATGCTTATCTAGAATAGTATTTCTAAAGATAGAGGCAATAATTAAGAATAGAATACCTGCTGCAAGACCTAACATACCACCATTCATAGCTGCCTTAATATAGTCTGGATTTGCATCAGGACTCTTAGGCATATTAGGATTATCTAATAATGTGATTGTTACATCGTCCATTACATTTGCTGTTACATTATCATAGTTATTAACAACACAAGTAGCTACATTATAAGCATCCTTAGGATTACTTGCAGTCACTTTTAGAGTAACGAGGTTTGTTCCTTCAGTCTGAGTTGTAGTAATAGTGGCAGGTACTGACTGCACATGTAATACTTCCTTAATAACATTCTGCATCTCATTACTAGTAAGTAATGAATTGAATGTAGGAATCAAAGAGTTTGTCGATTCTCCACTCTTAGAATCTGCATAGTAATAGACATCCTCCTGGCTCGTAGAAGGAACAAATACGGCTTCACTTGTATAAGTTGTATTAAAGAAAAGTACTTCTTTCATTTCAAATGCGAGTATTCCAATCAATAGGAATAATACAACATATTTCCATAAACGGCGGAAAGCACGGAAGAAACGGTCAAAATACTTCATTAAATCTATTTTCTGTACATCTGAACTTGTTTGATCCATTATTCTCCCCCCTTAGTTCTATATCTGTTATATCCATATCTATAACCACAAGTACCACGCATTGTACTTGGTTCATAAACTCTACTGTTGAATACAATACCTACTACGTTATTCTTAACATAAGTTAAACGTGAAATAGTTTCATTAATCATGTCTTTTTCAGCATAATCCTGTCTTACAATGAATAATGTTGCATCCATCATTTCATTGATAGTCATTGGTTCATTTAATAAGTAAGCCGGGCTGACATCGACAATGACATAATCATATTCTTCTTCTAGTTCTTCTACGATAGCTTTTAAACGATTGCTGCCCGTCAATTTTTCAGAATTATTTAAATCCTGCTGACAAGGTAATAAGTCTAAACCTGGATGATCTAAAGTAACAACCTGAGACTTCCAATGAGATGTTCCTTCAATCGCATTATTTAAGCTTGTATTTGTCTTTAATTCAAAAATCTTATTTAATGAAGGTTTTCTAAAGTCCATATCAACTAAAATAGTCTTATGACCATTCTTCGCAAGTGCTAAGGCTAAGTTAGCACCTACACTTGATTTACCTTCATTTTCATGAGCACTCGTAATCATGAAAGAAGTATAACCATGTTTCTGACTCGATGCTTCTACTTTACTTCTTAACTTATTAATAGATTCTCTATAGAAGAAACTTGTCTTAAGTGAAGTAATAAGAATCGCTTTTCTGTTCTTCTTGAAAGGATTTCTTTTCTTCTTTTTTTCAAAAGGAATTCTTGCATATAGTCTTGCATTTAACTTCTGTTTAGCTTCCTTATCACTCTTTACTGTATCTCTAAAGAAGTAATATAAAGCGAGAATAAATACGAGTACAGCACCACTCACTAATGCACCCTTCATAAAGTTACCCTTATGACTGTTGTAGTTGACTGGTGCAGTAGAGAAGTTGCTTTCATCTAATATATTGATTGCATATGGGAAATTATAACGCTGTGTACTTCCTGCATACCATTCAGTTAAATACCCAATCGCATAATAAGCTTCCTTCTTCGTATCTGCAGTCACATTAAAGTTAATAATGTTTGCCTGCTGTGTACTAATAGTTGCTGTATATGTAGTAGAAGAGATATCCATCTTCTTCTTTACATAGGCACGCGCATTTTTACTATTCATTAAGTAGTTCAAAGTACTTATGTAACTCTGAATCTTATCTAGGTTCTTAAATGTATCTCCCCCACTACCTAATGTAGCAGTCATATTAGAACCATATTGAGGTACATAGTTGACAGTCTTTACAACATCAAACATACTCCCACAAATAAACATCACTGCAAGAATAAGTACCCATCTATGAAATACATCATCAATAATACAACTTATAACGGTAAGGAGATCTTCATTCTGTTTATTGTTTTCCATATATATCCCCCTTACTGTTCCACAATGACAACAAGTTTAGTTAAACCATAGTCGTCATTGGCTGTCTTCACTCTATAAATAAATTCATACATACCCGGTGTATTAGGATCATAATCCGTATTAATAGTCACCTGATTCTTTAAGCTAGAATAATCCATCTTATCCATCATAATAGACTGGATATGACTCTTTGCATTCACCTTTGTACCTACTTTAACTCTCATTAAATAAGTATCCAGATTAATTGTCACTGTCTGTTCCTTATTCGTCTGGTACGCCTTTAATGTAAGCTTTGTTTCAGTTCCTGTACTATCACTTACCGCAAACGCAACATAATGATCATCATTCTCTGTATATTCTCTTAATACTTTTACACGAGAACTAATATCACCATCTACACAACTATAAGCACTCACATAATCACCAAACTGTGCTTTAGAACTAATCCATGAATACACGAGTGCACTATTTAAGTTGATCTGTGGTGCAATATAGTCTTTGTACTGGATTTGTCTCGTTACTGTTGTATAATTATCATCCTTATCAAAGACACCTAAAGTAACGATTCTTGTATTACCTTCTCCAAAAGAACTCATATTCTGTACAAACACTTTCTTAGTAATATCCCCATCTTCCTTATCAGTGGCCTTAATACCCTTTAATAGTGCTTTGGTTGTCTTCTTCTCATCAGCATTTGCCTTAATCTTTAAAGTACCTGTAGGTACTTTAATGACAGGTGATTCCCCTTTTTGAGGCTTATGGTTATCATAATAAATGAAACCAAAATATAAAGCCGCAATAACTAGGAATATGATTCCGTTTCTGACCTTATTGTTCATACCTTTCCCCCGTTTAATAATTTCTCTGGATTCTCATTGAAGATTCTCTTCGCATAAGAACTACCAAAATAAGTCTTTACCTTCTCAAATGATTCATACATGGCAGGATATCTGTTACGTAAGTTATGTGCATCACTTCCTACTAAATGTATCAATCTTCTATCCAACAAGTCATATACTGTATCTTTGACTATAGAACCATAGTCTCCAAGTATTGACCCTTTATTCATCTGTAGATAGCCACCCATCTCTATAATGCGTGGAGCAAGTTCTGTATTTGTCTGGAATGCTTCAAAACGTTCCGGATGGGCAATAATAGGTGTACATCCCTTTTCAAGCACACTTTCTACTGCTTCAAGAATAACATCCTCATTGACATCAAAATAGAATTCTACTAATAAGTATTTTGTATCTGCAAGAGTTGTAATATCCTTGAAATGTTTTTCAAAAGATTCCTTAGAACTATATAAGAACTCACATCCTAGACGTAGTTTAATAGGAATACCGACATCCCATACTATATTTCTAAACTCTTCAAAAAGATTTTCAATCTTTTCTCTAGGATTATCAAAACCATATGCATAGGCAAGATGTGGCGTTAAGATGATTTCTTCTGTACCATCTCTATAAGCCTGATCTAACATCTCTAGACTCATGTCTACACTCTTAGAACCATCGTCTACGAGAGGAAGAATATGACTATGTATATCAATCATAAGTTCACCCCTTTTTACATTTAGTGAATAGTATAACATCTTTTCACACATTTTGGGAGTTTTGACAACACTTAATGCACGAATAGAGTAAAAATTACACTAAATTCTTAATTTTACTTGTATAATCTCATAATCAGATGCCTGAAAGGTATCAAATGCAACCAGATCTTCTCAAAAAATACCCACCAGAAGTCTCCTTCAGTAATCTTTTTATCTTTTCTATATACTGTATGTATGATTCCAAACACTTGTTTAGGGTCTACAGGGCCTTCCATATCTGTCTGATTATCACCAATAATATATAACATGCCCTTCTTTATATGATGTATTCTATGCATCACATACTGTCCATTCTCTCTTTGGAAGAAAACGATATCTCCCTTCTTAAAAGGTTCAACAGGCTTAGATATTATGACACTATCACGCATATGAATCAAGAAAGGATTCATAGAGCTACCTGTGACAGTAAAACGTACATCTTTGCCCTGATTTATTAAATCTATTAATACAGGCATATATTCATTTATATCTACTATCTTCATCTTAATGTGATCTGAACGATTTCTGCTGGATTATTCATCCTAGGCAGTGCTTCTCCAGAACTACTCACCCCTCTTGTAATAATCATATTATTAATACCTAACCTATATAAACCATAATCATACTTAGGAAACCATCCCTGCTCAGGTGCATACAGCCCCTTGCCATTAGGAAGAATAATCTGTCCTCCATGGACATGACCACTTAATATAAGTCCTACATTCCACATATAGGCATCTGCATAAATAAAGGTATCTGGTCTATGACATAACATAATACGATAACTGTCTGTCTTATTAAATGTACTTAAGTAACGATAGACATGATTATTATGCATGGACTTTTTACTTATACCCCCATCTTCATTACTGAAGGCATAATCATAGAGACCACCTACTCTTATACTATTACCTTTCACTGTTATGTCTTCATAACTTTCATCTAAGAAGTGTACACCCGTACTTTTAATATTCTCTATCTGGAAAGCATGATGACTATAATACTCTAACTCATGGTTTCCATAACTCATATAGACAGGTGCTATACCCACTAATGAATGTAAGAAATCAAGTGTACTTTGATCACTCTTAGATTCATTATCAATAATATCCCCTACACACATAATCAAATCAGGCTTTAACTTCTTAATCTTATTTATAACCTGTTTCTTAATCTTTGTATGATTATCATGAACATCCGCTATCATGACTATATTAACAGGGCTATGAATCTTATCTGATTTCATTGTGTATTGTGTCACATCGATCGTGTAATAAGACTCATACACTAAATAACCACTTCCTAACACAATACACATACATAACATTACAATACAGCTTATAACCTTCTTCTTCATTATAAGACCTTCTCTAGAGTTTCTACAGCTTCCTTAGAAATAGTACATCCTAGATGATAGAAAGGCACATTGTCTATTAAATCCTGTAATAAATCCATAGACTTAAGTACACTTCTCTTATCCCATCTATTCACTGTGAGCTGACTATAGGCTTCCTTAAAAGCAGCTATAGGACTTAATCTCTCTATCTTATTTTCTTTTTCCTGAGATAACATCACAACACACTTAATAGGGACATTCTTATTATGACATACACCACTAGACCCACATACAGGCCATCCATGGGCTGTCCATACACCATCATCCTTCATAAGTAATCCCTTATCACCATTCACTACATGGGATCCTTTATATTCTTCCCATAATGTCGCCTGTGTTGTCTTACCTGTACCACTAGGTGCTGAGAAGAGGATTGCATAATCCTTATACTGCATATAACTGCAATGAAGCACTAATGCATCTTTCTCTAATAACTTCTTCTCTAAAGAGAAGAAAGAACAGAAGAATGGATCTACATACAATTCTCCTAAAGTATCTTTTAGAATAATAGATCTTGCACTATGAGGTGTTAATTCTTGATACACCCCATAATACCAATCACTGCCCTTAACACCTAGATATCTTGTTTCTAACCCATCACAATCAAGGATTAATAACTCATCCCTTTGAGAGACTACTCTCCCTTCTATTTGTGGTAGTGTCTCACTTACTATAAACTCATATGTATATTCAGGTTCTTCCTGACTTTCAAATATCTGAAAGTTAGGAGGAATCTTTATTAACTTCTCATCATAGATCAACTTAAATGTGAAAGTTCCAATCGTATATATACGTTCCATAATTACTCCTTTCTGATAGTTATTGCCATTCTACCATAATATTTTATATATTTGTAGAGAACTTATGTATAAGGACAAAAAGAAGTAAGAGTAATTCTTACTTCTCGAAATCCTTCTTCATTCTCTTATATTCTTCATAGAGTGTTTCTGTATAGGTACACATATATTCTGGTTTACCCATATAGCTGCCGGATTCTAATAAATGGCTTGCAGCACATGTGCGACAAATAGGCTTTAATTTACATACAGAACATCCAGAATATAGTCTGATCTTTGAACACCCATCAGAAACAGTCTCCCAGGCCTGTTTAAAGCCCACCTCAAAGACATTTGCGGTAGGTGCAGTCAAAATAACACATGGATGCATTTCACCCTGCCAGTTTACTGTATAAGAACATCTTCCAGCCAGACATTCCATTTGTCCTTCCTGTTCTTCACCAATCACTCTATCTTCTACTAACTTAAGCTGTTTATTCACATACTCTTCGACATGATCAATAGAATCAATCTTATCTAGATTATGAGCGAAAGTAAGAGCTGCATCTTCTGGTGCAAGTCTTGCCTGTTGATTATAAGGTAACTTTCTTTCACGTGTTGCAGGAAGCATATATGTATCAAATGAGATTGGAATATCCATATCAGTGACCATCTTTAATACATCTCCTGCATCCTTCTGGTTATTCTTCGCAAGAGAGAAACCTACTCTTACAGGAATATCTGCTTCCTGTAACATCTTAATAGAATTCATAACCTTATCATAACCATTCTTATAATGGCATAATCTCTCATATGTCTCATTACTAGAGCCATATAAAGTAATATTAATACGTCTAGGCATATGCTGTTTAAAGAATTCTACCCATGATTCATCTATGAGTGTCGCATTCGTATTAATCGTAATGACGATACCCATCTTTTTAAGACCTAAATATATTTCTTTAAAATCAGGATGTAGTAATGGTTCTCCACCAGTAAGTAATAAGAATAGTGTTCCATTCTCTACCATCTGTTTTCCTATTTCTAACCATTCTTTACCTGTATGAATTCTTCCTCCTGCTTCTTCTAATTGTTTATGAGTTAAATGAACATAACACATATCACAATTCATATTGCATAGAGGTAATAGTTCTATACTACCGTTGGCAGGTGATTTCACACTTGCAGCCTTATGAATAAGCATTCTTTCGACGGTATTGGCATCTTCCATTGGTTCCATATAATTCTCCCCTTCATTCCAAAATAAAAAAGCTTACTGAAATATTAATATATTTCATAAGCTTTTTCAATGTTTTATAGTTTAAGACATGTTCTGTTTAGCTGCATCCACTAACTGAACAGTTCCCTGATGATGATATTCAGTATCAAAAATCAAAAAAGTAGTATGTGTCTTCCAATAAACTGTTTTATTAATATATTTAGTAATATCACTAGGTGCCATTTCTTTATTGTAGCTAACATCAGTATATAAAGTACAATCTAACACCCCGTTATCAGCATTTAATTCTTTCATGCCTACAATCTCATTCTTTTTATTAGTAACGAGCACCTGATGTTCAGCATTTCCACAAAAATCCGGTCTATGATAATGTCCTTGATAACTATGTGGATAGAAAGACTTTTCAACATTATTAGCAGCATCTGTATTACAAGCAATTTTATAACATGTGCTCACTGTATTATTTGCTAAAAAGTTTTCTTCAACAGCTGTTGGTGTCATCCATTTTTTTCATATTCATTTTCCCCCTTTCCATTTTGAAATAATCTGTCGCTCTGAAGACAGACAAGTGTTATTTTAACATACCACATACTTTTTACAATATTTTTCAATTGTTAAATGTTACTTTTTTTGAAACACTTTTGATAAGAAGCCGTATTCCATCATCAGTGTTACAGATTAAGGAAAATTCTTATTATCATATGTAATACTATCATCTTTATCTCTCAAATAAAAAAAGGCAGCTTTCACCACCTTCTATACTTCATATATTAAGATCTAAGTGGATGACCAACAGAATCATCTACTGCATATCCCATATGATGATAATCTAATCCTATATAACTACTTGTCCAAATTGCAGGATATCTACCATCTGCAGCTGGATTTGCTTTATCAATTCTGATATTTGAAACCTGAGCCGCATTACCACCTGATTCTTTAAATACGCCAGTATCTTCGTTATAACGCGCAGGTAAAGAACAGTTAGAATTATGCTTTTCTTCCCAACGGAAAGATTGTTCTCCCCAAATTGAGTGGATTGAACCTCTATCTTTAACTTTAGATTCTGTAATAAATGAATTAGATGAACCATCTTCAGTATAAGGATCCTTGCCAGGTAATGTACAAACTAAGCTATAACATACGCTGACATTAGAGTTAGCTGTAAACTGTTCTTCTACAACTACTGGTCTTGTCCATTTTTTCATATTTGTTTTCCCCCTTTCTTCGATATTATGTCTTTTTTTAGAAAGACAAATGAAATTCTACCATACCCCCATCTTTTTACAACATCTTTTCATTATTCATTACACTTCTCTGTAACATTTCTTACATTTTGACTGATAATGTATAATAAAAAGTGCCAGTTTTACCTGACACTTCATAATCACTATTTAGCTTTCTTTAATGCAGAAAGAATTAAGCATCCTACTACTGCACCTGCTGCAATAGCAAGTAAGTATAATGGCCAGTTGCTTACAGTTGCGATAACGAATACACCACCATGAGGTGCTCTTAACTGACAATTGAATGCGACTGATAAACCACCAGCGACAGCTGAACCAATAACGCATGATGGAATAACATGGATTGGATCATTGGCTGCAAATGGAATAGCACCTTCAGAAATGAAAGATAATCCCATGATATAGTTTACTAAACCAGCATTTCTTTCGTCTTCAGTCCACTTATTCTTGAAGAATGTAGTAGATAAAGCGATTGCTAGAGGAGGTACCATACCACCAGCCATGACAGCTGCCATTAAGATATAGTTACCACTTGCAAGTAAACCAGTTGCTGTTACATAAGCTGCCTTATTGAATGGTCCACCCATATCGATAGACATCATACCACCAGCTACAACACCAAGAATAATACCATAGTTACCTAAACCACTCAAGAAGTTAGTTAAAGCCTGGTTAATGATAGACATTAATGGGTTGATGGCACTTGCAAATACAGCCATACAGAATACACCAAGTAATGGGTATAAAAGAATAGGTTTAACACCATCTAATGATTTTGGTAAGCCTTTAAATAACTTCTTTAAGAATAGAATGATATAACCAGCTACGAAACCATATAATAATGCTCCTAAGAAACCTGGAGTTGCAGCAACTTTTGCAGCACTAGGATCTAAGAAAGTCGCACCAGATTTTGCAAGTAAACCACCTGCGAAACCTACAGCTAAACCTGGACGGTCTGCAATTGACATTGCGATAAATCCAGAAAGGATTGGTAACATCATACCAAATGATACGTTACCCATATTATTGAACCAAGCAGCAAGAGGAGTTGATGAACCAAACTTAGCTCCTGCGCTCTTATCATCGACTAAGAATGAGATGGCAATCATGATACCACCAGCTACAACGAATGGTAACATATGAGATACACCATTCATTAAGTGCTTATAGAAGCTTCTACCAGCACTTTCACCTGATGCAGCTGCTTCTTTAGCATCTGCACTTGCATGATAGATTGGTGCTTCACCGTTTTCAATCTTATTGATTAATTCTTCAGGATGACGGATACCTTCAGTAACAGGTACTGTAAGAACTGGCTTACCATCAAAACGAGCCATTTCTACATTCTTATCTGCAGCAACGATAATACCATCACATGCTGCGATTTCTTCTGCAGTTAACGCATTTCCGACACCTTCAGAACCGTTTGTTTCAGCTTTTAGTGGTACACCAAGCTTTTCACCTGCTTTAGTTAAGTTTTCTGCAGCCATGAAAGTATGAGCAATACCTGTAGGACATGCAGTAACAGCTAATACTTTATAACCAGTAACTACTGGTGCAGCTGCTTCTGCAGCTTCTTCAGCATCTTTTTCTGCTTCCTTCTTATCAATCATGCTTAAGAATTCTTCTGGAGTCTTCGCATTTAATAGATCCTGACGGAAAGCTTCATCCATTAATAATGCTGATAGTTTAGCTAATGCCTGTAAATGAGTGCTTCCACCATCTGCAGGTGCCGCAATCATAAAGAATAAGTGAGCAGGCTGACCATCTAATGATTCATAGTCTACACCATCAGGCACAGTCATTGCTGCTAACCCTGGAGCTTTAACGGCTGCTACCTGTGCGTGAGGAATAGCAATTCCTTCACCAATACCAGTAGAAGTTAATGCTTCACGTGCTAAGATACCTTCTTTGTATGCATCTTTGTCTGAAATCTTACCAGTTGCACACATTAAGTCAACAAGCTTGTTAATTGCTTCTTCTTTTGAACCTACAGAGACACCAAGTTCAATGCCCTTTAAGTCCAATAACTCAGTAATTTTCATGTTATTCTCCCTTCAATTGTGCGAGACATTCATCAATGAAGTCTCTTTTTGCTAATGAATATGAGAAAGCAGTTGCTCCACCACATGCTGTACCTAAAGCCAATGCTTCATCATAATTCCCATTATTGAGATAACCAGCCACAAAACCAGCTACCATAGAATCACCTGCACCAACTGAATTCTTTACTGTACCCTTACATACACCTAAACGATGTGTATGACCATTTTCATCTACTAATAAAGAACCATCACCTGCAAGTGAAATCAAGACATTACGTGCACCCATTTCCTGTAGCTTATTCGCATACATGACTAGATCTTCTTCAGTTTCTAGTTTTACATCAAAGATTTCTTCAATCTCATGATTGTTTGGCTTAATTAAGAATGGATGATAAGCCAATACATTCACTAGTAACTGTCCAGTTGCATCAACGACAAATAAGATACCTTTGTTCTGTAATCTTTCTAGAATTTCTTCATAGATTCTAGGACTGATGCACTTAGGAATAGAACCAGAAAGAACAAGGACATCTCCTTCTTTTAATGTATCAAGCTTTTCAAAAAGCTTTGCTACATCTTCATCAGTGATCATGGGTCCCATACCATTGATTTCTGTTTCTTCATCACTACGCATCTTTACATTAATACGTGACATACCTTTTTCAACCTTGATGAAATCAGTATTGATATCATACTCACTCTTCGCACGACGTACAATTTCATCACCAGTAAAACCTGCTACAAACCCTAGAGCCTGAGATTCATAACCAAGTTCCTTAAGGATGGCTGAAACATTAATACCCTTACCTCCACAGAAGATATGTTCTTCACATACTCTGTTGACAATTCCCTTCTGGAAATGATCAACTGTGATAACATAATCTAATGCTGGATTAAATGTAATTGTGTAAATCATTTACATGGTCTCCTTTTTCTGTAAAAATATTTTTTCCGACTTCATTATATTATGTAAAGGTTTTCTTTGTCAATATGTTTCATGTAAATATTTTACGTAAATACTAAATAGAAAAAAATAAAAAAGTATGATAATTAGATGCAAAAACATCTTTGTCATACTTTATGTGTTATCGGTACCTATATGTGACCTGTATAAGCAATGAGATACTTATGTTATCTTATGCTAATTAGTCTTCGAACTTTTCGTTTTCTTCACCTTTAATAGAATAGTCTCCTAGCATGAACCATCTATAAGCACGATCCGCAATCACCTTTGTTTCCACAAAATCCAGTCCACCGCCAACAACAGCACCTACTCCAGGTACCATCTTTCCAAGATTTACAATGCCTTTTGTACCAAATTTTGTAATGAATCTAAAACCGACTTTCTGATTAATTTTAGTTAATACTTTACCTGGTATCTTCTTGATAACGCCTGTTGCGAGCTTCAGCCCAAAACCAATGCCTGCCTTTTTCAAGAAGCCATTCACTGCCACTCCAGCTAGACAGGCATAAACGAAAGTTTGTGTTTGATCACTATTCAAATCATAACCCGCCATATAAGCTGTGCAGGCAATCATTCTCATTTGGACATACATGACATTACCTACATTAGCAGGCAAAGTAAACGGCATTGTGATAACGCCACCAAATCCTGTCACAAATCCAGATGTTGTACATTTAGTAATTTGATTTTTCAGCATTGCTTTACAAGCATCTTCTGTACTGTCATATTTAGTTAAATAGTCATTAGCCATATCCTCTATACTAGGACTGACCTTTGGTATACCGTCCAAGCATTTCGTATAACAAGTATCTAGTAATCCCATAACGTCTTCTTGTGATAAATCTTTAATTCCCATTTTATTTCCCCTTAATACCTTTATTCTTATAATCTTAACTAAGATTATAGTCCTCATTAACTATTTACTCAATGATAGATTATTCGTTGTTTGTTATCTCTAAAGTGAAAAGTTAATTTCCACTTTAGGCGGGTCAAAGTTGCGTTTAGTCTTTCACATCTTTCCAGTTGAT